>Ga0335077_10000066_pt1 | contig 101531 bp, 81 predicted proteins | sample Lox_Sample_31_FD_207151 | JGI IMG/M metagenome (GOLD analysis project Ga0335077, IMG submission 207151) | Soil microbial communities from Loxahatchee National Wildlife Refuge, Florida, United States - Lox_Sample_3.1 | ecosystem: Environmental > Terrestrial > Soil > Wetlands | place: USA... | reverse complement strand
CGGAAAACCCTGTATTTCCATGGAAACAAGGATTGTGTATAGATCATCGGTTGACGTTCCTGAATATCCTTGGAAGTGGCTGAAGAATTGCGGCGGAATCGACGGATTGCCGCAGCGGAGCATACCTCAAACGGCAGATGGGGTAAGACGGGGTAAGACTATGAGTAAACGGTACTGCGTTGATCCGGAATTGTTTCAGACTTTCTTGGCGAACGCATTTGCAGTGCAAGAAAGCGGACTAGACAGACGCTCACTCTCCGCTGTGCTCGAAATACAGCAGTACATCGCGAGCCGGGAATTCGATCTGGATGAGGTGATGCGCATGATCGCGGACCGCGCGGCGAGAGTGGCGCAGGCCAGTGGAGCTGCCATCGGCGTACTCGAACCGCACAGAAATGAGCTGGTTTACAAGACCGGAAGCGGATGTGCAGCACAGGATGTTGGGCGCCGTGTTCCTGCCGTGCTGTGTGTCTCCTTGCCACAGGAAATGCGTCGTGAGATTCTTCGGGTCGAGAATGCCGAGACCGACAAGCGGATCGAGGCTGAGATCTGCCGACAGTTCGGGGCCACGTCGCTGCTCATGCTGCCAATCTACAGAAACCATGCTTTGCTGGGAGTGCTGCAGGTGCTGTTTGAGAAAGCACACACCTTCGAGGACCGCGAACTTCGCGCCTACCGACTGATGGTGGGAGCCATGGAAGAAGGGATGTTACGTTCTTCACAGCGGATCGAGAAACCAGAGCCAAAGATTGTGCAGCCAATACGCGAAGCCGTCCATTCGCCTCAAGACCTGCGATCCGCCGAACCCACACCCGAGCCCTCCACAAGACTTGCTGATGCTGTTCTGCAAAATACCTTTCAGGACTTTTCGGCGAACCATGCCGAAAGCTTAGTGGCGACTGGAGTGAAATCGGCCCGCGGCTATTCATGGATCGTCGGCCGAGCGACGGGCGGCATCGCTAAAACGCTGAAGAGAGTAGTGTGGAGAATGCCGGCTCGGCCCCTGAGTTTTAACTTCCCGGATGCGGCTGGCGCGATCGGAGCTGCGCTCGTACTGAGCGCGAGTCTTTGGATTTTCCATCGGGGTAGTTCCAGTCAGGCGAGCATCGATTTACAGACCTCGGGAGCACACGATATTCAGCTGCAAGCTCCTGTAAAGCCGGTGTTCGACGCCGAGAGCCCGAAGCTTCTCAGTCACCCATCGAAAGAAATTTCACTTCCCAACCCAGGGTTTAAGCGGGTTCGGATCGGACCGAATGAGATTGATTACGTGACCGAAGATGTGACGATCCGAATGTTCGAGACTCGGCACGCTAAGCCCCAAGTTCGGAGTGGTGCGAAGGAAGTTGACTTCGGAGAGGATGTGACGGTGCGCTACTTCGCCAAGTCACCGGCAGCATCGCAGCCATCGAGCACATTAGTAACCAAGCCCGGCAAAGATTAGGGACTTGTAGGTCGCTCAGTTCGATGGCCTCTCTCGGCCAAGTTTCCAAAGAGGTCCTGGCGTTGCGGGCACTTTCCTTGCGGAAAATGCGTGCGGACTAGAGCGCACCGGTGAAGAGGAGAAACAGATGTCAGTCCGGTTAACCGCTGCAAGTCGCTGGCTGGGCGGGTGATAGGGAGTTAGTAGCGGTCGCTGGTATCGATGCCGAAGCCGAGGATAGCGGTGACTTCGACGGGTTGATTGTTGCGCATCGCGGGCTCGAATTTCCAGGTGCGCAGGGCGGCCAGAACCTTCGCCGTCATTTGAGCGGGACCGGGCTCAAGCACCTTTGGATTTCTTACATTGCCGGAGGCATCCAGAGTGCAGGCCACGAGCATGCGTCCGCGGGGGAGTCCCTCCGGAAGATCGCTGCTCAGTGCGACTGGAGCGGTGAGCGTTCTGCCGAAGGCGTGAGTTGTGTCGGACTCATCGGCAAATTCCATGACAACCGTGCCTAGGGTTGTGTCGATATAGCCCGTGTACGTCTCGCTCCGGAAGAGCTTCTTGTAGGGCTCGAACGCCCCACCGGAATTGGCTGTGGCTACAACGGTAACATCGAGGGTCTTTTTGTGCTGCTTGAGCGACGAACGGCCCGGAGCCGCGGGATCGGTCCCTGCAGGATCGGAACCGAAGCTGGGTAAAGTGACGATGTTGCTGCCGCCACTGATATCCACACCGGGAACGGCTGGTTTGCCGGCAGGAATGTTGCCAGCTCCACCGGGGCCGTTTGCGGGGGAGATTCCGCCGCGAGCGTTGGGATCGGAGCCGTGACCGGCGCCAGTGTTGGCTGCACCGGTGCCGGAGCCTGTCATTCCACTGCCGGGGCCATTGCCGCGTCCGATGCTGCTGCCTCCGCCACTCCCCCCCAAGCCAGGCTTGCTGCCACCGGCCGGAGACATGGCGAGAGATCCGGTTTTCGGGTCCGGCGGGACACCAATCTTGGATCCGGGCTGGTTCGACATCACAGTGCCAGAATCTTTGCCGCTTCCGCCGTTAGTGGGGAGCGCAATTCCAGAACCGATGTCACTGGGTGCGCCCAGCCCTATTCCCTTACGGCCGGCTCCGGAGCCACTTGCATTGGGCCCGCCGCCGATCGTGGGAGGAGGCGGTACTATGTTGCCGGCGAGTAGTTGTCCTCCTGCAGCTCCGGCTGTGCCACCTGTCTTTCCTGTTCCGCCACCGGTTCCGGCGAGCGAGGGAGGAGGAGGAACGACGCTTGGATTTCCAAGATAGGGTGCCGCCGAGGTGCGAGATGTTCCGGTTCCTCCGGTTAGACCAACTGAGGGTGGAGGAGCGACGGTGTTACCTAAAGTGGCGCCCGCTCCGTTGCGATTCCCATGTGGGCTTCCGCCGCCTTCGGTGGTACTTACGGAAACCGGCGGTGCCGCAACATTGTCGGTAAGCGTCGGCCGCGATGCGCTGCTACCACTCTTGGCGCTAACCGAACTCGGTGGTGGAGCAACCACCTCCGCCGGACCAAAGATACGGCCGATCAGGTTGCTAACGAGTGATCCACTGGCCGACGGCGAGGGAGGTGGTGGTACGACAGCTTTGCTGGGATCGGCGGCGATGTTGCCGCTCGTGCGATGTATGTCCGCGGTGATGTCGGTCGAGGGCGGAGGCGCGACCGTAGCGGGGGCGGGCAAAGTCAACTTTGAATTACGGACGCCCGCCCGCTCGGGGGCCGAGACCGGCGGAGGGACTACTCCCGGGTCCATGGTCTGCACGGGTGCAGACGAAAATTGGTGATTTACGGCGACAGGTGCTGGTGGGACTGCATTTGCAGATAGCATGGGCGCCGCGCGGAATGGGTCGCGCTTGAGGTTTTGCTCGGGGGGGGCGACTGACGTGTCGAGAGATGGCGCCATCAGAGGATGATCGCGCGAAACGGTGGGCGCGGGCGGAACCACGTTGGGCGCGAGTGCGGGAGCGACCAGAGTGTGATCGCTGGCGACGTTCGGAGCCGGAGGAACCAGACTGGTGTTGAAATTGGGTGCTGTGAGCGGCTGATTACGCGCCACTGAAGGTGCGGGAGCGAGGACGGGGTCCAACTTGATTCCGTTGCGCGTGTAATCGCGAATAACGTCTGGTGAGGGAGCAATCAGGGTCGTCGTCAGATTCGGGGCGGAACGCGACGAGTGCATGCCTTCGGCTGGCGGCGGACCGGGATCGGGCCGGATGGCGAGCAGATTGGCGACGGCCTCGTGGGAAGAAGGCAGTTTGAGATTCGGCGCATCGACCACCTTAGGCACGAGCGATCCTCCGCGTGCAACTTTGATGGTCTGGGTACGATGGTGCGCCTCTTCGCCGCCCGCCTGACCGGTTCGGCCAGCCTCTGCGCCGCCCAGATCCTGCGTGCGCGGGAGATCGTCCCCGCTGTAGTAAATCACATCGTGACTGGAAAATGTCGGGACAACCACGGGCCGCAATTGATCGATCTTCACCTTTACAAAGATGGCAGACAGGATCAGGAAAGCCTCCATGACGTAGGAGGGGATCATGATCCGGAAGGGGATCAGGCCGAACGGAGCCTCTCCGGCGAGCCGGGCTTGGGAGCGAGCCAAGGCAGGCTTGATTGAGCCCACGAATTCATCCCAGCGCGAGGACCATTCCACGAGCAACTTCGGCGTGGAGTGGGGAGCCTCGACGCGTTCTTCGAGTTCGAGAATCGGGCTCATGCGGGGCTCTGTACGCAATCCTTGGAGAGGGTGATTTCAATTGTATCGCCCAGGGCGGTGTTTGTTTCGGCCGCGGTGCCGCACGGGAGTTCCAGTACTGATGCGGCGTGTCGCAGGACCGGGGTAAAGCGCCATGGCGGCACATCGGATCGGATACCCACAACCTTCAACCCACGGTCGAGATAGAGCACGTCAATGGGGAAACCCATGCCGAGGGTATGGACGCCGTGACAGGGAACAATCCAGAGACCCGAGCCGTTACTGAAATCATTGCTCGCGAAACCGAGCAGGCCGCGGACGCGCTTCCAGTGCGTGTTGGCGACGGCGAGAGCCGTAGCCAGATGCGCCTGGCGCGTGCGATTAAATGCCTGCCCGTCGGAGGGGAAAAACGCCATTGCTACACCGTGAGTGAAACTCGCGACTTACCGGCCGCCTGATACCGGCCCCAGCTGCCGAATGAGTTCGATCACTGCCGGACCGATCGTAACGAAAATGATCGACGGCAGGACAAAGATTACCAGCGGGGGAACCATCTTGATGGTAGTTTTCGCGGCCTGCTCTTCGGCACGCTGCCTGCGTTCCGTGCGGAGGGAGTCAGAATGCACCCGGAGCGCCTGAGTCACGCTCGTGCCGAAGCGATCCGTCTGGATCAGTGTACCAACCAGAGCGCGGATATCGTCAACACCGGTGCGATCAACCAAGTTGCGGAGAGCTTCAGCGCGAGGCTTGCCGGCGCGCATTTCGAGGTTCACGAGGTGGAATTCATCGCTGAGGTCGGGGTGAGCGTGATGGAGATCCTGCCCCACGCGCATGAGAGCCTGATCGAGGGCAAGGCCTGCCTCGACGCAGATGACCGTCAGGTCGAGGGCGTCGGGCAATCCCAGACGGATGCGATTCTGCCGGTCGCGGATCATACGCTTCAGGATGAAGCGAGGCAGGAGAAATCCCAGCGCTGTAACGCCGATGAGAAGTGGAAGATCATCAAATCCGATCCACAGTGCGATGCCCAGAAATCCAACGGCTGCCGTCAGGATACGGGCGCCAAAGTAGTAGTTCACATCGATGGCATCGCGGTATCCGGCCTGGATGAGCATTCGGCGGGTGCGGGAAACATCCGCCGGGGATAGCGGAATTGCCTTGCTGAGAGGATCGAGGGCCTGCTCGATGCGGTCGCGAATCGCCGGCTTGTTCTCAGTTGGCCGCTGCAGTTGGCTGCCTAATGCGCGCAGACGTGCGCCGAGCAACGAACTAGGGGTGACCGCGGCCGCGATAAAAGCGAACACGACCACCACCACAACCACGAACACGATGATTGCGAGTACCAACTGTCCCATAGCTGCACTACACCTGAATCCGAATGATCTTCCGGATCACGAAATATCCCACCGTCTGCAACGTGATTCCCGCAACCAGCAAAAAATGGCCGATAGGATCAGCAAACAGAGGACGAATGAAACTGGGATTCAGCAGCAACATCGCGGTGACAATAATGGGGGGCATCCCCATCAGCAATGCCATGGTCAGCCGTCCCTGAGCCGTATATACACGAACCTGCCTTTGGATCTTGAAACGCTCGCGAATGACATAGGAGAGATTGTCGAGAATTTCCGCCAGGTTGCCACCGGTCTCGCGCTGCAACATCACGGCCGTGACGAAGAATTTTACGTCGACCAATGGCATGCGGTCGGTCAGGTTCATCAGCGCATCGCGAACCGGCATGCCAAATTTCTGTTCTTCGTAGAGTTGACGGAATTCTCCGGCCACGGGTTCAGCCACTTCCGCCGTGATCATTTCCAGCGCGGTGGTGAAGGCGTGTCCGGCACGGACGGCACGGGCGAGAGTGTCGATGGCTTCGGGAAAGAGTTCTTCAAACTTTTCAAAGCGCTTGTTGCGGCGAATGGAGGCGTAGGAGTATGGCAACACGAAGCCGATTAGCAGACCGATCCATGCGACCTCAACGCGCTTGCTGACGGCGTAGACAAGGATGCCGGTGGCGACCCCCGCGAACGCGGATAGTCCCAGAAAATTACCGGCGCGCATGGACATATCCGCCTGGGACAACATCTTCTGCAACTCGGAGACTCGCGAAGACCGGCGAAGCAGAGTATCGAGGGCGGGTATCTCGCTGAGTTGCTCGTCGCGCAGAAGCGCAAGTTCCTCTTCGCCGGTTCGCTCGGGTGTTTTGCGCTCGGCGGCCAGACGCTCTTTGAGGATGCGGGCACGCGAATTACGCCGGTCGAGGAGCCAGAACAGGAAGAACGTTGCCAGCGCGACCAGAAAAAGAACCGCGAGTGCAATTAGCTTGGCGGCCATATTAGAAGGCTACACCTCACTCCTCGACTCGAACAGGGCCGGCCGCAACTTCGCTCCCGAAGTTGCAAGACGATCGGCAAAGCGCGGGCGGGTCCCCGTAGCCCGGAAGACTCCGCGGACCTTGCCATTTTCGTCGATGCCGGTGCGATCAAAGACGAAGATGTCGTGCATGGTGATGCTTTCGTTCTCCATCCCTGCAATCTCCGAGACCGTGATCACCTTGCGGGTGCCGTCGGAAAGGCGCGCGATCTGAATAACGGCATGAACGGCAGACGAGATCTGCTGCCGCACCGCTCGCTCCGGGATGTTCAAGTTCGCCATCGACACCATGTTCTCGATACGCGCCATGGCGTCGCGAGGGGAATTGGCGTGCACCGTGGTCAGCGAACCTTCGTGGCCCGTGTTCATGGCCTGAAGCATGTCGAAAGCTTCCTCGCCGCGCACCTCGCCGACCACGATTCGGTCAGGACGCATACGCAAACTGTTAATGACTAGTTGCCGCTGGCGAACAGCGCCTTTACCTTCAATGTTGGGGGGGCGCGTTTCCAGACGCACCACGTGCTCCTGCTTCAACTGAAGTTCGGCGGCGTCTTCGATGGTGACAATGCGATCCGAGTTCGGAATGTAGCCTGACAGCACATTGAGCAGCGTCGTTTTTCCGGCGCCGGTGCCACCTGATACCAGAATATTCAGTCGGCCCTTCACCATGGAGGAAAGTAATTCAAGCATCGATTCGGTGAGGGTATGATTCTCGATCATCTGGCGGAACGTAACCGGGTCGCGGCCGAAACGGCGGATAGAAAGACAGGGCCCATCGATGGCCAGTGGGGGAATGATCGCATTCACACGAGAGCCGTCGGCAAGGCGGGCGTCGACCATGGGCGAGGACTCATCGACGCGCCGGCCTACGCGGGAAACGATGCGCTCGATGATCTGCATCAAGTGAATATTGTCTTTGAACGTTAAGGTCGTAAGTTCCAGCTTTCCGGCCTTCTCCACGTACACGCGGTCATAGCGATTGACCAGAATGTCGGATACGTTGGGATCCTTCAGCAGTTGCTCGAGCGGCCCAAGACCGAAAATCTCATCGAGAATCTCGCGGGAAATGCTCTCGCGCTCCGTGAAGCTGAGGGGCACGGCTTCGCCGTTGACCACCGAGCGGATAACGACCAAGACTTCATCGCGGGCTGAGTCGCCGGAGGTCTTGCCCAATTTCTCCAGGTCAAGGCGATCCAGGACTTTTCGGTGGAGGTCAGCTTTGACCTGCGGAATATCGGTACGCTCGAAATGCTGAATATTCGGCATGGAATCCTACGACTCTACACTGACTTGAACAACGACCAAGCGGCGCGCTTAACCTCAGCATCGTCACGAGTTAATTCCTGCGCTAATCCGGCGAAGCAGCGGGCGATCTCGGAATTGCGCTGATCCATAACCGGAGTGCCGCGATCGATGGCGCTGGAAATCGCGAAGTATTGGTTCGGCACGCGCCACAGCACCTTGGCGCCGACGGCCGCTTCGGCATCGGCTTCGCTGAAGCCCGGTACTTTGCGGAAGCGATTCAAGACCAGGTGAACGCGCTCGCGGCTTCCAGTTTCTCCAAGATATTGTTGAACCCGGGCCGCACTCCAAAGCGAAGCGACGTCACTACAGGCTACCAGCAGGACATTTTCCGAAAGGCTGGCGATCAGTCGGGTGGCAGCATCGAAGCGCGAGGAAGAATCCACGACCACGTAGCGATAGTGCGAGACCAGCATATCAAAGAGACGGACGAATTCAGCGGTCGATGGATCCATGGCGGCCGGAATATTAGTCCCGGCGAGCAACTGCAAGCCGCCGCTGTGGCGCGTCATGAAACTCTCGAGCAGGGAAGCATCCATGCGGTGGAGATTGCGGGTGGCATCGGCTACCGTGAAAGCCGGCTTGAGGTTCATGTGCAGCGCGGCGTGGCCGAGCGGCGCGAGGTCGACCAACGCAGTGTGTCCGTACGCCGCTTGCAGGGCCAGGGCGAGATTTACGGCCACTGTGGTCGCACCATTTCCCCCCTTGGCGTTGATAACCGAAAAGACTTTGCCCCGCACTCCTTCCTGCCGGCTTCTGCGTTGAGCGGTGGTCAGCCGGACGAAGGCTTCGAGCAGGTCTGTCGTGGTGGTAGGCCGTTCAACGAACTCGCGTGCGCCGGCGCGCATCGCGTTAACGATAACCTGCGGTTGGCTGAGACTGCCGATCGCGAAAATTGCGCTCTCGGGCACCTCCTGGTGGAGAAGTTCGATTGCCCGCAGGGCGAATTGAGAGTTGTCGGCGGGGATGTCAACCAGAATCACATCCGGGCTGGCGGATCGGACGCGCCGCGTCACCGGATCGGCGCCGGAGACCGGGAAGTTGGCGCAGGTATGCACGGTGCGCGCGACGCTGGTGCCATCGACCAGCACCTGCAAGAGTGCGCGCTGTTCGTTATCGGTAGCGACAATGACGACGGACAGCTCTGGCATGGAAACCTGTTACTGCATGAGAAATGTCGTGCCTACAAACTACTTATTATTCTTATCGAACTTCGTGGGATCTAGGTACGGCTTCGCCAACTTCGGACCATCGACCTGCTCGTTGCTGGGAGAGATCCGCTTCACAGTGCATAGCACCATGAGTTCGGAGTTGCTCTTCTGCAGGCTCTTGCTGCGGAAGAAATTCCCCAGGACCGGAATGTCGCCCAGCCCGGGAATCTTGTTGTAGATGTCTGTGACGCGGTTATCCATCAATCCGGCGATAACAAAGCTTTGCCCATCCTGGAGTTCGAATTCCGTTTCCGCGCGACGCGTACTCAAGGCGGGCACGGTGAAACCGGAAATTGTCAGGGCATTGGCGAAATCCAGTGTGCTGACCTCGGGCGCGACCTTCAAGTGAATGTTGCCGTTCGGCGTAATTATGGGCGTGAACTGCAAGCGAACGCCGAATTCCTTGAACGAGATCGTCACCGCGGTAAAGCCATTGCCCGGCTGCACGATGGGGAAAGGGAACTGGCCACCGGCCAGGAAGCTGGCTTCTTTGCCGTTGACGGCGATCAGGTTTGGCTCGGCGAGAATCTCCAGGAGGTTCTTGGTCTGGAGAGCCTGGATTACCGCACCGAAATTGATGTCGGGGCGAAACAGGAACAGGTTGAGAACATTGTTGAGCGTTTCGCCCGTCGTGGTGGTCGTGGTTCCATTGGGCCCCTTATTTACAGTGAGGGTCTGAGGGCCAAATCCTCCGAACTGGCCGGTTGTGGTGGTTCCGATCGTATTTGCGGCACCTGTCGACAATAAATTGATACCCAACTGTGTGAGGGCCGTGCGATCTACTTCGGCGAACTTGACCTGAAGGAGGACTTCCTGGGCACCCACCGGGCCGAAGGTCAGTACGTTCACTACCTTGGGCGAATACGCCGCGGCGAGTTCTCCGGCGCGCTTGGCCACATCTTCGGTTGAAACATGCCCGGAGAGAACGATGGCGGCGCGGGAAGGCGTCACGCTAATCTGCTCGTCAGGAAAGACGCGGTGTTCTTCCTCCGCGCAGGCGCTGACGTCGACATCCACTCGCAGATCGAAGCTGCGCGAGCGCTCGAGTTCGTCCCAGATCAGCAGCGAAACTTCCCCCGGAGCTCTGCCATGAACCAGAATCTGGGTAGGCGTGATGGGCTGGGCGAAGGCGATCGCAGGATCAGTAACCGAAATGCGCTTCAGGCGTTCTGTGGTGTTGATCAGCAGCGACTTGCCCACCATGACACGCAGCGGAGCTGAGCCTTGTGAGGCTTGACTTTGAGCAGGAAGAGTGGTCGTCGGAGTACCGCTTGGCGGCGGACTCTGCGCCTGAGGTCCGCTCTCGGTCGACTGCATGATTTCAGAATGGGCCGGTACAAAAGATGCGACCGCGAGCAACAACGACCCGAAGAGAGTCTTGCCAACTGTCATCTTGCGATGGGTCTCCATAAATGGAAAATTGGCGTCGATCGAGGTGGGTATGAGCGTTGGAGCTTTGGACATTACTGTGTTCCCGAGCCCTCATCTGAAAATTTGTATTCCTGTTTCTTGTCGCCTTGGTACACCTCAACGTTCACGCCAGGTGCGGCGACCGGGACGGGAGGTTTGGGAGTTGTCTCGATGCGGTGAACGGCCGGACGAACAACTGGCGACGGAGCAGGGCCGCCGCGGAAAAGTCCTCTTGAAACCGAGGCTGGTACGTCGTCCTGCTTGGTATCGAGCGGGTTGCGGAGTGAGAGTTGGATTTTCCCCTGGCTGCTGGCGAGCGTCAAACGCTGAGCATCGTCGGGGGTAACAAGCAGTGTTATGACTGCAGTATTTTGCGCTTCACCCGTGGAAGTCCGTTCCAATGTACGACCCGAGGCGAGCACCGCCACGTTCTGTAGAACAGTGGTAGTTTCCTGTTCGCTAGATCCGCCCGGCGAACCGGTGAGCAGGACATCGACGCGAGTGCCTGGTGTAACGAATCCGGCCACCGAAATGACTTCGTTGACGCGCACCGAAACGGCACGCATGCCCGGCGGAATCAGCGCGGGGAGACCCGCCCCAGCATTTTCACCGGCCAGCTTATTGGGAAGAATGAAGTCACCCTTAAGGATCGGAATGATCACGCCGCGCCCCACCACATCGGCTTTCTTGCGCGGCGCACCTTGAGGCAACTCAGTGCTGGAAACCTGGATGACCTTTATGTCGCGTTCCTCGACCCGGGCGCCCACCTGCAGGTCATTGGCCGCGACCATAACCTGGGCCATGTCCGCGGGCAGTCCGCTTCTTGGCTGCAGGTTCTTGTAAACATAAAGTGCAGCGAGGAGCCCCGCCACGAGCGCCAAGACTCCGATCATCAGCAAACGTGAACGATTCATACCAAGTCCCCGAGACACTCGCCCACGGCCGCTACGCGGCGGCTGGACGATATTGTTCCCTAAGGCTTATCGATTTCGCTACTGTATCGAACTGGCAACGTTAGAGAACACGTTGTTGGCGTTGGATCCAATCAGACGGATTGTACCCACGACAATAACGAGAATCACTGCCAGCATTACGGCGTACTCGGCGATGTCCTGCCCCTCCTGCTCAAACCAAAGCTTGCACGCAAGCTCTTTGAACATGTCCTTGTCTCCTGCTACCCGTATTTGAATGGTCGATCGGAACTGCTCTTCCGAGTCCATGCCGGGACTCTAAACGCGACTCGCGCCATCACTCGACTAGGCTAATCATAACCTGCAATGGGCTCGAAAGTGACAAATTCTTGCATATCCGGAGGTAATCATTGGTAACCGGGTGAATGCTGGGCCTATAAGTCTCGTTAACGGCAGAAACCGGCGGAATGGGGCGAAAACCCAGCCATTTCCGCAGATCCGGGCAAAGATTCCTGAGACTGGTCATGGCGGGATGTGGCTGTTGCGAGTTAGAATCGCGTACCGCTGGACACGAAAGAAAAGTCGGGCCTGAGGCTCTGGCGCCGCCGAAGAGCGCTCTTGTGGTGTTTTGCGGCCGGCATGATCACGATCCATCTTTTCTTCCTGTGGCGGGTTCGCGATCGGATTGCCCGCGGCGACCCCGATTTCACGGTCTTCTATACAGCGGGAAAGATGCTGCGCGAAGGGCAGGGTACACAGCTCTACTCGGCGCGAGCGCAAATGGCAACTCAGGCGGAATTTGCTAGAAATTCGGATCTACGCCGCGGCCCGCTTCCTTATGTCCATCCGCCGTATGAAGCCTTATTCTTCGTGCCACTGACATTTCTGACGTACTCACAGGCATTCGCAGCCTGGAACTTGATTAACGTTGGGATCCTCTTTGGGGTGGCCGTTCTGCTGAGGCAATCGCTCTTGTCGTTGCAATCCGTTCCGGTTTGGCAAATGGTCTTGCTCAGCCTGGCGTTTTTTCCGATATTTGCGAATTTCCACCAGGGGCAGGATGCGATTTTGCTGCTGCTGGTCGTGATACTGAGCTTTCGGGCGCTTGACCGCGATGCGGAATTCCTGGCGGGATGCTGGCTCGGATTCGGACTGTTCAAATATCACTTGATCCTTCCACTTGCCTTCATTCTGGCATGTTGGCGCGGGAGGCGATTCATACTTGGATTTGCCACGACGGGTTCGGCCGCCGTGTTGGTATCGTTGGGATTGGTGGGCTGGAAGGGGGCATCGCAATATCCGGTCTACGTCTGGCGCGTGATTTCCGGTCCGGGCTTCGGCGGAATTCCACCTCGACAGCTTCCGAGTTTGTTCGGATTGCTGGTGGGGTGGCATTGGTCGCAGCCGATCAGCTCAACCATGCAAGTCGCCGTCGCCGCGGGCTCGATCGCTTTACTGGTGGCGGTTGTCAGCCTACGGAGGTGGTCGCAGTGCAGGGGGCTATCGCGCTTCTGCTTCGCGGCTGCGGTCGTGGTGGCCGTTCTTGTGGGATACAGCGTGAATACTTACGATCTCTCGTTGCTGATGGTGCCACTCGGGGTCGTGGCAAATTGCGTCTTGACAGGGCCTCGGGATGTCAGAGGACTCCTTGCTCCGGCCATCCCGCTGCTGATAAGCCCTTTGTGGTTTTTCCTCTGGATGGGGTGGCAGAGAACCAACGTGATGGCTATTTTCCTGCTGTGGTGGCTTTTTGTGCTGGTCGCCGAGATTCGGCGCTTGGGAAACCGAACGGAATCGCCAAATCCTGAGTCACCCGTGATCGCGAATGTTTAAACGGTGTATCTTTCTCTTTGGTGTGCTGCTGATGTCTCTTTCCATGTGGATTTGGGTACAGTCCATCGTGGTGCCGCACCAGGCGGCTGAATCTGCAAAACTCGACCGACCGCGAGGGAATTTGTCAGATCTTTATCCCCGCTGGTGGGGAGCACGGGAATTGCTGTTACATCGTCGCGATCCTTATCGGGCTGACATCACGCGAGAGATTCAGATCGGATATTACGGACGCCCCCTTGACCCCACGCTACCGAATGATCCCAAAGATCAGCAAGGCTTTGCCTATCCGATCTATGTGGTTCTGCTGCTGGCTCCAACGGTGACATTGTCGTTTACGACAGTGCATCGGATCGCGTTCTGGCTACTGGCCGCGCTGACGGCAGTTTCGGTGCCGCTTTGGTTACGAATGCTCGGCTGGCGGGTCTGGAAAGTGTCGCTGGCGGCGTGGGTGCTGCTTACGTTAAGTTGTTTTCCATCGATTCAGGGTCTCAAGCTACAGCAGTTGACGTTGTTGGTAGCCGCGCTCATCGCGGGGTGCACGTATGCAATATCGCGTCAGCTGTATGTCGTGGCCGGGATATTGCTTGCCTTGGCCACCATCAAGCCGCAGTTAGTCTTTCTCCTTATTTTATGGATTTGCATATGGGTTATTGGCGACTGGCGGGAGAGGCAGCGGCTGCTGTGGAGTTTTGGCATCAGTATGTCGGTGTTGATGCTTGCAGGTGAGTTGCTGCTGCCCGGTTGGATCAGGGAATTCCGCTGGGCTATGAAGGATTACTACCGCTATACGGGTGGGGGGCTGTCCATACTCGACGTCGCGTTCTCGCCGATTGGTGGAAAAATCATCTCCTTAATTCTGTTTCTCGTGCTGCTTGTCTTTGCCTGGCGGAATCGTGGCTGGGATCGCAGAACAGCCACCTTCCAATGGTCTGTCTGTTTGACTCTCGTGACGACGTTATTGATTATTCCGACGTACGCGGTCTATAACCAGCTTCTCCTACTGCCGGCAGCGATGATTGCGCTCCGCGCGAGGGGTCAACTCTGGGAGCGGGGTCGCTTCTTACGTTTCTTTTATTCCTTAGCCGTATCTGCGATTTTTTGGCCATTTGTTTCTGCTGCCGGTCTGGTGGTTGCACTGGCGTTTCTACCCGGTTACACCATTCAGAAAGCCTGGGGGCTGCCGGCGCTATACCCAAGCTTTGCGATTCCTGTCACCACCTATGCCTTGTTGCTGGTCGCAAAAGACGTTGTGACTGAAGAACCGCAGACGGTATCGTAGCCACCCCGTTTGTGTCATTGCCGGACCTCTCATCTAACCCGACGGAACAAAGGTCTTAGCCACCAAAGCGCACTGAGAAAATGCATAGGACGCTTGGTCGAGGGACGAAAATGAAAAGGGGCGCACCTTGCGGCGTGGAGCGGCGTCAGAGTAGTCTGGTTGCCGAGATTCAGCCTCGGTCGCGTTGCAGCGTACCGCGCGGCTGGAAGGTGTTTGCCCTCTCAACCCATGGCTCTGAACACAATCAGCCATCACAGCCACCACAGTTCCGGCTCGGGGGTATTTCCGGCCCTGGTGTTTGTGCAAGGCAGTGAACAGAAAAACATCGTTCTGAATCGCACTCCGTTTACCGTCGGGCGGAAGGTGGATAAAGACCTGGTGATCCAAGATCCGCGCGTGTCGCGCGATCATGCGCAGATCATGCAGCAGGGGCAGGATTTCTTCATCGAGGATCTGGGGAGCAAGCACGGCACGTTCGTCAATGGAGAGCGCATCCAGCGCCAGAAACTGGAGCGGGGCGACCGGCTGGAATTCGGAGCGAGGGATTCGGCCTATGTCCTGTTTAATCCGGCAAGTCAGACTTCCAATACCGCCCGCGAATTCCTCAGCCAGATTTCGGTCATCAGCGGCATCAAGACTGAAACGAGCGAACTGGAAACATTACGACTCTTCCTGGAGGCGGCGCGCAAGCTAAATACTGCCGGTGTGCTTGAGGAAATCCTAATCACGATGCTGGACGTCACACTGCAGTTGACGCGGGCCGAGCGCGCCTATGTGTTTTTGAAAGATGAGGAGGGCAATCTCGTTCTCAAGGCCGGTCGTAATTCGAAGAAAGAACCACTGCTCGACGACAAGACAATTTCGCACTCGATTCTGGAAGAATCGATGCGCGCGAATTCCGAATTCCTGCTCACCGACACCAGCCAATCGTTGGATCTCTCGGGACGCCAGAGCATAGTGGCCTACGATTTGCGCACAGTGGTGTGCATCCCCCTACGCAAGCTGCAGGTGCAATCTGCCCGGGATGCACAAGCGCCGGCAGGGCCGGTTGCTGCGGCTCAGGCGATGGGCGTGCTGTACGTAGATTCGCGCTTTGCGTCGCGCGACATCAGCGGAGTGAGCCACGAAATTCTGCATGCGATCGCGACAGAAGCCGCCTCGTTGATCGAAAACGCCCGGCTGGTACAGGCTGAGGAAGAGGCGCGGAGATACCAGCAGGAGTTGAGCATCGCGGCTAGCATCCAGCAGCGGCTGATGCAGGTGAAGATTCCCGAGGTGCCCTTTGCGCGGCTGCGCGGGCGCAATCTGCCTTGTAAGGAAATCGGGGGAGACTTCTTTGACGCCGTCAATACGAAGGAAGGATTGACTGTGGTGCTGGCGGACGTCAGCGGGAAGGGAGTCTCGGCGGCCCTGTTGGCTTCGACGCTGCAGGGGATGATCTATTCGCATCTTCTGGCAGGCATGCCGCTGCTCCACGTGGTTTCGGCGGTGAATCGTTTCTTCACGGAAAAGCTGGTTGGAGAGAAGTATGCAACCGTACTGTTGGCACGCCTGCGCCGCGACGGCGAACTGGAATATGTGAACTGCGGGCACGTGCCACCCCTGCTGGTATGCGGCGGCGAGGTGATTCGTCCCACGCATGGGAATGTCCCGGTAGGACTGCTCGCCGAGGCGCAGTATGAGAGTGCAACCTGCCAGATGAAATCGGGTGACCGCTTCATCATGGTGACTGATGGGGTCACTGAAGCGGAGAACGCACTGGGAGATTTCTTTGAAGATTCGCGGCTGGAGCTGGCGGCTGCCAAGTCGCCGACGCTGGAAGGAATCTTTTCGGCAGTGACTGAGTTCTGCGCTGGCAATCCGCTGAGCGACGACTGCACCGTGGTGGAGTTGTGCTATGCGAGTTCAGAAACGTAGAGTGTCGTGCGTCCAGGACAGGACACCCGGAGGAACGACCATGAAACGCTTCTGCTTCTTATTGGGTCTTGCATGTTTGCTTGCCGGTTCTCTCTGGGGCGCCGACGAGTCTTTTGTCGGGAAATGGAAGCTGAACACCGAGAAGAGCAAATTTGCTGGTGAAATAACGAAAATTGAAGACCTCGGCGGCAATAAGTATAAATGGACCTCCGGCAATGTATCTGACACGATGACTGCCGACGGTACTGACCAGCCTGTTCACTTCGGCAGAACTGTATCCATCACTCCGGAAGGAACGAATGAGTGGAAGATGGTGATCAAGAAAGACAATAAAGTTCTCAGTTCCATGACCCACACGCTTTCAGATAACGGGAAAACACAGACGATCAAGGGAACCGAAACCAAGCCGGATGGCACGACGTCAGAATTCAACGTGGTATTGAAGAAGGTCAGTGGCGGTTCTGGCTGGGGAGGCACATGGGAGAGTACCGACGTAAAATTCACTTCCCCAGACGAGTGGGAGATTGCTGCATTCGAAGGCGGCGGGCTGACTTTCTACACTCCTGCTTATCAGGACACGATCAGTCTGAAATTCGATGGCAAAGATTATGAAGAGAAAGGCCCAAATGTTGCGCCGGGTTCGACCTCATCGGGCAAACGAGTGGATGCGCACACTCTGGAACTTACTGACAAGATTAAAGGCAAGGTGATGGATCATACGAGATTCGAAGTCTCTGCCGATGGGAAGATGTTGACTCTAACGATTCACGAAAGTGGACAACCAAAGCCACTAATCGTCGTATACGACAAGATGTAGGGGCACGAAAGAGCGAAGTTCATTAATGGAGCAAAAGAATGCTGCACATTGGGGCACGACGTTCAGTCGTGCCCCTGACAGGTTCAGCTAAAAAGTCAGTCCGATGGAGCAGTTCATCATTCCACTTTCACCCGAAAATCCGTTCCTTCCCAGCGATTTTCGTTCGGCCAATAGAAGGTAAACACAGCTTCGCCGCCTGAGGGCAGGGACGCCGTCGGAAGATCCAAGGTGTGAATGCCGAGGGCGGTATCGCGTGTGCTGGTGTCGTGCGAGGTCTTCCAATTGTCGATGCTCCAGTGCACCATCGCCGGGGACAGGAGCACGATGCGCAGAGTCTTGTTGCGGGGCACGCTGCGCGTTTTATTGTTAAACCGCCAGCCGAAGATCTGGCGGACGTGTTTGTCTCTCAGATATCGCTGTACCGTTTGCGGTGGCTGGTCAAAGATTTTGCCGTCGTGCAGCGAACGACGCAGCTTGATGTACTCGGAATGTGCCCACACTAGTGGGCACGCGGAACCGGTAGGTTTTCCACGGAACAATTCCAACTCGGGGATATCGGCAGCATCCCAGACTTGTTCGGGAATCAGGCGCCCGTCGCCGGCGGTGGAATTCTCGATCACCGTGAGCAAGGCCTCAGCCTCATCGGCGTGGCCGCCGGCGAGGGCATAGTGAGCGCGCTCTCCGGCCAGCAGCGGCCATGGACGGCCGATACCGCTGCCGTCAAAGGGCGAGCCATCCTTGTGCTCACCGTAACCATCTCCGTTGTAGCGGTACCAGCAGGGACCCTGCGGCATTTCGACCGCGAGGAGAGCATCGATGGCGCGCAGAGTATTAAGGATCCGCGGATCATCGGGCGCGCGCAATCCGAAGCGCACAAGCGCCAGCGCATCAGGGCTGATGATGTGATACGCGCGTTCTCCATCCTGTCCGGGAGGCTTGTTTTTGATCGGAACGAATCCTTGCGTCGGTGAGGCTGCGCCGTCGATATCCGGCGGCGCGATGCGCACGTAATATCCCCCGATCCCGAGTTGCTGCGCCAGATCTCCACCTGTGGCGTAGGTCCACCGTTCGACGTTGTCGTTCCATGCGTCGGCGGTATCGCGCAGGGTTTGCGCCTGTTCTGGATGGCCCGTCAGATCTGCAATATCAGCCGCCGCCAGCAGCGCCGAGATTTCTGCCGCCAAGGTGAACGGAGAGTATCCGGCATCCTCTTCCCACCGATCCTGTTGCGTGACCGGGCCGTTGCGAATGATAAAGGCCGCTGCGTTACGCACCATCGGCCACCAGCGGTCCAGCCTGCCAAGGGCCTCAGGGGCCTCGCGGCGCATCAGATCGACAAGCAGAATGGGGAAGGCGGTCTCATCCATTTGGATACCGCTCCAATAGGGACGGCCGTCAAGCCAGAGGTTCTGAGCCCAGTTGCCATCTGCCTCTTGGGTTGCCTCCAAGTAGCGAAGTACCCGAGCCGCATCCGGGGTTGCTCCGGCAGCGAGCAATGCGCCAGCGGTTTCGACCAGATCGCGCGGCCAGACGAGGTGGTATCCTCCCAAATCTTCGTCGCCCTTGTTGAATCCCCAGGGAATCGAGAGGCTGGCGATGATCCCGCCGAGAAAATCCTTTGATTCGTGGGTGCGCAATACCGCTGTCGAAGAACGATACAGATCGTGCTCGCGCAAGGGATCATCGAGCTTGAGCAATTTCTGCTGCCAACCGCGCCACTGGGAGACATAGCGGGCCCGAAGTTCACCATAATCTTCGTACAAACTGGAACGAGCCTGCTGGCCTGCTTCTGCCCAAATCGCACCGAAACCGAGGGCCACCATGAACTCGCCGTTGCAGGCCGCGAGGTCGATTTCGCCCGTAAACGCGATATTGCCGTTCTCGGCGCGGGTGTACTCCCAGACCATCTGGAAATGTTGCGAGATGTCCTGCCAGCCATCTGAGATGCCGACAAACCCTACGGACATTTTCTTCCATGGAGCTGAGGAAGCCATGCTCAGCGCGGCACCGTTATGCTCGGCGAGGAACATCGGGAAACCTTTGTAGTCACCGATCCAGCCAGTGTTGCCGTATCCGCAATTAGCTAGATGCGGCGATAGCAGCGCAAACAAGCGATAGTCGGAAAGGGCGCCCTGCAACGGTTCGAAGCGAACTTTCTGGAGCACGACATGTCGCAGCGGGTCGGTCAGCACGTCTTTGTGAATGCGATACCTGCCGGACACTTCCGTGTTGGTCAGCAGAAACAAAGGGACGCCGAGTTCGCAAGGGCGGTTCTCGAAGGTGCAATGCCGTTTTTCCTCGGAGAAGAAATCGCGGCCGTCGGTGACAAGAAATCCCATGTCGCGGGTACAAGCCTGATCCACACGCGGGTAGTAGATTTCATTGAGAATGCCGTGGCTGAGCGTGAACCAGACCTTGCTGTGCTGGTTGAGCGCCGTGCCCAGGCCGGTTTTTGCGCTGGATGTCCAGCGCGGAGAAATGCCCGGCCAGCCGGGCGCGTGGCGGATTTCAGCCATGAGTCTTAGTCACCAGAGTCATGCAGTTCCCAGACTGTTTTGACATAACATTTACAAAACGATGCGGCAGTTCCTACTCCCTCTATCATCGAAGTAGTAAGCGCCCACGACAGATTTCCATTGCAGCCAGAGTGAGTTGAAAGATAATAGACCCGCACGGGCGTGGGGACCATGCGTAAACCTCCAGATGCACGAGGATGGATGTGGGCAACAATCTTCGCGGTGGGTTGTGCCGTATGTCCCAGTGTACACGCCAAAGACGTTGCCGCACCGACGCTTGCATCTTCACTCGATCGTGGATTTGCGGGTCTGTATAACCTTGACTTTGGTGGCGCCCAACAACACTTTGCGGACTGGCAGAAGATGCATCCGGAGGATCCGATGGGGCCGGTCAGCGAAGCCGCGGGGTTCCTCTTTTCTGAATTTAGCCGGCTGGGAGTTCTGGAGGCGCAGTTTTACGAAGACGACGAGGCGTTCGACAAACGCCCGAAACTGAGTCCTGATCCGGTTCTTCGCGATCGCTTCCGGGACGCGATTACGCGTAGCGATACGTTGGCTCGTGCGAAGTTGGCCACAAATCCGACGGATAAGGATGCGTTGTTTGCCCTGACGCTGTCTTCTGGTTTGCAGGCCGACTATGCTGCATTGATCGAAAAGCGAAACCTGGCCTCGCTGCATTTCACAAAACAGGCTTCCACCTCCGCGCAGCAGCTGCTCGCGGTTTGCCACGACTGTTACGATGCGCTGTTAGCAACCGGTTTTAGCAAATATATTATTGGGAGCATGGCAGCCCCGGTGCGCTGGATATTGCGAATGGGTGGTCTTCCAGCGGACAAGGAAGGCGGCATCGCCGATCTACAGACGACTGCCGCTAAGGGGCACTATCTTGCCCCATTTGCGCGTATCCTGCTGGCGATCGCCTACGTGCGCGAAAAAGATAAGCACCGTGCTGTGGAATTGCTGAGCGGACTGCAGCGCGAGTTTCCCGGGAACACGCTGTTTCCACGCGAGATCGCGCATCTGCGCGGCTCTCGCTGAGATCGTTCCTCACAGCGCAAGCACGGCCGGTTCACGAAATCCACTGTTTGGTTTGTCCATTCACCAGAAATTTACTCTTTTGTAACCGTCCTTTAACACTGCGCCGATAGAACCAGTTCTTACATCCACAAAAGGAGGAATTATCCAGCGATGCGCAAACTTGTGCTTCTGGTCGTGTGTGTGCTACTGGCTCTGCCAGTAATGGGGCAAACCACGCTGAACGGAGCCGGTGCGACGTTTCCGTACCCTATGTATTCGAAGTGGTTCAGCGAGTACTCGAAGCTGCACTCGGATATACAGATCAACTATCAATCGATCGGTAGCGGCGGCGGGATCCGCCAGGTTACGGCGGGCACCGTTGATTTCGGCGCCAGCGACATGCCGATGACCGACAAGCAACTGCAGGATGCAAAAGCCAAGATTCTCAATATTCCGACGGTGCTGGGCGCCGACGTACCCGCCTACAACATACCGGGAGTCACCGGGGAACTGAAATTCACGCCCGAAGTTCTAGCCGGAATTTTTCTGGGCAAAATTTCCCGATGGAACGATAAAGCGATCACGACAGCAAATCCTGATGTTACATTTCCAGACAAGGAAATCATCGTCGTTCATCGTTCAGACGGCAGTGGAACTACTTTCATCTGGACTGACTACCTTTCGAAGGTGAGTCCGGAATGGAAGACTTCAGTGGGAGCCGACACCTCCGTCAGGTGGCCGGTTGGTATGGGGGCCAAGGGCAACGAAGGAGTTTCGGGGCTGATCCGCCAGATGTCGGGTTCGATTGGATATGTGGAGCTGATTTATGCCGTGCAAAACAAGATTCCTTTCGGCAGCGTCAGAAATTCAGCAGGGACCTTTGTCAAAGCGTCGTTGCAGAGCGTAAGCGCGGCTGCCGCTTCAGCACCGAAGATGCCGGCTGATTTTCGGGTCTCGATCACCAATGCGCCGGGCAAAGACGCCTACCCGATTGCGAGCTTTACCTGGCTGCTGATTCCGGCACAGTCCAAGGACGCAAATAAGGGGAAGATTCTGCGCGAGTTTCTTGGTTGGATGGTGAGCGACGGCCAACAGATGACCTCGGCTCTGGAGTACGCGTCGTTGCCGGACAACGTAGTGGCCAAAGTTAAAGAAGCCATCAAGCAGGTCAAGTAGAACCCCGGCCCAGGCGTCATTTGTCGAGGGGAACAAAAAAGGAGAAGAAGAGAATGAAGTCCGCATGGACGTTGTGTGCGATTTTATTGCTGGCGACGTGTTTGGTTGCGCAAACCAGCACGAAGCCAAAGACATCGACAAAAAAGGCAGCTGCCGGCACCATTACCGCGGCTGACGTGCAAGCACTCAAGGACGCGATTGCCGCGCAGCAGTCGGCCATAACGCAGCAGCAACAGCAGATCCAGGAGTTGCGGGATGAACTGCGGCGCAAAGACCAGGCTGTTCAGCAGGCGCAAACGGCGGCTTCCGACGCTGCTGGGAAGGCCGATGCCGCGCAAGCTGTGGCTACACAGCAGCAGGCGACGGTGACCGAGTTGAAAGGCAATGTGACCGACCTGCAAGGGGCGGTCGCTAACACCGTTGTCAACTTGCAGGAAACTCAGAAGAGTCTCTCCGAGTCGCCACTGGCGTTGAAATACAAAGGAGTGACGATTATTCCGGTAGGTTTCTTCGCGGCAGAAACTGCACGTCGCTCGCGCGCTCTGGCCGCCGACGTCAACACTCCTTTCAATTCCCTGACTATGCCGGGTGCGTCGCAAAGCGCCATGTCGGAATTCTTCGCTTCCGGACGTCAGTCGCGAATCGGAATGCTGGCTGAGGGACGGCTTAAAAGCGCCAAGCTCAGCGGCTACGTCGAGGCTGACTTCCTTTCGGCCGGTATTACCTCCAACAATAACCAGAGCAACAGTTACACCCTACGGCAGCGGCAATTCTGGGGCCAAGCTGCGTTTGATAACGGGTGGAGCTTTACCGGCGGCCAGATGTGGAGCCTGGTGACCGAAACCACGCATGGGCTCGACAACCGCACCGAAGCCTTGCCCATGACCATCGACGCAGCATACACGGCAGGCTTCAGTTGGGCTCGGCAGTTTGGTCTGCGCCTTGTCAAGAACTTCAACAATAAGGTTTGGTTCGGCGTCTCTGTGGAAAACTCACAGGAAACGGTCACCACGCACAACAATGCTGCGAATTTCCTGATTGGCTCGGCAGGGGCGAATGGTGGCGTCTACAACGGTGGCATCACCACCTGCTCGACCAGCCTCAACGCCGCCGGAGCGCCCGTCACCACTTGTACCCCGGCAGCCAGTTACTCGTTCAATGCATCGCCCGATCTCATTGCCAAGGCCGCGTTTGAGCCAGGATTCGGGCACTACGAGGTGTTCGGCATCTACAGCCGGTTCCGCGATCGTGTCTTCCCATGTATTAACGTTTCGGCGACGGCTCCCTGCGCCGGCACAACCGGCCCTAGTCCGATCCTGGCGCACAATGCTTCCGAGGATGGGGGCGGGTTCGGTGCGAACGCCCGTTTCTCTATGTACAAGAAGGGTACTAATCGCCTGGACCTTGGATTGCACGCGTTGTACGGCAGCGGTATTGGGCGTTACGGCGCGAGCGGTCTGGCGGATGCCTCCATCACCGACCTGGGAACGTTGCACCTCATCCGCAGTTCGCAGGGCCTTGCCACACTCGAGTTGCGCACATCCAAACTCGATTTCTACTTCAATGCAGGAGCGGAGTACGCCAGCCGCACCGCCAGCTACGATCCTGTCCAGAAGAAAGCCGTGGGATACGGATCGCCGGCGTTCAGCAACTCGGGGTGCTTTACGGAGACAGCTCCGGCCAACAACAGTGGATTCGTGCCAGGGGGCCTATCGAGCTGTACTGCGGACACGCGTGTGCTGATTGAAGGCACGGCCGGTTTCTGGTATCGCTTCTACAACGGACCGAAGGGGCGCTTTCAGTTTGGCCCGCAGTATTCTTACGTAACGCGTAACGCCTGGTCGGGCACATCGGGCTTTGAACCGCATGGTATCGACAACATGGTCTTCACCTCGTTCCGGTACTACCTGCCATAACCTAGACTTCGTTAGCTTAGATGTCGGCGTCTGGATAACTCCAAACGCCGATTTTCTTTGCTTGGTCGCGGCGGCTAGGGTACCTGCCACTGATGAGGCCGATGCTTTATACTAGGTATCCGCGGCGCAAGAAGGGGAAGCTTGTGTCTGCGATCTCCACTCCGGGAAGTCAATCCGTAAATTGTCATGGCCCGCGTTTCGCTCGATGACCCAAAGTATTTTCTGAACCGTGATACGTCCTGGCTGGCATTCAACCGGCGCGTACTGGAGGAAGCCGAGGACGAAGGCAATCCACTGCTCGAGAGGTTGAAGTTCCTCTCGATCTCGGCCAGCAATCTGGACGAGTTTTTTGAGGTCCGGGTAGCTGCGATGATGCAGCAGATCGAGGACGGCTACAACGAAGCCGGACCCGACGGACTGACCCTGACTGCAAAACGGGATGTTCTTGCGAAACTGACACACGAATTTGTGGAACATCAGTATGACTGCTGGAGCGCGCGTTTGCGTCCGGCGCTTTCACAGCAGGGAATCCGGGTGCTCGGGCTGCATGAACTGGATACTGACGCCCTGAGGTTTGTCGATGAGTACTGTGAGAGGGAACTCGATCCTCTGCTGACGCCGGTCACGGTCGATCCGGCGCATCCGTTTCCCCGAGTCATCAACAAGGCTTTATGTGTGGCGTTCCTGCTGCGTCGTCGCCGCCGCTCCGCGCTGACCTATACCGGAGTGGTTTCGGTTCCCCGGGTATTGCCGCGACTGATCCGCCTGCCTTCGACCAATACCGTAGATTTCATCTTCCTGGCGGATCTGGTTGCCCATCACGCTGTCCGCATGTATCACGGCTACGACATCGTTTCCTCGGCGCCCTTCCGCGTGACCCGCAATAGCAATTTATATCTGGCGGAAGAAGAAGCGCGTAGCCTGCTTGAGTCAGTCCGCACCGAACTCCATAATCGGCGCAAGGGTGATGCCGTCCGAATGGAGATCGAAGCTGATGCCGATCCTGAGATTATCGAGCGATTGCGTACGGTGTTCGAACTCGATCCCTGGCAAGTTTTCCCGGTCAATGGTCCTGTGAATCTCGTGCGCTTGTTCAATATTTACGAGCAGGTAAACCGCACGGATCTCAAATACCGCAGTTTCACTCCACGCGAGCTTCGACTCACCGCGAAATCAAAAGATCTCTTCGAAGAACTGCGATCGCACGATGTCCTACTGCACCATCCCTTCGATTCGTATGATGCGGTGGTTCATTTCATTGAGTCGGCCGCGGAGGACGATCAGGTGCTTTCCATCAAACAGACGCTTTATCGGACGAGTGAGCACTCGCTGATCGTCCCGGCGCTGATCGAGGCCGCATCCCGCAAAGAGGTTACGGCAGTGGTGGAACTAAAAGCCCGGTTTGACGAAGCGTCGAACATCCGGTGGGCGCGCGACCTGGAGGATGCCGGAGTGCAAGTCTTCCATGGTCTGGTCGGATTGAAAACGCACTGCAAGCTCTCGTTGCTGGTTCGGCGCGATCCGGATGGACTTACGCGCAGCTATTGCCACATCGGAACGGGAAACTATAACGCCACTACGGCGAGAATTTACACCGACCTCAGCTTGTTCACCGCGAATCCAGAAATCACACGCGCCGTGCACGATGTGTTCAGTTTCCTGACTGCGTACTCCGAAAATCCCAGTTACGAACCGCTGCTGGTTGCGCCGCTAGATCTGGCGGAGAAATCGATCGCGTTGATCGAGCGTGAGGCTGAGCATGCCAGGCAGGGAAGTCCTGCGCGCATCATCGCGAAAATGAACGCGCTGCTCGATAAGAATGTCATCCAGGCGCTCTATCGGGCGTCGCAGTCCGGAGTTCGGATCGATCTGATCGTACGCGGGATTTGCGCCCTCCGTCCCGGGGTGCGTGGCGTGAGCGAGAATATCCGAGTACGCAGCATCGTCGGACGCTTCCTCGAGCACAGCCGGATCTACTACTTCGCGAATGGAGGCGAGGAGGAAATCTACATCGGGAGTGCCGACTGGATGCCCCGCAACCTCTATGAGCGGGTCGAGGTGATTGTGCCACTTCGCGACGAGATGCTTCGTAACCGGGTGCGCCACGAGATTCTGGATGCTTATCTCGCAGATAACCGCAAGGCGCGAGTTCTTCTTCACGATGCCGGCTATATCCGCGCGTGGCAACCCATACATGGCAAGCGAAATCGCCGTCAGCCGATGGGCGCGGCGGCGTTTAATGCTCAGGATTTTCTGATTAGCGTGGCTGAGGGCAAAGCGCCGGCCGCATTTCCTGCGCCCGAGGTTCCTGGCAAACCTACGAAACGCAAGTTGGCTGCGGAAAGAGTACGATAAAACCATATGATCCTATACTTCTTACGCCACGCCAGTGCGGGAGAACATTTGACCAATCCCAAGAAAGATGAGAAGCGCGCTCTGGACAAGGAAGGCATTGAGCAGTGCGGTTACATTGGCCGTGCTCTGGCGGCGCTCGACGTTCAGGTGGACGTGATCATCTCCAGTCCGCTGAAGCGTTGCACCCAAACCGCATCCCTAGTGGGCAACGAACTTGGATACGAAGGGAAAATGCAAACGGATCCGGGATTGCGGCCGGAAGCCGGGCTTGCCGATTTCCGCAAAATCCTCGAGAAGTGCTCGCGGCAAGAGGCGGTAATGGTCATTGGGCACAATCCCAACCTTAGCCAGTTTCTGGGATCGGTGATCAGCGATTCGGGCTGCGAAGCGTCGGTGGAGTTGAAGAAGGGTGCCGTGGCGAAGGTTGAAATGCGCCGCAGTTACGGCACCATGCAATGGTGCGTGACGCCGAAAGTCTTGCGCAGTCTCTACGACGCCGCTATCGAAAGCTCCCGCCCGAAGACTTCCCGGAAATAGTCCCGCTCCTTCTCCAAAGCCCAGAGTTCCAAGTCCATACCTGTCCGCCGCCGGGGTATCAGGGTCACCTTCACCTCGGCGGCATGCACGCGAACGCGTACTCTCTCTACGGCACGGCTGCGGCTCAGGTTGAGCGCACGGGCCATACGGAGCAGCACGATCGCCTTCTGCACGCTGGCGCGCTCAGCGCTATCGATCACTTTCATCGGCACATCCTCGATGTTCGGGCGTGATTTTCCCAGGTATCGTGCTATGGCCGCGATGATCCGCCGCTGCTGTGGGGTATAACCAAGGATTTCCGAGTTCGAGATGATGTAGTACGTGTGACGATGGTGACCGCTGCGATTCACGTAATCACCCACCTCATACAGCATTGCCGCGGCGGAGAGCCACTCGCCGTATTCCGGCGGCAAGCGATGTGCAGAGCGGAGCGCGGCGAATAGGGAAGTGGCGGCCTCACGAACGTCCAGTGCGTGTTTTCGGTCGATGCGATAGCGATCGACGGCTTTGAGTATCGATTCCCATCGTTCCGACTCGATCTGTTTGCCTGAGCGTGTGCTGCGATCGTAATCCGCAGCCATCTGCGCCAGAACTCCATCCCGAAGGCCAAGAGATGAATAGCGAAATCCTTTCAAGCGCAGCCGATCGAGGAGTTCGTGATAAACGACGGCGCCAGCCACGATGATTTCGGCACGACGTGGACCGATTCCTTCGATCTTCCTCCGCTCGGCAACAGGGAGACGAGAGAGTCGTTTGGCGATGCGGCTCATCTCCGCACGCGAGACGAGCATTCGTTGGCGGTTTCGTCCTCGCCGCAGATGGCCCGCCACGGCTGCAAGGGCTGCGGCCGTTCCCGAGGTGGCAATCACGTTTCGCACCCGCGCAGAACCAATCCGGGGCACGATCCGGTTCACCTCGCGAGTGACAAAGCCATGCATACGCTTGAGTTCGCCTTTGCGAGCCGGATCATGGCTTAGAAATTCATTCGTCAGCCGAACCGCACCGAGTGGAAGGCTGACCGCATCGCGGATGTGTCCACGGTGCGAAACTGTCAATTCGCAGCTGCCGCCACCCAAGTCCATCATGAGAGCGGGTACGCGATCGATACGCGTGCCCGAGATCAAGCCCAAATGAATGAGCCGCGCTTCTTCAAGCCCAGAGACGATTTCCACTTTCCATCCAGTGGCCGACCGAACCCACTCGAGAAACGCCTGGGAATTGCGTGCGTCGCGCAGGGCGCTGGTGGCGACGACGCGAACGTTGTCGGTAACAATCTGTTGAGTGGTGCGATGAAAACGGCGCAGGACCTTCACGGTTTCCGCCATCGATTCCGGAGTCAGAAATCCGGAGCTGAAGACACCCTCACCGAGCCGAGTGACCTCACGATCCTCGTGTAGAGCGTGCAGGCGCCCGGAGTGCAACCGCGCAATCTTCAGGCGGACGGAATTGGACCCAATGTCAACGGCAGCAAACGTGGGCATAGAGAGCTCCACAGTTTACATGCAGAGGAGAAGTGGGAAAACAGGGTTTCCACAGTACGCTTTGGATATTGTGAATTGCACTCCACCGTGATATTCGGATGAAGACTTGGCGCTTCTTCGGCTTGGGCGCTCCTGGTACGAATCCGCAAAACGCTTGAATCTGTTAGAATGAATTGCGTTGGGTGCCGCTGGTTCCACCATATCGTTGGACGTGGACTCTCTTACTCCTCACTCAGCTGTTGAGGTCAGTCAGTTGAAGCGGAATCAGTTGGAGATGGTGAATTCGGTCAAAATCCCCGAAAACGCCAGGATTGTCACGGGTTTCACGCTAACCCGTCCCAAATAAAAGCGGGGACGTAGTTCAGTTGGTTAGAACGCTGCCCTGTCACGGCAGAGGCCGCGGGTTCGAGTCCCGTCGTCCCCGCCATTCCTTTCCAAAAGAGTTAGACGAGCTCTGGCAAAACCATCGAGGGCGCAAAAAGGGCGCATTCCGCGGCCTTTTTGTGCCCCTTTTTCCGTGCGGCGTTGGGTCACAGGATGCGAACTCAGCGAGTGAATGGCTTTGCGGCGGCAATGCTTTTCCCGACGCCTTGGTATAGTTTCGGTTTGCTACAAACCGGAAGTTGTCAGGATAGTTCGAACCTTAGAGTTAGGTTTCTCAGCGGGTGGGGTCCAGAGATTCAAGCAGGCGACTCCGTCGGACTCACCTATCGCCTATGTTGGAGAGCGTGTGTCGACGCTGTTCGCGAAGTTCTCAATTCCATAGACCGGGCGCATGTTCGGTAGCCAACGGCCGTAGGACAAGCAACGCCAGAGCCATTCGACCGGTCCGAAGCGAAAGTAGCTTAGCCACCAGTGGCTAAAGAAGACCTGCACGACGAAAACCACAGCAGCTATCTCGACAGTGAAGGCATACGATGTTCGATGGAGCAGGCCCAAGCCCAAGCCGGAAAAGAGCAAGAGAGCGAGAATGTTCTGAAGCAGATAGTTCGTGAGTGTCATTTTGCCGATCGATTCCAACGATTGGAACGCAATCCTTAAGCGGCCGGAGCTATACAGCCAGCACAGGACCGAGCCAAAGACCGCGGCCTGCGTTATTTGGAACCATCGTTCCATCGCAAAGACCTGGTCAACTCCCCATTTCATGGAAACATCGAGTTGATGAAAAATCCCGAGAGCAACAACGACCGCAATGGCAACAAAAAAAGTGTTTCTGAAGAGCTTTCGATTTGTCGCAGCGCTCTCGAAAATATGCACGCGGTGGGCATAAGCCCCGAGGAGCCCACAGACCAACATAACGAAGTTCCAATCAAAGTATTTCGGAAACGACAGGACTGTGTGCAACCCCGACAACCAACTATACTTCAACACGTCAGAGAGATTGTGACTGGAATAGAGAGCCAAATCTGGTTCTGCCACTGGGTTGTGAAGGCCGACATGCTGGCTCCAGGGAATGAGAACCGGGACTAACATGAAGCAGACCGCTGCCAACCGCAGATAAGCCTTTTCGCCGAACTTGCTGACGCACAGAATAACCATTCCCAATATCACGTAATCCTTCAGGATGTCCCCGTAATAGATCGCGGAATTGAACATGGCTATCAAGAGCAGAAGAGCCATGCGCCAGGAGAAAAAGAGATAGGGATGCTTTTGTGTGGCCTTCACCTTCTGCATGAGCACAGAAAAGCCATAGCCGAAGAGGAAGGAAAGCATCGTCCAACCCTTAGTCAGAAACACGATCTGAACAATCGATTGCAGAACGGAACTGCGCAGGTCGTGAATACCCGGCCACGCTATTCCGTATGAAAAGAAGATCGCAAAGTTCACCAGAACTACGCTGAGCAACGCCCATCCGCGCAGCACATCGATAATGGGCGCTCGCCGGCCGGGATCTACAGGGGTAGCAGGAATCATATTCATTGATCTCTCCAATGTTTTCGGCTACGGCTTGGGGAATACTTTCAAGCAGGGTCTGAATCCTGCCGGCAACTGAATCCGCTTCAGGGCGGCGAGCAAACTTGCGCGAAGCGCGAAATAGCTCAAGAACGCAATCCCGGCCAGGCATGGATAGATCCACATGCCTAAATGCTCCGGAAACTGCGGGGGCGGGTTTTGAAAGCCAAATACGATGTGATCGTGGCCGAAGCTAAGCGGGACGAAGTCGCGTTGAGAATGTACGTATCTGTGTTGTTCTGACAAGGGAAGATCCAGCCAAAGTCCTACCAAGTCGGGACGAAAGATCTTTATTGCGATACAAACGAGACTCCAAAGTCCGAAAAAGCCCGAGATGGTGGCACAAATCAAACCGAACGCAGCGACCACGCTGCGCTGCGCAAATCGAATCACCGTGCGCAGCATCGGGATCGTCCTACGACTCGATCGCGCTCTGGTGAGAAGGTATTCGTCCACAAAACCCTGTGCATAGGCATGAGCGCTTCCGAAGCCCGCTAGGACCTCAAAGGGCGAGATTCCCATTCCTACGCGCTCGTCAATGTGTTCTTTCGCTTCCGCCAGAATATCGAGCGAATCGTCAGCGGGCAGGGAGCCAAGTGCTTGTTCCAGGTTATTCAGCCATGCGCTAATCGGTTCGTCTTTTTGACGAGCGTTCATTTGTTCCCCCGGTTGAGAAATCGATTGAATGTGACGGTCATGGTTTGCCAATCGTCGAGGTAGGCTTTCAGCTCAGCTTTCCCTTGAGCGGTGATTGCGTAATATTTGCGAGGGTGAGACGCCTCGTCGAGAATGCGCCATTCGCTTCGAATGGAGCCCTGCTTCTCAAGTCGGTAAAGAAGCGGATACAAGGTGCCTTCTGCGATTTCTAGCCCTGCCTCGTCCCTGAGAAGCTCGAGGATTCTTAACCCGTATTCCTCGGATTCCTTCACGACGCTCAACAGCGCGAGCTCTGCAACCCCCTTGTACATCTGCGTGCGGAGTCTTTCGCGCGATCTTTCAATAGGCTCTGGCTCAGGACTCGTTTTGGGTGAGCGGGCCGGTTTCGTGAATACCATGCAATGCAATATATAATAGAAACGAAGATATATCGCAATGAAAAACGGCAACTCCCAAGCTTGCTCTAACTTCCAATGGGTTCGTATCCATCCAGTCGCGGTCGACTCGCAAGGTAGAGTCTCGCTTCATCGTGACGCGGCCTGATACAAGCTCGAAAATACTAGGGGAGACGAACCGATCTTCGTCGTTACGCGAGTGGTAGCCGTTAATGAACTACTGAAGAAAGCAACGCTCTAAATCATTTTTCCAACCCACAACTCAACCCACAATTCCTGTATCCTTGTGCGGCTTACGGGTATTTTGGCAGTCCCCGCGTTGTTCTAAGTTGTTGTAAAACCGTTTGACGCTGGACTGTCACGGCAGAGGCCGCGGGTTCGAGTCCCGTCGTGCCCGCCATTCCTTTCAAGAACTTGCAGGGAATTGGCAGTATCGCTAACGGTCCGACTTGATCCAGGGCCGATGAGTGCCGGACTCGTTCTTGATGAAGCTTCTGGCGCCTCAGCCGGATACTCTGCCCCCAAGTAGAACACCGCGAGCAGTTCTGATCCTCCTTCTTCGTTCGCGGAGCCTTCGCCAGCATCAGGTCGCATTCGTCGCTCCCTGCCGTGTTTGGATCAGACGCAGTCAAAGGACGCTCTCTCTTGATATTCGTAAGTCGGATTCGGAGTGCTCGACGAAGGGTCGCGTTTGCCTCCGAGTACATCTCTTAGCGCCATGTGAGCGCGGTGAACGCGCGATTTGCTGGCGGTGACCGTGACCCCGGTCCGCCATGCGGCTTCCGTGTGTGTGAAGCCCTCAACATCGATGAGAAACACTGCTTCTCGCCTCAAGGGCGTGAGATTCCCGAGGGCTTGGGTCAAAGCTACACGTTGAGCAGGATTGGTCGATCTTGAGCGCACTGAACACAGCGTGTGGTCAGTTACATTTTCCACCAAGAATTGGCGGTTGCGACGTTGTCGCCGGGCGTGTAAGCGCACGAAATTCAGAGCCACCTTGTAAAGCCATGATGTGAACGCAGCGCTGCCTTGAAAAGTGTTGATCCGGCGAAATACCTGGATAAAAACATCCTGCGTCAGGTCTTGAGCGTCGAAGACATTGCGCGTGTGACGGAGACACAGCAGGTAAATACGGGGCTCGTGCAATTCATACAACCGGCCCAAACCCGCGGGATCTTGTTTCTTCGCTCTATCGATAGCTTCCTTCTCACTCATTTCATGAGTCATCGTATTCATGTGGGCACCAAGTTTTTGGCTCTGCCGCCAAAAGCAACCAAGGGGACATCAATTGGCGAGAAACAGGACTTCGGCTCCGGGCGGCCGCCGTCAGGTACTAAGATCGCTTAAGCCCCTTCCCCATCTGGTCGCTTCTAGAATTCAGGGAAGCATTTTCGAATTGAACCGAGAACTGTTACTACTTGCAGAGGCCAAGCTGTTTATTTGCCGCGGTGGTTCCTGGCTTTTCATGCCACCGGTATTGGCGATCAGCAGTGCGGCTATTTAGCGAAGAAGCGTACGTGGCGCTGTGGCTGTGCCAGTCGGAAGGCCGGATGACAGACTCGTGTGGCTTGGCGACCGCGCCAGGATCGGGAATCCAATGGTTGCACTGCTATGCCGCCAATCCGTCTTTTCGCGGTGAGACGACCCGGATGGTTAGGCAAGTCAAGCGCGGTCCGTGGGGTCAAGTTCATCATGACGTTGCCAGTTTGAGTCGTTCACTGCGGAACGTACCGCCACCCAGCACGTTTTCCACTGCTGGCAGGAGCTCGGTTGCGGCCTGCGATTTCAAGACGTAGCCGCGCGCTCCAGTGCTCATGGCTTCCCGGACAACGTCCAAATCCCGGTTCTCGCTGAGGAAGAGTATCTTCGACTGTGGTGCGAGGCAGGCAATTCTGCGGGCAGCCTCAATCCCGTTTAGTGTAGGCAGACCGATGTCCAGGACGATCATGTCGGGCTTCAGTTCGCCAGCCTTCAAAGTCGCCTCCAATCCATCCGACACTTCGCAGACGACCCTGAATCCATTTCGGTTGTGAAGCATTGAGTGAACGAATTGGGACCAGATTTCATGGTCTTCGACTACCATGATACGGACGGGCGATTTTTGCATGCGCTCTTTCTCGCTCCAAAGATCGGCCTATGAGGGTGCATCTCAAGGCTAGATAGCGCCATCTTTCTTGTTTCCATCGGTGCTGATCGAAGTCACAGCGTCTGGCGCACCCGACATGATTGCTGCCGCTCCTCCAGTGAGGCTAGCAAGCTCTTTGCCATTGTGCAGAAGGGAAACATCCTGCTAGTGCCTCCCTTTGAGCAATTTACGGAACAGAAAGGCAGGCTTTTGTTCTCGACCCAGGTGGATCGGTTCGCCAACTGGCTGATTTTCAGCAACACTGGTGATTCTCAGCCAGTCAGGAGACGCCGGTCCTACGGCATGAGGTGCCGTATGGACGGCATCAACAAAAACATCCAGCGAGTGCCAGCTTTGCCTGGAATCCGCTATTGGCGGTGAACGTTCAGTTCTCACGGAATGGAACGACAGAAACGTTGTGGCTCTTTGGCCTGGTCATCAAAATCTGAAGTGTCCTTCGGATGCCGTCACAAGTCACAGTATGCTCGGACTTGCAGGACGTCCTATATTCCTCAAACGGACCTCACGGCCCATATCCTCGCCACCTTACCCTACCCAGTCGAGAGGAGGTGGGCCGAACCTGCCAGCGCAGTCTAACGTTAAGAAGCAACTGCGGGTGTTGTGACGCAAGAGCCTTTTGGATTCAGGGGATTCGTACGCTCTTGTATCTTGCCGGCCGTTCCGACGCCTGTGACTAGTAACAGTTAACGTGTTTGCGTGCGTCGTCTACGCTCGGAAGACGGCAGAGTGTGCCCTGTACCCGGACGCCTCACATGTTCCACAAATTACGCTCGATAGTTCTTCCTCTTGTTGTTCTTCTGCCCTTCGGCGCGTGCACCGTGCTTATGGCGAATGCACAATCCTCTCCCGCATCTTCTCAGTCTCAGGAATCGTTGCCGGATGCTCCCAGTGCGGTGATGCATCCGCCCGAGAAGACAATGACTGCTGCCAACTCCGCTCCCGGCGGCGGGTCGCAACGCGTGGACGCGCCATGGCCTCGGGAAGCGATGCGAGGTGACGAGAAGATTTCCATGTACCAGCCGCAGTTGGAGTCCTGGCAAGACGATGAGTTGCATGCATACGCTGCGCTTTCGATCAACAGGAAAGGAAATCACAAGCCAAACTACGGCGTGGTGTGGTTCACGGCTCGGACTGAAGTGGACAAGGTCAACCGGCAGGTAACTCTAGCTAACTTCCAAATCACGAAAATAAGGCTTCCTACCCTCCACGCTAAGGAAGCTGAGTATCAGAGCTTCCTTCAGTCCAAGCTACCGGGCAAGTCCAGGGTTATCGCGCTGGACCGGCTGGAAGCTGCCTTGGCAGCCAGCACCATGGAACAAGCCGAAGTCAAGGGAGTGCCGGTGAAGAACGATCCTCCTCGAATAATCTTCACGACCAAGCCGTCTTTACTCGTGCTGATCGACGGTCCGGCGAAGTTCAGGGATGTTGGTGGAACCACTCTCCAGAAAGTGCTCAATAGCCAGGCATTCATATTACTTGATACGAAGAAGGGTAAATATTACCTGAACGTGATGGATGGTTGGCTCGAGGCTCCTGCCATGGAAGGTCCATGGTCTTACGCTTCGAAAATTCCGGACGATATGAAGGAGATTACGAAGGCGATTCAAGAACGCCAGCAGTCGACAGCGCAAGAGGGAACTACGCCACCATCGCTGAAGCAGGCGCAAAAAGACGGCAAGATTCCTGTAATCTACGTAAGCTTCGGCCCGGCGGAATTGCTGGTGACGGATGGGCTGCCACAGTTGGAATCCCTCTCGGGCACCAGTCTGGAATATGTCAAGAACACTACAGCGAACATCTTTCGTGATCCCGCGACCTCCAACTTTTACGTTGTTCTTGCCGGGAGATGGTTCCGAGCGCAGTCGCTGGAGGGAGATTCGTGGGAATTTGTCGACCCGAAGAGTCTGCCCGAATCATTTGGCAAAATACCTGAGGACAGCCCAAAAGCCGGCGTGCTTGCTTCAATTCCGGGAACGCCTCCTGCCTTGGAGGCGTTGATCGCGAATTCCATTCCGCAGACGGCCACGATTACCCGCGGGGAAGCGCACCTGCAGGTCGCATATGACGGCGAACCCCAATTCACAGCTATTGACGGTACGGAATTGCAGTATGCGGTGAACACCGCAACTCCGGTGATCCGGGTTGCGGACAAAAATTACTATGCCGTGGAAAACGCAGTGTGGTTCGTCGGGCCAGGGCCGAGTGGGCCATGGGACGTGGCGACCAAAGTTCCGGAGGTGATTTACTCGATTCCTCCCAGTTCGCCGCTGCACTATGTGACCTATGTCAAGGTGTACCGCTCCACCCCGGAGGTTGTCTACGTCGGCTACACGCCCGGATATTACGGTACGGTGGTATCGTCCACTACTACCACCGTCGTTTACGGCACAGGCTGGTATTACCCACCGTACATTGGGAACTACTGGTACGGAGCACCCTACACCTACGGCGTTGGCGTCGCGACCACGTGGAGTTCAGGTACCGGCTGGAGCGTCACGATCGGCGTGGGCTATAGCTACGGGTATCCGTACTATTATCCTTATTACCCGTGGTGGGGGCCGTGGGGCTACTACGGGCCTTGTTGCTGGGGGCCGGCATGGGGTTACGGCTACGGTGGGTATGCTGCCGCCAACGTTTACGGCCGCTGGGGGAACACAGCATATGCGACTACGCGGGCTGCGTGGGCGAATCCCTACACGGGCAACTATGGGGCAGCAAGCCGAACGGGCTTTCAGAACACGCAACGCGGCACCGTGGGCGTCGCGGGCCGCGGATACAACACGAACATTTATACCGGCAACACGGTCGCGGGTCGAGGAGCGGCGGCTTACGACCCGAAAACCGGGATCGCAGTAGCGGGCGGCGCCGGGTATGCCGGGAATATGTATACAGGGCAAGGCGCCGTGGGGCGGGGAGGCATCGCCTACAACACGAATACCGGCGCCGGTGTGGCCGTCGGCAATAACAATGTCTATGCGGGCAAGGACGGCACCGTCTATCGGTATGACCGGCAGAACGGCAATTGGTCCCAGAACACTGGGAGCGGATGGGAGTCAGCTAACAGGCCACAGGCGAATCTGCAGCAACAGCAGCAAGCACGCTACACGGGACAGCAACGTACCCAGAACTTCAGCCGCTCGATGGGAGGCGGAACGCGCATGGGCGGCGGAGGTCGCAGACGGTAATGCGTCGTTAGCCTCTTGGGTGGGCGAGCCGAACTGGCGAGCGAATCTGATCGAGCTGTCGGGCTGCCGCCAGAACATCTTCCCGTTGAGGGATTACTCCCGCTCTTGATGCCATTTCAATGTCTCAAAGTGGATCTTCATCTGTGCAAACTCGCTTGTACTGCTGATGTAGGTAGTTTGAGGCTGTCGAAGTGCACCGATGGCCTTTTGCAGCCGCCTTATCCTGGATATAGTCAATGGATGAGAGTCGTAGAGACGATCGAAAAAGGATTCCTGTATCTCTTCCGAGAAAACGGTCTGCAAAAGGTTACAGAATTCGAGAGGATCGTAGCCCGACACCACCTGATATTGCAGACCCAGGCGATCTGCCTCGAATTCTTCATTCCGGACCAACTTTAGCGTTATGAAAGGGCCAAAGAAGCGTCGGAAGGCATATCCAGCCGGTCCCCCGAACAGAGCCAGGTACCGCCCGAAACGTAGCTGCCCGTCGATCCTGGTCATGTGTCGTGAGGTCACATGTGCAGTTTCATGAGCAAGAGCTGCGGCGAGTTGTCCCTCATTTTCGACGAGGTGAATTAGCCCGGTCGTGAGGTATATAAACCCTCCCGGCAACGAATACGCATTGGGCTCAGGATCACGGAGGACTTTTACGACGAAGCAGCCGGGCAATTCAGAGCCGCCAGCGATCGTGCGCTCCAGACGATTAACGTACTCCACGACGATCTGGTCCTTTATGACTTCATTCTGCCGGTCCACCTCGGCGGCAAGCTCATTGCCCAGAGCCCATTCAGCTCGTTGTACGCGGAGATCCTTCTGAATGACTCCGGTGGATGGCACTGGCCTCCTTAACGCGTCACAGCCAGGCTCCGAAGTCGGAGATACTAGTACCGAGGAAGATGTCGACACACCGACAGCCTGAGCTTTCACGAGTGGGTAGGCACTCAAGATCAAAGCGACTACAGCCGTGCCCAACCGGCAGCGCAGCCTCGAGGCATTTCTTCGCACGTGAGAAGCCCACTTCATATGAATGTGCTCTCGGAGCGTGAAACGAGAACGCAAGTGACGCCCGCAAGATTGTCAGCGAAAATTGTTGAGCTGAGTTCGGAGAGCAGGAACTGTTATCACTAACAGTAATCAGGCGCGGATTTGCTGGCTATAAGCATCTTCAGATTGATGGATGTCTTGCCTTAATCGTGATTTGCAGATCGCGCCCGCAAGTTCTACGGTTTGGCGGTGATATGGAGGTGCGACCGCAAATCACTTCTTGCCAGGGAATTGCTGCAGGAGCTTAATTACTGCTTTGTCCACCAATTCGAGCGACTTGTTCTTTTTCTCTATATCGAGCTTTTGCTTTACCGAGCCCGACCATACGATCTTGTTTGTCGCCCGGTCCACAAACGTCAAGGCCAGCGTGCCTTCCGGAACGTAAGTCCCAGCCGATGAAGGGCCGGTGGCTCCTGTCCACATAGTCGCGTTCAGTGTCGGCGGTGCGGCACTGTAAGTGGGACTGTAAGGTGTGCCAGCCTGTCCGGCAAAGCCCAAATCAATTCCGCCCGCGGGCATAAGTGTCAGATCACCATCTTTGGCAACCTTGGTCAGACCTTTCTGCTGCAATTCGACTTCGACGCGCGCGGTGACTGCTTCGAATAGCACTGGCCTGACAGGGGGCATCGCAGGCTCGGCCCAGCTATAGGTTTTGAATTGGGAAAAATCCGTGGATTTGTCGTAACCCACCTTTACCTTCTGAGCGGAGCTGTCCAGTCCTGGGAATATGACGAGAGCGAGTAGCAGTGTCCGCAGTGTGATGGATTTCACGGAGCCTCCAAGCCATACGGTGTCCCGAAAGATATCGGAGCGCCCACAGTAGGAAAACTGTCAGCGATTACAGAGAAGCCTGGCGTGCCGTCGCTACGCAGAGACCGACAGAGCGATCGCCGACACCGGAAGCTAGAGTCTAGTGCGGGACTGTCACTACGTACAGTTCTAAAGTTGTCGTTCTCATCGATAATTCTCCACGTGGGATATCAAAGCGAAACTGCCGCTGAGACTCTGATCGGTTCTAGCGAGAGAACCACGACGCTAGCGCTGGAGGCCACACTTTGGCGATGCGAGAAGTGCAGTTCGTTAATTACTATCCATACGCGACACGCTGTTGTGCTGCCCGTGTGCCCCATCTGCATCGACTCTACCATCGAGTTTTGTGCGCCATTGCCCAGCACACTCAGCCTTCAGGTCGCTAATGCCTAGGGGGACCGCTAGGACTGGGCGACACCACTGAGAATTGTCCAGCAAACACGCCTTAGGCAATACATCCAGCACCGGAGCTTGAATGGACTCTCTTCTCAACGGTCTGAATAAGTTTGTGTTCCTGAAGAGCGTCATTCTGCCGCGGAATCAACATCGCGAATCCATTTGTCACTTACGGGATGCCACATCTTATCGGGGTTATACCTCTCCATGGTGCTGACAACGTCACGCGAGTTCGGCCCCAAGTCTTGCTCGTAGACGGTTCCGTCGTAACTCACCATGAATGTTTTGACCCCAGTGACACGATATTCAGCCGGGACCGCCACTAACGCGAATCCACCGATCATGATTCCGTTGATCACGTAGTCGAGTTGGCCGAGTCGTGCCGCCGGTCCTTGTCCCTTCAACACCTTAAAAATATACCCGTGATACCCGGACGGCTGATCGGGGGAGTAGCCCTCATCGATAGCACGGGCAACGGCACGGCTGATGGGGCCGCCTGGTGTTCCGTCTGGATTCTCCCAATACAAGCCATCGTGCTTTCCTGGAGTGCTGATGATCTTCTGTGCGTACTGATTTACTCCTGAGTCGTCGCGAATCTCGGATGCATATTCTTCCTGGGCTTCGACAAATCCCTCGCAGATCTTGATTGCGTCGAGTTCGTTTGCTCCAATACGGCGATACAGAATCTCGTCGCGTCCTTGCTTGGAGTCGAAAATCCATTTGTTCGCGTGCTTGATGATGGGAACCGGGAACGGCCAATCATCGTTGCCAACGGAAAGGACAGCCTTGGAGGTGTTTTTCGGATCAATAGTGACGGACTTCTTCTCTCGCGTTTTCCCCACAAACGCAGCTAGATAGTTCTTGTCCTGAACGGGATCGGCGGAGGATACAAATTCCTTGCCCTCTGGCCCGAAAATCTTCAGCAATCTAGCTGTATCGTTTTGCTCGGCGGCATGAATCATAGCGTCGGCTGCCGCTTCGGGGCTAGTAAAAGACTCCTGCGCAGCATTCTGGGTTGAGGGCGACGGCTGTTCCGTTGACGACTGAGCGGAAGCGAGCAAAGGAAGGAGTGCATTGTAGGAGAGGACGAGCGCCAAGGTCACAAGTACACTTTCCACAGAGCATCGAACGCGGTCGAGAGTCATAATTCCTCCTTTTTGGTTCGTGTGGGCACGTCATCGACGGCGTCCACCGCCTCCACGCGAACTGCCCCCACGCGATCCACCCATGCTCGAGGATCCGCGTGCACTGCTGGTACGCGCGCTGTTACCACTGAACCCACCTCCGCCGCTGAATGCGCTGGAGTCGCGGGATCCCCCGCCGCTGGAGACGCTTCGATTGCCAACCCGATCTCCACCACCGGCATCACGGCCGCCGCCTGCGCTTCGATCACTAACACCGGCTTGCTGTCGATCTCCCGACTCCACACGCTCACGGTTGCCCGCCTGTTGCGGCCGATTTCCGGAAGCGCGGTCGCTGACTCCAGCCTGCTGGCGATTTCCGGAAGCACGATCACTAACCCCTGCCTGTTGCCTGTTTCCTCGTTGGGCCTGGTTTTGGCGCGCATTCGCCTGACGATTTGACAATGTGTCCCCGCGAGTCGTGCCGCCATATCGGTTGGCCGTTTCCCTGTTTGAGTACGGAGCGCCGCCTCGATGCTGGGGATTGTGTTGCCAAGTGTTGCCGGAGCGATTCGACACATTCGTGTTGCGGTTTATGTTCGCGTTGGTGTTCCTTACAAAATTATTGTTGTTGTTAATGTAGACGTTGTTGTTGCCGCCCCATCCGCAGTTCCAGCCCCAGCCACCACCCCACGCTGCGCCCATCGCCACTCCAATGCCAAATGAGATCGCCATCCCGGCCGCGTAGTAGCCCGGAGGAGGATAAGTAACGGGGGGATATGGATAGACGGGTGCTCCGTACACGACGGTTGGATTGTAGCTCGGAACGTACACAACTTCCGGACTAGCTTGCTGAACGACGATAACCTGCTTGTTCTCGACTACCTTGGTTTCGACCTTCTGCTGTTCGGTGGACTTAAGGTTTCCCTTGTCTTGTGCTTTTTTCCGCATGCGCTGAACGGCATCCATGACATCATTCTGCTGCGCAAGAAAAGCATTTCCGAGGTCGGTAGTCCACTTGATATTGTCTGCGAGGTATTTCGCGACATCAGGAAGTGGGGCCAGCGCCTGGATGCTGGCGTCCCAGTCCTGTTTTTTGACGGCGTCGGTCAAAGCCTTGTCCTTCAGATTCTTGTTTTTCTCCAGCCACTGCTGGAGTTGAACAACCTCGAGCGGATAAGTGGAAGCGACTAAGACTTGGCTTAGCAATGGATCAGGGTAGAGAGCAATGGGAGCCACTAACGAGTCAAGTTGGTCAGCGGGAATCTTTGCAGCCGCCTCTTGATCCTGCCCGAACAGCAATTTCGGCGTCACAAGCGACAGGTCACCTGGCGTAAGTGCTACGGCGCACGCAAACGCGATGATCTTCCGAAGCATTCCGATCAATCGTTGTGAGACTTGGAATCGCATAAGGCCTCCACGAATGGGGATTCCCCATTGGATCTTGGGAAGACCGATATACAGAGTTGTCGTGTGTGAGGATGGCGCTTCGCAGATGCGCAAGTGATTCCGCAGGTCCGATGCCTAAGGTCTGTCCACGACTGTCCAGAACTAGAACACGCGTCCGTGTGCTTCGAAGCTGTTGCCATCGATCCCGACAATCATGGCGTGTCACCGGCAAAGTCGCGACTGACAAAACTGACAGAAGTACGGGTCATCTATCGCGGAAAAAACAAGAGACGATGACTACCCGCGTCAGCATCGAGCAGAGGACCCCTAGCGTATAGTCCGCCCGCACGATCTGGTTAACTGGAAAGGCCCGCCCTGCTCCCCGCAGAAATTGAGGGCGACTTCAGTCTCAGGGCCGATGAAGGTCACCAGTGTGACGTCTGAGGTGCCGCTCGGACCAGACACCAAGCCGTTGCTGGCAGAGCTGACCGTTCCGGAGATACTGTTGCCGCCCGGGTTGGAGACGAGTCCAATGAAAGAACTCCCACCGCAACTCCGGACAATGATGCAAGCCCCGCACAGAACCAAAGTCCGGAGGTACAGGGTCGCCCTCATCCACTTCCACCATGGCAGGTTGCTCGCGCTCCCGTCTCTTGGAGACTGCAACTCATGACAGGCAGCCCAGCACGCTTCTGGCCTGCTGCGCAGGCATGCGATTGGCACCCGGATGTCGAGATCCCCCCTTCGCTTGTAGAAAAGAAGGCTATCAGTGTTGACAGTGGGAAGATCCGGAATGGAGCGATCTAATCAAACTCGGCGCAAAACGTGCGCCGGGGGAGCTGCATATGCAAAAAGAGTGGGCCGGTCTCTGCACGGGTGTCTTCCTGTTAGTGTCGGTGGTGACTTCAGCGCAGGTCGGAGAACAGTTTCGTACTCTTGTGATCAATGACAAGTCTGGCAAGGTGGCTGTTTTGCAGATGGGAGACAAGACGTACATTGATCTAAAACGTCTCGTCCAGATCGCCGATGGGTCCATTTCCTATGAAGGCAATCGAATCATATTGGACGTGTCTTGCGAATCTGCGCTGGCGCCGGCGAGCACACCGGAAACTGATCAGGCGTCAAGTACGCTCCTAAGCCGTGAGTTTATGAAGGCGGCAATTGAAGAAATCTCCTTAATGAGGGAGTGGGCAAGCACGCTGGCGAATGCCATTCAGAATGGCTACCCCATTTCCGAGAGTTCAGTCGCCGATTACCGGGCTCAGGCCCAGAGTGGACTTGCGATGGCGTCGACATCAGTCTCCACCGACGCGGATCACTCCGGGCTTCAGCTGCTAAATAGCGAGTTCGAGCACGTGCAGGCGTGGAGTAACAAGCTGATGGAGGCACGCAAGTCGATGGACACTGCTAAGTACGCAATCTCCCCAGACACGCTGCGGAATGACCCGGTGTCCCAAAAAATCGTTTCGTGTGGGCGTTTTCTGGCACAGATGTTGGTTAGTGGGCATTTTCAGGATGATCCTTCATGTCACTGAATTTGGGGGAGGCCTGCGCCTTTTGGGGAGCACGCAACCTCACATGGAACTTCTCTTGCGCGGCCACAATTCTCGGAGACTGTCATATCTGCCAGTCCCAAGAACGTGAAGCCGATGTTTAGGATGCAGGTGGACTGTAGTGAGGCATTCGATTCACGGAGAAGCCCATGCCCATGTTGGCTTCTGGATTCCACAGTGGTTGTTTTCAAAAGTCGGGAGTATGCCCCAGGGTGGCCTTTGAGGGAAGATGCGTTCTCCACGGCTGCGACAGGGCGGTTTCCGTTTCGGAAGCACTCCCGTTCCCATTCCGAAGTGCACAGTACATCTACCTCACGATCAGCTGGTGCGATATTCAGCCCGCATAAGTCGGGACCGATAGTACTGCGGAGGAACTTCTATGACATCCACGACATCCACAACGAGCAAGAAGGCTTCCATTACCTACATTGAGACAAAAGAGCAGAGACGGCTGAATGACGCGCGCGAATCCGGCATTCCGTGGAAGAAATGGGGACCCTATTTGAGTGAACGCCAATGGGGTACAGTCCGCGAGGATTACAGCGACGATGGAAACGCTTGGAATTACTTTAGCCATGATCAATCGCGCTCTCGTGCGTACCACTGGGGCGAAGACGGGATCGCTGGTATATCCGATGATAAGCAACAGTTGTGTTTTGCCGTCGCACTGTGGAATGGGAGGGATCCCATTCTTAAAGAACGCCTGTTCGGACTTACCAACAGTGAAGGGAACCATGGCGAGGATGTAAAGGAGTACTACTTCTATCTCGACAGCACGCCAACCCACTCGTACATGAAGTATCTGTACAAGTACCCGCAGATGGAGTTCCCTTATCGCGATCTGGTGGAAACCAATCGCCGGCGATCCCGGGAAGAATTTGAATACGAACTTCTAGACACTGGTGTTTTCGATGCCGACCGGTACTTCGACGTGTTCGTGGAATACGCGAAGGCGGAACCAGAGGACGTGCTGATCCGCATTGCCGTTCATAATCGCGGTCCAGAGCCGGCCACCCTACACTTGCTGCCGACGTTATGGTTCCGAAATACATGGTCTTGGGGAGAGAACGACATCAAGCCATCGGTCCGCGCGCAGGACGGCACCATTGTCGCGTCCCACCAGAAGTTGGGCGATCGTGTGCTTTTCTGCGAGGGCACACCTGAACTTCTGTTTACAGAAAATGATTCCAATGCGGCGCGTTTGTGGGGACAGCCAAATCCCTCACCCCACGTCAAAGACGCATTCCATGAGTACGTGACCGCCGGGAAGCGGGAAGCAGTGAACCCAGCACAAACGGGGACAAAGGCGGCCGCCCACTACATTCTCGAGGTGCCCGCGGGCGGCAGCCAGGTGGTGAGATTGCGGCTCAGCAAGCCCTCCGCCGCCGATCCTTTCGCCACCTTCGACGGGGCATTTTCTGATCGCCTTGCGGATGCGAACGAGTTCTACGATCGAATCACCCCGTCGACATTGAATGAGGATGAGCGTCGCGTGCATCGTCAGGCGTTAGCTGGAATGTTGTGGAGCAAACAGTACTATTTCTTTGATCTGGATAAGTGGTTGGCTGAACACCATGCTCACCCTCTTACGGGAGCCAACCCTCGAACTGCCAGGAATACTGAGTGGTTTCACATGCTCAACAGCGACGTTATCTCGATGCCGGACAAATGGGAGTATCCGTGGTATGCCGCATGGGACCTCGCGTTTCACACCATAGCACTCTCGTTGGTGGACTTCGATTTCGCAAAGGATCAACTCCTGCTTATGTTGCGAAATCTCTACGCGCATCCTAACGGGCAAATCCCCGCATACGAGTGGAATTTTAGTGATGTCAATCCCCCGGTCCACGCCTGGGCGACGTTGTTCTTATTCAACATCGAAAAGGAATTGGGGCGGTCGGATCTGCGATTCCTCGAGCGATCTTTCCAAGGTCTGATGCAGAACTTCAATTGGTGGGTAAACCGGAAAGATCCAGCAGGGAAGAACGTGTTCGCAGGGGGGTTTCTGGGTCTGGATAACATCGGCGTCTTTGATCGCAGCGCTCAGCTTCCGACCGGAGGATATTTGGATCAGGCAGACGGTACGGCCTGGATGGCGTTCTATTGCCAGAACATGCTGGAGATCGCGCTTATTTTAACCGAGTACGACCAGATCTACGAAGACATTGCCTTCCGTTTCCTAGAGCATTTTATCTGGATCACGTATGCGATGGATCGCATCGGCGACAACCGGGATGAAATGTGGGACAGCGTGGACGGATTCTTCTATGACCTGCTCCATTTTCCGAATGGCGACGCCATCCGCCTGCACGTGCGCTCGATGGTGGGACTGCTACCGTTGTGTGCGTCGACTGTGCTGGAAGCAACCGGCATTGTGGCAAGAAGTCCCCGGTTGACAGAGCTTGTCGAAACCTTCCGGAAGAGGCATCCCGAATTGTTGAAGCATATTGCTCCGGCTGACGGCTCCTTCAAGGGTTATGCTGACCGGCGACTCATGTCCGTCTGCAACAAAGAGAAGATCGAGAGGATTTTGGCGTACCTCCTCGACGAGAATGAGTTCTTCAGTCCCTACGGCGTACGCTCCCTATCCAAATACCATCTGGAGCATCCCTTCGTATTCAATCTGAGCGGGCAGGAATTCAAGGTCCAGTACCTCCCGGCAGAATCAAATACTGGAATGTTCGGTGGCAATTCCAACTGGCGGGGACCCATCTGGATGCCGGTGAATGGTTTGATCATCCGGGGTTTGTTGAATCTGTATCAATTCTATGGCGACGACTTTAAAGTCGAATGTCCTACGGGCTCGGGGAAGTACATGACCTTGTTTGAAGTCGCAAAAGAGCTCAGCCGCAGGTTGTCGAGCATGTTTCTGCGTGACGCCAATGGCAACCGTCCGGTGTACGGAGGGACCAAGAAGTTCCAGGAGGATCCGCACTGGAAGGACTACATCCTGTTCTACGAGTATTTCCACGGAGATAACGGTGCCGGGCTCGGAGCCAGCCATCAGACCGGGTGGACCGGGATTATCGCTCGTGTCCTTGATCTCTTCGCCCGCGGGACCGCGGAAGAATTCCTCCAAATCTCCAAGAGCGATTTGGTAGCTCACATGACTCGGGAGCAGGTGGCTGGATAAGGATGGGTCGAGTTGTCGTTCGACAATGGTGAAAGGGACCGGAATGGAGCCCAATACTGTTCGCGCGAGAGACTGGGGCGGATGGCGTTCGACCCTCCCGATCCTGCAATGGTTGCCGCATTATCAAGCAGGCTGGATTCGCTCTGACCTTGTGGCCGGATTAACTCTCGCCGCATATGCGATTCCGGTGTCCGTGGCCTACGCATCACTAGCCGGCCTGCCCCCGCAGGCCGGTTTGTATTGTTACCTGCTCGGTGGGATTGCCTATGCCATATTTGGCACTTCGCGCCAACTCGCGATCGGACCCACATCGGCGATCTCGATTCTCATTGGTTCCTCCTTAGGCCTGATGTCTACCGGCGACACGCTGCGTCAAGTGCATTTAGCGATGGCTGTGGCCGTGTTGGCGGGCTTTATAGGCATTTTTGCCTGGGCACTACGGCTGGGCAGCGTCAGCAACTTTGTATCGGAAACAATCCTGAGCGGATTCAAGGTGGGCGCGGGCTTGTACATCGCTTCTACCCAACTGCCCAAGTTGTTCGGTGTACACAGCGGCGGCAGTAACTTCTTCACGCGAATTGGAGAGGTGTGCAAACACCTGGGAGAGACGAATCCCTATACATTGGCAATCGGGCTGGGGGCCCTGGCTCTCCTGGTTCTTGGCGAGCGGTTCCTGCCCCGCCGTCCGATCGCGTTGTTCGTGGTGGCAATCTCGATTGCTGTGATGTCTTACTTTCCGCTTGTTGCCAAGGGAGTGAAAGTTGTTGGTGCCATCCCGGAGGGAGTGCCACACTTCGGCTGGCCAGTGGTGCAATGGAGTGAAGTGGACTATCTGCTGGCGGTCGCGCTCGCTTGTTTTCTGCTGTCCTATGTAGAAAGCATCTCGGTGGTCCGAACTTTCTCACGAACTCATCAGTATCCCATCAATGCGGATCAGGAGTTGCTGGCTTTAGGAGCGGCAAATCTGGTGGCCGGAATGGGCCAAGGCTATCCACTCGCCGGAGGTATGTCTCAGTCTGCAGTGAACGAAAAAGGAGGCGCACAAACGCCAGTCGCGCTAATCCTTGCTTCAGGAGCTATTGGGTTGGTGCTCTTGTTTTTGACGGGGATGTTGAGCAACCTGCCGGACGCTGTTCTGGCCGCGGTCGTCCTGATGGCGGTAGGTGGGTTAATCCAGCCCAGCGAACTCAGACATCTGTACCAGGTGAGCAAGATGGAGTTTCGAGTGGCGATGGTCGCCACTGTGGGTGTACTGGCTTTCGGAATATTGAAGGGCGTATTGCTCGCGGCGATTTTCTCTATCCTTCTTCTCCTTAAACGGGCTTCCCACCCGAGGATGGCTTTGCTCGGTCGCATGCCAGGCATGGATCGTTTTGCGGATTGCTCACGCTATCCCGAGGTTGAACTGCTCCACGGTGTACTGGTGCTGCGTATCGAGGCAGGATTGTTCTATTTCAATGCCGAGAATGTAAAGAAGGAAATCCTGCAGCGCATTCGCGAACAGACTGCAACTGACCTAGTGGTCATTGATCTGTCTACCTCGGCTAACATTGATCTCGCCGGAGTACGAATGCTCGGCGAATTGTATGAAGAGGCCCTGCAAACGGGCGCGTCGCTCGCGCTGGCAGAGGTGCACGGGGAAGTGAGAGACCTGCTGCAGGCGGAAGGGCTGTCGTCGAAGATTCCCGGTATCGTGCAACGGACAAGAATTGCGACATTTGTCGGGCAGAGAATGCAAAGCATACCCACAGCGAGTTAGGAAGCGTCCGAAGAACTCATAGAGCAAGAAAAAACGGGCTTTTCCTGTCACGCCAGATGCTGCAGGACTTCTCATCTATTCCGCCGAAATGCACAAAGGGGAACTCATTCCGAAGTCTGCTTACCTGGCTGGCGCTGTCATGCCGCCTGAGACCCTCAAGCAGGCAAACCTGAGAGTTCATTTGGTTCGAACTCTCGTCGCCGAAGAGTCTATTACATGGGAACAGCTGCGAAAGCCGGTCCACTGTTTGATAGCGCATGGCCCGAAGACGAAGGCCATCGTGATTGCAGCAGCAGAGAACAAAACCTTCACGTCGAAAGCGTGCCTCAACACAAGTCATATCTTGATGCAAAAACGAAAGCATTTCGACTTATGGCAAATGCGGCTTAAAGCGGATTCACTGAAGCTGCCTTTGATCTGATGCAGGCGGAGCGATGCTTTGCCACGAGAACTAGTTAGGTCTGCCGAGCCATGAGTACTGCCATCCCACGGAGACGTTATTAAAGTTGCCGCCGTACCGTATGTAGGCTCCACGGTTGTAACTGAATTTCAGAGACTGGTGCTTGTTGACTGGCACAGAGACTGTTCCGCCAATTCTCGAGTTCTGTTGCAGGGAATTGGGGTTCTCGACGTCGTTGATGGTTGTACGGCCGCCCACCCAGAAGTTTCCGTCGAGTGAGGCCCAGAGCCTGGGTTTGACGTCATAGCTAAGATGTCCTTCAAACGCAAATATGGAGTTTTGCTTCAGCGTGTTGGTGCCAGGCGAGAATTGGTTCCGTGAAAAAAAATCGTGGTTTGTCGTGTAGAACCATACGCCGCTGTAAGCATCGAGGACCCAGTATCCCCACCGTCGGGAAAGACCGAATTCAGGTTTGAATCCCCATCTGTTCGCGCCATAATTAATGAGTTTTGTCGGGTCGTATTGGCCGGTTGGAGTGACGACCCTCAGACTGACGCCCATAATTGTTTTCTGACGCCATTTCCGAAAATCAGCCACGTTCATCGCCGGACCGCCCATGACGTTCACCGAGAAGCGAAATACCGCATCGAAAAGGCCTGATCGGTATGCTTTTGTTTCCTGATCCAGCACATTTCCGCGGAGGTTCCCGACGCCATAGGGCAAGGATGCCGTGACGTTGGCACTGCGGCCGAAGAAGTTCAGCGAGTGATAATAGCTGAATACAGGAATACTGACTCGGGCAGTCGCGCCCGTTATGGGTACCGCATTATCGAAGACCAGGTCGCCGTCCAGGAAGGAATACGCAAAGACTGCGGCATTCGAGTGGACTGGAGTAATAATGTAGGCGCGCGGGGCAAGATCCTGGGCAGAGGCAACTAGCGCGGTGATTGAGAGAACAAGAAATGAGCCACACTTGCAGAGTTTCGACAGAAATGACCGGCTTGCATATTCCCGAGCCAAACAATCCTCGTCTACGTTCGTTTTATGATGACCGCGGTCAAATCATCTTGCTGTTTGGTGCCATTTGAAAAGGTAACCACGGCTTGATAAAGCTTCGCGATGATTTCCTCGGGGGCATCATCTCGAAATTTCCTTATCACGTCTTCCATTCGCCGTATCCCGAATTGCTCTCCCGCGTCGTTTTCCCACTCGAAGAATCCGTCGGTTGCGAGCAGTACCAGATCACCGGAGTGAAGCTGTAAGCGACTCGGCGGATCCGATTGGAATGAGGGCAAGATACCGAGCGGCAATGCGTGCGCATTCATCTCCGTAAAATGATCCGAAGAACTGGAATAGACAAACAGCGGACCGTGACCGGCCGACAAAAGCTCAACCTCCTCAGAGCGGGGCCGGCAAACGGCAGCAACGAAAGTGGCGAAGCGCCCGGTCGAAAGATCGGCTCCAAGTGCCTGGTTGAGGCGTTCAAAAGCGGTCGTAAGCGTATGGCTCACTGTGAAGTGAGCGCGGGAATACGCGCGGCAGACGGCAGCGAGTAATGCGGGACCGATGCCGTGACCCGTAACGTCCGCGAGACTCACGACTACTTCTCCGTTGGGAAGGCTCTTCCAATCAAAGTAGTCGCCTCCGGTTTCATCTGCCGGCTGATTCCAACCCGCAATTTCAAATCCTGGAATCTGAGGAGATTTTTGCGGAAGGAGGGATTGCTGGATCGAGCGCGCAATCTCCAGATCGTGCTGTACGGCGTCGAGCTTCCGCCTGGTCTCCGCTTCTCGAAGCGCGGCCTGTAGGTGTTTACGGATCTCTCGCGTGATTGCGGCGGCGACGAGGCCGGCTGCCGCCAAAGTAATCGCGTTTAGATCAACTGCTGTTTGGGCTAGTGTTGCTGGAGCGCCGATCTGCGGAGGTCTCCACCCCAGATACAGCGCTGCCAGCAAGTAGCTCGTGGAGGCCACACAACCGGACAAAATGCTGATCCAGGGCTTAAGGCGCAGGATGGAGAGAATAATAAAGATAGCGAAGACCAGAAGCAGCGGAGTCGCCAAGGGTCGGTAAATCACATCAATTTGCGAACTCGGGAGGAACGCGATGGCCCATGCGGGAACCGAAGCCTCCAATATCGTGCTGAAAATCCACAAAGGGGGAGCAAGCCTTGCCTGGCTTTTCAAAGCCTGCCCCACCTTGCGCAGCATCCAGTATTCTGAGGTCGTCACGGCCAACATTAGAAACAAGGCGCCCCATACGCGTGGGTCGTCAGTTGTGGCGGTGTGGATTACGAATACACGAACGACTAGAACAACGAAAAGCAAGCCAAGGAACGCAAATACACCGAAGATTCGGAGGCGTTCGCTCTGCAGTTCGGCGGTGTGAAATGCAACTGAATTGATGTTTGTATCTGCCATGTCAGTTCTGCTGCAGGTGAGTGATGAGAACCACGACCGATCGCGCTTCAACAGGGTAGATATTTCCCGTGACAGGCGTCGCCGCTTGCCAATCCACAATGTCATTCGGAGATTCCAGTGCAGTATCGATCCAGCGTCGCCAGGCTGCTCCGGTTTCGAGTGCCGGCAATTCGAACTGAAGCGGTTCCCAGTAGCCGTTCAATATAAAGTGGATGGCAATACCCTCCTTTTTGATCTCTGCTCCAAAGGCCAGGCTATGCGACCAGTCACCCCAGTCTGGTTGCAATGGCTTTACCCCATGCCAGGCCTTGCGCGCGTCGCGAATCAACTGGTCGAGGCTCTTCCGTTCGCGTTGGGCATCTTCATTTCGTAAGACACGGCGTGCGAGTAGCAATTTTACGAAGCGATGGACGTCCGCATGCTTCTCTATCAAAGTCCAGTCGAACCAGTTCGATTCATCATCGCGGCAATAGTTATTGTTGTTGCCGTTCTGGGAGTGGCGAACTTCATCGCCCATGAGAATCATCGGCATGCCGAGAGAAAGAAGGGTCACGGTCAAGAGGTTCTTGACTTGCCGGTTGCGTAGTCTTTCGACGGCCGGATCATCGGCCGGTCCCTCGACTCCGCAATTCCAGCTACGGTTGTCGTTGGCTCCATCTTGGTTGTTGTCGTTATTCGATTGGTTGTGTTTGTCGTTGTAGGACACAAGGTCGTTGAGCGTGAAGCCGTCGTGACAGGTCACGAAATTTACGCTTTGTTCGGCTTCGCGTTGCTTGTGTCCATAGATTTCGGGACTTCCCAGAAGGCGATCGGCGATTCGAGAAACGGTTCCACATTCGCCCCGGAAGAAGCTGCGGAAATCGTCCCGAAACCGGCCATTCCATTCCATCCAGCTGTCGCCGATGAAACTACCGACCTGGTAAAGGCCGGCTGCATCCCAGGCTTCTGCAATAAGCTTGGTTCCGGCAAGGACGGGATCCGACTCGATATCCCAGAGCACCGGTGGACTGGCCATACAGTTTCCTGAGCTGTCACGCGACAGAATCGAGGCTAGGTCGAAGCGGAAACCATCAACGTGCATCTCGCTGACCCAGTAGCGAAGGCTGTCAACGATCATTCGCCGGACTACTGGATGATTCGCGTTGAGAGTGTTTCCACAGCCGCTGTAGTCTGCATATCTGGAACGATCTTCCTGAAGGATGTAATAGGCGGCGTTGTCCAAACCGCGAAAACTTAGAGTCGGACCGTCGTGCTTGCCTTCCGAAGTATGGTTAAATACGACGTCTAGAATTACTTCGATTCCGGCGCGGTGAAGTGCCTTTACCATATCGCGGAATTCGACAGTCGGTCCCTGTGGATCTTGCCGGGAACTGTAAGCGCGGTGCGGCGAGAAAAACGAGACAGGCTGATAACCCCAGTAATTCACGACCCCTGGGGGACAGTCTGTGGCATCGAATTGAAAGATGGGTAGCAATTCCACAGCGGTCACACCAAGATCACGTAGATAAGCAATCTTCTCAATCAGTCCTGCATAGGTCCCGCGAAGTGTCTCAGAGATGCCGGAGTTCGGGTGTCGAGTAAATCCTCTTACGTGCATTTCGTACACGATGGTTCTGGCCGCAGAAGTACGGAGGGGCGTGTCTCCCTCCCAGTCGTAGCCGCCAGCATCGATGACCACGCTCTTCATCGCGACGGCCAGGTTTTCCCCCGGCATTCGAGCGGCCTCCCGGTTGTAATTCTTGGGGACAACCACACCCCGCCCGTATGGGTCCAGCAGCGCTTTTTCGGGATCAAATCTAAATCCATTGCTGCGGTCAAATGGTCCGTACGCTCGATAGGCGTAGATCTGCCCCGCGCGGACTTCAGGGACAAACACATGCCAATAGTGGTAGGTTCGGTTTGTGTATGGTTCGATCGGAATGATGCGTGAGGGACGCCCGTCGTCTTCTTGATCGAAGAAAAGCAATTCCAGACGCGTGGCGCTCCGCGAGAATACAGAGAAGTTCACTCCATTCGAATACGCCGTGGCACCTAGTGGTGCGCTGTGGCCAGCCAGAGAGATATGTTCCTGTCTCAACTGGGGCGCCGAAGCACCATCCGAAGTAGCTGCTTCGTTCGCGATTACACCTCGCATGGGCTTACCTCCATCTGGAGTGCAACTTACTGCGCGGCAATTTCAAGTGATCACACGTCTCACTACCCGAGTTGTTTTACTGCTTCCGCATCGACCGATACCGCCGGATCAGCGCACTTGTCGAGCTGTCATATTCGAGGGGCGCATCGTCCGTGCTTTCTAGCGTTGGCAAGATACGGCTGGCCAAAGCTTTTCCCAACTCGACTCCCCACTGGTCAAACGGGTTGATGTTCCAAATGACAGCTTGTGTATGAACGGAGTGCTCGTAGAGAGCTATCAGTTTTCCAAGGGTTTCAGGCGTCAAACGCTGAGCAAAGATGGTGTTGGAGGGGCGGTTGCCGTCAAACAGCCGGTGTGGGACGAGCCATTCCGGTGTGCCTTCTGCTTTGACCTGCTCAGCGGTCTTGCCGAAAGCCAGAGCGGCCGTTTGCGCGAACGCGTTGGCGACCAGCATGTCATGATGCCGCCCCATCGGATGAATGGGTTGCGCAAACAGAATGAAATCACAAGGAACCAGTCTTGTGCCCTGATGCAGCAGTTGAAAGAACGAGTGCTGCCCGTTGGTTCCGGCATCACCCCAGTAAACGGGGCTTGTTTGCTGAATCACCTCGGTTCCGATCATGGTCACACGCTTACCATTACTCTCCATGATGAGCTGCTGTAGGTATGCCGGGAGGTGCTCGAGGTATTGTTCGTAAGGCACGATCGCAAAGCTTTGGGCACCGAAGAGGTCGTTGTACCAGACGTTCAAAAGACCCATCAGAACGGGCAAGTTGCGTTCGAACGGTGTGGCCAGGTAATGCGAGTCCATCTGGTGAAAGCCGTCTAGCATCTCGCGAAAATTCTTTCGTCCAATGGCAAGCATGGCAGACAACCCGACGGCGGAACAAAGCGAGTAACGTCCACCCACCCAATCCCAAAATTCGAAAATATTCCCAGTCTCAATTCCAAAACGAGCGACGGCAGCAACGTTGGCTGATACCGCGACAAAATGTTTTGCCACGGACTCCTCATCTGCGTTCAATCCGGCGACCAGCCATGCACGGGCTGTGCTGGCGTTGGTCATGGTTTCGACCGTGTTGAAGGTCTTGGAAGAGATGATGAAGAGGGTCTCGGCAGGATCGAGACCGCGAACCCCTTCGGCAAAGTCGGTGCCGTCCACATTGGCGATGAATCGGAATGTTAATGAGGGGTCCGCATATTGCTTCAAAGCCTGTGTGGCAAGCAATGGGCCGAGATGGGAGCCGCCGATGCCAATGTTCACGATGTTTCGTATCTGCTTGCCGGTATGTCCCTTCCACTCTCCGTTGCGCAAGCGATCGCAGAAATGGCCCATCCTCTCAAGCACAGCATGAACTTGTGGAACCACATTCTTTCCGTCAACGTAGATGGCAGTTCCCTTGGGAGCGCGGAGTGCCATATGCAAGGCCGGGCGTTCTTCAGTAATGTTGACTTTCTCACCTCTAAACATGGCGTCGATGCGGGACTGCAAACCGGATTCTTCTGCCAGTGCGACCAACAATTTGAGGGTCTGATAGGTGATCCTGTTTTTTGAGTAATCCAGATACAGCCCTGCCCCTTCGGCGGTCATCCTCTCTGCGCGGAGTGGGTCATTCGCAAAGAGATCGCGCAGATGAAGCTGTTTGATCTTTTTGTAGTGAATCTGGAGCCCCTTCCATGCTGTGCGCTTCTGAAAGGGTTTGATATTCCATGCGCTTGCTGCCATAGCGAGTACCTCTCAATGCTACCTTTCTCGAATCCCGGTCTTGACTCAGTCGATCGGACAAGGGCTGACGCCCCAAATCTCGCTTGCGTATTCGCCAATAGTTCGATCGCTGGAAAACTTTCCAGAACTGGTGACGTTCAAAATTGCCTTGCGGGTCCAGGCATCGGGATCGAGGTACAGATCTTCAACCCGTTGGTTTGCTTCGAGGTATGACTTCAGGTCGGCGAGGTGCATGTAGTGATCGCCATCGAAAAGCATCCTGCGTAACGGCTCAAATACTCCGTGTTCGTGGGGACTGAAATGATCAGAGAAAATCAAGTCCAGCGCCGCGCGCGTTTCCGGTTCGTTCTCATAGTGCCAACGGGGACTGTACCAGCCGCGGCTATTGGCGACCTCTTCCGCCGAGAGGCCAAACAGGAACAAGTTCTCCTCCCCCGCTTCCTCAGCCATTTCGATGGTGGCTCCATCGCGAGTGCCCACGGTCAGCGCGCCGTTCATCATGAATTTCATGTTGCTGGTGCCGCTGGCTTCATATCCGGCGGTTGAGATCTGGTTGGAGACGTCGCTTGCCGGGATCAAGTGCTCTGCGAGGGAAACGGAATAATCAGGCAGGAAGAGAACCTGCAGGCGCCCGCGGATATTCGGGTCGTTATCCAGAGTCTCTGCCAAGTTGTTAATGAACTTGATGATTACTTTCGCAAGCTGATAGGCGGGAGCGGCCTTCCCGGCGAACAAAAATGTTCTCGGGACCATCTTCATCTCAGGATTGTTTCGTAAGCGGTTGTAGAGGACTACGATGCGAAGCGCATTCAGGAATTGCCTCTTATATTCGTGGATCCGCTTTACCTGCGAATCGATCATGGTCTCAGGGTTGATAACCGTCCCAGATGTGACTTTCAGCCAATCGGCGAAGTGGCTTTTAGCCTCCCGCTTGGCATTGCGGAAGGCCTCACAAAAGCCGGCATCATCAACTAGAGGCTTGAGATGTTGCAATTGGTTCAAGTCGGTAATCCATGCATCGCCAATAGCCCGGGTGATCGTCCTGGCGAGCGCGGGGTTCGCCTGTAGCAACCAGCGTCTCGGGGTGACTCCGTTTGTCTTGTTGTTGAAGCGTTCTGGAAACAGGTCGGCCAAGTCTCTGACTGTGTTGGTGCGCAGGAGCTTTGAGTGAAGCGAGGCTACTCCGTTGGTGCTGTGAGACCCCGCAATTGCCAGATTGCTCATTCGGATATGCTGGCGAGGGCCTTCTTCCACAAGGCTGACGCGAGCCAGGCGTCCGTCATCGCCGGGGAAACGGGTGCGAACCGAATCGAGCAGGCGCTGATTAATCTCGAGGACGATTTCAAGATGGCGCGGCAGCAACATCTCGAACCACGCCACAGGCCATTTCTCAAGCGCCTCCGGCAAAAGCGTGTGGTTGGTATATGCCAGAGTTTTCTGAGTGACATCCCAGGCCGCATCCCATCCGAGATGAGCTTCGTCGAGAAGGATCCGCATCAACTCGGGAACTGCCAAGGCAGGATGGGTGTCGTTCATCTGTAGGGCGACCTTCGCAGGAAACGTATCCCAATCAGCGCTGCTGAGCTGAAAACGCCTGACGATGTCCGCTAGGGAAGCGGCAATCAGAAAATACTCTTGCAGGAAGCGCAGTGCTCGGCCCGCACTTGTGGAGTCATCCGGGTAGAGGACACGCGTTATGGTCTCTGTCGAAAGGCTGTCAGCCAGCGCTGCAATAAAATCTCCACTACTGAATTGTTCGAAGTCGAAATAATCTGGTGCGGCGGCTGCCCAGAGGCGCAGGGTATTGATGTTGTTTGCACCGTATCCAACCACGGGACGATCAAAGGGAATTGCAGTGATGCTGAATGGCTTGCCCGCGATTACGCGCAAGGTGCCGCCATGGATTTCGAATGAGCAGTTTACTTTGACCTCAACCGCTTCCTGTGGTCGTGCAACCTCCCATGGGTCAGCGCGTCGCAGCCAGTTGTCAGGGTTTTCCTGTTGCCATCCGTGCTGCACGGATTGGTGAAAAATCCCGTATTCGTAGCGCAATCCGTAGCCCATCGCGGGAAGGTGCAAGGTGGCCATTGAATCCAGAAAACACGCAGCGAGTCGTCCGAGTCCGCCGTTTCCCAGGCCCGCGTCCGGCTCTTGATCGATTAGCTGGGGCCAATTGATGCTCTTCTGGCGAATGAATTGCCTGACCATTGGGTCAAGCATGAGATTCATGACGTTGTTGGAAAGAGAACGCCCCAGAAGAAATTCCATGGAAAGGTAGTAAATCCTTTTCGGGTTGCGCTGCTCGTACATCTGTTCTGTGCGTATCCATCGTTGGGAGAGAACGTCGCGCACAGCATGAGCGAAAGCCTCGAACTGCATGCGAACGTCGGCAGCCTTTGAAGCCAGAACATTGTCAAAGACAAGATGGCGCTCATAAAGTGCGTCGTTCTCTCCGGAGAACTGAACGGTTCCACAGCCATAGCGCTGGATAAGAGCGGCAACTTTGTCCGAAATGTCTGAGATCGGAACTACAGACGCTGTCTTTGTCGCGGAGACACCTGGAGGTTGCAACTGTGATGTACTCATCTTCTCTTCCTTGCACCGACGCTTGTCGTTCCGAATATTGGCTTCATGATCTGTGCGTTTCTGGTTGGAAGCGGTGCTCCCGGGAGATTACGAGAACCAAAAAGCCAGCGGCGATCATTACACTGGCGTGAATGAGCAACAGCAGACCGGGTGCGGGTGATGACGATCCCAGACGGGACCAACATCTCGATCAATGTGACTGCCCCGAATAGCCCTACGACCTGATCGATGGCCACCGTAGACTCTCCATCCTCGACGTAATGTGGGCCATCCACACATACGGTGAGGTAAAGGATGATCCCTCACTCGATCCTTAAGACCCGAGTCAATCACAGGTTAGGGGCGGTTTAACCGGGGGCACTACTGACAGAAATGACAGTTCAGTCGAGTCGACGACCAGTTGGTCACTAAATGCAACCTTTTGCACCTGCGACATGGTGCCGTTCTAGTTCTGATCTGTAACCTTTCCCAGTTCCTGCCAGCGCTCCCGCCTGATAAATCGGACAATGGGGGGACGAAACCGAGAGTGTTGGCGAAATCAGGGGTCTTGGAACTGGGACTTAAACATTCCTTCAGGCAGTTCTTATTCACAGGCTTTCTTGGCGTTTCTATCCTTGCGAGTGTTATGTTTGGCCAAGACAACGAGCAGGACACTCTGGAAGTTCGAGCGATCCCCGAGTTTGGCCCTTCGGCTGAGACGCTCGAAAACGTGTACCTAACATCGAGTGGACTTCCGCCTTTATTTGAGCATCCGGATCGCATACTCAGTGCGTCTTCCGCGAGCATGATTTTGCCGTCTACTGCCACTCTCGAGACGCCGAAGCCAGGCGTCAAGTGGGGAGGGCTGCTTAAGGGATCCCTGACTTATCTGGCAACGATGCACGCATTTCGTATCGCTACCGAAAAAGGAACACGTGAGGGGCTACATAACAGCGTAGTAGGTGGCTATTTCAAAGCTCTGGGGGCAATGCATGGCTGGTCCGATGGGGACGGATACTATGAGAACTACCTGGGCCATCCGATTGAAGGTGCGGTTTCCGGCTACATCTGGATTCAGAACGACCGACGGTATCGCAATGTACAGTTTGGGGCCAGCCGTGAATACTGGATAAGCCGGTTGCGAGCATATGCCTTCGCCTGGGCGTTTAGCGAGCAATTCGAGATTGGGCCCATCAGTGAAGCCTCGATCGGACAAATCCAACGATACTGCTGCGCCTACGGGTTCGTGGACCATGTGATTACTCCCAATGGGGGCCTCGTCTGGATGCTAGCTGGGGACGCCATTGATCGTTACATCACAGTTCCCCTGGAGATGCGAACCAACAATACTTTCCTTCGCATACTTGCCCGTGGTGCTTTGAATCCGCCGCAGACATTTGCCAACGTCATGATGGGCGAGAAGCCATGGCGCAGAGAAAACCGAGACACGGTCACCGACTTCGACGGCTCGATGGATGTGCAACACTCCCAATCGCTGGTCCGAGCCGTAAGCCCTGGGGAAGACGAGTCAGGGTTCAAGCAGGTTCCAAAATTTGAACTTACCGGTGCCGTACCCAGCTTCATTCGCTTTGGCAACCTCAATTGCCTTGGAGGCGACGGAGTCGCCGCCTTTCGCGCAAGCGACTTTTGGCAGTGGACAGTACAGGTTGGTGGATGCACGCTGGGAAATTCGCTTGCGACAAACTGGAGCGGAGACTCTCTGACATTCACAGCGGGGCCTCAATGGATTCTGCATACCGCGGGGCGCTGGAGTCCGCATGCGTACTTCCGCGTGGGCGGACAGAAAATCACAGAGAAGCGCGAAGATCCCGTGATGAAGCAGCAGATTCTGGATGCGGGCGAAGAACTCATCAAGCATCAGGGCCTGTACACACAACACTGGGAGTCAACTGGATTTTCGCTTTCTGTGGGTGGCGGCCTGGACGTCGGAATCAATCGCGGCCTGGCTGTCAGAGTGGCAAACCTGGAGTATATGCGGTCCTGGCTTGGGCAACTGAATGGCACCGATTTCGATCACGGGGTCCGCTTCAGTACAGGTCTGGCATTGCGACTAGGTACGTGGTGATCAGGTAGTAGTGTATCGCGACGAGTGTTTATCACCGCGAAGACAACCACTGAATTCTTTCCAATGGGTCAGGAACGCGCCTTTAGGATTCGTAAGGCTCTCGAGCGTGTGTCAAGCGCCTTCTACTCCTGCCATCCACCTCCCAGAGCGTTGTAAAGCTGCACTAGCGCGAGGCGTTCACTCAGTTGAGCTTGAGATAGCCCGATCTGGGCATCGAAATACCGGCTGTCACTGTCGAGCACTTCAAGATAGCTGGTTACGCCGCCGCGGTAGCGGCTATCGGCCAATCGGGTCGCATCTCCGGCGGAATGAGTGAGCAACTCCTGCTGCTCGCGGAACTCACGATTCTTGCGGTATGCCACCAGGGAATCGGAAACTTCGCGAAACGCTTGCTGAATGGACTGTTGGTAAAGCAGCACAGCTTCCTGTTTTTGAGCTTCAGTCAGCCGGACACCGGAACGAATCTTTCCGGCGGTAAAAATTGGTTGCGTCAGCTGAGCGCCGAAGCTCCATAGGCCGGCTGGTCCGGTAAAAAGGTTGGTCAAGGCTGTGCTTTGATACCCTGCGAGGCCGGTTAGCGTGATCTGGGGAAAGTAGGCTGCCTTGGCCACCCCAATGCGGGCATTTGCGGCAACCAATGTCTGTTCTGTTGACTGAATATCCGGCCGCCTTTCAAGGATTGACGAAGGAAGCCCAGCGGGAACCTCCACCGGCACGACATTTTCGGTCAGCGATGCTCCACGGGTAATTGGTCCCGGATTTCTGCCCAACAGGATACTAAGCAGATTTTCTTGTTGCTCAATACGCCGCTCAAGATCGGGGATTGCCGCCGAAGCTGTATAAACCAGTTGCTCCGATTGGCGGACGTCCATCATCGACGTATTACCGCCGCGTTGCCGTATCTCGACCAAGCGCAAGGACTCCTTGCGAGAGTCCAAAGCGCGCTTCGAGATGCCCATTTCGGAATCGAGTTCCAACAATTGAAAGTAAGCCGTGGCGACGTTGCTGACCAGACTCGAAACTACTGCCTTCTGGCCCCACTCGGACGCCAGCAACTCGGCACGAGCGGCTTCCGTAGCGCGGCGGAATTTACCCCAGAAATCCAGTTCCCAGGCCATGCCCAGACTTACCTGCATGGGGCTGGTTTCAAAAGCAGGCGTAACGGGCGTCTTTGGGAGGCGGTTATTTATGGCGGACGCGCCTGCAGAAATCGTAGGGAATTGATCAGCGCGGGTAATGCCCAAAACGGCCTGAGCCTGAAGCACACGAGCGGCCGCGATACGAACATCGTAGTTTTGTGTCAGGGCCTCTCGAATGAGTGCCTGCAGCTGTGCATCCTGGAAGACCGTCCACCACTTTTCGTCGCCGAGAGATTGCGCCGTTGTAGGCCCGCCTGGGACAGAGCCACGAAACGTATCCGGCACTGGTGCCGCAGGACGTTTGTATTTTGGACCAAGCGTGCATCCGCACAGGAAAGAGAGAGAGATGATAGTGATACAGCAACGCCTTCGCATAAGACTAGTCCCCCGCTGAAGGCGCGATTGCAGGCACATGCGCCGGCCCGGCGCCTTTCTTGCGATGAGCAATCCGCTCGACGACATCGAAGCTGACAGGAATGAGGAAGATTGCGATTATAGAGGCGGCCAACATACCTCCAATCACTGCGGTTCCAAGAACTCGACGCGAGATGGCACCGGCACCCGATGCTGTCCACAGCGGCACGCATCCCAGGATGAAGGCAAAAGCGGTCATCAAAATCGGCCGCAATCGGAGTTTGGCTCCAACGAGTGCAGCCTCCTCGGCAGACTTGCCCTTGTCGTACTCCATCTTGGCGAACTCTACGATAAGAATGGCATTCTTCGCCGCCAGACCGATAAGCATGACCAGTCCAATCTGGGCATAGACGTCATTGTCCAGATTGCGCATCCACAAGAAGCTGAATGCACCTAACACTGCGATCGGTGTCCCTAACAAGACACTGAAAGGAAGAGACCAACTCTCATACTGAGCGGCGAGAATCAGAAAGACGAAGAGAAGAGACATGCCGAAGATGACCGCCGGCGAAACTCCCTCTGCGGCCTTTTTCTCTTGGTACGACATGCCCATGTAGTCATAGCCCATCTCCGGCGGCATGGTTTGAGCAAAGACCTCTTCCAATGCCTTCATGGCCTGGCCCGAACTGTAGCCCGGGGCTGCTCCACCATTAATCTGGGCACAACGGTAGAGGTTGTAACGGAGAGTGAATTCCGGACCAGTGCTAGGCTTGATGGAGGTCAGTGTGCTCAAGGGCACCGGCTGACCAGAGTCATTCGTGACATAGAACTGTCCCAGATTCTCAGCGCGGGTGCGAAAATCGCCCTCGGCTTGCACGTAAACCTGCCACTGACGCCCGAAGCGGTTGAAGTAATTCACCAGCAGCCCGCCCATGAATGTCTGGAGAGTTTTATAGACGTCCGAGAGCTGAACACCTTGAGCAATCACCTTTGGACGATCAACATCCACATAAACCTGTGGCACGGTAGGTAGTGCAGTGGTGTAAATGGATCCCAACTCAGGTCGCTTGCGCGCTGCCGCCAGGAACTTTGCCAGATTGTCACTAAGGAATTGCGGGTCTTTGCCGGCGCGATCTTCCAACATGAACGTAAAACCACCTGAGGTACCCACGCCGGGAATCGCCGGCGGCGGAAAAGAGAAGCCCAGGCCTTCGGTGAGTTTTGACAGCTCCCGGTTCAAGTGACCTTTGATTGCTTCGTATTGCTCTTCGGGAGTCTTTCTCTCGGCCCATTCTTTCAGGGTGATCCAGTAAAAAGAGCTGTATGTGTTCTGGGCTCCACTCAACATGCTAAATCCAAGCACAGAGGTCACGGAGTGAACGCCAGGCGTCTTCAAGATCATGTCTTCGATCTTGCGCGACACCTCATCATTTCTTTGGAGAGAAGCGGCATTCGGTAACTGCAGGCCCGCGAAAACATAACCTTGGTCTTCATCGGGCAGGAAACTGCGGGGCAAACGCGACCCAAACCATCCGGCCAGGATGGCGACGCCCAGTAGCAGGATCATGCTCATGCCCGCTCTGCGAATCAAGGTACCGCAGAGGCTGACATATCCGTCTGTCGTTCGACCGAAGACACGATTGAACCAGCGGAAGAATGCTCCCAACGGCCCGCGTGCTTCCTTGCGTGGGCGCAGCAACAACGCTGAGAGCGCAGGGCTCAATGAGAGCGCATTGAAGGCAGAAAAGATCACCGAGATGGCGATGGTAATCGCGAACTGTTGATAAAGGCGGCCCGTGATCCCGGGAATGAAGGCGGTCGGGACAAAGACTGCTGCCAGAATCAGGGCAATTGCGATAACCGGACCAGACACCTCCTCCATAGCTTTGAAGGCTGCGTCCTTCGGCGTCATGCCATGTTCGATGTGGTGTTCCACTGCTTCCACCACCACGATGGCATCATCGACCACCAATCCGATTGCGAGCACCAGTCCAAATAATGACAGGGTATTGATGGAGAAACCCATGAAAGGAAACACCACGAATGTCCCGACGAGCGAAACCGGTACTGCCAGCAGAGGGATCAACGTAGCGCGCCAGCCCTGCAGAAAAATGTATACGACGAGAATGACCAGAAGGATAGCTTCGAAGAGGGTGTGCTTGATTTCGTTCAACCCTTCCGTGACGGCCAGGGTTGTATCCAGTGCGACAGCATATTCCAGATCCTGGGGAAAGCGCTGCTTGGCTTCCTGCATGAGTTTGCGCACTCCGGCGGCAGCTTGTACAGCATTCGTTCCAGGGAGCTGATAGATGGCAACGACCGCAGCAGGTTTCCCGCTGTAGCGTCCCACCAGGTTGTAGGTTTGCGCCCCGAGTTCCAGCCGGGCAACGTCCTTGAGCCTCAAGATGGAGCCGTCAGAATTAGCGCGAATGACGATCTGACCGAAGTCCTCGGCAGTTGGCAGGCGCCCTTGGGCCTTGACCGCGTAGGTGAATTCCTGGCCTAACGGAACCGGTTCGCCGCCGATCTGTCCGGCGGGATTAACCGTATTCTGCGTCTGGATTGCTTTAACAATCTCTGGAACCGTAACGTTCATCTTCGCAAGCTTGTCCGGTCGCACCCAGCAGCGCATCGCGTACTGACCAGCCCCGAACACCGTCACGCTGGCGATACCCGGCACGCGTGTCAACTGGTCATTCAGATTAATATAGGCATAGTTCGCCAGGAAGACGTTGTCGTAAGTACCCTTTGGTGAGTAGAGGTCGACCAGCATCAAAGGCGCAGCCGTAGATTTCTGTACCGTTACGCCATAGTTGACGACATCGGCCGGCAACTGCGAATTGGCCTGGTTCGTGCGCATCTGGGCCAGAATCTGGTCGGTACTGGGATCCGTCTTTATATCGAAATTGACAGTCAGTGTGATCTGGCCGTTGTTGGCATTGTTGGAGTACATGTAGTTCATGTTATCGACGCCGCTCATCTGCTGTTCGATCGGAGTCGCAACGGACTGCTCTACAGTGACTGCGTCTGCGCCCGGATAGGTGGCCTTGACCTGGACCTCTGGAGGGGCGATGTTAGGAAATTGTGCAGTGGGCAGTCTTCGCATCGCGACGATGCCGATGAGTACCATGAGGATCGATATCACCATCGCGACAATAGGACGGCGGATGAAGAAACTCGACATAACTCACTCTCCTTGTGCCGCCGGCTTGAACTGCTTCGGTTGAACAGGTGCGCCTTCCTTGGCTTTCTGCATACCTTCGGCGATCACCTGCTCTCCCGCACGTAAACCGTCCGTAATGACCCACATTTGGCCGACGCGATCTCCTGTTTTCACAGGGCGCACACTTGCTTTGTTATCCGGGCCAACAACGACCACGCTGTAACTTCCCTGTGTTTCAACAACGGCCCGTTGAGGGACGAGCAAAGCATCTTTGGCAACACCCGTTATCGCCCGGATCCGGCCGAACATCCCAGGGCGAAGGACTGAGCCGGGATTATCGAATGCTCCCGCCAAGCGGATCGTTCCCGTTTTCACATCCACCTGTCGGTCCGCAAGAACCAGCCATCCTTTGCTGGGATAGACAGTTCCGTCAGACAAAATCAGCTCCAGGGTGCGTTTGCCTGTGGCGAGCTTTTTCCTCTCCGCTACCTCACCGATTCGGCTCGCAAACTTCAAGTATTCCTGTTCACTGATTGCAAAATAGGCTTTGATCGGTTGCACCTGTGACACTGTGGTCAGGACTGTGGTAGGCCCAACCAAGTCGCCAATCTGTGCTTTTGCCATTCCCGCTATGCCATCGATCAGGGATCGGACCTTGGTGAAGCCCAGGTTCAAAGTCGCCTGCGACACTTGAGCTTGGGCAGCCGCTACCTGGGCTTCTGCTGCTTGGTTCGCCTGAATGTCGTTGTCGAGTTGAGCCTGTGGAATTGCGCTCTCTTTTGCGAGAGGAGTGTCGCGTGCAACATCGAGCCTGGTCTTGCCAAGTTGTGCCTGTGCTTCAGCCAGTTGGCCTTGTGTCTGGGCCAATGCGGCTTCAAACGGACGTGTATCAATTTCGAATAGCACGTCTCCCTTGTGAACCATGAGGCCTTCCTGATAATTCTGCTTCAGCAAATAACCGGTGACCTGAGGCTGAATCTGCGCATTCACATATCCATCCAGAGTCGAAATGCACTCCGTAAAAAGAGGGACATCTTGTTGCGCTACGGGTACAACCTCGACTTCCGGGGGAGGTGCCTCGGCAGCCACTTTTTCCTTACTGCACCCGGATAGAATCACCACAAGCAGCAAGGCCATGCCGAGCGAAATCAGACTGTACCGTCCAACGCTGACTCGGCCTTCTGCTCTGGGAACAAATCCACGCTGGAACAATTCATGTTCACGTCGCATAGGAATACTCCTGGGACAAACCAACGTACTGCAACCGGCTGGTGACGACACTCGGTCGAGCGCAGCAATTACGTGCCGGACGATTTGTCAGGCGTGCACACACGGTCGAGCCGGATATTGACCGACCAAAGAGTAGAAGGGCCAACCTCGACCATAAACTGGCAGAAGTACCAGTGGAATGGAACGTCGGCAGGCGATTTGAGGTGTGGGCGGCCACTGCAGCGTGGCCCTCCTTACCTCTTTTCCAAATAAAAGTCGTTGTCGGGTTCTGCTTTGCTAGTAGGCACCCGTATAGCAGACTTGGGTGAACTCGCGACCGGAGCACACGTACCATGCTTTTTGGAGCATTCTGCCTGCACGCTTGGACAGAATAGAGACTCACTTCTTGCCCAAACTGCCGGGTGAGACGCAGAACGTTGCGTCGCAAAGCTCGACGTTCCGAAGCGAAAACTGTCGCCATGATGAGTAATAACCCAAACAATTATTGTGTTTACACTTGCGTTTCAAAGGCTCCTAGCTAGGCACAATTGCTATGACTCTTTCATGCGCTGCGAGGGGACATGTGCTGCCTGATCTGGTAATTGTGTTTGCATGGCGTTGCTGGACACAGTCGACTGCAATGCCCGTCAGGCGCAGGCGGAAGGAAACAGCACGACGGGTGCGCACATTCCACCTCGTGTCGTGCTGGCTGACGACCAGGAAGAGATACTTGGTACCATTGCCAGGATTCTCGAGGGGGAATTTCAAATCGTGGGTATGGCTGAGAACGGTGCGCAGGTTCTCGAGTTGGTCGTCAAGCAGTCTCCGGACGTTCTGCTGCTTGACATATTTATGCCAATCTTGAACGGATTCGAGACTGTGGCGTCGTTAAAAGCCTCTGGCTGTCCCGCCAAGATTCTCTTTGTTACCGTTCAGGACGACCCGGATTTTGTCGAATGCGCCATTTCTGTCGGCGCTCTCGGCTATGTGCTGAAATCTCATCTCGCCACAGATCTGATACCCGCAATCCGAAGCGTTTTGGAAGGCCGTCGCTATATCTCTTCTTCGATCAATTCCTATTGAACTTGCCTTTTGTCGCCGGTCGCGAGCGGTGCTCGGTTCTTGGGTCGAGCAAGGCGCCCCGGCATTGGCCTCGCAGAAACCTAAGCGAACGACTGGTGGATATCTGGCATCACTAACAGTTATAGTGTCGTGCTGATTTCAATACAGTTGATTGCAGCAGTCCGAAAAACAACAGGTTGTGACGCCTCTTTGTGGGCTGGCAACCTGAAATCGGCGTGATGCAATGAGCACCGACAATCGTCACCGAGCTCGCCTGCTGATTGCAGATGACCACACCCTTTTGGCAGAAGCCTGCAAGAATCTGCTTGAACCTGAGTTTCAAGTGATCGGGGTTGTCGGCAATGGACGAGATCTTTTGCGGATGGCGGAGTCTCTCAAGCCGGACCTGGTAGTCCTGGACATTGCGATGCCGCAATTGAACGGGCTGGATGCATGTGAGCAGCTTAAGCGACTGCAGCCCTCCTGCAAATTGGTGTTCATGACCATGAACATGGAACCTGACGTGGCTGCCGAGGCATTTCGTCGAGGCGCCTCCGGCTATGTCGTAAAGAGTGCCACGGCTGGGGAGCTGGTGACCGCGATTCGCCGCGCACTTAAGTCAGAATGTTATCTCTCTCCCCTCATTACCAAGGATACGGTGGATTTCCTGCTACGAAGAGGCGCCTCGTTCACAGAGGAGAAGAGGCTCACGCCACGGCAGCGTGAGATTCTGCAGCTCCTCGCTGAGGGCATGTCAATGAAGGAGATTGCGGGCTTTCTGAACCTCAAGCCCGGAACAGTCGCGTTCCACAAGTACAACCTGATGCAAGCACTCGGTGTTAAGAGCAATGCCGGGCTTCTTCAATATGCGATCAAGCATCATCTGATCAGCTGAATGGCTTTCGTCCTGACCTCCGACCCACCACATTCCCCAATCCGGATGTGCCGATCTGGGCAGCCATCCCTTTCATAAGGCACAAACTAGCAAAACTGACAGTCAGCTCCCGAGAACGACGGCCGTAAACTCGCCTTTGAAGGTTGTGTGCCACATGAGTACTGCATCAACACTCAACTTCATTCCACTGCCCGCGTCATTCCCTAAACGAGCGGCCAGACATCAGACTCATCAATTTCTGATCCGGACGAGAAGACTAATTGCCCTGTTGAGCCTCGGGCTGATCGTAACTGCTGTGGCATACGTGAGCTCGAATGCTCAAGAGCCCAAAGAACTCACGGATAACCCCGATGCTGCAGCCGAAGACGTCGGGCACGCGGTAGAAGTCGATGGCAGGCCGATCTTAGTCGTTTATGCACAGGTTGGGGGATTCACACCGGGAGAACGGGCTGAGGCAATTCAACAACGCATCGTCGCGGTAAGCAACAATAGAGAAATTCCGATCGACGCAATCCATGTCGAAGAGCGTGGGGCTTGGACTGAAATACTTGCTGGTAAGACACGGATTATGACTATCACCGACGCTGACGCGGCCGGAGCGGAGCGCAGGCGCCCAGAACTCGCCGCCGAATACAACGAGATCATCCGGTACGTCGTAGCGGAGTATCGCGAGAGTCACAAGCTCGCGAACTTAGTACGGGGATGGATATACACCCTGCTAGCGACCGCAACGTGCGTGCTATTGATCTGGGTTCTCTTCTGGATTCGGAAGAGAGTGCGTGCACTACTCGAAGCAAGGTTGAATCGCCCCGATCAATTAAGCCCGGTTCAGGTATTGGGAGGCCGACTCGGGCAGTACTTGGGGCATCCATTGCTGGTAATCAGTCGAATCGCGTTCTGGATCGTTATTCTGGCGATACTACAGGCTTACGGCGCGGTAGTCCTGAGATTCTTTCCGTCGACGAAATATACTTCTCGCCAGGTTACAAATTGGCTCTTCTCGGAGTTGGCCGGTTTTGGGAAGAGCGTGATTGCCTACACACCGAATCTCATCCTGCTTGCATTCATCTGCCTGGCCACTTCCTATCTCATAAAAGTAAATCAGTACTTTTTTGGAGAACTCCGGGATGAAAAAGTCAAGATTCGCGGGTTCTATCCAGATTGGGCTGAACCCACGGCGAAGCTGGTCAGAACACTGATCCTAGTGGCGTCTGTGATTGTTGCGTTCCCCTACTTGCCTGGATCGCAGAGCCCAGCCTTTAAAGGAATCACGGTTTTCCTCGGCGTTCTGCTGTCGCTCGGCTCGACCTCGGCCGTTGCCCACGCAGTTGCGGGGACGATCCTCACTTATATGCGTGCTTTTCAAGTGGGGGATTTTGTGCGCATCGGGAACGACGTTGGGGAGGTCATCGAAAAAACGCTGCTCGTCACACGAGTACGCACTCAGAAGAGTGAGGTGATCACGATACCCAACGGCACGGTGCTCGGCGGAGTCGTGGTGAACTTCAGCGCCGAAGCACGACATCGAGGAGTCATTTTTCACACAGTCGTGACGATTGGATACAGCGCTTCATGGCGGCAGGTTCACGAGTTGCTTACATCTGCCGCGCTCACGACTGAGGGCATATTGCATGACCCCGCGCCCTTTGTGCTGCAGACGGCGTTAAATGATTTCTACGTCTCTTATGAACTGAATGCCTACACGGCGCAGCCGCGCGATATGCAGAACATTTACTCCGTGCTGCACCAGAACATTCAGGACAAGTTCAACGAAGCGGGAGTAGAGATCAATTCACCGCACTATACATCTCTGCGGGATGGAAATGAGACCACCATCCCACGCAATTACTTGCCTAAGGAATACAAACATCCCGTATTCGAGGTGCACGAGGTAAATCCAGCCGCTCCGTCTGCAGCCGAGCACCACGAAAGAGATGGGAAGAGTGAGCCTTCCCATGGTCTTGAGGTTGTGCGCAAGTAACTGACTGTGCCGCGACTGCCAGCATTGACAGTGTACTTATTCTTCTGCGCATCTAGAGTTGATAGAACCATTAAAGGACTTTTGGGTCGATGGTATGGAACAGAAGCCAAGAACAGGATTGCTGCGTATCTTTCGTCTCATCTGGGAAGTCATTTGCCCGTACGAGATTCGCTGGCGGACGACCGAGGAACAGCCGGGAAAGAACCGGAGAGCAGTGGGTGGAATTCATTCAGCAACGGTCAGCCGGTCCCCAAATCCCGGGAGAAAACTCCGGGAGTCACCAAAGAGAAATAGTGACCGCCCTCACAAAATGAAACTGGCTACCCCAAAACTAAACATCCACAGCCGATAGCTGTCTACGGAGCGCTCTTAAACAATTGTTCCGGTCGCCGAAGCACGATTTTACCTCGGCTCTTTGAGACGAATCCATTTCGCTGCCATTCCGTCATTAGTCGGCTGACAGTAAAGTGACTGATGTTGGCAGTGTTGGCCAACTGTTCGTTGGTGATCTCAAGACTGATTCCATTCGGTTGCTTCTTGCCAATGCCACCACTGAGGCTGACGAGCACATGCGCGAGCCGTTCGCGGGCGTTGTCGCACACAAGGCTTAGATGAGTGGCTACGTACCAGACAAGGTAGTCACAAGCAATGGACAATCCGTTCTCCAGAAGTCTTGGAAATTGTACAGCCAGAGCGCGGAGAGTCTCACGTTGCCAGACGAGCAGGGAACTTTCCCGGGTAGTCTCCCCACTTACCACGAACTGAGCCGGTTCCGTCAATAGACTGGCGCCGCCAAAGATTTCTCCTGGTAGGAGCATAAACAGATTCACTTTGTGTCCCTGTGATGTGATGAGAAAGTATCGAGCAGCACCTGTCACTAGCAGAAAGAAGCGGTCTGCGTTTGATCCTTGCTCAACAATGACGGAGTTGGCCGAATACGTACAAAGATGTGCACGCTCAAGAACGGTATTTCTTTCCGAGGTAGACAGTCCCCGGAAGAACCGCGCTCTACGCGCAGCGCTGTCTACCGAAGCAAAGTGCTGGACCCCACGGGTGTACGGAACTTCTTGCGAAGCGGTCGGCGAACCTCCCGACCATAATCCAACTTCTGGAACCAGCCCGCTGCCCACTGTTCTCCCTCCGCAAGCGTTAAATCAATCGTAGAGACGGATGTGATCGCTAGCCCGAAATGAGTTTCGAGCACGTTGCAGTCACTGAGTACTGTCAGTTGTGTCAGAGCGGTAGCCGCACATGGAACCAATCACCGCCATGGAGTGTGTCGTTCTCAACATTTCTCGTCGCCTCCTCACTTTAGCCCGAAGGTCCAACTCAGTCCTGAACTCGTTCCGTAGTCGCTGCCGGAGAATCCCGGCGGGGGACGGTTGTCCCAGTTTCCGTAGAAAGATACAGTCCACTTCAAATCACTGATGATCTTGATGTAATAAGATGCGTTCGTGTTGAAGCGGACGCGACCCGGATCCGAGAGCGCAGGAAGGAGGCTGGCAGAGACGTTCAGATTGGTCTTACTGAACTTAAAAAACTGTGCCTGCGCATAAAGGATGGCCGCCACAAGGTTCTGATCGGGAACGGGAGCGTCGGACTGCTTGTAGCGCGTGGACTGCCAGGCGGGCCCGGCTACTATCGAGATGCCGGTCCGGTTTGTGTTCTTCAGATAACGACCGACGCCGCCACCCAGAGTGCTTTGCAGGTCAATTCCTTGCTCGGAGCTTTGCAGAAACGTTCCGAGTCCCCCATAGAACCAGTTGTTCCATCGCATCAAATGTCGGGCTCCGAGATTGAGAGAGTTTCGCGTGGAAGCATTCGTCCCTGAACTCGAGGACAGGTTGGATTCGAAATTGGCCATCGCGCTCCATCGCTCCCGGACGTAGGCCGTCTGTGATGCCAGGCTGTACTGGGTCGACTGATTGCCTTTTGAATAGATCACACCGAGACTGACAAGGCCGTTAAATCGTTGCCAGAACCTATCGGAGGTGGCGATCATCTGAACGATTTGGGAGCGATCGATCACGTCCTCCTTTTCCGCAGCCAAGACTTTGATCTGCACGGGCCGGTCCGGAGACGTCTCGGCGGTTCTCAGTATCCCCGTATAGACGGTGCCGCCCTCGGTCTTCACAACGAACAACTGGTTGCTCTCGAGGCGGGCGACCTTCGACCAGTCAACCGAGGTGGTGCCGTCGATGTAATCGAAGCTGGCATAGAGCACGCCCGCTTCCAGCCCTTTGACTTCGCAGGTCATGCGGTCACCATTCTTCATCACGATGACATCGGTCTTGTCTCTTGCGGCAAGGGGGGTTGTGAGGAGAAGAGCAAAACTCAGAATAAGAAATCGGCTACACATGGCGGGCTATCTCACCGAGGAAAAATTGGGAACATCTCCGGTGTCCGATCACATGCACGGATGCGAAGGATCGCATCTGCCCGAGAAGCTCCGGAAAACAGCTGCACACACTTGCTTAGAGCTTCTGCAGCAGAATGGAGACACAACGCTACCGAGGTCTGGAGAAAGGGCACTGAATGTTGTCGTTCCTCCAAACACTTTTCTCACTCTCTGTACATGGTCGTGAACTGCCGCTTTTGACAGTCCGAGATCGGAACGTCTGCGAGACCAAGAATCATTTCTACAGCATCCCCATCCGACAAGCTTATTGCAGGGGGGCTCCGGAGGGACGGTCTGATAGAAAGCACAGTTGCTCACTCGTGTGGAGACCTGAAAAGCTCAGCGCAGAGGACCTTGCGGGGACCATACACTCACTTTGGAGAAGGATTTCTTGAGCTTTTTCCCGGCGCCGTTCTCGACGATACCGCTTTCTGGACTAGCAAAAGTACTAGTTGGCAGATGTCAGAACGAGAAGTAAGCTGCATGCTTCCTCTACAGGCTAGCCTGTAGTACGCTCAAAGTCGTTGATAATCAGATCGTGAGCTGAGACTGGTAATAGAAACAGGAGCTTAGTATGCTGTCGACTATTCGACGTAATCTTCCACGAGTCATTATTGCCGATGACCACACGTTGGTTGCTGAGGCCTGCCGTAAGCTGCTCGAATCCGAGTACGACGTTGTGGCCACAGTCAGCGACGGGCGGGCGCTCGTCCGTGCAGTTGCCGAGTTTAAGCCGCACCTGATCATCGTGGATGTTTCCATGCCCATGCTCAACGGTCTGGATGCTGCCCAGCAAGCACGTGAACTGTTACCGTCGGTGAAGATCGTATTTCTCACCATGAACCATGATGCAGATCTGGCTGCTGAAGCTTTTCGTCGAGGCGGCTCAGGATATCTGGTAAAAACATGTGCCGCATCTGAGCTGAGCATTGCTGTCCGCGAGGTTCTGCGCGGGAAATCTTATCTGTCGCCAATGATCGCCAAAGATACCGTAGACTTCCTCATGCGGCAGGACAAGAGATTGGTCGATGAGGCGGATCGTCTGACTGAAAGACAGCGCGAAGTGCTGCAACTGCTGGCGGAAGGGAAATGCATGAAAGAGGTTGCAGCGCTTCTTAATGTCACTACTAGAACGGTGGCCTTTCACAAGTATCGGATTATGGAGGTTCTGAATATTAGAACCAACGCCGAGTTGGTTCAGTACGCCATCAGGACCCACTTGATTGCAGCTTGAGAATCCTCCCAAAGCTCTGCTCGTGATGTTAAACACCTTTTGACGTGGCGTCGCCTCTGAGGTGCAAGAGGGGTGAGGTAGGGTCTCCGCTGCTTCTATGCTCCCCGGGGCTCCTTGAATCCAGACAAAAGAAATGGGTCCGAGATGGCAGAAAGAACACTACCTTCCCGAACCCTAGCAGCGATCAAAAGGTGCTGCGAATCACCTTAAGCCCTAGCGACGACACAAGACAGAGACCACCAAGCAGCCCGACCAGTGGAATGATGCTTCCGGTCTTCGGTAACTCTGCCGGAGCAGCAGCCGGGGCCGGAGCTGGTGTAACTACAGCGACCAAGATCGGAACATCAGCGGGCGGCGGCGGTGGTGGTGGTGGTGCTGTGCCGGTCACCTGCTGATGACGCGTGTATACATCCACGGGCTCCTCGACAATCTTTGTGGCTGAGATCTTCATGCCTTTTTTCAGCCCCCAGGCGTCGGTCATCTGCCCGTCGACGTTGAACTTCTGGTCTTTGGGGATCTTGAATTGTTCGTTGCTGCCATCCTCCAAAGTCAGAATCACACTGTTCGGTGGCTGTACCTGCCAGACCTTTCCGGTAACGGTCTTGACAGTTGTCACCACGGTCGGGGTTTTGGTCACCGTGATGGTACGCTCCAGCTTCATCCCCGGCTTCAGATCATGGATTCCTACCTGCTTCCCATCGACCGTTGCGTGGGCACTTTCGGGGACATTGGCGATATGGCGGATCGTGCCATCATCCATCTTCACCACCAGATCGTTGCCGGAAACGTAGACGACTTCTCCGCGCTCGACACTGACCTCGTGGGAGGGTGCCCCCTTCGTGGTGGACGTTGTGGTTTGCACTTGTGCGCTCATGCCCACCGTGAAGGCAACAAAGATTGCCCCCACCGCGAGCACCAGCCACACACGTGTGCTGTTGATTCTTGAGTTCATCGTGTTATCTCCTTGGTTGACGGTTGCGACTGCGGGTTTGAGTTCTGTGGCACTGGTTCAGAATGAGCGGATTTCGTACCGGGCGCGTTTTCCACGCTTCCGGGCCGGCCAGATTCGACGAGGGAAGCGATAACGATGTATCGCTTTGGAGCGCTTCCAATGTAATAAAACGGGTAGCACGTCACGAGGGTGAGAGAGGGAACGGGTGTGGGTCGCAATACCGAAGCGTCATGCTTGTCGACGATCACAATCTGATCAACTCGATAGATGCTGATCTGTTCAGCAGTTTCGAGTTCGATCATGTCTCCGGAACTAACATCTTTCAGAACGCGAAAGAATCCATCACGGTGTCCGGCGATTCCAATGTTTCCGGCATCACCTGGCGCGGATGTGCCGGGGATGTAACCTACGCCGCGGTTCAGGGTCAAATCATCGACTCCATCCAGCACAGGCACTTCGAGATGGACCTTGGCAATGCGCAATACAGCCAACGGAGGGTCGAAATGCTGGGCGAGACTGTGCTCGTAGGCTTGGACGCGCTTTTCGTCCCAAAGCGTGAAATCGAACTTGAATCGACGGTCCAAGGAAGTTCTGCCCAAATCGTCCGCGGGACGCTCAGTATTGAGCGCCTCGAATCGTGCCACCGCAGCGCGCGAAAGAACGGTTCTGTGGATGTGAGCTGCTATGAAAACTCCGATAAGCAGCACTCCCACGATCAACAATGCGAGTTCTATGCGGTGCAACGTCTTGCTACGAATTCGAGCTTGCATTGCTTCGTCCTGATACAAGAGGCAAGATCCGACGAGCCGTTAGCTTGACGGTGTCTCTCAGCAGTCGCAATCTCGCGATTGCACACAAAGTGTAGGGATGGAAGCTATGGGTAAGTAACTGGTATTTATTACAGTCCTGTGGACGAGAGTGTCGACCTGCTGATCGAGCATAAATGTCCGAGCCAGGGGGGAGTGGCGGCGGCCATCTTCAGAAATAATAAAGAGAAAAAGATTGTCAATGTTCTAGGTAATCGGCGAATGTCGCTGATAGAGTTTCCTGTCAGATTTGCGAGTGTGCTGCAGGGTGCACCTTTATTTAGGCTGCGGAACAACCGTCGAAGAGTGAACAGCGATGGCAGACCTGCATCGGGACATCGAGAAAAGTCTCCGTCGGCCGGAGAGTTGGGAAGTCTGGGCAGAGATTTCTTATCTCGACTCGGCGAGCGACTATCGAGAGCACCTTGGCCAGAACGGGTCCGGCTATGGAAGGTATGAGAGTGGCTTAGTGATGTTAGACACCTCAAAGCCTTCCTCGAAGTCGATGGACTCGGCCTGCACCGTGATCACAATCGGAGCCGTCTTTCTCTTAGCAGGTGCCGGCCTGCTTTGTGCACTTCTTTATCCGATGTGGTAGCTGACACCGGTGAACCGAAATCAACAAGGAAAAAGCGGCTTAGCCCTGAGATGAATGAGCAGGGCGAGTGGCCGCTTGAGACATTGAAGACTTCCGTTGAAATAACTGCTACGAAAGGATTGTTGTTAGTCCAATCAAGGTTTCAACGTCAGGGGCTGCGCTAGTCGAAAACCCAGTGCAGACTCGGCCGGGAACTCAATGTCCCGATTGCCAGTCGCAGCTCCGACAGTTCCTGCCGCAGCGCCAGCTAATGCTCCGATCGCGGCCCCCTTACCTCCGCCAGCTAATCCACCTATCGCCGCGCCAGCACCAGTGCCTCCCACAACCATCCCGGCCGTCCGCTTTCCTTTTCCGGTCGAGGTTTGGTCAAAGGTTCCAGTTTCGATGTTGTACTGATGTCCATTGACCGTGACGGAATTGACATGAAGCGACAGAACGGCTGCTCCTTTAAACCTTCCGGCTTTCTTTGCTTCCACAACAGTTCCGGTAACGTCCGATCCAGCAGGAATGGCGGTCTTGCCATCGATCGTGATGGGAGTTGCAACAGATCCAGTAAAAGCTGTGCCGACTTGGCTGATTTTGGATCCCACCGCCTGGTTCAGGCGAATAGTCAACAGCGTTCCGGCTGGGACGACCACCGGTGGAGGCGGAGGAGGAGGGGGTGGCGCGTGCTCGGCGGCTGGCTGATACTCAGGCGGCACCGGCGCAGGACCGGGAGGCAAATTGTCGTCGATGGTCATCTGATCATCAACAGCAGTAACTCCCGGCTCTTCTTTGGCTATGGTTTCGACTTCCTGCCGGGCTTGCGGTGTTTTCGCCTTGCCCTTGAGTGTGACTTTTCCTTCATTTGTCTCGACAGCCACCTGCACTTCCTGTGCTTGCGGATCAGCCGCCGCCTTTTTCTGGATATCTTGGGAAATGGTCTCGTCACTCGGCTTCCGTGAGCACGAGATCGAAAACGCAACTAGCGCAACCAGACACAAGAACGTGAGCTTACGCATGGAACGTCTCCTCTTGGCCGACATAACATTATTCACACCTTGCCGCTAGCAACCTAGCTACAAAGGGTGCGATCACGGAACTGGTAGTTCTGCCAGCGTTCATGGGAAACAGAAGTGGGCTGTACCTACGATTAAGGGCGCACAATGGCCCACCAGACACTGCTTTCGACTTGAGGTGATGAAGAAATGTCTTCCCGTCTCAACTACCGCAGTGCGGAATTCCAAAAACGTTTGCTTTGTACGATTTCAGTAAGCAGTGATCGGTTCAGTCACCGGTTGTCGCTTCTGGCCATGGCCGATTATAGTTTTGGGAATCAGGCAACGGCACCGACAGGCTATCGTAACACTCTGAATGTTGGCAGGCGCGCAACGTACGATGAGCGCCAAACCGTGCCATAGCATTGGGAATCTCGCGAGGCTTCGAATGGTTACATCATAAAATTCGATAATCGTCATTCCCAGACAACATTTTCCTGCCCCGCAACCCTAACGCAGTTCACGTTGAAGAATGTCCGCCCAGCTTTGATCTTGCGAGTTGCGATTTTGCCGGCCACAAGATGGCAAGCAGACATGGAGTTAAATGCGCTTCCAACAATCTTTCTCGGGCGCGCGCATTTTGTGGCCGCAGTTAGTCCGAGTCTGCGATCTCACGTATCAGTATTTTTGAGGTATCCAACGGTACGGCCAGTCCGGCTCCTTATATCCCTTCGGCCCCTGCCGCTTCGGAAGTTTGACTTTCTCGCTCGGGACTTTCTTCCAGGGCACAACACTCAATAAATGCGCAATACAGTTCAGACGCGCCCGTTGTTTATCATCCGACTGCACCACGAACCAGGGTGATTGTGGTGTATCTGTGGCTTCAAACATAGCGTCTCGGGCACGGGAATAGTCGTACCACCGGCGATGCGATTCCAGGTCCATTGGACTTAGTTTCCACTGCCGCATTGGATCTTCAATACGTCTCAAAAACCTCCGGTGCTGCTCCTTTTCGCTGACCTCAAACCAAAATTTTATGAGCAGAATGCCGTTGTTGCGCACCAGAGCCTCGAACGCCGGGCACATGCGAAGGAAGTCCTGGTACTGCTTGTCAGTGCAGAATCCCATCACATGCTCAACCAGTGCCCGGTTGTACCAGCTACGGTCGAAAATGATCACTTCGCCAGCGGAAGGCATCTCCTTCATATAACGTTGTGCGTAAATTTGAGACTTCTCGCGTTCCGTCGGTGCGGGTAAGGCGATGTGACGGAAGACCCGCGGACTGACGCGCTCCATGATGCGGTGAATCGTGCCGCCCTTTCCCGCCGCGTCCCGTCCTTCAAACACAACCACGACTTTGGCTCCCGTCGAGGTCACCCAACGCTGCATTTCGACAAGCTTAGTCTGAAGTTTGCGCAACTCGCGCTCGTACCGCTTCTTTGTAAGCTCAGGTGGTTGTTCGGTGCTGCCCTTCTTACGTTCTTCTTCAGCCATTATGGTTTCCCCCGCTCCTTCTCGTCTCAGACAAGCCAATGCTGTGGAAATTCTGTAATGCTCCTGCAGTCAGCGGAACTGGCAGTCTTGTCAGGACCTTCCATTTTGTTTCCCGACACACTTGGCAGAAAGCACCCGAGCACAAAAATCTGGTGAGGCAGGAGCGGGAGCAGGCCAGTCTTCCCCAAGGTGCTCCAAGTTGCTGAACGGGAAAAGCTGTGGTGAACGAACCGGTTCAAACTGGGCGTAGAAAACTCTGTCAGCAATGACAGTTCCTCGTGCGGGACAAAATCCTTAGCATCGCCAAGGATTCACTATAAGCACCGGAGTGTATCAGCGATTCGCAGCGAGGGGCCGTGACACTGCGGCTGCAAATCTACTCGACAATCTTAAATGGAGGTCTGAAATGAAAAGAGTTTTCTCGGGTCTGTTAGTTGCGCTGGTTGCGCTAGCCGGGTTCGCCGTTTCTCAGGATGTCCGGTACAACTTCGACAAGAACACCGACTTCTCACGGTTCAAAACCTATAAATGGGTCGCGCTCAAGGATGCCAAAAGCCCGGGAGATCTCGTGGACAAGCAGATTAAAGACGCCTTTGACACCCAGCTTGCCACAAAGGGCCTGACGAAGGTGGATTCCGATTCCGCAGACCTTCTTATCGGTTATCAGGTCGGTGTCGGACAAGAGAAAGAATTCACCTCCTACAACACAGATTGGGGATACGGACCAGGCTGGTACCGCGGGGGATGGTATGGTGCCCCGGGAGGTGGAATGACAACCGGCCAAACGTCCACGATCTATGTGGGTCAATTGGCACTCGACATGTACGATTCCGCGAACAAAGACATGGTATGGCGCGGCTTGGCTAGCAAGACTCTCGACCCGAAGGCTAAGCCCGACAAACAGCAGAAGAATCTGAATAAAGCTGTAACAAAGATGTTGAAGAACTACCCGCCTCCCGTGAAGAAGTAGGTCACGGGCTCGTTCCAGAGGTTAAAGAAAGGAAGCGGTATGCGCTCGGCGAAGCTGGTGCAGTTAATGAAATCGAATTCGGTCACCATGTCCGAAGAGTTGGTCGCGAAAATCAGGAGTTCCGGGAAATGCGCAGACTTGCTCCTCCGGGTTCCGGAGAGTGAACAGAAGCAATATGCGCTAGGGATTTTCCTGGATTTGACCAAGTGGCTTGCCAATGAGACCGATTCGATCCTCGAGGGCCATTACGTCGGCCTCGGACTGCACCGAGCCTCCCAAGGTGTGCCGGTCAGCCAGGTGTTCTCGGCCGCAGCCGTTGCGCGCGAGTACCTCTGGGACTACACGCAGCAGGAGTGCCTGCATGAGGAACCGGTCGAGTTCTGGGGTGGCGTGATGTTGCTCCGTTCTTTAGATACTTTCTTCGACCGTGTCCTGTATTTCACGCTTTGTGGTTACGAGAAAGCTGGTGGAGGGGAATCCGCGGTTTTGTCCTCTTTTTCACAGAGACGCCCAGCGTGATAGCCATGATCAATCGGCGAAACGGTGCAACGAGTGAGTCGGCCATCCCGAACGGTGCGCGAAGACGGTTAGGGATCTCGATCTGGCCGGTGGTTGTTCTAATTCTGTTCACCGGGACGACTTGCATTGGCTCTGTTGCGGCGTATCGCGGGAAGCCAAGCATATGGAACTCGGGGATAGCGCAGGTGGATATGTCCGCCACCGAGTCCAGCCCGTCGTCCGGTGAACATGGTCTTTCAGCCAAGGCGGTGGAGATTGCGCGGCCGTTTGGCTTTCCAATCACGAACTCGATGCTCGTCAGTTGGATCGTTGCGATGGGTCTCATCGTCTTCGCTCAGCTCGCAACCCGAAACATGCGATTGATTCCTTCGGGTCTGCAGAATTTCGTCGAATGGCTGGTGGAAGGTCTGTACAAGTTTATGGTTGGAATTATCGGTCCGCACTTAGCCGAACAGACGTTCTGGTTTTTCGCGACAATTTTCCTTTTCATACTGTGTGCCAATTGGATCGGGCTGATTCCGGGAGTCGGTTCCATCGGCTGGGGAAGCCACACGTCTCACGGTTTCGTGATCGCACAACCCTTGTTCCGTGGCGCTAATGCTGACGTCAATATGACATTAGCCATGGCTCTGGTATTTTTCGCATGCTGGATTGTGTGGGCCTTGCGCGAAATTGGACCCGTCGGATTCTTAAAGGAGTTGTTCGCGCCCAAGGGCGAAAGCGAGGGAGCTCTTAAGGTCTTGATGATTGTTGTTTTCTTCGCAGCGGGCTGTCTCGAAGTTGTTTCGATCTTGTTCCGACCGATCTCGCTCACGTTTCGTCTCTACGGAAACATCTTCGCGGGCGAAAACCTTTTGGAAGCGATGGCGAAACTCGTCCCGGGATTCGGCTGGCTCGTACCGATTCCGTTTTATTTTCTCGAATTGCTGATGGGACTGGTTCAGGCCCTTGTCTTCATGCTGCTGACAGCTGTTTTCACAATGCTCATCTGCCAGCACGAAAGCGAGGGGTCGGCAGCTGTACATGCATGAGTTTTAATAACCGGCAGCTTGACCGTGTTCAATCGCGGGAGCTGGCGGAGATAAGAGGAAAATCACATGAACGGAAGCATTCACGTTGGCTTGGCAGCGTTAGGAGCAGCGATCGGAGTCGGTTTGATCGGCATGGCAGCTTCCACGGCGGTAGGACGGAATCCTGTCGCCTCGACGAAAATTCTGGTCCAGTCGATTCTGGCGATTGCTTTTGCTGAAGCAATCGTGTTTTACGCATTGTTCCTGGTTAAGTAGAAGCTCGTTTCCGAGATCTTGTTCACAGGAGTCGGATCGGTTCAAAGAAATCGAGAGTGAAAACCCATGAATGCTTTGATCTTGCTGACGGGTACTGAACCGGAAGGTCAGGTCCAGCAGATTGCCAATACATTCGGTGTCGACTGGCCGCACCTTATTGCGCAGATCATCAGCTTTGGCATTGTCTGTTTTCTCCTCCACCGCTTTGCTTATAGGCCTGTCTTGCGCATGTTGGAGCAGCGCCGCCAGCAAATCGCGGACGGAGTCGCCGAAAGAGAAAAGATCAAATCGGAACTGGAACAGACCGAGGTGGAGCGCCGGCGGATTATCGTGCAGGCGGATGAGAAGGCAATACGGATCATTAACGAAGCGCACTCTGCAGCTGAGCGCCTGATCGAAAGCGAAACTCAAAAGGCCGAGGCCCTGGCGGAGCAAATCATCGCGAAAGCACGTGAGGCAGCTTTACAGGAGCACGTCCGCATGCTCGACGAGTTAAAGCGAGAGATCGGGGCGCTCGTCATCCAGGCGACGACCCGGGTTACGCGCAAGATCCTCACGCCTGAGGATCAGAAACGGCTGGCGGAAGAAACTGTAGGGCAGTTCGGTCGAGTCGCATAGCGGAGCCGATGAAGGATCAATTATGCCGAAAACTATGTCCCAGGTTAGGCGGTCGGCAAAACTGATGTTTCGCTGGTGCTTGATAGATGGGGATCTGGATGAAGGGCGTGTTCGGAAAGTCGTGAATTATGTTTTACGATCCAAGCGCCGTGGATATCTGGCTCTACTGGACGAATTCAAACGACTGCTGAAACTGGAGCACGCCAGACACACTGCGAGAGTCGAGAGCGCGGTACAGCTTGAATCTGATCTGCAATTACGTCTCCGAAAGGGTCTGGAACGTGTCTACGGCGAGGGGCTAAGTACCGAATTTCTGCAAAATCCAGAGTTGATCGCTGGCATTCGAATTCGAGTGGCCAGCGACGTGTATGACAGCAGCGTGAAATCGAAATTAGCGGCACTCGCCACGACCTTCGGAATCCGGAACGGGTAGGAACAGGTTTCTATGCGCCTTCCTGCTCAGGTCACATTGGCTGAATGGAGCGAAGCTATATGGGTAGCCTATTAGAGGAACTTGAATCACAAATTGCAGGTGTCAAGACCGAGACTTCGCGACAGAATGTCGGCGTGATCCGGGAGGTAGGGGATGGCGTCGCTCGTGTAGAAGGTCTTAGCGATGCAATGCTGAACGAGATGCTCGATCTGGGGCATGGCGTGACCGGGTTAGCTCTGAACCTGGAAGAGACTGAGGTTGGGGTAATCGTGCTCGGTGACTACACTGTGCTCCAGGAGGGAGACGAAGTTCGCACGACTGGCAAGCTCCTGCAAGTTCCCGTCGGCATGGGCTTACTCGGCCGTGTCGTGAATACTCTGGGAGAGCCGGTGGACGGCCGGGGTCCAGTAAAGTCTGACGTCTTTTATCCGGTAGAACGGATGGCACCTGGCATTATTCGCCGTCGTTCCGTCAACCAGCCAGTACAAACAGGGATCATGGCCATTGATGCAATGATTCCAATTGGACGCGGTCAACGCGAACTGATTATTGGCGACCGATCAACCGGCAAGACGACCATTTGCATTGACGCGATCATTAGTCAGGCTCGACTCAATAAGGCTGCCCAAGAGCGCGGTGATAAAGATTACCGGCCGCTCTACTGCATCTACGTCGCGATTGGTCAGAAGCAATCCAGCATAGCGCGAACCATCTCCGTCCTTGAGCAAGCTGGCGCCACACCGTACACCATCGTTGTGGCCTCTCCTGCATCGGACTCAGCAACGAATCAATATCTCGCGCCATTCGCCGGAGCCGCCATGGGCGAGTGGTTTATGGATCACGGGATGGATGCACTCATCATCTACGATGACTTGTCGAAGCATGCCGTCGCCTACCGGCAAGTCTCGCTTGTGCTGAAACGGCCGTCCGGCCGCGAAGCCTATCCGGGAGATATCTTTTATCTGCACAGTCGGTTGCTGGAGCGGGCTGCCCGCGTGGGAGAGAAATATGGCAACGGCTCGCTAACAGCTCTACCAATCATCGAAACGCAGGCCGGAGATGTTTCGGCATACATACCCACTAACGTCATCTCGATTACAGATGGCCAGATTTATCTGGAAACCGACCTCTTTTATCAGGGCGTACGCCCTGCGATTTCTGTGGGCTTGTCAGTCTCGCGAGTTGGATCCGCTGCACAGCTCAAAGCGATGAAACAAGTCGCAGGGCAGCTCAAAGGTGATCTCGCACAGTTTCGAGAACTTGCCGCCTTCGCGCAGTTTGGATCCGAACTGGACGCCAAGACGCAGGCTCAGATCGACCGCGGCAAACGGATCATGGAAATCTTCAAGCAACCGCAATTCAGCCCCGTTCCGGCTGAAGCCCAGGTGGCTGTAATTTGGGCTGTGCAAAACGGATTTGTAGACGATGTACCGGTGGAGCGAGTGAAGGCGTTCCAGGTCAAGCTGACGGAGTTCTTGAGCACTCGCAAGTCGGCATTGCTGCAGAAGATCGCGGCGGAAAAAACGATCACTCCCGCATTGTCTGCGGAACTGAAAACGGTTAACGACGAGTTTAAAGAAACGTGGAAATGATGCTGTCAAGCCGGCAGACGCTGTGGCTGGTCGCATTGGACTGCTGAAGAGAGGATGATTCGCAATGAACAGCCCTCGCGATTTGCGCCGAAGAATTCGGTCTATTAGCAGCACTGCGCAAATCACAAAAGCAATGCAGATGGTGGCCGCGTCGAAGATGCGTCGCGCTCAGTTGTCGGCACTTGCCGGGCGGCCGTTTGTTCAGCTGATTTACAGGATCCAGCGCGAAGCGACTAGTCGTATGGGCGAGTTTAGCCACCCTCTATTAGAGGTAAGGCCGGTGAAACAACGCGCCGTGATCGTGATGGGCGCGGATAAAGGGTTGTGCGGCGCTCTGAATACAAACCTGTTTCGCCTCGCTGCGGAATTCGATCCACAGACCACAATCTTCATCGCTGCCGGGAAGAAGGCAGGGCAATTCATCGCGCGCACACACCGCCGCCTCGCTGCGGAATTCACATATGCAGACGCCCCCCGGTTCTCCGAAGCGCGGGCCATTTCCTCTTTTGCGCGAGATCTCTTCTTAAAAAAAGATGTTGATCAGGTTCAAATCATCGCGACTCGGTTTGAAAACACGCTGACACAATACCCACTGTGTCTCGAATTCTTGCCGATAGGCGAAATCAAGGGTATTAAGATTCCGGGATCCAGAGCAGAAGAGGAGTTAGTTGCCGATACCGGCGAAACCCTGTTTGAACCCAGCCCAGAGACGGTTCTGCAATACCTGTTGTCACACTATCTGGATATCTACGTTTATCAGGCAATGCTGAACGCCAAGGCAAGTGAATTGAGCGCTCGCATGGTATCGATGAAGAACGCGACCGACAATGCCGAGAACCTGATCCGGGATTTGACTCTGGAATACAACAAGATCCGACAGGGAAATATCACTAGGGAACTGCTTGAAATCGCTGGTGGTCAAGCTGAGTGAGGCGAAATTATGGCGCAACAGACTCTAGAGTCAACCACGAATGGGCACACAGGAAAGATTGTCAAAGTTCTGGGCCCGGTCGTCGACATCGAATTTCCGGAAGCGTTGCCCGGAATTTACAACGCGGTGACCTGCGAGTACAAGGTCAATGGCGAACCGGTTACCGTTACGCTTGAAGTGCAACAGCACATCGGTGACAAGTGGGTGAGAGCAATTGCGATGTCGGGCACCGAAGGTCTCAAGCGTGGATTCAAAGTCTCGGACACTGGCAAGCCTATCTCGATGCCAGTCGGCGACGCGGTCATGGGACGGGTCTTCGACGTGACTGGAAACCCGGTTGACGAGCGTGGACCTGTCGCCGCGGAAAAGTACTACCCGATTCATCGACCCTCGCCTCCGCTGGTTGATCAATCCACCTCGCCTCAGGTTCTCCCGACTGGGATCAAAGTCATCGATCTCATCTGCCCTTTTCTCAAGGGAGGAAAAGTTGGCGCATTTGGTGGTGCGGGAGTTGGCAAGACCGTAGTCATCATGGAATTGATTAACAACATCGCCAAGCTACATGGCGGTGTGTCTGTGTTCGCGGGAGTGGGCGAGCGCACCCGGGAGGGAAGTGATCTCTATCGGGAAATGTCCGAAGCGGGAGTAGTCCGCCAAGACGATCTTTCGAAGTCAAAGATAGCTTTGGTGTACGGCCAGATGAACGAGCCACCTGGCGCGCGTCTTCGCGTTGCCCTCGCTGGACTTGCCATTACCGAATATTTTCGCGATGAGAGAGGCCAGGATGTATTGCTCTTCATCGACAACATCTTCCGTTTCTCTCAGGCCGGGTCTGAAGTTTCGGCCCTTCTGGGTCGTACCGCAAGTGCAGTTGGGTATCAGCCCACCTTGGCGGCCGAGATGGGTGCGCTGCAAGAGAGAATTACCTCAACCACGAAAGGGTCCATTACGTCGTTCCAGGCTGTGTACGTTCCGGCCGACGATTTGACCGACCCGGCTCCCGCGACGACCTTCGCACATCTTGACGCGACCATCGTGCTTGAGCGTTCGATCGCAGAGTTAGGCATTTACCCGGCTGTGGACCCGCTGGCTTCCACCTCCCGAGCGCTGGCACCTGAAATTGTGGGACAGGAGCATTATGACGTCGCCCGCGGGGTACAGAGGGTCTTGCAGCGATTTAAAGACCTTCAGGACATTATCGCCATCCTTGGTATGGATGAATTGTCGCCAGAGGATAAGTTAACCGTGTTCAGGGCGCGGAAAATCCAGCGTTTCCTGAGCCAGCCATTCAGCGTGGCACAAGTGTTCACCGGTCGTGAGGGCAAACAGGTTCCAGTGGCTGAAACGGTTCGCGGTTTCAAGGAGATTCTGGAAGGCAAGCACGATGACGTGCCGGAAGGGAACTTCTATATGAAGGGACCAATCGAGGAGATCAGACAGTCTTGAGGACCGTAAGTCGAAGGACAGGCTCTGTTCTACGTCGAGGCGGATAAACGAAGATGTCTACAACAATCAGATTAGAAATAGCGACGCCCGAGGCCATGGTCTTTTCCGAGGACGTCGAGATGGTAACGATTCCTGGGGTCGACGGCCAAATGGGGATTCTGCCCCAACACACGCGGTTGATGACCTACCTGGTCCCCGGGGAACTGATTGTCCGCAAAAATGGGCACGACGATTTTATGGCGATAGGCGAAGGTTTGGTGGAAGTCACAAATTCACGCATTTCAATCGCTACGAACATGGCGATTTCCGTCGACAAAATCGACGAGGCCGCCGCCGAAGAAGCTCGCCAACGCGCTGCCGCCCGACTTCGCGAGAAGCTTTCTTCAGAAGAAGTGGCATCTGTAAATGCGTCGCTTGCACGTTCCATGGCGCAACTGCACGTGAAACGCCGGCACCGGTAGCGTCAGGATAGGGTCATCTTCCGGATATATATTGCCCGTTCGATCAGATCCAGGCCTGAGAAGAGTTGATTCGAGCGTTTTGTCCCGCCCGTGGGTACTATCGTCCGAACAGAGATAGCTATCAATAGGGTCCCTGCCGTCGGTGTAGCGCTGGGGCAACTCGGAGCACTTCACCTCTGCGGCCGGCTGTCGACTCGAATGACGGGCAACCAAAATCGGCCCGCAAACTGTTTCTTTTCTCAGTCGCACTTTGAAATGGCCGCGCCTACCTTTGTGGGTGGGTAAGGTCCCTTTGGAATCAGTAATTATTGGCCAGGGAGAGGTTCCGCCGTGCAATCTAAGGAGACTAGGTCACCAAATACACTGGCCCCCTCCACCAAACCGCGCCGCGCCGCATTGGTCGTCGGTCCTGCTCCTGATCTGGCAATACAGGTGGCAGACATGTTGCCGGACTGGAAGATCGAGCGAGCGTCCTCCAACGCTGGAGCATTGGGGATGCTTGAGGCAGCGCACTTCGACTTGGTAGTGACCGGCGAAAACACGTCGGGAGCCGCCGACCTGGAATTGCTGCGCAAGATACGGCGAGTCAGGCCGCATGTGAGATTGCTCATTCTCACGCGCGAGAGCACGCCTGAAGATGTCATCGCCTCGATGCGCGAAGGTGCATTCAGTTACTTTTCAACTCCGTACTCTTCCGCTTCACTCGCCGATATGATTCGGCTCGCGGCAGAAGGGCCTTGCTGGGACGATGGGATTGAGGTGATTTCGGCGACACCGGCCTGGATCCAATTGCTGGCTCGCTGTGACAAAGGTACCGCCGATCGCTTGCTCCAATTCTTCCACGAAATCATCGATCTTCCAGATCCCGAAAGGGAGGGTGTCGCAACCGCGTTCCGAGAGATGCTATTGAACGCGATCGAGCATGGTGGGCACTTCGATCCGTCTCAGTTTGTGGAGATCTCTTATCTGCGGGCTCGCCACGCTGTGATGTGTCGTGTGAAGGATCCGGGCGAAGGATTCTCATTCGAAGAGATCAAGCATGCGGCAATCTCAAATCCTCCTGATCATCCGCTTCAACACCAGTCTTACCGGGATGCTCGCGGACTTAGGCCCGGCGGATTCGGTGTTCTCATGACGTCCAGACTGGTGGATGAACTGATCTACGGTGAGTCCGGCAATGAAGTGTTGTTGATCAAGTACCTGGATGTCGCTCCCACTACAACACAACACTGACTCGAACATGTTGTGCTCTGCGGGTCGCGGCGGCTGAGGTCGAATCCCCATCTTGATAGCGGTGCAAACAAGACATTCTGTCTCTTCACACTTTGCGAGAGGCATCTGACAGTCTTGACAGTACAACTCTACTCGACTGACTCATAGGCTTGAATCGCAGAAAACGCTTCTGGCGGACAAACTCCGCCAATGCAGGGGGCGATATGCGCCGACTTTCTGTTGTGTTTCTGATTTCTCTCGCAAGCGTCGCAGCTTTTTGTCAGACGGATTCAGCCAAGTACCAGCCGGGAACCATCCTTGCTGTTGAGCGACATCAGGAGGCGTCTTCTGAGTCTTCTTCAACAGCAGTTCGGTACGACGTCTCGGTGCAAATCGAGGACACGGTTTTTGTGGTCTTATACACACCGCCCTATGGATCGAACACCGTAGAATACTCCCCGGGTATCGAGCGGCTTTTCAACGTAAGAAGTGACTCTCTGCGATATCAGGAACATGGTGGTTACGCCGATCTGCCAATTCTCCGTACGTCAAAACTCCCGCCCCAACCGGCAATCGACTGGTCCAAGGCGCCCAGTCAGTACTACAGCATGAAGATGAAGAATCTCACCTCGAACTTAAACCTCAGTGAAGAACAGCAAGGAAAGATAAAGCCTATCGCTGAGCAGGAGAGTGCCGAGGCCGGAAGCGTGATCTTCACGTCAGTCGTTTCCCGCAAAGACAGATTGCGCGAGTGGGAGAAAATCGTTCGCAAATCTGACGCCAAGATGAAACCGATACTCACCGAGGCGCAGTGGCAAAAGCTGCAGGAGATGCGTAAGGATCAGAAGCGTGATTTTAGCGAGCTCATCACGAAGCGGGATGCAGAAACGGCCAAATGAGTCGTTAGTCGTCACTGAATGCAGGCATCGCCGTTGCGTCGCGTCCAACCACCCACAGCATGTCAAACGGCACGAGGCAGAGAGTCTTGGTCACCCAACGTTTCAGATCCACGGCTCTGTCCCGAGGCTTCAGGGGCATCGCCCATCGGGTGGAGCACTCGGTTCGGGGCAGAGTCAGCAACGTGCAACATTTGCGATGGGATTGCCAAAGCGGTTCCGGACTTGTGAACGATATCGATGACCTGAAAAAGCAGCGCCTCTTGTATTTCAAGAAAATTGGCCCAGTCAATCGCAGCGACATAGGCGAATAGTTCCACGTCGAACGAAAAAGCGCCCAGACCGATGAACCGGACACGAACTGAGCCCGGCTCGATCTTGGGGTGGCGGTCCAAGTACGCCCGCAGGCCGCTCAATATCGACTGTAGTTGTGCCGGAGTCGTTTCGTAACGCAGTTTGAGTATGGGATGGAACCAAAACTTGTCCCTAAGAGACAGGGTTTCCAGGCGCATGCCCGCAATCTGTCCGTTGGGGAGACTCACCACCGTTCGATCCAGAGTACGAATCCGGGTTGAACGCAGCCCGACATCCTCTACAGTTCCCTGAACGTCGCCCAAGTTCAAGAAGTCCCCAACTCTTACAGCTTGGTCCGCAATGAGGGACACACCTCCAATGACGTTCTCGAGCGTTTTTTGTGCGGCAAGCGCAACTGCTATGCCGCCTACGCCGAGTCCCGCTAATGCCGCGGTCAGATCAACGCCAAAGTGGTAAAGCACAAAAAGAAAGGCGGCGAATAGCAGGAGTCCATCGATCACTCGGCGAGAAAGCCGCAGAACCGAAGCCGAGCCGCTCAAACCGGGACGACGTCTTAGTAAGTAACGCTCTGCCGAACTATTCAAAAGCAGGAGCCACCACACACAGGCCACAACGATAAGAAACAACGCAACCGTAGACCAGAATTGCCGGGCCAGAAGTGGCAGACTGAAACTCTTAACCAGAAAATAAATGACCGCGGCGACGAGCAGCAGCCGGATCGGGACACGAATGAATTGCGGATTCTTCAGATTCGGATCGTGCTTTAGCCGTCGTCGCAGCGTGCCCACGGTCCGGGCAAGAGCGCGATTCAGAAGCCCTGTTAACAGATACAGAACTGGCATTCCGAGAAACAGAGCGACCCATTCAAAAAGCGGGATGCCAGCTATTCGAATCTTCACCATGAATTCGGGCAAGTATGCTTCCGCGGGCGGAGTCAATTCCTGAAAAACCTTGGGAATTCTTGCTAGCGTTTCCCGTGAAAACAGCCAGACCTTACCCAATTTTCCTCGATCGACTCGTTCGACAGTAATTTCGAGGTCCCCATCCGCGGTCTGGATAACTCCGACTACATCCTCATCCGGTTTGAGAGAATCCGGAACAGATCCTTCCGGCTTATCGCTGATCTGGTTGAGCCGGGCGGGAAGCCGTTGGTCCAAGACGGCCGCAAGTTGACGCGCCAGGGTTTGAGAGTCCTCACCTCGCAGTGGAGTGTTTAGATAGAGCGCGGCTACTTCAGTATTGCCCTTTCTGGCGGCCGTGATGAATCCCATCACCGCGCCTCGCGGCGTTCCGCGTCCGAGGGCGTCTTTCGGAGCTTCGGGCTGGTCTGGAACGGGGATGTTCTTCGGACTAGCAGCCTGCGACCACGCGATCCCGGACCAAAGCAAACAAAGACTGGCCGCAGCGATGATTAGTTTGTCTTTTCTGCAGCGACGTCGAAGTGCCATACAGATTCCTGATCCGAATGGTTAGTGCAGCGCTTTGCCTGATTCTAGTCGTTCACCCAGCAGAAGAGTGTTCCTCATCGGGGCAAACTACTCCCTGTCAGCTCGATCCACGCTAATCGGCTCAACTGCTCCTTAACAGTGTCAAAAATAACAGGACCTCATGTTGGCACGACGCTCGCGTGTATCTCCACAATCCTTTCCTCTGCCGAGAGGTTCCGGTGGTTAAAGAATTGACCGCTTCAACTTTTGACAGCAGACAAGCCGCCACTGCGTCACTACTGTGTGCCTAGACATCGGCGAAAACCTTCCGGTCGAAGGCTTTGGTCGACTTACACTTGTATTCTTTTCCGGTAGTAACTCGGACGGATGAAGGAATCCGTAAATGTTCGAGATCGTCCCGGGTGAGGAGGGGCATGAATTGGAAGAAACTTGCTGAAGGCCTCCGTGGTGTTGTAGCAGTCGTTTGCGGGATTGTTTTAATACCCGGTGATGGTTTTGCATTCCCGCTGCAGCAACAATCCGCCGCTTCGTCCGCGACTCAAGCTTCCAAGATTCCGCCGGACCAACTCGATTCTTTGGTGGCTCCGATCGCATTGTATCCCGATCCTATGTTGGCCCAGACCCTGGCGGCCTCTACCTATCCCCTGGAAATCATCCAACTGCAACAGTGGTTGGAAAAAAACAAGAATCTGAAGGACAAAGCCCTGGCCGACTCCGTGGCGAAGCAACCATGGGACCCAAGCGTGCAGGCATTGGCTGCACTACCGGACGTGGTCAAACGGTTGGCGAATGACATTCAATGGACCACCGATCTGGGCAATGCATTCCTGGCACAACAGGACGACGTGATGGATGCAGTTCAGCGCATGCGCAAGAAGGCGCAGGACAAGGGTAATCTGAAACCCACCGAACAGCAGAAGGTGGAAACCAAGGTTGTCGAAAGCAAGAGTGTCATCGTAATAGAACAGGCCAACCCCCAAGTCGTGTACGTACCTTCTTATGATCCCGTCATCGTGTACGGTCCGCCTGTTTATCCATATCCTCCCATTTACTATCCGCCGCCGGGATACTATGCCGCAGGAGTTGCGATTTCCTTCGGCGTCGGTGTCATGATGGGGGCCTTTTGGAGTGGCGGTTGGGGCTGGGGCTGCGGATGGGGTGGCCACAATAATATCTACATAAATAACAACAACAACTTCAACCGCAACACGAACATTGGCGGTGGCAACCGTGGCAACGTCGGGGGGGCGCGCCCGTCGAATCCGATAGCGGGTGGCGGGAACCGCGGCAACCTTGGCGGGGCAGGTGGAGTTGGCGGAGTAGGCGGTGCCGGAGGAGTCGGTGGAGTGGGTGGTGCCGGAGGAGTCGGCGGGGTTGGTGGGGCCGGCGGGGTCGGTGGCGTAGGTGGAGTTGGAGGTGTCGGTGGCGCTGGTGGCGCGAATCGCCCGTCCACGTTGCCGTCAGGTGGTGGAGGACGCAGTAACTGGCAGCACAATCCGCAACACCGTGGCGGGGCCCCCTATCGGGACCGGGCGACTGCCGATCGGTTCGGCGGCACGACACGCGGGGACTCGCTCGCTAACCGCCAAAACAACGCTCGGCAACAACTCGGTCGCCAGGGAGGGAACCTGGCGAGCAATCGCGCAGGCAGTGGAGCGGGAGTGAGCAATCGCGCAAGCGGCGGAGGGGTCGGAAACCGATCCGGAGGCGGAGCCGATCGTATCGGTAGCCGCGATCTCTCGCGCAGCGGAGGCGGGAACCGTGACGCTTTTGGCGGCGGTTCGCGCGGGTATGACGGATCCAGGGCCCGTGCCGGGAGTAGCCGTGGTTCGTCCAGTATGAGGTCTCGCGGGGGCGGAGGAGGTAGCCGTGGTGGTGGTGGGCGGCGCAGATAGCGACTCTTACTATCAGCGCAAAATTTGGAGGAGCCGACGCAAATGAACTCATTCTTGACGAACTCGAGCGGCTACATGATTCGCTGGGCGATAACTCTTTTACTATGCGCCTTTGGCGTCTCGATGATAGCCACCGCCCAGCAAACTGCATCGCATCAGGCTAGCCAGGTCGTTCCCGCCGGAGTGAAGGCGTTCGAAACTCCTCGGCAAGCCGCCGCCGCACTCGTCGCGGCTGCCGATAAGTTCGATGTTAGCGCCCTGACCGAGATATTCGGGCCGCACGTCGAGGACGTCATCTTCAGCGGCGAATTTGCGCAGGATCGAAAACATGCGGCCGACTTTGTCTCTGAAGCCCGGGAAAAGAACAGCGTTTCCGTGGACTCCAAGACCGGCATCCGTGCGTTCGTCCTTGTAGGAAATGAGGACTGGCCATTTCCCGTTCCGATCGTTAAGACGGGGAATAAATGGTTCTTCGATACGCAGGCCGGACGGCAAGAACTCGTGTACCGGCGGATTGGCGCTAACGAACTGGACGCAATCGAAATCTGCCATGGATATGTGGAAGCACAACACGAATACGCTCTGCAACCGCGTGAAGGATACGATGTGAACCAGTACGCACAACGAATCGTCAGTACACCGGGCAAGCAAGACGGCCTGGCATGGCAGAATTCGGACGGTACTTGGGATGGTCCTATCGGCGAAAAAATCGCGCGGGCCATCGAGCAGGGCTACACCAGCGGCGCGGAACCATACCATGGATATTTCTTTAAGATCTTGAAGGGCCAGGGGCCTGCTGCTCCGCTCGGCCAGATGAACTTTGTGGTGAATGGAGTGATGATCGGCGGCTTTGCCTTGGTCGCTGCGCCCGCCGAATATGGCGTCACGGGGGTCAAGACCTTCATCGTCAGCCACGATGGTGTAGTGTACGAGAAAGACCTAGGCGCCAAAACGCTGGATGAGTTTCAGAAGATGGAGGTGTTCAATCCGGATCGCTCCTGGGCGCCCGTCCCGGAGCAAGACTGAACGCCGTCCCAGCAAAAACATTGCCACGGGTGAGCCAGATAACTCCATAGTGGCCAGCCCACCGCTGAACACCAGGATGCCCCACCCAATACGAACATAGCGTGAAAACCTCCGCATATTTGAATGTCGCTGCAGGGAACTGCTCTGAGAAGATTTTGGCCTGAGGCCGCAGGAATACAGTGTTGCACCGTACGATTTACCAGTTATCGGCTTGTGCCAAGAGTGTTGTAGTCATTCAGGAAGTGATTGGAATTTTCGGTCTTACACCGGCTGCCCAGGGCATTTATGCGAACCGCGCACCATATACATCCAGAAGATCTGATGAAGATTGATGTCTTCACCGAGACCTTACCCGTTCTAGGCTTGATCGGGATTCTAGGACTTCTGTTCGTGCTGCTTCATTTTTTGTCATGAGATCGACACATATCATGACGGAGGCGACCTCGCGGAGGCCGATACACATTCCCGCAAGTCTGCGGCTCTTTGCGATGGTCTTGATTTTTATCAGCGTCAGCCGATGGGCTGCGGCACAAGAACGGGTATCGCTCGTGCAGAGCTTCGAGATAATGCCTTTCGTCAGCTATCGGAGCAGGATGAGCCTTGCGATTCAGCCCGCCGTGCCAGGAACAAATCCGCACACGTTGCTCGACGGCAGCCCAGGATATGGAGTCGGTTTGGGTATGCGCATTCGTGAGGACGACGTCATTGCGGTCAAATGGTCGAGGCAAGACTCATACGTCGACCTGCAGGACACGGGCGTCGATTTTCCGCGAAGCCGGGTGATACTAAATCAGTTTCATTGTGATTTCACTCATGAATATGTGTTTCGACACCGCACGCCTTGGCTCCGGCCATTAATCGTAGCCAGTGTCGGCGCGACGAATCTATCCACTGAATTGAATAGCGGCTCTACCTACTTTTCGGTTGGACTCGGCGGCGGTGTCAAGTTTGTCGTGAGTCCACACCTCGGTGTTCGCATGCAGGCGCAGTGGCTGCCGATCTTCATCGCTCATGGAACAGTAGTATGCGGCGCAGGTTGCGTCGCTAATCTCGGCGGGACATTGGGCTCTCAAGCTGAGGTCGCAGTTGGCCCTGTACTCCGCTTCTGACATTGGCGGAGTCAGCGCGAATAAACGGCCGAATGTTCAGCGGAGATTCTCTCGTATGCGTGACTACCGACCTCATCCTGAAAGTTGCCCAGTGAATATCCGCACAGACCATGGATCCTGTATTGGGTAGCCAGTTCATTCCAGAGTTGCTCAAGTCGAATCGCGGCTCGCACATTTCCTTGAGACAACAAGATAGATGCGCATTCTCCGCAGACAGCAATACAATTGTGATCCGCGTTTAGAGTCGCTCCAGCCGTCATGATGACATCTCGCATGGCCTTCATGAAGCGGCTTCGATCTGGAAAGCCATTCACCATAAAGGTCGAGAGTACTTCGGTCGGATCCATACAGACGTACTTTCCTTCCTTAGTTAGGGTCGCGATATCCACGCCACTCGACTGAAGTCTCTGAACAAGCATTTCTTGATGAGCCTTGGTTACAGCAACCACAGCGGCATCTCCAGCGTGAATGGCGGAACATACGAAATTGGCAATGGTACTAATAAAAGATATTCGATCAGAATAGAAGACAGCTTCGTGGAGGCGCGGCACATCAAACGCGGCGCGCTGGATTTGTGAGCGAACGCCGTTCTCCTTGGGGCTCGAGAGGGCACCGACTTCACGAGCGGCTGTTCTGCTGAGGAAACGTTCACCGCGAAGCACATCGCCTATGGCCGGCAAAAGCTCGCTTCCTGCATCCGTCTTCACCACGTAACCGCTCGCGCCTATGGCGAAAGCCTCTCGTACCACATCACCTGATGCCTCCTGGGTGACAAAAAGAATCTTTGTCATTGGAGACACCTCTCTGATCCGGCGAGCCGCTTCAAGGCCATTGATACCGGGCAACCCGATGTCCAGAAGGATCAAATCGGGTTGCAATTCCTTGGCTTGTGCAACGGCCTCTAGCCCATCGGAAAGTTTGCCGACGGTCTGGATGTCAGGTGCATTTTGGAGAATTGAAGATAGCAGTCGCCGGAAGAGTTCGTTGTCTTCCGCCAAAAGAACAGTCGTCAACAATTGAACTCTCGCCTCGCCTCTCGATAATCTGAAGTCACACGCGTACGTCATGGCCACCCTTGAAGATCGCACTTGGAAGGGCCGTTCGTCGTTGCGCGCACGCAATGTTCGATACCCGACACAAATGTGACCGAAGGGAGATTAGGTCGAGTGCCGATACATCCTCAGCAGAAAAAAGCGGCGGTTCTCACGCTGGCTAGCCAACGATCTTCGCGATGAGGTACGCAAGCACAACAGAAGAGACGGTAGCTACCATTCCCGGAAGCATGAAGCTGTGATTCAGAATGTACTTGCCGATGCGAGTCGTACCCGTTTGATCGAACGAAATTGCTGCGAGCAGTGTCGCGTAGGTGGGTAAAAAGAAATAACCGTTGACAGCCGGAAATAGTGCGATCAAAACGGGAGAACTAAGCCCGAGTGCAATTCCCACAGGTACGAGAGTGATAGCAGTAGCTGCTTGACTGGCGAGCAGAATCGACAGCGTGAACAGTCCCAGGGCAAAGACCCAGGGATGCTGCTGAACGACACCGGAGATTCCGGCGATGATGAACTGCCGGTTACCTTCAAAGAAGGAAGATCCAAGCCAGCCAAGGCCGGCGATCGAGATCAGCGCTACCACCCCGGCATTCATGATGGTGCCTTTGACGGTCGCCTCGGGAGATGCGCCAAATAGCAACATGTTGATGCCAGCCGCTGCCAGCATGACGATCATAATCGCCGGCGCCATGTCGACCTGCTCGATACGTTTCTCGGCTCCAACCGAAACTGTATAGCTTGGCCGCATCGAAGGAAACAGGCCAAGGGCTACCACCAGCAAGGACGCAACCAGAAACACAATCACTGAGCCCCGAGCGTGCATCAAGTCGGTGCCTGTCAGCACCGTTCGAGGTTTTGGCTCCTCGATCAATCCCTTGGCGAGTCGATCTAGATAGGTCGGATCGTCCTTAAGCTCTGCGCCCTTCCACATCACTGCGAGTGCTCCCAGCAAACTGCCAAGTAAAGTGGCTGGAATCGCGATCATGAGAATTGTCTGCAATTGGATCCCGCGTGGCGCTAGAAGGCCCAACAACGCCACCGTCGCAGCAGAGATTGGAGAAGCGGTAATTGCTTGCTGGGACGCGATTGTTGAGATTGAGAGTGGGCGCTCTGGACGAACGCCGGCATTGCGCGACACCTCGGCAATCACCGGCAGTAGCGCGTAGATGATATGTCCCGTACCGGCGGCTAGCGTGAACACGTAGGCGATGACTGGAGCTACCAGCGTGATGCCGGCGGGCCAAATTCTTAGGGCTCTCTCGGCGACTACGATTAGGTAGTCCAGACCGCGTGCTGCTTGCATCGTCGCCGCAGCCGTGATCACGGCAAGTATCATCCCCAGTACGGTACGCGGGGGCATTCCAGGTGGAAGTCCAAAGACAAACAACAGCACTACGAGTCCTACCCCCGCGACCGTGCCCAAGGCGATCCCGCCCAGACGAGCGCCAACAAAAATACAGATAAGGACGACCGCCAGCTCTAACCAGATCATGGCGACACCGATTAGCGCCCACCGGTTCCTGTCATCACCTTGGGATCAAGAACCGTGCGGATTTGTTCTTCTGACAACAGTTTCTTCTCGCGCACCAGCTCGACGATGCCTTTGCCGGTTTTCAGGGCTTCGGCAGCGAGATCCGTGGCTGTGTCATAGCCGAGCAATGGATTAAGCGCAGTAACGACACCAATGCTGTGCTCAACATATCTGCGGCACACGTCTTGATTCGCGGTGATTCCTTCGACACAGTACTTGCGAAGGGTGCGAGCGGCATTCATAAACATAGTCTGCGACTCGAGAATGCAATAAGCGATGATTGGCTCCATCACATTCAGTTGTAGTTGACCCGCTTCCGCCGCAAGCGTTACCGCTAGATCGTTGGCGATTGCCTTGAAGCAAACTTGGTTGACCACTTCAGGAATTACGGGATTTACTTTGCCTGGCATAATGCTCGAGCCAGGTTGCATGGGTGGGAGATTGATCTCGTGCAGTCCGGCGCGAGGTCCAGACGAGAGCAGTCGCAGATCGTTGCAGATCTTCGAGAGCTTGATGGCCAGGCTCTTCAATGCAGAAGAGAAGAGCACAAACGGCTGCGTATCCTGAGTAGCCTCGACCAGATCAGCCGCCAATCGGATCGGTTTGCCTGTGATCTTCGCCAGATGATCGGCGCAGCGCTCGGCGTATCCGGCCGGGGCATTCAAACCTGTGCCGATTGCGGTGCCACCCATGTTCACCTCGTAAAGCACAGTTTCAAGGCGCTCCATGGCAAAGATCTCATTGTCCAAACTTTCAGCGAACGCGTGAAATTCTTGTCCCAATGTCATTGGGACTGCATCCTGCAACTGCGTGCGCCCCATCTTGATCACATCGCGAAATTCCTTGCCCTTTTCCCGGAATCCCGCGACCAGCGCTCGCAATTCTGTCAGCAGTTTTCCATTGAGCAGAAAGATGGCGACGTGCAAAGCCGTCGGATACGCGTCATTTGTGGATTGAGAGCAGTTTACGTGATTGTGGGGATCACAATGCTCATACTGGCCCTTGTGGAACCCCATAAACTCCAGGGCTCGATTCGCAATGACCTCATTTGCGGCCATATTGGTTGAGGTACCGGCGCCGCCCTGGATGAGATCGACGCCGAACTGGTCGTGCAGGCGTCCGTCGATGATCTCCTGACACGCCCCCTCGATGCCATGCAGGATCTTTTCCGGGAATTGGCTGCACTCGAAATTCGCGCGTGCCGCAGCGAGTTTCACGACGGCCAGCGCCGCAATAAGATCCGGGTATTGTGAGATCGGAACACCCGAAATGTGAAAGTTCTCCAAAGCCCGGGCCGTCTGAACCCCGTAATAGGCGTCATCGGGGATTGGTTTTTCTCCGAGCAGATCACGTTCCATTCGCATAGATGCACTCCCCTCGACAGAATTGACCTCGCCGCTTAGATCCTAGTAACCACAATTGTGCCTTCCAACTGTCAGAACGCTCAGGCGAACAAAGGCACCACGATGCCAATTTATCTCAGCGCTATTGTTCCGTTTGTATAGATCAATCGTCCGGTGCGGTGCCCACTAGAACAAATGACAGTTCTCACGCTGCGAGTCCTTTGCCACGTTTGTCATGGCGAGCAACCATAACGCTGGGGATTGTGGGCGCCCGGGTCAACCTCAGTCTGTGCCTCGTGGCTAGGAGACCGAAAGGAGTATCCATGAATCGGCGTTACAGAGTTACGCTACTTCTGGTTGTGCTGTTTTCCATTGCGCACGCATCGGTGTCCGTCGCACAGAATCGCAAGCCCAATATCGTAATTCTCGCAACCGGTGGGACAATCGCGGGAGCCGCGGCCTCAGGAACGCAGGCTGCTTATACGTCAGGCGCCGTAAGCATTGATACCATGCTGGCGGCAGTTCCGGGAATCACGGAATTAGCCAACATCAAAGGCGAGCAGATCTCCAATGTCGGTTCCCAGGATATGTCCGTCGCAATCATGCTGACGCTAGCCAAGCGAATCAATACCTTGCTTTCAGAGAGTGACGTTGATGGCATCGTGGTCACGCATGGCACCGACACCATGGAGGAAACCGCTTATTTTCTAAACCTTGTGGTCAAAAGCAAAAAGCCTGTTGTGCTGGTCGGTTCCATGCGTCCATCTACGGCGGTGAGTGCCGACGGGCCCCTGAACCTTTTCAATGCAGTTGGCGTAGCGGTTGATCCAAACTCCGCCGGACGAGGAGTGCTCGTCGTGATGAACGACTGGATTCATGGCGCTCACTCGCTGACCAAAACCAGCACCACGGCGGTCCAGACCTTCATGTCACCGCTGCGAGGATTGGTTGGGGTGGCCAATTACGGCAAGAATGACTACTACAACAATCCTGTCTGGAAGCACACGACCGAGAGCGAGTTTGATGTTACGAATTCCAACCAGTTGCCACGCGTGGATATCCTGTATGCCTATGCTGACATGGCGGCAGATCTCGTTGATGCCTCCGTGGCGAACGGGGCAAAGGGTATCGTCATCGCCGGCGTCGGCAACGGAAACATGAATAAAACTGCCCTTGAGGCTGCAGGACGAGCCGCAAAGCGAGGCGTCGTCGTAGTTCGAAGCAGTCGTGTCGCCACTGGGAGCGTTGGGCGCAACGTGGAAGTGAACGATGACGACTTGAACTTCGTAGCCTCGGACGAACTGAATCCTCAGAAAGCGAGAATTCTGCTGATGCTGGCCCTGTTGAAGCCGCGCACAACCGGCGAAATTCAAAAGCTGTTCTATACGTACTGAGCAAAATGTGAGTGCCCGTCTTGCGTGGGACCACGCCGTCACATCGAGCGAGGAGACTTCCCACTAAAAAGCCTCGGTGACGCCCATGTAGACTCCACCCCCTTGCAGCCCGGTGCCGTAGTCGACTCGCATATTCACGTGGTTTTTCTTGGCCAGCGTGAAGCGAATTCCAACTCCGCCACCCGGCTTCAGGTCGTCGTTGTTAAAGGCTCCCACCTCCGGAGCGACCTCCCCAACTCCAAAGAATGCCGCAAGGCCGAATCGCTTTGGCAGTTCCAGACGATATTCGGCCTGCGTCGTAAGCATTAACTTGTCGCGATAACGCCCCGCTTTGTAGCCGCGAATGTCATTGTGCATGCCAAGCAGGCACAGATCATAGAAAGGGACATGTCCGGCGGTAGCGCAACCGAATATGCGAAATGCAAGAACTTGGCGCTCAGAAATACCTGAGTATTTGTTGAATGCGAAGGTGTAGCTTTCGTAAGAGAAATCGCTGCCAAAAGTCCCTTGAAAAAAATCTCCCACGACGTCAGTCAAGGTTCCGGTTCTCGGATAGAACTGGCTGTCACGAAGGTCCCTCTGGAGGTGAAACCCAAGCGACGATGTGCCAGACTTCAACTCTTGCGGGTCGATGTCAGGAGGGAGGTTGTCTCCCTTGAATGTCGCATTGAGGTGGCGCCACTGATACCGAGGGCCGACGAATAACTTGTTCTTTACCCGTATCAGAGACTCTACCAGGAGGGCCTTGCCGCCTTGATTGATTGGAACCGAGAGACCAGAGTCTCCCGCTGAGTTGCCTATCCCATAGAGGTCATAGTGGATCTGCCCACGTCCATAAAATCCGGTGATTCGAAAGCGGTCCTGCTTAAGGTAAAGTTTTCCGCCAGCACCCCATAACCAGCTTCCATTGCTTGTGTAGAGACCACCTCCACCAAGCATGGAATCCGGAGATACCTTATCCGCCTTGGAAATCGGAAACAGATATCCCCCTAACGCGACGAGACCCGACCCCAGAGCCGGATTGGAAATGGGGAAAGGAGCGATGACCATCTCGCCACGTTTGTTCTTTGCAGTTCCGTCTTCTGGCCGTGGTGCTGGTCCGGTGTAGTCGACGTTTTGCGGGCTTGTCTCGATGCCCTGCGGCGAGGTCACGAGAGAACCCGCACTTGGGTCAAACTGAACAGGGAAGGATTTCTTTGCCTGCTTGGCGTTATCCGGGGTCTGGGCAGTTTGCGGGGCAGTTGAATTTGATGATTCGTTCGTTTGGGAGAGAAGACGAAAAGGGCAGAGGGATAGGAAGATGAGGACTAAAGCTCGTGGCCCACGAAGAAACTTGGGAGTAGCCGGCATGCGCCGCAACATATGTTGTCAGGCGGCTCTCGAGACTCACTTCGAGGGCCATCTCCGTACGGCCGCCCAAGCCAGTAGCAGGATCGACGTAAAAGCTGAGACTACGATCGACAGTGCCTTCACTGCCACCCAAGACAATTGCGAATCGCTGACCACGGCCATAAATCCCCCACCTTCACCCAGCTTGCACGCTATTCTTTTACTGCGTGGCTGGGCCTGGGGCAACTGCTACAAGTTACAGGCTGAGCCACAATGCCTAATCTCATAGCGAGATTACCAATCAGCAGCCTCGCCAATCGCTGCTTGTCAGGATGCGATGATGCCATACGTCGGACTGGTACCTCGCAATGTCCCGAGAGTGTGTGACCGGAGCGGACAGGATTCGCGTCAGCAGCGCTCGAGCAACTTAGACCGAAGCCGGGCTTCGAGCACTAGCACTTTTGCCAGTGCACAGATTCCAGTCATACCGATTATTTTTACCGGAACGCGTATTGGAGGTTGCAATCACCATGAGAAAGATGAGTCTGTGTGTCGCAGTTGCAGCTTTCAGCTTCGTGCTATCGATAGCACTTCGTGCACAAGAAGAAACGACCGTCAAAGGTCTAATTACCGAGCGCAGTGCCGATACTCTCGTTATCAAAACTGACAGTGGCACTCAGCAGGTGACGCTCGCCGACTCGACAAAAGTGCAGAGCCCAAAAGGGTTGGGGCTGCGGAAGCAACAAATGTCCTGGACGAGCCTGATGCCAGGCCTCAAGGTGACCGTTAAAGGCTTCGCAGGCGCCGACGGCAAACTCCTTGCGAAGACTATCACCTTCAGCAAGGATGACCTGGAAACCGCGAGCATGATCCAGGCTGGCTTGACGCCCACAGAACAAAAAGTGGCCGCGAATCAGATGCAGATCGCCGCAAACAAGGAGTCGATCAGCGTCAACGAAGCCAATATCGCGGCGAACAAGAACAAGATCGCCGCCAACGAGGATGAGGTCAACCGGCGTTTTTCAGATCTGGCAGACTACGATGTGAAAGGTGAGACGGTGGTTTACTTCGCCTCGGGCAAATCCTCGATCCCGGATAAAGACAAGGCGGAATTGTCGAAGCTGGCAAGCGACGCTTCCAAGATCACCGGATATATCATCGAAGTGAAAGGATTCGCCGATTCCACCGGAAACCCTGCAGCAAACCAGACTTTGAGCAGGGATCGGGCTTACGCTGTCGTGAATTACTTGATGCAGGGCTGCAACGTTCCGCCTCGCCGTATCGTCTCCCCGGGAGCGATGGGTATCTCAAACCCGATCGCGTCGAACGAAACAGCCCAAGGGCGTTCGCAAAACCGCCGTGTCGAGGTCAAAGTGATGGTGAACTAAGGACTCCAGTCT
>Ga0335077_10000065_pt1 | contig 102173 bp, 86 predicted proteins | sample Lox_Sample_31_FD_207151 | JGI IMG/M metagenome (GOLD analysis project Ga0335077, IMG submission 207151) | Soil microbial communities from Loxahatchee National Wildlife Refuge, Florida, United States - Lox_Sample_3.1 | ecosystem: Environmental > Terrestrial > Soil > Wetlands | place: USA... | reverse complement strand
GACGTCGAGTTCGAGGATTCGATCAAGGAAGCGGTGCGCTGGCTCGGCTACGACTGGGGAGAGCACCTGTATCACGCGTCGGATTACTTCGACCGGCTCTACGCCTTCGCTCGCCACTTCATCAAGGCGGGGCTCGCCTACGTCGACAGCTCGACGCCCGACGAGATGCGGCGGCTGCGCGGCACGCTGACCGAAGCGGGCACGGCGAGCCCGTATCGCGACCGGTCGGCGGAGGAGAACCTGGATCTGTTCCGCCGGATGAAAGAAGGCGAGTTTCCCGACGGGGCGCACGTGCTGCGCCTCAAGATCGACCTGGCGAGCCCGAACATCAACCTGCGCGATCCGGCGATCTACCGGATCCGGCACACCTCGCATCACCGCACGGGCGACCGATGGTGCGTGTATCCGCTCTACGACTACACGCACTGCATTTCGGACGCGCTGGAACGGATCACCCATTCGATCTGCACGCTGGAGTTCCAGGACCATCGGCCGCTGTACGACTGGGTCATCGAGCAGCTGGCGCGCGGCGGGCTTCTCCAGCGTCCGCTGCCGCACCAGTACGAATTCGCGCGGCTGAACCTCACCTACACGGTCATGAGCAAGCGCAAGCTGATCGAGCTGGTCGACGGCCGCCACGTCGACGGCTGGGACGACCCGCGCCTGCCCACGCTGGCGGGGCTGCGCCGCCGCGGCCACACGCCCGAATCGATCCGTCTCTTCGCCGAGCGCATCGGCGTTTCGAAGGCGCATCAATGGATCGACATGGGCGTGCTCGAGGACTGCCTGCGCGACGACCTGAACGAGCGAGCGGAGCGGCGCGTCGCGGTGCTCGATCCGGTGCGGCTCGTCATCGACAACTACCCCGCGGACGCGGAGGAAGACTGCCTCGCCCCGAACCATCCGCAGAAGCCGGAGGCCGGACACCGGACGCTCAAGCTCGCCCGCGAGCTGTGGATCGAGCGCGAGGACTACGAGGAGAGCCCGCCGAAGGGCTATTTCCGGCTCGCCCCCGGCGCGGAAGTGCGCCTGCGCTACGCCTACATCGTGAAGTGCACCGGGGTCGAGCGCGACGCGCAAGGCAACCTCGTCGCGGTGCACTGCAGCTACGATCCGCAGACCCGGAGCGGGACTCCCGGAGCCGAGGCGCGCAAGGTCAAAGGCAACATCCACTGGCTCTCCGTGCGCCACGCGCAGGTTGCCGAGGTTCGCCTCTACGATCGGCTCTTCGTGGCGCCTCAGCCTGGCAGCGGGGCGAGCGTGCCGGAGATGGGCCCCGGCCGCTCCACGCGCGAAACGGGCTTCGGCGAGGACATCGTCTTCGACGAACCGACCGAGCGCAACTATCTCGACGATCTGAATCCGCGCTCCCGCAAAGTCGTCTCGGCCTACGTCGAGCCAGCGCTGAAGGACGCCGAGCGCGAGCAGCGCTTCCAGTTCGAGCGCCACGGCTACTTCGTCGCCGATGCGAAGGACCACTCCGCCGCGGCCCCGGTATTCAATCGCGCGGTTACCCTGCGCGACTCCTGGGGCAAGTCGCCCGCCAAGGGCCGCTAGCCACCTGTCCCGCGAGGGGCGTTCGGCGCTAAGATCGCGGCAGTCGCAGCTCTGGAGAGCAAACCATGAAGCGCGTGGTCCTGTTTCTCATCACCAACATCGCCGTGATGCTCGTCCTGTCGGTCGTCACCGACCTGCTCGGGATCAATCAGGCGCTGGCCGCGAACGGGCTCAACGTCGGCGCGCTGCTCGCCTTCTCGGCGGTCATCGGCTTCGGCGGCGCCTTCATCTCGCTTCTCATATCGAAGCCGATGGCCAAGTGGTCGACGGGCGCGCAAGTGATCCAAAGCCCGCGCAACGAGAACGAGACGTGGCTGCTTGCGACGGTGAAGAAGCTCGCCGACAAGGCCGGCGTGGCGATGCCCGAGGTCGCGATGTACGAGGGCGAGCCGAATGCATTCGCGACCGGCGCGTTCCGCAACAGCGCGCTCGTGGCCGTGTCGACCGGGCTGCTCAATGCCATGTCGCGCGAGGAGATCGAGGCGGTGCTCGGCCACGAGATGGCGCACGTGGCCAACGGCGACATGGTCACGCTCACCCTGATCCAGGGCGTGGTCAACACCTTCGTCGTGTTCCTCGCCCGGATCGTGGGAGCAATCGTCGACCGGATGGTGTTCCGCACCGAGCGCGGCGTGGGGATCGGCTACTACGTGACCGTTTTCGCCTGCCAGATCGTCTTCGGAGTGCTCGCGTCCATCATCGTCGCGTGGTTCTCCCGCCGCCGCGAGTTCCGCGCCGATGCAGGCAGCGCGACCTATCTCGGGACGCCTCAGCCGATGATGCGCGCTCTCGCGCGCCTGGGCGGCCTGCCGCCGGGCGAGCTGCCCAAGGCGCTCACCGGCTTCGGCATCACGGATCGCTCCGCCTTCATGGCGCTCTTCGCCACCCATCCGCCGATCGAAGAGCGCATACGTGCGCTGCAGGCTCGCGGCTGAGCGGGGCGCGGCGCCCGCTACATCGGGGGGACGAGGCCGGCCTTGCCGATCGCCAGCCGGCCGGCCGTGAACGTGCCGTCAGGCTGCTTGGCCGCCGTCACGAGGAGGTGCGCGCCGGGGACGGCCATCGTGCGGTCGCCAGGCTCGAAAGTGACGATCGGCGCATCCGGCGGGACGATCAGGGTCTTCTCGCCGTCCTTGTACTTGAGGGTCATGCGCCTGCCGGCGACGCCTTCCACGACCGCGTCGGTGACGGTCGCGTTGGTCATCATGCTGCCGGGTTTCAGGTCCCACGGGTAGTGTCCCTCGCCGGCGCCGCGCATCGCCTCCGGGAAGAGCAGGACCTCGAGCGCCTTCTGCGTTCCGTCCGGTTGCGGCATCGAAGCCGCGCCGACGAAGCTGCCCGGCTTGACCGCGTCCAGGTCGGTCTTCACCACCGCGGTGACCGTGTAGTTGTCGGCGAGCTTGATTGCGAGCATCTCGCCCGTGCGCGATTTGACCTGCAGGTCGAGGCCGTTGATGGCGACGATATCGCCGCGGATGCGCTGCGCGGGCAGAGGCGCCTGTGCGAAGACGCTCGCGGACACGAGGCAGACGAGGCCGATCAGGAACGAGGGAGCGGGTCGCATGGTTTTGTTCTTCCGGTTGGAGGGTTCTTTCGTCTTCCGGTCGGGGCCCCGCATAGCTGCGCTTCGGGGTTCGGCATCGCCGGGAGCGGAGGTCTCGCTACGCCGTATCTAACACGGATTCTCCCGGCGCTATTCCTCCAGGCGCGGCACGATGTTGTTACGCCCGGCCGCGGGCGCCGCAAAAACACACGGCCGGTCACCGCGTATGCGATGCCCGGCCGCTCGGTTGCGCTCGCGACGCCGCTCGGGCGTCGCTGACACGAGGCTTACTTGAGATGGCTCGATACGAGCTTGGTCATCTCGAACATCGACACCTGTCTCTTCCCCCCGAAAATCTGGCGCAGCTTCTCATCGGCATTGATCAGGCGCTTGTTCATCGCGTCCTGCAGCTTGTTCTTCTTGATGTAGTCCCAGATCTTCTTCGTCACTTCAGTACGCGGCAGCGGCATGCTGCCGACCACCGTCGCGAGGACGCCAGTGGGCGTCATCGGCTTCATGAACGCGGCGTTCGGCTTGCGCTTCGCGCCCGATTTCTTCGCTTTCTTCGGCGCGGCCTTCTTCGCCGGTGCCTTCTTCGCGGGCTTCTTGGCTGGCTTCTTCGCCGCCGACTTCTTCGCGCCCTTCTTCGAGGTCTTCTTTGCTGCTTTCTTGGCAGTAGCCATAGCTCTCCTTCCTGGTGGTTGATCGCGACGCAACGGCGATAAGCATGGAGGCGGCCGGGCTCCTGTCCGATTGCTCCCCGCTCCCATCCAAACAAATATACCGCATTCTCGTCGGCGGAGTGTGCAATTTGTGTCGACGCTCGCGTCCTCGCGCGCGGGGTGTTGCATCCGCGTGAACGGGCCAGGACCGCCGGGCAGCAGGTCCCGCGCCATCTCGTGGCGCGCCTCGATGCGCCGTCGGGCCGTCCCGACGAGCCGAGCGATATTCGCACGCGGACCGCGGGGCTCCCTTGCGTCGACCTCCGTGCGTCCTCCGCCGGGGAATCGAGCGACCCCGCAGCGGAGGCGACCGCGGTTTCCCCGATCGGCATTCTTCTGAATTTCCTGTCCTCGCACCGAAGCAAGATTTACAGACGCGGTGTCGTCTGCCCTCCTACGGTCGCGTCGGAAGTCCCTGTTGGCGAACGGCGGCGCGTCGAGTGGCATAGCCGTTGCTCGAGGGATGGCGCCTGAAGCCGTTGCGCAGGGAGCGCAGAAATCGCAACCCGAGCTCCCGCGAGCGGCTGACAGGAGGCAGATGCGTGCACCCGAATGAGACGGCCCGGAGGCCGACCGCCAAGATCCAGCGTGCGCGGGCGACGAGGCCCGGCAGAGGAAAAAGGACGGCCCGCGGAGTGAGCCCGTGCAACCATCGATCGATCTGCGACCGAGCAGCGTCCCTGCAGGGGCCGCCCGCCCAAAGGGGGCGGGGCTGCTCGCCTCGCTGTTCCTCGCTCTCGCCCTGACGCCGCAGTGGGCGGCCGCCGCGGCGCTGGGCGCGGTCAGCGGCGGCGAGATCACGCTGCCGCGAGACGATCTCACCGAGGCCAGGCGCGACGCGATCAAGGCGACTCTCGCGGCCAAGATCGCGACGCTGCGAAGCGCGGGGCGCATCCCGGCGCTCTCCTCGAAGCTCGCGCCGAGCAAGCCGCTCGAGGAGACGCCGCCGTTTCCGCTGCAATGGCCCCTGCAGCTCGTGCCCGGACACCCCGAGCCGGCGGCGCGCACCGTGATCAACTACGTCGACCACAATCCCGCCTACCCGGGGCAGGTCCTCGACTACAACTGCGGCGACCGGACCTACGACCAGGAGGACGGCTACAACCACCAGGGCACCGACATCACCGCCTATCCCTTCGCCTGGCGGAAGATGGACGACGACGAAGCGATCGTCGTCGCGGCGGCCCCGGGGATCATCCTGTCCAAGATGGACGGACAGTACGATCGCAGCTGCGTCCTGGCCGACCAGCCCTGGAACGCGGTGTACGTGATGCACGCCGACGGCTCGGTCGCCTGGTACGGGCATCTGAAGTCCGGCTCGCTCACGAGCAAGAACGACGGCGACTGGGTGCAGGCGGGCGAGTTCCTCGGCGTGATGGGCAGCTCGGGCGACTCGACCGGTCCGCACCTGCACTTCGAGCTCTACGACGCCGACGGGAATCTGGTCGACCCGTTCGCCGGCGCCTGCAACAACTTCAATTCCAGCGCGTGGTGGGCCGAGCAGCGGCCTTACAACGAGCCGGCGATCGATCTTGTCATGACCGGCGACGCGCCGATCGACTTTTCGCCGTGCCCGACGCCCGAGGTCGAGCATCGCAGCTCGTATTTCCAGCCCGGGCAGACGGTGTACCTCACGGGGTTCTTCACCGACCAGATCCAGGCAGACAGCGTCGTGTTCACGGTCTTCACGCCCGACGGCAGCGTCTTCGCGACGACCACGATTCCTTCGAATGCCGCCTACTACGCCGCGTCGTACTGGGAGAGCTTCGTCACCCTGCCGGCGGACGCCGAGAACGGCACCTGGCGCTTCGCGGTCGCCTTCCACGGCGACACTCAGAGCGTGGATTTCCAGGTCGGCGCGACCGAGCCGCCTCGGACCGATATCGTCGAGTACTACGCGCCGTCGCTTGACCACTACTTCATGACCGGATTCGCAGACGAGGAGGCCGCGCTCGACGCCGGCACGCCGATCGCGGGCTGGTTCCGCACCGGTGAATCGTTTCCCGCGTATTCGGCGGACGGCGACGGGCTGGCGACCGTCTGCCGCTTCTTCGGCACGCCGGGCCTGGGCGTCAACTCGCACTTCTACACGGCCTTCGACTTCGAGTGCGCCGCGGTGAAGCAGGAGCCCGGTTGGATCTTCGAGGCCAATGCCTTCTACATCGCGGCCAACGTCTCCCAGTGCCCCGCGTCCACGCGCCCGGTCTTCCGCCTCTACAACAACGGGATGGGCGGAGAACCGAATCACCGCTACACCACGAGCTGGCCGATCATCGACTCGATGCAGACCGATGGCTGGGCCCTCGAGGGCGTCGCGTTCTGCGCACCGCTCTAGCGAGACGCTCTCTAACGCTTTTGTAGTCGCCGCCGGGCGCGCGGTTTCGACGCGCGCGGGGAAATCGCCGATAATGGCGTCGCCGCTGCACCGGGCAACCCCGCCGCCGTGAATATCGCCGACCTGCGCCGCGAGTACCAGCGCGCCTCGCTCTCCGAAACCGACGTCGATCCCGATCCGCTGCGCCAGTTCCAGTCCTGGCTCGCGGAAGCCGTTACCGCCGAGATTCCCGAGCCGACCGCGATGACGCTCGCGACCGTCGGGGAGGACGGTGTGCCGTCGGCGCGCATCGTGCTGCTCAAAGGAGTGGACGCGAGCGGCTTCCTGTTCTTCACCAACTACGACAGCCGGAAGGGCCGCGAGCTCGCGGCGCGCCCGGTCGCCGCGCTGCTGTTCCACTGGGTGGAGCTCGAGCGACAGGTGCGCATCGACGGCTTCGTCTCGAGGGCGACCGCCGAAGAGTCCGACGCCTATTTCGCCTCGCGCCCGCGTCCGGCACGCCTCGGCGCGTGGGCTTCGCCGCAGAGCCGCGTCATCCCCGACCGGGCGTGGCTCGAGCGCGAGCTCTCCGCGGTGCGCGAGCGCTTCGCCCCGCAGGAGGAGCACGTGCCGCGCCCGCCGCACTGGGGCGGCTACCGCGTCGCGCCCGAGACGATGGAGTTCTGGCAGGGACGTCCTTCACGGCTTCACGACCGGCTCCGCTACCGCCGCGACGCCGGCCGGTGGCGGATCGAGCGGCTCGCGCCGTGACGGCGCGAAGCTCGCGCACGCTCGGCGCGCTGATCGGGCTCGGCATCCTCAATCACACGGTGCTCGCGGGAAGCCGCGTCACCGTATCGCTCTACGCGCTTTCGCTGGGCGCTTCGCCCCTGGTCGTGGGGTCGCTGATGGCGCTGTATTCGTTCCTGCCGATGTGGTTCGCGATCGGGGCGGGCAGGCTTTCCGATCGCATCGGCGTGCGCCGGCCGATGCTCGCGGGCTCCTGCGGCGTCGCGCTGGGCGCGGCGCTGCCCTGGCTCGCGTCCGGGCTCGCGGTCTTGTTCCTCACCACCGCGCTGATCGGGATCGCGTTCATGCTCTTCCAGGTCGCCGCGCAGAACGCGACCGGCGCGCTGGGCACGCCTTCGGAACGCGCGCGAAACTTCGGCCTGCTCGCCCTGGGCTACTCGGTGTCGGGGCTCGCCGGGCCGCTCGTCGCCGGGTTCACCATCGATCACGCGAGCTTCAAGGCGAGCTTCGCGACCCTGGCGCTGCTGCCGGTGGTGCCGGTCATCGTGCTCGGCCGCGGTGCGCTCGCGCTGCCGGAGCCGCACGCCGCCCATGCGCGGCCCGTCCCGGGCAGCGTGGCGGAGCTCTTCGGCAACCGCCAGCTGCGCCGCATCTTCGTGGTGAACGGGCTCCTCTCGATGGCCTGGGACCTGCACACCTTCTTCATCCCGATCTACGGCGCGCGCCTCGGGCTTTCGGCGTCGATGATCGGGGTCATCCTCGCGTCGTTCGCTGCCGCGACCTTCGTCGTGCGCCTGGCGATGCCCTGGATCGCCCGCCGCCTCTCGGAGCTGCAGGTGCTGACGACGGCGCTTTTCGTCGCCGCCGGCGCCTATGCGCTCTTTCCTTTCGTCGGGAGCGTCGAGCCGCTGATGGCGCTGTCGTTCACGCTCGGGCTCGCTCTGGGCAGCGGGCAGCCGATGGTGATGTCGCTGCTGCACAGCATGGCGCCGGCCGGAAGGATGGGCGAGGCGGTGGGCGTGCGGATGTCGATCATCAACGCGTCGACCTTCGCGGTGCCGCTCGTCTTCGGCGCGGTCGGATCGTCGATCGGAATCGGACCGGTGTTCTGGCTCGTGGGCGGCGCGCTGGCCGGCGGCGGCTTCTTCGCCCGGCGGCGCTAGCCCCGCGCCCCCGCGCCGGAACGGCGGCGGCGCGCGCTCTCAGCCCTCGCGCAGCCGGTCCGCGAAGGCCTTGCGAAACTTGGCCACCTTCGGCGCGACCACGAACTGGCAGTAGGGCTGCGCACGATTGCGCTCGAAGTATTGCCGGTGATAGGTCTCGGCGGGATAGAAGGTCGCGGCGTCGGCGACTTCGGTCACGATCGGGTCGTCCCACAGGTTCGCCGCGCCCAGCTCGGCGATGACCGCCTGCGCATCGGCGCGCTGCTCGGCGCTCTGCGGGAAGATGACCGACCGGTACTGCGTGCCGACGTCGTTGCCCTGGCGGTCCCTGGTCGTCGGGTCGTGGATGGCAAAGAAAACGCGCAGGAGATCACGGTAGGAGAGCATCGTCGGGTCGAAGCTCACCTTGACGACCTCGGCGTGGCCGGTCTCGCCCGAGCAGACGTCGTCGTAGCTCGGGTCCTTGGTGCGGCCGCCGGCGTAGCCGGATTCGACGCTGATCACGCCCTGCAGGCGGTTGAACACGGCTTCGAGGCACCAAAAGCAGCCTCCTCCGAGCACGGCAGTCTGGGTCGCGGGATTCGATGGCATTGCTGGCCTCGTTCGAGCAGGAGAAAAAAGGATAGCGCGATTGCGGAGCTGGGGCGCATGCCTTGGTCGGCCGGCGCGACCGCCGCCTTACCGATGCGATAATTCGGCCTCGGGAGGGAGGGCATGGAACGGTTGGTGGAGGGGAACGGCGGGGCGGCGCCCGCCTCGTATGCGCGCGTCTCGACGCGCTCGCCGGGCGCGGCGCGAGAATGCTGAGGCGCGTAGGCATAGGCTTCGTCTTCCTGCGCCGGCTCTTTCGCCGGATCTGGCGCGTCGGCATCGCCCGTACCGCCGCGAGCCTCGCGTTCACGACCCTGCTGGGCCTCGTCCCGCTGTTCACCGTCGCGTTCAGTTACGTGGCGCGCTTCCCGATCTTCGAGCGCTCGCAGGACGCGCTGGAATCGCTGCTGCTGCGCTACTTCCTGCCGGGGAGCGGGAGCGTCGTGCGGAAGTACCTCTCCGAGTTCACCGCCAACTCGGCCCAGCTCAAGGGCATCGGCACGTTCGCCGTGATCCTCACCGTCGTGCTGCTCGTGGTCCAGGTGGACCAGGAGATCAATGCGATCTGGGGCGCGGCCCGAGAGCCTCGCTCGCTCGGGCGCCGCATCCTGATCTACGCGATCGGCCTGACGGCCGGGCCGGTGCTGATCGGCGCTGCCGTCTACTACACGACCTGGCTCATCGAGCACGCGATCGTCACGACGTCGCTGGGCGCCGAGGCGCTGACGGTGCTGAGCGAGCCGGCGGCGCTCGCGATCGATACGGCGGGCTTCACCCTGCTCTACCTGCTGGTGCCCGCATATCGGGTGCCGTTCAAGCTCGCGCTGATCGGCGGGCTGCTCGCGGCGATCGCGTTCGAGACGGCGAAGTACGGTTTCCGCCTCTACATCGCGCATTTCTCGACCTACCAGCTGATCTACGGCCCGCTCGCCGTGCTGCCGCTGTTCCTGCTGTGGATCTACCTGTCGTGGATCATCGTGCTGGTCGGCGCCGCCGTCACCGCCACGCTCGCCGAGACCGTGCCCCGCCGCAGACGCTGACGATCCTGGCTGCGGAAGGGCACGGCCGGGAGCGCTCCCTTGCCGAACCTCAGCCGCCAAGCTAGAGTCTGCGCTTTGTCTCGAGGGAGCGCTCTCGTCGTGTGGTCGATCATTCAAGCTGCGGGCTGGCCGATCTGGCCGCTGATCTTCGCCTCCGTCGTCGCGCTGGCGCTGATCCTGGAGCGTCTCTGGTCGCTGAGGCAGAGCGTGGTCGCGCCGCCGGGAACGGTCGACAAGGTCCTGCTCGAATTCAAGCACGGCGGGGTCACGCCGGAGCTTCTTGCGCAAACGGCGCGGCGCGGTCCGCTGGGCCGCGTGCTCGCCGCCGGGCTCGCGAACGCCAAGAGTCCGCGGCCGGTCATGAAGGAAGCGATCGAGGAAGTCGGCCGCCTGGTCGCCCACGACCTGGAGCGCTTCCTCACGACGCTGGGCACGATCGCGGCGATGGCGCCGCTGCTGGGGTTGTTCGGCACGGTGGTCGGCATGATCGAGATCTTCGGCTCGCAGACCGCCGCCGGCTCGAATCCCATCCAGCTTGCGCACGGCATCTCGGTCGCGCTGTACAACACGGCGTTCGGCCTTATCGTCGCCATCCCCAGCATGATCTTCTACCGGCACTTCCGCGCGAAAGTCGACAGCCTGACGCTCGAGATGGAGCAGCAGTCGATCAAGCTGGTCGAGCTCGCTCACGGCGAGAGGAAGTAGGCGGTCATGAATTTTCGCGGCGGCCGCTCGCGCGAGGAGCCCGAGATCAACTTCATTCCGCTGATCGACGTGCTGCTGGTCATCCTGATCTTCCTCATGGTCACGACGACCTACCAGCGGGTCGCGGAGCTGCAGATCACTCTGCCGGAAGCCTCTGCCGATCCGATGCAGCAGCGGCCCAAGGAAATCAACGTCGGCGTCGATGCGCAGGGACGCTACGTGATCGACAAGAACGTCTTCCAGTTCACGACCGTGGCCGCGCTCGCCGAGGCGCTCAAGCGCTCCGCGGGGGATGCCAAGGAGCCGGTCGTCGTCATCAGCGCCGACGCCAACGCGACGCATCAGTCCGTCATCCACGTGATGGAAGCGGCCCGCGAGGCCGGGCTCGTCCACATCACGTTCGCGACCCAGACGCCGGTCAAGTGACGCATCGGTCCGGGAGTGCCGCGCCGTCGGCGTGCGCGCGATCGGAGGCCGATGCGTCATCCCCGCGGAGGCGGGGATCCGGCGACGTTGCGATGGCCGACGGCCCTGGGGTCCCTCGTCCGCGGGAACGACAGATGACCTTTTCCCAGCGTCTCACCGCCGACTGGTATCGCCCGCATCTCACGGCGTTGACCGCCGCGCTGTGGCCGCTGTCGCTCGCCTTCCGCGCCGCCGTCGCCCTGCGGCGCTTCGCCTACCGCTCGAGGCTCGCGCGCGCCGCCGCCGTGGGCGCACCGGTGGTCGTCGTCGGGAGCATCGTCGTCGGCGGCACCGGCAAGACGCCGCTGGTGCGTGCGCTCTGCGCAGCCCTCGCCGCAGCGGGCCGCCGCCCCGGGATCGTCACGCGTGGCTACGGCGGGAGCAACGTCGCGCCCCGCGCGGTCGTTCCCGGGGACGATCCGGCGATCGTCGGCGACGAGTCGCTGTTGCACGCCGGGGACGGCTTCCCCGTCTGGATCGGCCACGACCGCGCCGCGGCGGCTCGCGCGCTGCTCGCCGCCTGGCCCGACTGCGACGTCGTGATCGCCGACGACGGGCTGCAGCACTACGCGCTGCATCGCGATTGCGAGGTCGCGGTCGTCGACGCGGCGCGCGGCTGCGGCAACGGCTGCCTGCTTCCGGCCGGGCCGCTGCGCGAACCGCGCGCCCGGCTCGACCGCGTGGACGCCGTCGTTCGCCTCGTCGAAGACGGATCGCCTCGGGCGCACGGCGAGCGCGAAAGCACGATGAGCTACGAGCCGCTGCCGTGGCGCAATCTCGTCCAGCCCGGCTTGCATGCCGACCTCGACGCATGGCGCCGCGGCGCGATCCATGCGCTCGCGGGCATCGGCGACCCCGCCCGATTCTTCGCGCTCCTGCGCCGCCTCGGCCTCGAGCCCGTGTGCCACGTCTTCCCCGACCACTACCGCTACGCGCGGGAAGAGCTTCGCTTTCCCGGCGCGACCGCCGTCCTGATGACGGAGAAGGATGCGGTAAAATGCGTCGGCTTCGCCGATGCGCGTTTCTGGTGTCTGCCGATCCGAGCGCACATCGATCCGGCGCTCGTCACCCGCGTGACAAGGACGATCCGTGGACGCCAAGCTGCTTGAGATCCTCGTCTGCCCGGTCACCAAGGGTCCGCTCGTCTACGACCGGGCGCGCCAGGAGCTCATCTCGAAGTCGGCGCGCCTCGCCTATCCGGTTCGCGACGGCATCCCGGTGATGCTCGAAGAGGAGGCCCGCAAGCTCGACCCCGCCGAGTACGAATGAGCGCGACGGTCCGCCGCGACGGCCTCGCGTTCACCGTGCTCATTCCGGCGCGCTACGCCTCCACGCGCCTGCCGGGCAAGCCGCTCGCGGACGTCGCGGGCAAGCCGCTGGTCGTGCGCGTCGCGGAGCGCGCGCGCGGGAGCGGCGCGCAGCGCATCGTCGTGGCTACCGACGACGAGCGCATTCGCGCCACGGCCAGCGCGCACGGCGTCGAAGCCATCCTGACTCGCGCCGATCATCCGACCGGAACCGATCGGCTCGCCGAGGCCTCGCTCGCGTTGCGGCTCGACGACGACGCGATCGTCGTCAACGTCCAGGGCGACGAGCCGCTGCTCGAGCCGCAGCTCATGCGAGGGGTGGCCGAAGAGCTTGAGGTGCACCGCGACGCGGCGATCGCGACGGCCTGCCACCCGATCGCCGATCCCGCGGAAGCGTTCAACCCGAACGTGGTGAAGGTCGTGCTCGACCACGCGGGCTACGCGCTGTACTTCAGCCGGGCCACGATTCCCTGGGCGCGGGAGGCGTTCGCCGGGCTGCCCGCCGCGCCGCCTGCCGCGCTGCCTGCGGGCCTGCCGCTGTATCGCCATTACGGGCTCTACGCGTACCGCGCCCGATTCCTGCGCCGCTATCCGGCGCTGGCCGAGGCGCCGATCGAGCGCTTCGAGGCCCTCGAACAGCTGCGCGCACTGTGGCACGGGCATCGCATCGCGGTGCGAATCACGGCGGGCACGCCGGCGCCCGGAGTCGACACGCAGGAGGACCTGGAGCGCGTCCGCGCGCTCTACGCGGCCGGCAAGGTTTGACGGCGGCCGCGGCGCTGCGACAGAATCGGGCCGCGCCAAAGTCGAATCCCGGCCGCGAGCGAGCGAACGGCGGCGACGGACACCAACCTCTCATCGAAGGTCAACGTGCGACTCATCCTCCTTGGACCGCCGGGCGCCGGCAAGGGCACGCAGGCGGGCTTCATCCGCGATGCGTACGGGATCCCGCAGATCTCGACCGGCGACATGCTGCGCGCGGCGGTGAAGGCCGGCACGCCGCTCGGCCTCGCGGCCAAGCAGGTGATGGACTCCGGAGCGCTCGTCTCCGACGAGATCATCATCGGGCTGGTGAACGAGAGGCTGCGCGCGCCCGACTGCGCCAGGGGCTATCTCTTCGATGGTTTCCCGCGCACCATTCCGCAGGCCGAGGCGCTCAGGCGCACGGGCGTCGGACTCGACTACGTGCTCGAGATCGTCGTGCCCGACGCCGCGATCGTGGAGCGCATGAGCGGCCGGCGCGTGCATCTCGCCTCGGGACGCACGTACCACGTGACGTACAACCCGCCGAAGACGGCCGATCGCGACGACGTCACGGGTGAAGCGCTGATCCAGCGCGACGACGATCGCGAGGACACCGTGAACAAGCGGCTGGCGGTCTATCACGCGCAGACCGAGCCGCTTATCGCGTACTACGCGCAGTGGTCGGCGACCGGCGATGCGAAGGCGCCGAAATTCCGCAAGGTCGAGGGCGTGGGCTCGGTCGAGGCGATCCGCGACCGGATCCTCGCCGCGCTCCGCGGTTGACGGCGCTGCAATCCCCGCCATTCTTCCGGACGTTCGCACCGCTCCCATGGCCGCACGGAACGCCTTCTATGCCCAGTCCGGCGGGGTGACCGCCGTCGTGAACGCGAGCGCCGCGGGCGTGATCGAGACGGCGCGCAGGCACAAAGGGAAGATCGGCAAGGTCTACGCGGGACGCAACGGGATCATCGGCGCGCTCACCGAGGATCTGATCGACACGGGCAGGGAATCGCCGACCGCGATCGCCGCGCTGAAGACGACGCCGGCGGGCGCGTTCGGCTCCTGCCGATACAAGCTCAAGAGCTTCGAGAAGGATCGATCGCAGTACGAGCGCCTGATCGAGGTCTTCCGCGCGCACGACATCGGCTACTTCTTCTACAACGGCGGCAACGACTCCGCCGACACCTGTCTCAAAGTGTCGCAGCTCTCCGAGACGCTCGGCTATCCGCTCATCGCCGTGCACGTGCCCAAGACCGTCGACAACGACCTCGCGGTGACCGACTGCTGCCCCGGATTCGGCTCGGTAGCCAAGTACGTCGCCACCTCGATGCGCGAGGCCGCGTTCGACGTCGCCTCGATGGCGAGGACCTCGACCCGCGTTTTCGTGCTGGAGGTGATGGGCCGGCACGCGGGCTGGATCGCCGCCGCGGTGGGCCTGGCCGACGACGCGACGACGCCGATCCCGCTGGTGCTGCTCTTCCCGGAGATTGCGTTCGACGAGGCGGCGTTCGTCGCCGCGGTCGACGCTAAGGTCAAGGCGTTCGGCTACTGCTGCATCGGGGTCTCGGAGGGCCTCAAGCGGCCGGACGGCAAGCTCCTCGCCGAAGCGGGAACCACCGACGCGTTCGGCCATGCGCAGCTCGGCGGCGTCGGCCCGCTCATCGCCGGGATCGTCAAGGACCGCCTCGGGCAGAAGTACCACTGGGCGGTCGCGGACTACCTCCAGCGCTCCGCGCGGCATCTCGCCTCGAAGACCGATCTCGATCAGGCCTACGCGGTGGGCAAGGCGGCGGTCGAGCTCGCGATCGCCGGCAAGAACGCGGTGATGCCGGCGATCGTGCGCCTGTCCGACGCGCCGTATCGCTGGAAGATCGCCGTCGCGCCGCTCACCAAGGTCGCGAACGTCGAGAAGGCGATGCCGCGCGACTACATCACCGAGGACGGCTTCGGCATCACCGCCAAGGCGCGGAGCTACCTCTCGCCGCTGGTGCGGGGCGAGGCGTTCCCGCCGTTCAAGGACGGCCTGCCGCGCTACGTGCGGCTCAAGAACGTCGCCGTGCCGAAGAAGCTCGCCACCGAATTCAAGCTCTAGGCCCGCGCGTTCCGCGGGATTCCGATGACCAAGCTCGTCGATTACTATTTCGCGACCATCTCGCCCTTCATGTACCTGGGCCACGAGCGCTTCCTCGCGATCGCAGCCAGGCATGGCGCCACCATCGCGGTCAAGCCGATCAACCTGGGCGAGGTCTTCCCCGTGTCCGGCGGGCTGCCGCTTTCGAAGCGCGCGCCCCAGCGCCAGGCCTACCGCCTGCGCGAGCTCGAGCGCTGGTCGGAACACCTGCGGATTCCGCTCAACCGCGAGCCGCGCTTCTTTCCGGTCAACGGCGACCGCGCGGCGCACTGGATTCTTGCCGCGGGCGAGCGCGACCCGGCGAAGGCGCTCGCGCTGACCGGCGCGGTCGGCCGGGCGATCTGGCGCGAGGAGCGCGACGTCTCCGACCAGGGGACGCTCGCCGATGTCGCGGAGAGGCTGGGGCTGGACGTGGGCGCGCTGGCCGATCGCGCGGCGAGCGACGAGATCGCGTTGCGCTACAAGAGCCTCACCGCGGAAGCGATCGAGCGCAAGGTGTTCGGCGCTCCGACCTACGTCTATCGCGACGAGCTGTTCTGGGGACAGGATCGGCTCGACTTCCTGGACCGGGCACTGGCAAAATAGCGAGCTTTTCAGGGTCCCCGGGCGTTCCCGGATAACGCGCCAGCAACCGGCGCGGCCCTGGGAACCGACCGCGCGGCGCTCTTCCTGCGCGCCGGTCGGATAAAAACTGCTTTTCGCCACTTCGAGGGGATGAAATGTCATACGCACTCGTGTTCGCGCTCGCTTGCGCGATCGCCGCCCTGGTGTACGGGTTCTGGTCGATCGGCTGGATCATCGCCAAGCCGGCCGGCAATCCGCGCATGCAGGAGATCGCCACCGCCGTGCAACAGGGGGCGAAGGCCTATCTCAATCGCCAGTACACGACGATCGCCATCGTCGGCGTGATCCTGTTCGTGGTCATCTGGGTCGCGCTCGGCGGCGCGACGGCCGCCGGGTTCGCGGTCGGGGCGATCCTCTCCGGCGCCGCGGGCTACATCGGCATGAACGTCTCGGTGCGCTCGAACGTGCGCACGGCGGAAGCGGCGCGCACGGGTCTCAACGAGGCGCTGGCGATCGCCTTCCGCGGCGGCGCGATCACCGGGATGCTGGTCGTGGGGCTGGGGCTGCTCGGCGTCGCCGGCTTCTACTGGATCCTCACCCAGACCGCAGCTCAGGTGCCCAACCCGACCAAGGAGGGCCTGCACGCGGTGATCCAGCCGCTCGTTGGTCTCGCCTTCGGCGGCTCGCTGATCTCGATCTTCGCGCGGCTGGGCGGCGGCATCTTCACCAAGGGCGCGGACGTAGGCGCCGACTTGGTCGGCAAGGTCGAGGCGGGCATTCCCGAGGACGATCCGCGCAACCCGGCGGTGATCGCCGACAACGTGGGCGACAACGTCGGCGATTGCGCCGGCATGGCCGCCGACCTGTTCGAGACCTACGCGGTGACAATCGTGGCGACGATGCTGCTCGGCTCGCTCCTGCTCAAGGACGAAGCGGTCGCGGCGGTCACCTATCCGCTGGCGATGGGCGGATTCTCGATCCTCGCATCGATCGTCGGCACGTTCTTCGTCAAGGCCTCGCCGGGCGGCAAGATCATGAACGCGCTCTACAAGGGCCTGATCGTCGCCGGCGTGCTCTCGGCGATCGGCTTCTGGGTGATCACCGACCGGATGATGGGCGGCGTCGTGGCGACGCATCCCGAGCTCACGGTGCCGAGACTGTTCGGCGCGGGGCTGATCGGCCTCGCGCTGACCGCGGCGATGGTCGTCATCACCGAGTACTACACGGCGACCGAGTTCAAGCCGGTGCGCCACGTGGCGAACGCCTCCACGACAGGCCATGCGACCAACATCATCGCGGGGCTGGGCGTGTCGATGAAAGCGACGGCCTGGCCGGTGATCGCGGTGTGCGCGGCGATCTACGGCTCGTACTGGCTCGCGGGCCTGTACGGCATCGCCATCGCCGCGACCGCAATGCTGTCGATGACCGGGATCATCGTCGCGCTCGACGCCTACGGTCCGATCACCGACAACGCGGGCGGGATCGCCGAGATGGCCGATCTTCCCGACTCGGTGCGCGGGATCACCGACCCGCTCGACGCGGTCGGCAACACGACCAAGGCGGTGACCAAGGGCTACGCGATCGGGTCGGCGGGGCTCGCCGCGCTGGTGCTGTTCGCGGACTACACCCACGCGCTCGATACGTCGAACCTGAGCCTCACGTTCGATCTGTCGGACCGCTACGTGATCATCGGGCTCTTCCTCGGCGGGCTTATCCCCTATCTCTTCGGCGCGATGGCGATGGAAGCGGTCGGCCGCGCCGCCGGCGCGGTGGTGATCGAGGTGCGCCGGCAGTTCAAGGAGATCAAGGGCATCATGGAAGGCACGGCCAAGCCTGAATATGGCGTGGCCGTCGACATGCTGACCAAGGCCGCGATCAAGGAGATGATCCTGCCGTCGCTGCTCCCGGTGCTCGTGCCGGTCGTCGTCGGCCTAGTGCTCGGCCCCAAGGCGCTCGGCGGCCTGCTGATGGGCACGATCGTCACCGGGCTCTTCGTCGCGATCTCGATGACCACCGGCGGCGGCGCCTGGGACAACGCCAAGAAGTACATCGAGGACGGCCACTACGGCGGGAAGGGCTCCGACGCGCACAAGGCAGCCGTGACCGGCGACACGGTCGGCGATCCCTACAAGGACACCGCGGGACCGGCCGTCAATCCGCTGATCAAGATCATCAATATCGTCGCGCTGATGATCGTGCCGCTGCTCGCGCGGATGGCGTAGGCGGTAAACCCGCCGGCGCGGGGCTCCGGCAGACGCCGCAGCCCGGGTTGAGCGCACGGCGCGAATCCCGGGCCGCGCCCAATCCCCGGGCTTCGCTGCGCCGGCGGTTAGCGCTTGCGCGCGAGCATCATGCCGTCGCCGATCGCAAGCAGGCACGAATCGACGCGGTCGTCGTCGCGAATCTTGGCGTTGAGGCTGCGGAGCGCGTCGGTCTCGACGTCGTGGATTCGCGGGTTGGCCACGTCGCCGCTCCATAGCACGTTGTCGAGCACCACGATTCCGCCCGGGCGCAGCAGCCGAAGGCAGCTCTCGTAGTACTTGTCGTAGGGTTCCTTGTCGGCGTCGATGAACGCGAAGTCGAACGAGCCCGGCCCGCGCTCCGCTTCGAGGATGACGAGCGTCTGAAGCGCCGGAGCGATGCGCAGGTCGATGCGGTCGGCGACGCCCGCTTCCTGCCAGTAGCGGCGTGCGATCGACGTCCACTCCTCGCTGACATCGCAGCAGACGAGCCGCCCGTCCGGCGGGAGCGCCTTCGCGACGATAAGCGCACTGTACCCGGTGAACGTGCCGATCTCGATCGCGTTCTTCGCGCCGATCGCCTGGACGAGCAGGCGCAGCAGCGCGCCCTGGTCGGGGCCGAGCTGCATCCCTCCGCGAGGCAGGCGCGCGGTCTCGTCGCGCAAGCGCGCCTGCAGCGGAGTCTCCCGCGTGACCTCCTGCGCCACGTAGCGCTCGAGGGTGGCCGCGAACACGGCCGTGACGTTGCGTAGTCTCATTGCATCTCCGATTGCGGAATCTCGGAGAATTCTAGCGCACGAGGCCTGCGCCCGACGATTCGTCCCTGCCGGCGCTGACAGATTGTGACTGAGCACAACGGTCAGCTTCGGTACAATCGACCGAGCCTCGCCGCGCCAACGCATCGCATGCGCCCCGCCCCTCTTCTCGCCGCTCTCCTCTTCGCCTGCAGCACGATCGCGTGGCCACAGGACCACCGGACGCCGGAGCCGCCGTCCGGCCGGACGCCGGAGCAGGCGATGGCGGCGCGGCGCGACATGGTGGCCGCGGCCAATCCGCTGGCGGTCGCCGCCGGGCGCGAGATCCTCAGGGAGGGCGGCACTGCCGTCGATGCCGCGGTTGCGGTGCAGATGGTCCTCAACCTTGTCGAGCCGCAAGCCTCGGGCATCGGCGGCGGCGCATTCATGCTCTTTCACAATGGGCACAACGGGCTTCTGACCGCGTACGACGGGCGCGAGACCGCACCCGCCGCAGCGGCGCCCGATCGATTCCTCGGTCGCGACGGGATGCCTATCGAGTTCTACGACGCGGTCGTCGGCGGCAAATCGGTCGGCGTGCCCGGGACGCTGCGCGTGCTCGAGCTCGCGCACCGGCAATACGGCAAGCTGCCCTGGCCGAAGCTCTTCGAGGGCGCGATCGCGTTGGCCGAGCGGGGCTTCCCCGTGAGCGCGCGGCTGCACGGGGCAATCGCCGCGGAGACTCGCCTCACCCAGGAGCAGGCGCGCGCCTATTTCTACAATCCCGACGGCACGCCGCTTCCGATCGGCCACGTGCTGCGCAATCCCGCCTTCGCCACGACGCTCAAGCGCATCGCGGCGGAGGGTGCCGACGCGCTCTACAAAGGCGAGATCGCGCGCGACATCGTCGACACGGTACGCTCGGCGGCGAATCCCGGTGACATGACCGAGGCCGATCTCGCCCGCTACAAGGCGAAGGTCCGCGAGCCGGTCTGCGGCCGGTATCGCGCCTACCGCGTGTGCAGCATGCCGCCGCCTTCGTCCGGCGGAACCACCGTGCTGCAGATCCTCGGCATCCTCGAGCCCTTCGACATGAAGGCGCTCGGCGCCGAATCGCTGATGAGCGTGCACCTGTTCAGCGAAGCAGGAAGCCTTGCCTACGCCGACCGCGACCACTACCTCGCGGATCCCGATTTCGTGCCGCCGCCCGCAGGCCTGACCGATCCCGCATACCTGCGCGAGCGCGCGTCGCTGATCAGCCTCGACGCGAGCTTCCGTCGCGCGCAGCCGGGCGTTCCTCCGGCTCCGCCGGCGCGAAAGAAGGCCGCGTTCGAAGACTTCGGAACCGGCCGCGCGCTCGAGTTTCCCTCGACCTCGCATATCTCGATCGTCGACAGGTACGGCAACGCCGTGGCGATGACGACGACGATCGAGGATGTGTTCGGCAGCCGGCTCATGACCCGCAGCGGCTTCCTCCTGAACAACGAGCTCACGGACTTCTCTTTCCGCCCGGTCGTGGACGGCAGGCCAGTGGCCAACCGCATCGAGCCGGGCAAGCGTCCGCGCTCGTCGATGGCGCCGACGATCGTCTACGACGCGAGAGGGGAGGTCTACATGGTCGTGGGCTCGGCGGGCGGCAGCGCGATCATCAACTACGTGGCCAAGACGCTTCTCGGCGTGCTCGACTGGGGGCTCGATCCGCAGGCGGCGATCGACCTGCCGAACGTCGGCAGCCGCAACGGCCCGGTCGCGCTCGAAAAAGGCACCGCCGCCGTCGCGCTGCAATCGAAGCTGCGGGCGCTCGGCCACGAAACGACGATCGTCGAGGAGACGAGCGGCACGCAGGCGATCGTGCGCACCCGCAGCGGCTGGATCGGCGGCGCGGACCCGCGGCGGGAAGGCACCGCGAAGGGCGAATGAGCATCCCCGTTACCCGTCTGGACGAGTCGGCGCGCGAGGCGCTGCGGCGGCATTTCCTGAGCCTCGCCGCCGAGGACGTGCGACTGCGCTTCGGCAGCGCGCTCGCCCCGGCCGGGATCGAGCAGTACGTCGCGGAGATCGACTTCGACCGCGACGCGGTGCTCGGTGCGCACGACGAGGAGCTCGAGCTCGCCGGCGCGGCGCACGTCGCGTTCACCGGCGACATGGCCGAGCTCGGCATCTCGGTGCTTCCCGGCCATCGCGGGCGGGGGGTCGGCGGCGCGCTGCTGGCGCGCGCCGTGGAGCACGCGCGCAACCGCTTCGTCGACCGTCTCTACATGCATTGCCTCGCCGAGAACGCGACCATGATGCACCTCGCTCGCAAGCTCGGCATGCGGATCTGCGTCGACACCGGCGAGGCCGAGGCCTTCCTTACGCTGCCGCCGCCCGATCCCGCGTCGGTGGCCGGCGAGTTCGTGCAGCAGCGGTTCGCCCTCTTCGACTACGCGCTCAAGGCCGAGGCGGCCTCCCTGCGGAGGATCGCGGACGCGCTGCGCCCGGAGCCCGAGGCCAAGCGGTGAGCGCGCCGCATCGCATCGTCATCGTGGGCGGCGGCGCCGGGGGACTGCCGCTCGCCGCCCGTCTCGGCAACAAGCTCGCGCGTCGCGGGCTCGCCGAGGTCACGCTGGTCGATCGCTACGCCACGCATCTGTGGAAGCCGCTCCTGCACGAGGTCGCCGCCGGCCGCATGGACGCGGGCGTGCATGGCGTGGATTACCCGGCGCTCGCGTACTGGCATCGTTTCGTGTTCCGCCAGGGCGCCGTGGCCGGTCTCGACCGCGTGCGGCACCTGCTCGAGCTCGACGCGGTCGTCGACGACGACGGTGCGCCGATGCTGCCGGCGCGGAGGCTGCCCTACGACACGCTCGTCTTCTGCGTGGGCAGCATGAGCAACGACTTTGGCGTGCGTGGAGTCGCCGAGCACGCGATCGCACTCGACACGCTCTACGACGCCGAGCGCTTTCACCGCCGCCTGCTCGCCGCCTGCGTGCGCGCCGACGCGGCCGCCGACGCGGGGCGTCCGGTCGGGGTAGGCATCGTGATCATCGGGGCGGGGGCGACCGGGGTCGAGCTCGCGGCGGAGATCCGTCATACGACCGGCGCGCACGCGAGCTATGGTCTCACGCATCTCGAGCCCGCGAAGGACATCCGGCTCACGATCGTGGAGGCCGCGCCGCGCATCCTGCCGCAGCTCTCCGAGCGCATCGCGAAAGCCGCTGCCGGGTTGCTCGAGAACCTCCAGGTCGAGGTCCACGTCTCCGAACGGGTGACGGAGGTCGATGCTTCGGCGGTGCGCACGGCGAGCGGCGCCACGTATCCCGCGGACCTGATCGTCTGGTCGGCGGGGATCAAGGCGCCCGAATGGCTGCGCGACCTCGGCGGACTGGAAACCAACCGCGCCAACCAGCTCGTCGTCGCCACGACGCTGCAGACGACGCGCGATCCGGACATCTTCGCTTTCGGCGATTGCGCTGCCTGTCCCTGGCCCGAGCAAGGACCGAAGGCGCTCGTGCCGCCGCGTGCGCAGGCCGCGCACCAGCAGGCCACGCTGCTTTTCAAGACGATGAAGGCGCGGCTCGCCGGCCGGCCGTTGCCGGAATTCCGGTTCCGCGATTTCGGCTCGCTAGTCTCGCTCGGCGAGATGTCCGCCGTCGGCAGCCTGATGGGGCGGCTGGTCGGCGGAAGCCTGCTCATCCAGGGGCTCGTCGCCCGCTGGATGTACGCCTCGCTGTACAAGCTGCACCAGGTCGCGATCCTGGGCTACGTGGGCGTCGCGCTCGACACGATCGGCCGCTTCCTGCGCCGGCGCACCGAGCCGCGGGTGAAGCTGCACTGAACTTCGCGACCGCGGGGTTCGCTCGCGCTCACCCCGCCGGTGAGTTCGACTGTTGCCCGACTAGGGCGCGGGCGGCTGGAAGCCCGCGACGCCGAACTGCCAGAAGAGGAACGCAAGCGTATCGGCGCGCTCCTCGTACTGCGACTTCTTGGTCGAGCCGAAGCCGTGACCGGCGTCGAAGTCGATGCGCAGCAGGATCGGCTTGCCGCTGGTGGACGCCGCCTGCAGGCGCGCGGCCATCTTGCCCGCCTCCCAGGCGTCGACGCGCGGATCGTTGATTCCGGTCGTGAGCAGCACGGCCGGGTACTTCGTGCCGTCCTTGACGTGATGGTAGCTGCTCATCGCGTACAGACCCTTGAAGCCTTCCTCGTCCTTCACGGTCCCGAACTCCGGGATGTTGGGCGGCCCGTTGGATGTGAACTCCATCCGCAGCGAATCGGACACCGGCACCTCGTCGATCGCCGCGCCAAAGAGATCGGGCCGCTCGGTGATCGAGCGCCCGACGAAGATGCCGCCCGCGCTGCCGCCCATGATCGCGATCTTCGGCGACGAGGTGTACTTGTGCTCGATCAGCCACTCGCCGCAGGCGATGGCGTCTTCCCAGGTGTTGTGCTTGGTGAGCTTGTACCCGGCCTTGTGCCAGTCCTCGCCGTACTCGCCGCCGCCGCGCACGTGCGCAACCGCGAGGATGCCGCCGCGGTTGAACCAGGGCAGGAAGGTCGGGCGGTAGAAGGGCGTCTGCGAGATGCCGTACGCCCCGTAGCCGTAGAGGATCGTGGGATTGCTGCCGTCGAGCTTCAGTCCCTTCCTGTGCACGATCGACAGCGGCACCAGCGTTCCGTCCTTCCCCTTGACCTTCACTTCGGTCGAGGTGAGGTTCGCGGGATTGTCGTACTTGCTCTGCGGTTGCAACCCGGTGTCGACCACCTTGCCGGCCCTGGGGTCGTAGGCGAAGTAGCCGCCGAAGCGGGTCCATCCGCCCAGATCGAATACGGCGCCGGGACGACGCGGGTCGGCCACGAGCCCGTCGACGTCGCCTGGGAACGGGAGGCTGATCATCGACGGCTTCGCGCCCGCGGCGTAACCCACCTTGAGGAAGTCGCTGATGCCGCCATTCATGCGACGTACGTACAGCGCGTCCTTCGCGGCGGCGATGCCGGTGATCACCGCCTCGCTCGCCGGCACCACCTCGCGCGCCGAGGCGAAATCGGGCTTGGACAGCGATACGCTCACGACCTTGAAGCGCGACGCGTCCTTGTGGGTGAGCAGGTAGAGACGATCGTCCATGACGTCGAAGCCGGTGACGTCGTCGGCCGTGTCGGCGACCTTCACCCAGGGCGTCTTGTCGCCGGCGAGCGAGGCGACGGGGGCGACGTAGAGCTTGAACTCGTTCTGGACGCCGTTGACGATCAGCCCCATGACGTACCTGGAGCCGATCGGGCTGGCGACGAAGGGGATCTCCGGAGGAGCGATCGCCAGACCGGCGGCGAGCCCGGCGCCGAGCAGCGGGACGTCCTCGTCGGGATTCGCCCCCAGGACGTGCACGTAGGCGCGGGAATTGAGGTACTTGTCGGTCGCCGGTGAGTTGGGCCCGAGCTTCTGCAGCCGGTTGTAGAGCAGTCGGTGGTCGGCAAGCCACGACGGCGAGCCGAAATTGGCGCGATCGATGATGTCGCCGGTCTCCTTGCCGCTGGCGACCTCGATCACGTGCAGCACGCTTTGCTCCGAGCCACCGACCGACAGGCCGTAGGCGAGGTATTTGTTGTCCGGCGACGCGGCGAAGTAGTCGATCGCGTTGTGCTTGCCTTCGGGAGCGGGCAGCTTGTCCGGATCGACCAGCAGCCGCTCGCTGCCGCCCTTGAGCCCGCGAACGTAGATCTTGGCGATGTTCTCGTCGGACTTGCGCTTGAGGTAGTAGACGTTCTCGCCGGTGAGCTGCACCGACGAGACGCGCGCCGGGGCGGCGTCGCCGTACTCCGTGACCTCCTTGAGGAGCACGTCGCGCTGGGGGATCTTCGCCAGCGTCGCCTTGGTGTAATCGGCCTGCGCCTTGAGCCAGTCCGCCACCTCCGGATTCTTCATGTCCTCCATGTATCGGTACGGGTCGGTCACGGTCGTTCCGAAGTAGGTATCGGTGACGTTTCGCACCGGTGCGACCGGCGGCTGGGCGTGCGCGAGCGCGGCCGCAGTGAGGCAGGCGAGGGCCGTAGCGGCCAGGGAGTGGGGCTTGGAATGCGAGGCGGGCATCGGTGAAGTCCGGCTGGAAGTGAACCATGAATTATGCCAGCCGGGCCATCGCAGAGCCACGGACTGGCGACGCGCCGCGCCGGACGCCGACCAGGCGCGCCAGACGCCGACGGCCGGGGGCGTCAGCCTAGGCCGGCATCAGCCAGGCCGCTTCCCGCTTGACCGCGCCGGCGCGCAGCAGCTCGTCGACCAGCATGTCGGCGAGCTTTCCCGGCGGGCGCCGGAAGAAAAGCGCATTGAACTGCCGGTAGATCTCGACGCGCTCCATGTAGGCGGGCAGGTCGGCGAGCGCGAGCCGCCGCCGGTCGAGCAGCGCGAACACGAGCAAGACCTTCAGCACGTGCCGCGCGACGCGCAGCGAATCGGCGTCGAAGGCGTCGGTGCGGCTGAATGCGCGCTCGAGTGCCGCGGCCACGTCGGTAAACGGTTCGCCGTGGCCCGGGATGACGATGCGCGCGTCCAGGCTCGCGAGCGTCTCCAGCGTGGCGCGCGCGGCGGGCAGGGCGCGGGGATCGACCTCGCGCGGCATCACGAGCCCGTAGCCGTTCTGCCAGAGCGCGTCTCCCGAGACGAGGATCCCGTGCGCGTCGTTGAAGAAGACCAGCGCGCCCATGTCGTGCCCCGGCGCCGCCACCGCGCGCCATTCGAGATCGCCCCAGGACAGGGTCTCGCCGGGCCGGATCGTCTCGTCGTAGGCGAAGCGCGGCGCGTGCTGATCGGTGTAGCCGAGCAGCAGCGTCTGCTCCTCCCAGGCGTCGATGACCGGCGCCTCGCCGACGGGCACGGCGATCGGGCAGCCATAGCGTGCCTTGACCGCGGCGTTGCCTCCCATGTGATCGCTGTGGCAATGCGTGTTGACCAGCAGCGCGAGCGGCTGCTCGCCGAGGCCGCGCGCGCTGCTCAGGAGCGCGAGCGTGAGCGAGGCGTGCCGAGCGTAGCCCGAATCGATCAGCACGTGACCGGCGGGGCTCTTGAGCAGGACGTTGTTCGACGAGAGCCAGTCGCGAACGAAGACGTGGACCTGCGGCGGAAGAATGGGAGAAGCGGCGGACAAGCAGTCGAGCGGACTCACCAATGGCCCAATGTATCATGACGCGAGTATGGAACGGGATCGCAACGCTCCGCTGGCGGTGGCGCTCGCCGCGTATCGCGAAGGCCGCGCGGCCGACGCCTATCGCGTCGCCGCGGATTTCTGGAGTGCTTCGGGCGATGCGCGTGCGGCAGGACTCCTCGCGCTGCTGGAGATGGAGGCGGGCCGGCTCGATTCGGCGCGGACCTGGAACGACCGCGCGCGCGCGGCCGATCCGCACGACGCGCGCTACGAGATCCAGCATGCTCGACTGGCACTCGCCGGCGGCGATTGCGCCGAGGCTTTCGAGCGTTTCGCGGCGAGGGCGCGCGCCGCGCCGCACACCAAGGGCGTCTGGAGCGGACTCACCGCCGCGGCGCGCGCCTGCGATCGGCGCGCTGAGGCGCGGAGGCTGTGCCTGGCGGCCTGCGAAACCGATCCTCTGCTCGCGCCCGCGCTGCGCGCGCTGCTCGAGCTCGTGGCCGACGAGCCCCCGGGCCCGGCGCGCGTGACGCCCGTTGCCGTGGCCGATCGGCGCGCGATCAGCGTCGTCACCTGCAGCGTCGACGACCGGCGCTTCGCGGCGATGTCCGCGAGCTACGACCGGGCGCTCGCCGACTGGCCGCACGAGATCGTCCGCATTCCGGACGCGCAGTCGATCGCCGAGGGCTACACGCGCGGCGCCGCGGCTGCGCGCGGCGAGCTGCTGGTGTTCACGCACGACGACGTCGAGATCCTCGCGCCCGACTTCGGTCACCGCCTAGCGCGCCGTCTCGCCGAATGCGACGTGCTCGGCGTCGCCGGCGCGACGCGCGCGACCGGGCCGGCGTGGCCGTTCGCGGGCTGGCCCCATCTGCACGGATCGGTGATCTATCCCGACGGCGAAGGCTATCGCGTCACGGTGTACAGCCTGCGCGCACCCATCGCCCGCGGCATCGTGGTCATGGACGGCGTGTTCCTCGCCGCGCGCCGCGGCACCGCGCTGGCGGTGGGGTGGGACGCCGAGACCTGCGACGGCTTCCACGGCTACGACGTCGATTTCACGCTGCGCGCCGCGCGAGCGGGCCTGCGTCTCGTGGTGGCCAGCGACCTGGGCGTCGTCCATCGCTCCTACGGAAGCTTCGACGATCGCTGGCAGGCGACCGCGATCAAGCTCGCGGCCAAGCATCCGGAGCTCAACGGCGTCCGCGACAAGGAGACCGGCTTCGTCCCCTGCGGCGTTGCGGATGCCACGCGGGCGATGGCCCTGGTCGACAACTGGGCGAGGCTGGGAGAGCGGACCTAGCTTGCCGTGACGCGCTTCCTGTGGCTGGGCGAGCTGCCAAAGCGCTTGCGGTACTCGAGCGCGAAGGTGGTCGAGCTGCGAAAGCCGAAGCGGGTCGCCGCGTCGGCGACGCTCGTGCCGCCTTCGTCGAGCGCGCGGCGCGCGTGGTCCAGCCGGAGATTGCGCATGTGCGCCACCGGAGTGATGCCGCGCAGATCGGCAAAGGCTTTTTCCAGGGTCCTCTGGCTCACGCCGCAGTGCTCCGCCAGACGTCCTACGAGAAGGGTCTCGCCGATGTGCTCCTGGATGAAACGGTCCGCGGACTTCAGAAAGAAGGGCTCGAGCGGGCGCTTGCGCACGGGCGGCGCGGCATCGCCGGTGGACGAAGCCTCGGCGTGTCGATTCCGGCCACTGACCAATCGAAGGTAACGGCGGTAGCTTGCCTGGGCGCCGCCCGCGTCGCCGAGCGCGCCAAGGACGATCGAGCGGTCGTACTCGAGAAATTCGAGCAGGACGTTGGACGTCCGCGTCTCGCGCGCGAGGCTGAGGGCGGCTTCCAGCTCCTGGAGCGCTTGATCGTATCGCCCGAGGACGCGCAAGCCCCAGGCGAGGTTCGAGCGAGTCACGATCTCGTCGTATTTCGCGCCTCTCGCCTGCAATATCTTGAGGCGCTTGCGGATCGCGCGCACCGCGCGGTCGGCGTGGCCCAGGATGATCTCGAGCCGCTCGATATTGCCGGCGACGTACCAGGCGGCGAACTCGTACCGAGCGCGGTCGGCGACCTCGCGGGCGCGCTGGAAGAAATGCAGCGCCTCCTGCGCTTCGGCTTCCATGGGTCCGGTATCGCGCGGATCGAGCGACGACAGATGACCGCGCGCGTGCGGCTCCCGGAGCTTGGAGGTGGCGCAGTCGAAATGAAAGGCGCCGAGGACATTGAGGATCTGCACGATGACATAGTCGTCGCCGCTCGTCTCCGCATCGCGCAGCGCGCGATCGGCCAACGCGGCAATGCCTTGGTAATCGGCACGCGCCAGGAGGATCGCGATGCGCACGCGCAGCGCGAAGGCGGCGTACGCCCAGTCGCCGTTCTTCTCCAGAGGTTCGAGCACGCGATCGATGATCTCGTTCGCTGCGTGGTACCGTCCCTGGAAGTACGCCAGTTCGGCGCGCCATGTCTCGACGCGCAGGGAAAGGCCTCCGTCGGCTTCCGGCGAGGACGCGGAGTGAGCGGCTGCGTCGAGCTCCCGTATTGCGTCGGGATGATCCCCTTGGCGCATGGCACAGAAGGCGACCACGAGACGCAATTCCACATGGAGTCCCGCCGGCGCACCCGCTCCCAATTCGCCCAGAAGCTTGCGTGCGGTTTCCGCCGCGCCGCGAAGCTCTCCGGAGCGAGCCAGCTTCCAGGCGGCGGCGATGGGGTCCGGCACGGCGATGGGACGCCTCATGCCGACATTGTCCCGGCTTGCGGCTCCGATGTGCGCGAGCCGGCCAAGAAAGATGCGAATTTCGATAGGTTCGCCGTGGGGCTGGGACTACGCGAGCATGCACGGGCCTAAGATTGCCTCGAATCCGCCGCCGACAGGGGTCCTGATGAACGTCGTCCGGAGCGTTTCATGGTTGGCCGGGATCTTTGCGATCGCCGCCGCCTTTGCCGCGAACGCCCAGGATCCCCTGTGCGACAAGAACCACTACATCCTCGGCGATGGCATCCCGTCGTGCTGGGTCCTGACCGGAAGCCTCGACGTACCGCTTGCCGGTCACACGGCAACGCGCCTGCAGGACGGCCGAGTCCTGGTGGTCGGCGGAGACAGCGCGGAGCTGTACGACCCCGCGACCCGCGCATGGAGCGCGACCAGTGGACCGATCGTCGCTCAGGATTCTTACCACACGGCGACGCTCCTTCCGAGCGGCGAAGTTCTCGTCGCGGGCGGTCTTCAACTCGGCGGCCCCGCGGACACTGCGGAGCTCTACGACCCGGTGACGGAGACCTGGAGATTCACGCCGCTCAGTCCGCCGCTGCCGCTGGGCTTGCAGACCGCGACCTTGCTCACGAACGGCCAGGTCCTGTTCGCCGGCGGCATCTGGGGCGAGAACCGCGCCGAGCTCTACGATCCGGCGACGGGCACATGGAGCGTCACTGGCAACCTCGGCCACAACCGCTTCGGGCATACCGCGACGCTGCTCGGCGACGGACGCGTGCTGATCGCCGGAGGCTTCGACGACGACATATTTGCGTCGGCCTACACCATTGCCAGCAGCGAGCTCTACGACCCGATGACGGGTTCCTGGACGAGCACGGGCGATCTGAAAACGGCGGTCGGAGGTCAGACGGCCGTTCTGTTGCCGAGCGGCAAGGTTCTGCTCGCCGGCGGCTCGGTCTTCGACCCGGTCCAGCCCGGGCCCGAGTCCGTTCTCGCCGAATCGCAGCTCTACGACCCGGCGACGGGGGAGTGGAGTCTTACGGGCAGTCTGCAGAAGGCGCGGTTCCTGCACACCGCGACCCTCCTCCCGACCGGGCAGGTCCTGGTCGTGGGTGGCGCAACCTACTCCGGTACAGCGCTTGCGAGCGCCGAGGTCTACGACGAAGCCATCGGGACGTGGAGCGAAGCCGCGAGTCTCAACGTCGCGCGCTCCGGCCATACGGCGACCCTGCTGGCGACCGGCGCAGTTCTGGTTGCCGGGGGCTTCGACGGGTCTCAAGCGCTGGCGACGGCCGAGCTCTCCGCGCCGAGCGCGAGCTGGCGAGTCACCGGCAGCCTCAATGTGCCACGAGCCGGGGGACCGGTGACTCTTCTGCCGAGCGGCAAGGTCTTGGCGGTCAGCGAAGGCAGCGCGGAGCTCTATGACCCCGCTACCGGGACGTGGACGCTAACGGCCAGTCCGAACGTCGTCCGGTATGGCGCGTATCAGACGGCGACCCTCTTGCAGAATGGCCAAGTGCTTGTCGCCGGGGGTGCCAACATCGGCGCCGGCGCGGACACCGCGGAGCTCTACGATCCGGCGACCGAGACCTGGAGCTTCACGCCGCTGAGTCCGCCGCTGAGGCTTGGATCGCATACGGCTACGTTGCTGACCGACGGCAAGGTCCTCTTCGCCGGCGGCACTTGGCTCGGGAACAGGGCAGAACTGTACGACCCGGCGACGGGCGTCTGGACGATCACCGGAGACCTGAATCAGTTTCATGAGTATGGGCAGACCGCTACGCTGCTCCGCGACGGACGCGTGCTGGTTGCCGGAGGCTTCGACGGCGATTCGGTCTTACCCATCGCCAGCAGCGAGCTCTACGACCCGACGACGGGATCCTGGGCCAGCACGGGTGATCTCAAAACGGCGGTCGGATTTCACACGAGCGTTCTGTTGCCGAGCGGCAAGGTCCTGCTGGCCGGCGGCACGATTCTCGACCCGGGCGTGCTCGTGCCCGGGAACGCCGCGTCGCAGATCTACGATCCCGCCACCGGGCAGTGGAGCCTCACGGGAAGTCTGCAGCAGCCAAGGTTTTTCCACGCCGCGACCTTGCTCGCGACCGGGCAGGCGATCGTCGTGGGCGGTGCCGTCCATTCCGAGGCCACGCCGCTAGCGAGCGTCGAGCAATACGACGAACCCGGCGGAAGCTGGAGCAGCGTGGCCAGCCTCAACGTCGCCCGCGCATTGCACACCGCAACGCTGCTCCTGACGGGTGATGTCCTGGTCGCGGGCGGATTCGATGGCACGGAGGCACTGAAGGCTTCCGAGCTATACACCACCGGTTCACCGCCGACAACGATCAGCCCCGGCTTCACGGGTGCCTGGTACGACCCGGCGCAAAGCGGGCATGGACTGATCATCGAGGTGCAACCCGGCAACCGCTTCTACGCGAGCTGGTTTGCCTTCAATCCGGCAGGCACCGAGCAGGCATGGTTCACCGGCGTCGGGAGTTACGGCGGCAATACCGCGACCATCGCTTCGGTCCTGATGCCCACCGGCGGGCGCTGGATCCCGAACTTCGATCCCAGTCAGATCCTGCTCAATCCCTGGGGCACGCTCACCTTCACCTTCACCGATTGCAACCACGGCCGAGTGGACTTCAGCTCGGGGATCGCGGGATACGGCAGCGGCAGCATGAACCTGACGCGCCTCACGCAGCCGGCGGGCTTGGCGCGCCCTTGAGACTGCAACGGCGCTCGAAGCGGTGTCGCAATGCTTGCAGCACGCGTCCGGATTGTCATTCCCCATTCACCGATAAAGGGCGATATTGAAGAGCAGCGTTGATTCTGGTCATCCTCGCAGCATGCTTGACGACGGGCGGCTTCGTCGCGGCCTGTGCGTCACAAGAGGCTCGAACGGCTGCTAAGCCCCAGGAAGAGAAAGTCTACGTGACCGGCAGCCGTATCCCCGTGCGAAGCGGCGGCACCTCCGCCGCGGTGCGATCGATCGACAACCGGGAAGCCGCTGGAATCATCAACGACCACAGCGGGATTTACATTCCCCCGAAGACGGGTTCGGGCAACTGAGCGTCGCCCGTAGCAGAGACGACGACTGGCTGTGCGTGGTGTCCATGGGAGACTGAAATGCGAGCAAGGATCAGGCGGTGGCTGGTACCCCTTCTGTTCGCTGCGACGTCAGGCTTCGCAGTCGGCAACCCGCGAGTCTATCTTGTCGGAATCGAGACGTGTCCGGCCGGAGACGAAGACTGCGGCCCGCCTGGCACGGTCTTCTTTTCCAGTCCCCTGTTCATCGCCGCCGGCGATGGCGTCATGTTCTTCAACTCCCCCGATCCGAATGGGGTCCTGAGCGCTCACAATGTCGTTGCCGACGACGGATCGTTCCGCTGTGCAGAAGGCTGCGACGGCGAAGGCGGCAATGGCTCGCCCAGCGCGTCGCCCTGGTATTTCACACGGACGTTCAACGCCGCCGGGCTGGTGACCTATCACGACGAGGTGACCGAAGCGACCGGAGCCATCAGCGTCACGGCGCCGCCGGCCTCGCCTCAAGCCGTTGCCGTCGAGTACTACGATGCGGCGTGGAACATGTACTTCGTGACCGCGTTTCCGGACGAAATCGCTGCGCTCGACGGCGGGGCCTTCGGCGGGGCGTGGAAACGGACCGGGGAAACGTTTAATGTGTGGACCGACCCCGCGGACGGCCTGGTCCCCACGTGCCGCTTCTTCAGCGCGACGTTCGCGCCCAAGAGCTCGCACTTCTATACGCCTTACGCTGCCGAATGTGCGTCACTCATGGGAACGGTGTGGCTGTACGAAGGGATAGCGTTCTACCTGCGGCTGGCGGATGACGACGGGCAGTGTCCCGGAGGAAGCATCCCGGTCTTTCCGCTCTACAACAATGGCATGGGCGGCGCGCCCAACCATCGCTATACGACCAGCTTCCAAATCCTGTACGCGATGGAAAACATGGGCTGGAGTCAGGAAGGCAACGGGGACACCGAGACGTTCGCCTGCGTCCCGCGATGAACCTCGGCGCCAGAAGGCCGAGACTTCCTAGGGCCCCGCGAGCGCGGGCGCCTCGCCGCACTACCGAAGCGTCGCCAGGAACTCCCGCACGATAGCGACGCGCTCCTCCAGCGTCGACGCCTCGCGCTCGATGCGCACCTTGTCCGGACCAGCGAAGCGATAGCGCCGGTCCTTGCGGACGAGGGCGATGAGCTTGCCCGGGTCGAACGGCGGACCGGGCGCGAACTGCAGCTGCGAGCGCTCGGGTCCCGCGTCGATCTTGGTCACGCCCAGCGCGCGCGCGGCGATGCGCAGGCGGTGGCAGGCGAGCAGCGCCTGCGTGGGCTCGGGTGGGAGACCGAAGCGGTCGATCAGCTCCTCCTGCATCGCCGTGAGCTCGGCTTCGGTCTCGCAGTTGGCGAGCCGCTTGTAGAGGACCAGCCGCTCGTGCACGTCGCTGCAGTAGGTCTCGGGAAGCAGCGCCGGGACGTGCAGGCCGATCTCGGTCGTGACGCCGAGTGGCTCGGTGAGATCGGGCTCGCGGCCGGCTTTGAGCGCGTCGACGGCGGCCTTGAGCATGTCGACGTAGAGCTGGAAGCCGACCTGCTGCATCTCGCCCGACTGCGCTTCGCCCAGGACCTCGCCCGCGCCGCGGATCTCGAGGTCGTGCATCGCGAGGTAGAAGCCCGACCCGAGCTCCTCCATGAGCTGGATCGCCTCGAGGCGCTTCTTCGCGAGCGTCGAGAGCGCTTCCTCCGGCGGCGTGAGCAGGTAGGCGTAGGCCTGGTGGTGCGAGCGGCCGACGCGGCCGCGGAGCTGATGGAGCTGCGCGAGCCCGAAGCGGTCGGCGCGGTCGATGATGATCGTGTTCGCGCTCGGGACATCGAGCCCGCTCTCGATGATCGTCGAGCACAAGAGCAGGTTGCAGCGCTGATGGTAGAAGTCGCGCATCACGTGCTCGAGCTCGCGCTCCGGCATCTGGCCGTGCGCGATGGCGAGGCGCGCCTCGGGGACGAGGGCTCGCAGCCTGTCCGCCTTGGTGGCGATCGTGGCGATGTCGTTGTGCAGGTAGTAGACCTGTCCGCCGCGCTTGAGCTCGCGCAGAACCGCCTCGCGGACGATGCCCGGCGCGTACGGCGAGACGAAGGTCCTGATCGCGAGCCGGCGCTCCGGCGCGGTGGCGATCACGGAGAAGTCGCGCAGGCCCTCGAGCGACAGCGCGAGCGTGCGCGGAATGGGCGTGGCGGTGAGCGTCAGCACGTCGACTTCGGCGCGGAGCCTCTTCAACTGCTCCTTGTGCCGCACGCCGAAGCGGTGCTCCTCGTCGATGATGATGAGCCCCAGGCGCTTGAAGCGGACGTCCTTCTGGATCAGGCGATGAGTGCCGATCACCAGGTCGATCGTGCCGTCGGCAAGCCCTTCGAGCACCGTCTTCGCCTCCTTGCCGGTCCTGAAGCGCGAAAGCTCGGCGAGCTTGACGGGGAGCTCGGCGAAGCGGTCGCCGAAGGTCTCGAAATGCTGCTCGGCGAGCAGCGTGGTCGGGACGAGCACCGCCACCTGCTTGCCGTCGGCCATCGCGATGAACGCGGCGCGCAGCGCCACCTCGGTCTTGCCGAAGCCGACGTCGCCGCAGACCAGCCGATCCATCGGCTTGCCGGTGATCAGGTCCTTGATGACGGCCTCGATCGCCGCGGCCTGGTCCGCCGTCTCCTCGAAGGGGAACCCGGCGGCGAAGGCCTCGTAGTCGTGGACGTCGAAGCGGAAGGCGTGACCTTCACGCGCCGCGCGCTGCGCGTAGAGATTCAGGAGCTCGGCCGCGGTGTCGTGCGCCCGCTGCGCGGCCCTGCGCTTGGCGCGGTCCCACTGGCCGCTTCCCAGCTCGTGCAGCGGTGCGGCCTCGGGCGCCGCGCCGCTGTAGCGGCTGATGAGATGCAGGTTGGCGACGGGAACGTAGAGCTTCGCGTCGTTGGCGTAGGCGAGGTGCAGGAACTCGTTCGGGCCGTCGCCGAGATCGAGCGTCACCAGGCCGAGGTAGCGGCCGATGCCGTGCTCCTCGTGCACGACGGGGTCGCCGATGCGCATCTCGGACAGGTCGCGCAGCATTGCCTCGACGTTCGAGCGGCGCGCCTCGCGCTTGGCGGTGGTGCGCACGACGTCGGCGTAGAGCTCGGCCTCGGTCACCACCGCGATGCCCGCTTCCGGCCACGCGAACCCCGCCTGCACGGGGCCCACGGTCAGCGCCGGGCTCGCATCGCCGCGGATGAACTCTGCCCAGTCGGCGACGATCACCGGCTTGAAGCCGTATTCGGCGAAGTACTGCTGCATCGTCTCTCGACGTCCCAGCCCGTCGGCGACGATGAGCACGCGCTCCCGCGTCGAGGTCGCGAAGCGCTTGAGCGCGTGCAGCGGATCGCCGGCGCGGCGCTCGACCTGCAGCGCAGGCAGCGCCTCGGTCACGCTTCGTCTCGCGACGTCGCTTTCGGGAGCCGCGGCCAATGGCAGCTCGATGCGCGCGAAACCTTTCAATGCGCCGTTGAACTCGTCGACGGTGACGAAAAGCTCGTGCGGCGAGAGCAGCGGCCGCGCCGGATCCCCGCGCAGCAGCCGATAGCGGGCCTCGGTGTCCTGCCAGAAGCGCTCGACCGCCGCGCCCACCTCGCCGTGCAGGCACACGGTCGCATTCGCCGGCAGATAATTGACGAGGGCAGCGGTGGCGTCGAAGAACAGCGGCAGGTAGTACTCGATCCCGCCGGGCATTACGCCGTTGCTCACGTCGCGATAGAGCGGCGACTTCGAGGGATCGCCTTCGAACACCTCCCGGTAGCGTCCACGGAAGCGCGTACGCGCGCCCTCGTCCTGGGGGAACTCGCGCGCCGGCAGCAGCCGCACGCTCGCCACGGGATAGAGCGTGCGCTGCGTGTCCACGTCGAAGCTCTTGATCGACTCGATCTCCTCGTCGAGCAGATCGAGACGGTAGGGGAGCGCGCTGCCCATCGGGAACAGGTCGATCAATCCACCGCGGACGCTGAACTCTCCCGGGGAGACCACCTGCGTGACGTGCTGATAGCCGCCCAGCGCGAGCTGCGAGCGCAGCTTCTCGACGTCGAGCCTCTCGCCCTGCGCGAGGAAGAAGGTGTACGCGGCCAGGTACGACGGCGGGGCGAGGCGGTAGAGAGCGGTCGACGCGGCGACGAGCAGCAGGTCGCATTCGCCGCGCCCCGCGTGGTAGAGCGTCGCGAGGCGCTCCGAGACGAGATCCTGGTGCGGCGAGAAGTGGTCGTACGGCAGCGTTTCCCAGTCCGGCAGCGTGGCGACGCGGAGCTCCGGCGCGAACCAGGCGGTCTCGGCGGCCAGCCGCTGCACCGCGAGCGCTTCCGCGCAGACGACCGTGGTCAGCTCGCGGCGCTGCGACGCGGCGGCCGTCGCGTATTGCGCCAGCGCGAGAGCGTCCGCCGAGCCGACCAGCGTGGGCGCGAGCGCCTTCTTTCCCGCGAGCGGCCGCTCGGGGAAAAGCCGCGGGACGGAAGCCGCGGGAGAGATTCCGGCGGTCGAGGAATTCAGGGAGATGCCCGGCGTGCGGACCCGACGCTTGCGTTGCGACAACGAATTATACGGTGGCGTTCCTGGGTCGCGACGCGGCCGCGCGCGCCGACCCCCGAGGCGGGCACTCTAAGCCGGCACGCGTCCGTACTTGTCGTCGAAGCGGACGATGTCGTCCTCGCCGACGTAGCTGCCGCATTGCACCTCGATCAGCAGGAGCGGCACGCTGCCCGGGTTCTCGAGCCGATGCCGGGTCTCGACCGGAATGAACGTCGATTCGTTCTCGCGCAGCGTGTAGCTGCGCTCGCCGTTGGTCACGCGCGCCTCGCCTCCGACGACCACCCAGTGCTCGCTGCGGTGGTGGTGGAGCTGCAGCGACAGCGACGCGCCCGGCTTGACCTCGATGCGCTTGATCTTGAAGCCGGGCCCCTCTTGAAGCACCGTGAAGGCGCCCCAGGGGCGCAGCACGGTCTTGTGGAAGCGATACGCGTCGTGGCCGCGGGCCTTGAGCTCGCCGACGACGTCCTTCACGCGCTGCACGTGATCGCGATGCGCGACGAGCACGGCGTCCGGCGTCTCGACCACGAACAGGCCGTCGACGCCCACCGTCGCCACGACCCGGTCGGCGGCGTGAACGTAGGTGTTGCGAGTGGCGATGCTCACGCGCTCGCCGTCGCCGCGGTTGCCGTCCGCGTCGGCCGGCGCGAGATCGGCGATCGCGCGCCACGAGCCGACGTCGCTCCAGTCGAACTTGCCGCGGACGACAGCGACCCGGTCCGCCTTCTCCATCACCGCGACGTCGAACGAGATCTCCGGGACCGCTGCGAAGAGCTTGGGGTCGATCTCCAGCATCCGCCCGTCGACCTGATCGCCGAGCGCGCGCCACACCGGGCGCGCCGCGCCGAGCAGCTCCGGCGCGTGCTTCTCGAACGCCGCGAGGACGGATCCGGCCGTGAAGCAGAACATCCCGGAGTTCCAGACGTGCCGTCCGCTGGCGACGTAGGCCTGCGCGTCGGAGAGCGGCGGCTTCTCGATGAAGCGCCGCGCGCGGAACGTCCCGGGCACCGGCAGGGCTTCGCCGAGCTCGAGGTATCCGTAGCCGGTCTCCGGTGTTTCCGGAGCGATGCCGAAGGTCGCGAGCCAGCCGTCGCGGGCGAGCGTCGAGGCCTGCGCGACCGCGGCAGAAAAAGCTGCCGTGTCGCGGATGAGGTGATCCGCCGGCAGCACGAGCAGCGTCGCGTCGCGGCCGAAGACTTCCTCGGCGTAGAGCGCGCCGAGCGCGACCGCGGGTCCGGTGTTGCGACCCGAGGGCTCCAGCAGGTAGCCCATGCGCTGCGGCAGCGTCGCGCCGGTGCCCGAGTACGTATCCTTGGTGTGGAAGTAGTAGTCGCGGTTGGTGATGGTCACCATGCCCGCGACGCCGGACGTCGCCATCGCGCGGAGGAACGTGCGCGCGAGCAGCGTGTCTCCGGTCGAGGCGTTGCCCGGGAGCGGCATGAACGGCTTGGGCGCCGCCTCGCGCGAGAGCGGCCAGAGCCGCGTGCCCGCGCCGCCGGAGAGAATGATCGGGACCAGCGCCATCAATCGGGTTTCTGCCGGAGAGCGGAGGATTGTACTTGAAGGGTCGCGCAGTGACGAATGCGCTTCTCGTTTCGCGCGGCCTCGAGGCGCGGGTGCGACCATCGCGCCGCCGATGGGAAGCCGTTGATTTTCACCGGTATCGCCCGCACATAGGGCGATGCGGGCGACAGCGTGTCTCCTACAGAGCGCGCGTGCCGCAGGTGTTATCATTGTCATCTCGCGCGCGGGCTGACATCTCGAAGGCTCGACGCAGAACCGATTGCCGGGGGCGACCTGGTTTCGACGGGGACTGCGAAGCAGCGCGGGGCATGCCAAGGTGCAGAACCTTGTGAATCCTCTGCAATCGCAAACTTAACTGCGAACGACGAAACTTACGCTCTGGCGGCTTAACCCCGCCGGACCTCGCACCGGGCGGCGCTCAGCTCGGGTGATCAGCCGGTAACGGCGAAGTCGCAGCGAGGACATTTCGAGCGATCGCGTGCGCCCGGGTCACTTGGGCGACACGCTAAAACTAGGTGACTGGCGTTGCGGCAGCCTGTCCGTCGGCGGTCGTGGCGCGAGAGCAAACGACGAGACTAAGCATGTAGTCCCGACTGTGTAGTGTTTCCGGACGCGGGTTCGATTCCCGCCGCCTCCACCAACCTCACCTATGACGGCCCCCGAGCGGGGCCGTCTTGCTTTGCTTGCTCGTCGTGAATATTCCACTCGCCATGCGCCGCAAATCCCCATCCTTCCGACGCTCGATTCGGCGAGCATGAGTCGCGCGTTAGCGCGCCACGGTCGCAACAACTCAACAGGGAGAAATCATGTCAAGCGGCGACGATCTTCAAGCAGGAAGAACCACGACTGCAGAGAGCACGACCAATCTGCTCGGAGCCATTCCGAGCGAGAAGGACGTTGACTTCAACGGTATCGTCATCTTGCGCGTTGCGCCGCAACCCGGCGACCTGGCGCCGAACATCTCGCTCGACGGCATTCACGGTGTTGCCACGAACGGCGGCGGGTTCATGGGCGCGAGCCCCGGCGGCACCGGCGTCATAGGTTTTGGAGGTCCCAATCAAGGAACCGGCGTCGTCGGCCTCGGCGGTGGCACCAACGGTAGCGGGGGCGTCGGCATCAGAGGCGTTGGCGGTCCGGGCAACGATATGATCGTGGTTTCCCCGGGTGCAGGCATCGTGGCCCTTGGGGGAACGACGGGGGATGATCTCAATACCCCGAGACTCTCGGATGGGGCCGGTGTCATCGCGGTCGCGGGCGGTGCGCGAAAAGCGGTCCCGACGACCGACGCTGCAGGAGTCGGCGTTTTCGCCCAGGGAGCCGACGCGAAGGTAAGTATTGTCAATGTCGACGGGGTGGATATGATCAGCGGACCGAACGGACCCGGCGCCGGCCTTGTTGCCCGTGGCGGCGTGTCGACTGTCCCACCACTTGTTCCCGTATCCATGCCGGCCTCGGCAGCTGGGGTGATAGGCTTGGCTGGCGATGTCGCTGCATCGGGTGTGACTTCGGGCGCCAATACCGGAGTGCTCGGGCAAGGCAACGCGGGTCCGGGCATCGCGGGCGCGTCGCGCTCCGATCGGGGTGGCGTCTTCAGTTCGGCGATGGCGCCGCAGATGAATCTTCTTCCTTTGAGGATCAAAAGCCCGACACAAATCGGCGTCAAGGAGCGGCCCGGCGACTTCTTGGTAACGATAGACAGAGATGAGCGAGGAACGCAGATAGCATCGCTGTGGTTTTGCACGAGCGTAGGCAGCGGAGGCCCCGGGTCGGGCAATTGGGCGAAGCTGGCATAGCGGCAGCGCGCGCGCAGCGGGCGGATTTCCCGAGAACAACGGCCTCCCGCGGGGCCGTTCTTCCTTACTGCGCGTGCGCGACCGTCTTGTCTCCAAGCCAGTTATGAGATGCTCGGATGGCATAGAACGATCTGTCGCGCCCGCCCAGCGCGGATCGTCTCGCACGGATGAATCGCACGCCGCCGGGTCAGGGGGCGCGCACCGGCACTGCGTCGAAGGCGACGGTCAGCCGGCTCTCGGCCGTCGTGAAAGGCACGGTGCCATGCCACATGTACGACGGGAACAGCACCAGCTTTCCGGGCGCCGGCCGTACGAAGTGCTCCGGCCCCATTGCCGGGACGGTTCTGAACGGTGGCTGCCCGAATCGGATCCAGCCCTCGCGGGTCTCGGACCCGAGCGCGCTCTCGGGAACCTCGACATAGAACGCCGACGAGAGCCAGCCTCTCGGGTGGAAGTGATCGACATGGTGGCCGTGGGGCTTGAGCAGCACGGACCACGAGCCGCTCACCCGGTAATGACGCGTGTTCCGTTGCGTCAACGGATGAAGCGGATCTTCGCCCACCGACGACATGTATGATCGGATCGGTGACTCGATGGCGGCGAAGAAAGCCTTGATCGCCGGGTCGTCGAGCGTGCTGAGCTCGATCATCGTCTGCACTCCGCCGCGAACGGTCTGCTCGGGCTGCTGGAACGACAGCGGGTGGACGCGCCGCAAGGCGGCTGCAAGGTCCGCGAGCCATGCCGCTCGGTTCGACCACCCCGGCACTTCGTCCAGATCGTAACTGCGGACGAACCTGTCGTAGTCGTAGAGCCAGCGATACATCGGATCCCCGAGCGCGCGCGCAGCGGTGGCGAGCCAGCCCCAGGCCGCTTGATTGGGCGGCTCGAGCTCGATTGCGCGCTTGGCGCGGATGAGTGCCTGCTCGGCCCTGCCTTGCGCAAGCAGCAACGACGCGTGCTGAAGCTTGGCGGCCACGTTGGCGGGCCCGAGCGCCTCCAGGCGCGCCGCGAGAGAGGCGCCGTAGTCGACGTCGCCCGTCTCGAGCTGTGCCTGGGCGACCGCCTGCAGGAGAAGAACATCGTTCGGTGCCCTCTGAAGCGCCGCCTCGAGCATCGTGCGCTCCTCCTGCTCGGCGCCGGCGGCTCGCAAGAGTCGTCCTCTCGCGAGAGTCACCGGGGTCTCCGGCGCACCTGCGCGCAGAGCGGCATCCAGCGGCGCGATGGCCGCGTGCGCGTCGCCGGTGCGCATCCAGATGAGCCGCGCAAGCTCGACCGCGGCTTGGAGAAATGCGGGCCGGCGCTGCAGCGCCTGGCGGAAGGCGGCCTCCGCGGCGTCCAGCTTGCCCAGAAGCAGCAGGGCGCGCGCATAGACGAGCCAGGTTTCCGGCGCGTCAACCTTCGCGGCGAATGCCCTCTCCGCGGCGGACTGCGCTTCGGCGGCGCGGCCCATCTCCCCCAGCGCGACGGCGAGATTGTGCCAAGCCACCCCGCTCTGCGGATAAAGCGTCGTGGCCTTGCGGCTGACCGCGAGCGCGGCGTCGTAGCGACCGAGCTCCTTGTGGAGCACGCTAAGCACGGAAAGCAGCCTGTGACCGGGCGCCGGGCCGTCGGCAAGCGGCGTCAGGAGGTCAATGGCCTCGGCAACTCGACCTGAGCCGGCGAGCTGCTCCGCCGTCGCGACCGGATCTGGATGATAGGCAATCCCCACACGATGCTCCGCGCGCCCCAAGTCGCCGGCACGACCAACACGAGCCCGGCACGTTAGTGGCCGTATGCACAACGACACGACCACGCCCGCCGGTCCGCCCGCTTCGGCGGAGGCCCTCAGTCTATGCCATTCAATTGATGCCGGTCACGCGCTGCGCCGCTGCGGGGCATGAGCACCGCCTTCCGCCAGGCCAATCAACGAACTTACCGCTTGAAATCGTCGAGGGTCACGACCGGGAAGTAGAGGCCCAGCGGTTTGCGCACCCACCACTGCCCGGTCGCTGCACGCGTCGCCGGATCGGAGAATCGATAGTCGTACAACAGCGCGCGGACGTAGCGTGGCGGGCGGTCGGCAAACGGATTGGCGGCCAGCAAATCGACCACCGGCCCGTTGTTCGAGAGCAGCCGATAAACAAGGCTCGCAAACCACGGCTCGTTTCGCGCGCCGCCCAGCGCCGCAAACCACATCTGCCAGTCGAGCCTCGGCTGGTGCGGAATATTCCAGGGAGGTCGCCGGCTCAGAGCTCCCGGCTTGTAGCGGAACTCGTACTCGCGCCATTGCCGACCGTCATCGGAGCCTTCGACTACGATTTCCGGCCGCTCGGTCGTCATGTTGGCGAACAGCCCGTAGTAGTTGACGATCATCAACGGCGAGATGGCGTCCGCGAGCGTCGCCGCCGGAGGCATGATCTGCGGCAGGCAGAGGCGCGAGACCCAGTTCAGCCCGGCGGGCACGACGACCAGCGCAACGGCTATGGCGAGCCCCGTCGCCATGCGGCCGGGGTGCGGGACGCGCGCGGTCACACGCGCGAGAAGGCTCGCCGGCGCCACGGCCCGCAATGCCGCGTCGTCGAACAGGAACACGCAGAGGAGCATGGTGAGGAGGTTGAAGAAGTTGTAGTTGCCGGTCAGTGCAACCAGCGCCTCGAACACGACGATGCACCACGCCGCGCCGGCGCGCAGCCGCCGCGGTGCGAACACGAGGAACGTGAGCCCGACTTCGATCACGAGGGTCAACGCGGTCAGCGCGGCGAGGACGCCGTGCGGCAGCTGCGCCGCGTACCAGGCGAGCGGGGTCGGCAGCGGCTGCGTCCAGAAGTGATAGTCGAGGGCCGTGAGCCCACGCCATGTCTCGTCCCCCGACATGAGCTTGGCCATGCCGGCCATGAACAGATACCGGAACACGAGCCAGCGGTAGAGCCACACGACGATGCGCGAGCCGCCGGTGAGGAAGATCGCGAGAAAACCGGCCTCCAGGAGCAGCCCGTCCCATTGGAACGCCATGAACTCCTGACCGGCGTGTGTAAGGGAGAGATACAGCACGAACAGCCCGATGAGCGCCGGTCGCAGCGCTATGCCGAAGACGACGAGCGACGCGAGCACCACGCCGCTCCAGGCGGCAGTGACGAGCGCTCCGTCGGATGCATTCAGCCAGAAGAGCGTCGGTGCGACGAAGTACGCGTCGCTGCCGAAATGACGGCGAATGGAGTCCAAGTAGGATTCGATCGGCAGCACGCCGGCGCTCCCGACCAACCCCAGGATCTGGACCGCAAGCGAAGCGAACGCGGCAGCGTAGATCAGGCCCAGTCCGCGCAGGAACACTCCGCTGACGCAGTCGTAGCGTTCCGCTTCGAGCGTGGGACCCCACAGCAGCCGGGAGATCCGGTCGAGCAGCCCGCGCCGGCGGGCGAAGAAGCGGTAGGCCGATTCCGCCGCCGCTGCGAAACCCGGCGCGTGCACGTACAGCCACCACCATAGGCCGCGACCCGATGCCAACCGCAGGAGCCGAAATGTCGCGGCAGCCCCCGCATAGGTCGCGCCATCGGGTTGGATGTACTGGATCGCGCGCTTGAACGCGTCCACCGGAATCGCCGGATACTCCGCCGCCGCCTCCTGGTAGGCGCGATAGACGACCTTGCCGGACGTCAGCCCTTCCCAATAGCGAACCCAGTAGCGGCAGATGCCGCAGTCGCCGTCATAGACGAGCGTGGGGCGAGCCGGGGCGGTCTCGCGGAACGGCGCAGGCATTCCGTTACGATAAGCGCGAATCCCCGTACGGCAAAGAGTGTCGGCTCGGCGAAGTCCCCCGCAGCCTTCGCAGCTCGCGAGGCGATGGCCTCCGGCTCACGATCTCGCGAATGCGCGCGACCATTGTCAGGCCATCCGAATGAGGCGAGAATCGGCGCCGGCATCCGCACGATGCTTGTCCGATCGTGCCAACAGCGCCATAAGCTGCGGTTCACGACAAAGTGAGCGCCTCCGGCAGGGCAATCTTCCTGAGCTACGCCTCGCAGGACGCGGAGGCTGCGCAACGAATTTGCGAGGCACTGCGCGCGGCGGGTCTCGAGGTCTGGCTCGACCAGAGCGAGCTGCGCGGCGGTGATGTGTGGGACGCCTCGATCCGGCGGCAGATCAAGGAGTGCGCCCTGTTCGTCCCGGTCATCTCGGCGAACACGCAATCGCGCGACGAGGGCTATTTCCGGCTGGAGTGGAAGCTCGCGGTCGATCGCTCGCAACTGATGGCCGACAGCAGGACGTTCCTGCTGCCGGTGGTCATCGATGCCACGCTCGACGCGAACGCCCTCGTTCCGGCGAAGTTCCTGGAAGTGCAATGGACCCACCTGCCGGCAGGGGCGACGCCCGTGGCGTTCGCCGAGCGGGTGCAGCAGCTGCTCGCGGGCGGGGCTGCGCCGCCTGGAGTCTCGATCGCGACACGGGGCATGCACGCCGCCGCCGCTCCTGCCCATGAGCCCGCGTCGATCGCGGTGCTGCCGTTCGTCAACCGCAGCCACGACCCGGAGGACGAGTATTTCTCGGATGGGCTGGCGGACGAACTGCTCAACGTGCTCACCAAGATTCGCGGCCTGCGGGTGGCGGCGCGCTCCTCGGCGTTCACGTTCAAGGGGAAGGGCGCGACGGTGGCCGAGGTGGGCAGGGCGCTCAACGTCGCCACCGTGCTCGAGGGGAGTGTCCGCAAGGCCGGCAGCCGGATGCGCATCTCGGTGCAGCTCGTGAAGGTGACCGACGGCTACCAGCTATGGTCGGAGAGCTACGACCGGACGCTGGAGGACATCTTCGCGGTGCAGGACGACATCGCGCAGTCGGTCGTGAAGGAGTTGCGCAGCACGCTGCTGGGTGAGGCGGCGGACGCGAAGGCGGCCACGGAAGCGACGGCCCAGGTCGCGGCGGCGGTGAAAGGTCGTGCCACCGACGCCGAGGCGCACCGCCTCTATCTGCAGGGGCGGCACTTCGTGAATCGCTTCACCCGGGAGGACATCGCCAAGGGTATCGGGTATCTCGAGCAGGCTCTGGACCGGGACCCGGAATTCGCGCTCGCCTGGGTCAGCCTGAGCGCGGCGTACGCTGAGGAAGCGGGTCAAAGCTGGGTCCCGCTGGCCGAGGGACTGGGCCGGGCGCGGGAGGCGGCTGCACGCGCGCTGGCGCTGGAACCGAAGCTGGCGGAGGCGCACGCGGCGACGGGCTGGATCCACATGAACTACGACTGGGACTGGCGGGGCGCGGAGGCAGCTTTCAGCCGAGCGCTGGAGCTGGCGCCGGGCAATGCCGCCGGTCTTCGCCACGCCGCGGGCCTTGCCTTCAGGCTCGGTCGCCTCGACGAGGCGATCGCGCTTTGGGGCCACGCGATCGAGCAGGACCCCTTGAATGCATCGGCTTACCACAGCCTCGGGATAACGCTCGACGCGGCCGATCGGCTCGCCGAGGCGGAACAGGCGTATCGGAAAGCGCTCGAGCTTGCGCCGCAGAGACACGGCGCACACGCATTCCTCGGGCTGAACCTGCTCGCCCAGGGTCGAAGTGATGAGGCGCTGGAGGAGGCGCTGCGGGAACCGGAGTCGTGGCGCTTCTATGCGCTGGCGATCGTACATCGCGCCGCGGGCCGCGGGGCGGAAGCCGACGCGGCGCTGAACGAGCTGATCGCAAGGCACGCGGCGGACGCGGCCTTCCAGATCGCGGTGGTGTACGCGGCAGGGGGCGACATGGACATCGCCTTCCAATGGCTCGAGCGGGCGTACATCCAGCGCGACCCCGGTCTCAGCGACCTGAAAGGCATCTCATTGCTGCGCCCGCTGCACGCCGATCCGCGGTGGAGTGCGTTGCTGCGCAAGATGAGACTGACGGACTAAGGTAGCGTAGCGCGGGCGCTCGAAGGGGGTTAGGGGCACCTGGAGATGTGCTAATTTAGTCCTGGCCGACGTGTGGCACGCACCTCGGCAGGACGATCCGCAGAATGAGACGTCGCGAATTTGTCGCACTCCTGGGTAGCGCAACGACCATCTGGTCGACGCTCGCGGCTCCTCAGCAGGTCGACCGCGTGCGACGCATCGGGATCCTGAGCTTCCGCAGCAACGAGGAATTCTGGGGAGAGTATGTCCCCGCGCTCAAGGATCGCCTCCAGACGCTCGGCTGGAAGGAAGTTCGCAATCTTCGCTACGTTGGTCTCCCTGTCGAAGGAACCGACCAACTCCAGGCTGCCGCGGATCAGCTCGTCGCACTTTCGCCGGACGTCATCTTCGCCTCGAGCAATCCGGCGGTGGCGGCGCTGATGAAAGCGACGCGCAGCATACCAGTGGTCTTCACAAGCGTGTCCGACTCGGTGGGAAGCGGTTTCGCCGCGAGTCTGGGGCATCCCGGCGGAAACGTGACCGGCTTTCATAATTTCGAGCCTGGCATTGCCGCTAAGTGGTTCGAGCTGCTTACGCAGCTGGCACCGGGCGTCCGTCGGGTGGCAGTCGTCTGCGATTCGCAGATTGCCGCGAACGTTGCGTTCCTCCAGGTCTCGCAGCATGTTCATCCGCTGGGCGTGAAGGTAGTTGCCGCCCGCGTGGACGAGGCTGGCGAATTCGCGCCGACCTTGACGGCTTTCGCGAAGGAATCAGGCGGCGGGTGCATCGTTGCGCCGAATCCGATAAATTCGACCGGACGGGATCTCCTCATCGGACTCGCGGCGCGGCTCAATCTGCCGACGATCTATCCGTTCCGTTTCTATCCGGACGGGGGCGGCCTGGCCTCGTACGGCTTCGATCGGACGCAGCAGGTGCTGGAGGTCGCTTCGTACCTCGATCGGATCTTGCGCGGGGCGAAACCGGAAGGCCTCCCCGTGCAGCTACCGACAAAATTCGAGTTCGTCATCAATCTCAAGACCGCCAGAGCGCTCGGCCTGACGGTTCCACAGTCGCTGCTGCTCCTCGCCGACGACGTGATTCAGTGAAAGCGGCGGGCGGTTCTATCGAGACTATCGATCGCGTCCGCGGCTCGCCGCATCGACTCGATGCTGCAACCCACGGCGCTGGACAAGGCGTTGCACCAGTCCCATCCTTGACGCGTCCGGACTCCGGGTAACCTCGATGCGCCTCCTGGTGGTAGAAGACGACACGCAATTGCGCACGGTCATTGCGCTCACCTTCCGGGACCTGGGCTACGTCGTCGATACGGCTGCGGAAGGCGCCGCAGCGGATCAGCTCCTCGGCACTCGCGACTTCGACGTGGTAGTGCTCGACCTCGGGCTGCCGCGAGTCGACGGCCTCGAGGTCTTGAATCGCCTTCGCCGCCGGCGAAGCGAAACGGCTGTTCTCGTGCTCACGGCTCGGCATCGTGTCGAAGAGCGCATCCGGGGGCTCGACCTCGGCGCCGACGACTACCTGGTCAAGCCATTCGCACTCGGCGAGCTCGAGGCGCGCGTGCGCGCCTTGACGCGGCGGCATGCGCGGACTATTCACTCGGGGGCGTGCTCGCGTATTCGATACCGTAGCCGACATCGCGGCTGACCCGACGCGTCCGGGCGGCGAAAGCTGTCCGGACGGCCGCCGCACTCCTCTGTGAAGGCCCCGAGCGGGGCCGTCGTGCTGGCGTCGACCGCCATTCCTGCACGCGATCGACACTCCCCTAGTGCACGCGTTACTGCTTCATGGTCATCGAGGCGCGCCCGTCCCGCGCATTCGTGCCCAGAGTTCACGAGGCAGACGCGCCCTGTCCTCGAGCACGAACGAGCCCGCCAGAACGAGAAGACCCGATACCAGGCCGGTCAGCAGTGCTTCTCCGTACTCGAGTCGGAAGCGGCCGGGATGAGACCAGGCATCGGCGATCGCGGTCAGAGCGCCCATGAGGATCGCGTTGCCGTAGCGGTTCGCGAAGAGCTTTCCGAGCGGCGTAAAGGTGAGCAACAGCGCCAGGATAACGGCTACGCGGAGTACATCGGATCCATCTTCCTGGCGGACGTCGCATCCGGACCCGCGGCGACCGTGACGGTCAACTGCACGGGGCGGGAGCCGGCCAGGCGCAGAGCCTCTACCCCGCGCTCGTCACCATGAACCTCAAAGGGGCGGCGATCTCCGGCGGGTTCACCGGCAGCCTGAAGCCGGTCGCCGGAACCGATGTCCAGACCGGGGACTGGACCTTCGCGACGACGCAGTGAGCGAGCGAAGTCGGCTGGCTTCGCGATCAATTGCCGTGCGAAGTCAGCCGACGACGCTCAGACGTCCGATCGCCAGTCGCGGGCTAACTGCCTGCCCGCCGATCGGACCGCGGCTTCCGCGCGGTCGGCGCCCTCTTCTTGTCTGGCGGCCATGCTCGCAAGGGCGAGCATCAGCATCCCGGCCAAGCCGCCCAACAGGAACACCCACGGCAACCACGAGATCGAGACCATCGGGCACCCTCGTTCGTGATGAGGAGGAGTCCACAATCTAGGCCCGGTCGCGAGGCGCGGGAATCAGCGCACGGCTATTTCGTCGTAGGAGAATGGCCGACCGGGCGTCGGCGCCGGCGCGATGGAGAGGCGTGGCGGAAGCGTGCCGACTGCCTGTACCCGCCCGGAGCTCGCGGCGTTTGCCGCCGGCGGTCGCCGCCGCGGGGCCGGTCCGGGCCATTCGCGCCGCCGGACGCCCGTTCGGCGCCTAGAATCGACGGTTCGGCTCCCGTCGCCTTTCCTGCGCCGCGACTCGTCGCGACAATGTCCGAACAGTCTCGTACGCGGATGCAAGTTATGAACGAACCGACCGCCTTCGACCCTCCCGCTCCCTCGGCCATCGGGACGGCATCGACGCCCTGCCACGGCTCGGGCCACCCGCTCGAAAGCATCGCCTTTTTCCGGCGTTTCAAGCCGTCCGCCGGACGGGATCTGCTCTACACGTTCATCTGGAACGTGGGATTCGCCGTCGCCTTCACGGTTCTGGCGTTGCTGTTCGATCCCGACGCCCGGCTGGCGCGAGCCTTCTGGATCAATTTCGTCGTCGCCAACTGCGTCGGATTCCTCATTCATCTCGGTTTCAGCCTGAGCCACCGGCTTCTCGGCGATTCGCTGCGCGACCTCTCGGTCGTCGCAAGGTCGATCTACTATTCGATCGTCTCGATCGCCGGCGTGTTCGGCGGATATTGGCTCGGCTTCACGCTGCTCTCGTGGGACGCACAGCGAAGGTGGGTGTTTTCGGCGCAGGGCGCGATCGCCGTGCTGCTCTTGAGTCTGACCATCTCGGGCATCCTGGCATCCTTGTTCTACGCGCGCGAACGGCAAGCCAGGGCCGAAGCCGTCTTTCACAGCGAACGCGCCCGGGTCGCTGCTGCCGAGCGCCAGATCAAGGTTGCGGAGCTGAAGCTGCTTCAAGCGCAGGTCGAACCGCACTTCCTGTACAACACCCTCGCCAACGTCGTCAGCCTCATCGATGCCGATCCCGGCAAGGCGAAGCGCCTGGTGGAGCGGTTCATCGACTATTTGCGACGCGCCGCCGCTGCAACCACCGGCGCCGAGTCGACGCTCGGTGGCCAGGTCGAGCTGCTGCGCGCCTATCTCGATCTCATCGGCCTGCGAGTGGGGCCGAGACTGCGCTACACGATCGACGTTCCCTCGGAGCTGGCGTCCCTTGCGCTGCCGCCGATGCTGCTGCAGCCGCTGGCCGAGAATGCCGTCAAGCACGGCATCGAACCCGCAACCTACGCCGGCGAGGTCGTCGTCAGCGCGCGCCTGACCGGCGAGCGATTGGTGCTCACGGTGGCCGACAACGGTGTCGGCGTGAGCTCGACGCGCTCCGGAGATTCGACGGGCCTGGGACTCGCCAACCTGCGTGAGCGATTGGCGACCCTGTATGGTCCGCTCGCCGCGTTGAAGCTCGAGGATCGTCGACCCGGCACGAGGGCGACCGTCACGCTGCCCGCGGTGTCCCGATGAGCGACGTCTTGGTCGCGCCGCGGGCTCTCATCGCAGAGGACGAGCCTCACCTCGCGCAATACCTGCGCGACCGCCTGGCCGTCGTCTGGCCGGAGCTGGAGATCGTCGGCGTAGCGACCAACGGCCCCGACGCGCTGCGCGCGATGGAGCAGCAGGATCCGGACATTCTTTTTCTCGACGTCCGGATGCCGGGGCTGACCGGCCTCGATGTCGCGCGCCGCGCGTCCGAAGGCGTGCACATCGTCTTCGTGACGGCGTTCGACCAGTACGCTGTCGAGGCGTTCGAACGGGAGGCTGTCGACTATGTCCTGAAACCGGTCACGGACGAGCGCCTGTCCGAGACCGTTCGTCGCCTGCGCGACCGGCTGCGCGCGCCTGCGGCCGGCGACGACGCGAGGAACGCGCTCGATGCGCTGTCGCGCATTTTCCCGGGGCTCTCCCGGGATCAGACCGATCGCCTGGCCTGGATCCGGGCATCGGTCGGCAATCAGGTCCGGCTGATCGCCGTGGAGGAGGTCTGCTACTTCCAGGCGAACGACAAGTACACGAGCGTGTTCACGGCGGAAGGCGAAGCGCTCATCCGTACGCCCCTGAAAGAGCTCGCCGAGCGGCTCGATCCGGGGCAGTTCTCGCAGATCCATCGCCGGACGATCGTGAACCTGGCCGCGGTCGCGTCGACGACGCGCGACCTTACCGGCCGCACGCAGCTTCGTCTCAAGGCGCGCCCGGAGACGCTCGCCGTGAGCCGCGCCTTCGCGCATCGCTTCCGACAGATGTGATCCGATTCCCGCATCCGGTCGATCAGGCCTCCCGAGCCTTCGTGGACAGTGGCGAAGACTCGAGCGACGTCCGGAGCGTCAGGCCAGACCTTCGCGCAGCATCTTGCGCCGGATGAAAGCGATCTGGGTCGCGAGCGGTAGCGACTTCGGGCACACGTCGTGGCAGGCCAGAAGCGACATGCAGCCGAACACGCCGTCGTCGTCGCCGACGAGCTCGTAATAGTCGGCATCGGTGCGGACGTCGCGCGGGTCGAGGCGGAAGCGCGCGATCTTGTTGAGCCCGACGGCGCCGACGAAATCCTCGCGCATGCGGGCGGTGCCGCACGCGGCCACGCAGCAGCCGCACTCGATGCACCGGTCGAGCTCGTAGATGCGCTGCGCGAGCTCCGGCTCCATCCGCTCCTCGAGGCGCGACAGGTCGACTTCCTCCTGCTTCAGGTGAACCCAGGTCCGCAGGCGCTCGCTCATCGCGCGCATCCACTTCCCGGTGTTCACCGACAGATCGGCGATCAGCTCGAACACCGGCAGCGGCGCGAGCGTGATCGATGTCCCGAGCTTTGCGGTGAGCGTCCGGCACGCCAACCCCGGCCGTCCGTCGATCACCATGGCGCAGCTGCCGCAGATCCCCGCGCGGCAGACGAAGTCGAACTGGAGCGACGGATCCTGCTTCTCCCGGATCTCGTTGAGCGCGATGAATAGCGTCATCCCGTCCGCCTCCTCGAGCTCGTAGACCTGCACGCGAGGCGCGATGCCGGGCTCCTGCGGGTTGTAGCGCAGCACGCCGATCCGAAGCAGCCGATGCGGTCGAGGCGCCGAGGACTCGCTGGCGCCTGCTCCGGAGAGCTCCTCGGCGCGGGCTCGCTTCGGCGAGAACTCGATGCGTTTGACGGTGGACACTACGCCGTCCTCTCGAGCGGCTCGTCGAGCCGCTCGTTCCTGCCGCGGAAGCGCTGCGGCAGAAGCTGGCGGTACGGCATCAGGCGCTCCTGCGCCGCGAAGCGATCGGCGCCGTCGGGCCCCTGCCTGATCGCGGCGACCTCTGCGGTGCGCGGCTGCGTGTCGGGATGCTCGATGTGGTCTCGGGCGCCGTAGCCGCGCCAACCAGGCGGGAGCTCCATCTGCGTGACGTCGAGCGGCTCGTAGTCGAGCGCCGGCACGGTCGAGTTCTCGTCCTTCCACGAGGCGAGCGTGCGCCTGAGCCATGCCGCATCGTCGCGGCGGGGATAATCCTCGCGGAAATGCGCGCCCCGGCTCTCGGTGCGGGCGAGCGCGCCGCAGGCGACGCACAGCGCGAGCTTGAGCATCTTCGGGACCCGGTAGGCGGTCACGAGCTCGGGATTGGCGCCGCGCGCCCTGTACCTCACGGCGACATTGCGGCTGCGCACGAGCAGCTTCTGCAGCGCGTCGACCGCCTGCTCGAGATCCGCGCCGGTCCGGAAGATGCCGACCTTGGCCGTCATGATCTCCTGCATCGCTGCGCGCAGCGCCGTGGCGCTCTCGCTGCCGGCGCCGCTGAGCAGCCGATCGAGCTTCGCCTGCTCCCGCTGCAGAAACTCCTGGACGAGTCCCGTCGACACCTTGAGCTCGCTCGCGGGGTCCTCGCAGAAGTCGCTCACGAATTCGCCGACCAGCATGCCGGCGACGACGGTCTCGGCCACCGAGTTGCCGCCGAGGCGATTGAATCCGTGCAGGTCCCAGCAGGCGGCCTCGCCGACGGCGAACAGGCCCTTGAGCGTGCGGCTCTGGCCGGTGTGGTCGGTGCGCACGCCACCCATCGTGTAGTGCTGCGCGGGCCGGACCGGAATCCGGTCGACGACCGGATCGAGGCCGAGGAAGTAGCTGCAGATCTCCTTCACTTCCCTCAGGTTGCCTTCGATGTGCTTGCGGCCGAGGAGGGTGATATCGAGCCAGAGGTGATCGCCGAAGCGCGACTTGGCGCCCTTGCCCTTGCGGATGTGCTCCTCCATCCGCCGAGAGACGACGTCCCGCGACGCGAGCTCCTTCTTCTCCGGCTCGTAGTCGGGCATGAAGCGATGCCCGTCGCCGTCGAGGAGCAGCCCGCCGTCGCCGCGGCAGCCTTCGGTGACGAGAATGCCCGCCGGGAAGATTCCGGTCGGATGGAACTGCACGGCCTCCATGTTCCCGAGCGCGGCCACGCCGGTTTCCAGGGTGATGGCGGTGCCGATGCCTTCGCAGATGACCGCGTTCGTCGTCACGCGATACAGCCTGCCGGCTCCGCCGCTCGCGATCACCGTCGCCTTCGCCACGTACGCCGAGAGGCCGCCGGTGATCAGGTTGCGGACGATCGCTCCGTAGCAGCGCCCGCCGTCGTGGATCAGGGCGACAGCCTCCGTGCGCTCGTGCACCGGGATCGAGCTGGCGATCGCCTGGTCGCTCATCGCGAACAGCATCGCGTGCCCCGTCCCGTCCGAGACGTAGCAGGCGCGCCACTTCTTGGTGCCGCCGAAGTCGCGCTGCGCGACCAGGCCGTGCGCTTCGTCGCGTTCGGTGATCGTGACCTTCTTGCCGTTGATGATGACTTCGCGATCGCCCTTCCTGACGCGGCTCCAGGGCACGCCCCAGGCGGCGAGCTCGCGGACCGCCTTGGGTGCCGTGTCGACGAACATGCGCACGACGCGCTGGTCCGCGCCCCAGTCGCTGCCGCGCACCGTGTCCTCGAAATGCACGTCTTCGTTGTCGCCGCTGCCCTTGATCATGTTGCCGAGCGAGGCTTGCATGCCTCCCTGAGCGGCTGCGGAGTGCGAACGCTTCGGCGGCACGAGCGACAGAATGATCACGTCGTGCCCGCGGCGCCTGGCGCCGATCCCGAGGCGCAGGCCGGCGAGCCCTCCGCCGATCACCAGCACGTCGGTGTAGAGGATCCTCACCGCGGAGCCGGGAGCCCGGAGGGCACGTAGCGCTCGCCGTACCGGGCCTGGTGCTCGATCCCGATCCTGATGTAGGCGACGAGGGTGGTGAGCCCCAGGACGAGGAAGAAGACGGTCAGCGACCACTTGAGCGCCTTCAGGCGGCGGCGCAGGACGCTCGCGTCGACGCTGCCGAGCCAGCCCCACTTGAGCGCGAGGCGGTACAGGCCGATCCCGCCGTGGAGCTCCACGGCGAGGAGGAGCAGCAGGTACAGCGGCCACAGATGGTCGCTCCAGACCCGGTCGGCGGATTCGAAGGGTCCGATGCGGTCCGGTCGCGTGAGCATGAGGTAGAGGTGCACGGAGGCGAGAAAGAACATCGCGAAGCCGGTGAAGACCTGCCAGAACCACAGCGTCGTGTCCTCGTGGTGCATGACGCGCATGTGGCCGCGGAAGGTCCCGAGCTGGCGGTAGCTGATCGGGAACTTGCGCATCGCGAGGAGGGCGTGGGCGACGAAGAGCCCTATCACGATCGCGACCGCCGTCGACACGATCGCTGGATAGGATCTGCCGAAGACGAAATAGCCCTCGAAGAGCCTGGTCACGGTCCACATCGCGTCCCGCGAGATCAGGATCGACGAGACGAAGAACATGTGGGCCCACATGAACACGACCAGCAGCAGCCCCGTCGCGCTCTGCCAAAGGTCAAGCCGCGCCGGCCATCGGCTCTTGCGCGCGCGGTCGGTCAGGCCTGCGCCGGCGATAATCTGGGTGCTCGAATCCATCGGAGTCCGGCCTCGCTCGCGCCTCCTCTCGCGCGGCCCACGCTTTCCGGGCGACCTGCGCCCCGGGCGCGCATGTATCGGCGGCGCTAGGCGGTCGGGCCGGACAAAGCGTATTCCCCGAGCAAGGCGGGACTATTGACTTGAGTCAAGAGATTCTTAGGCATCGCTTGCGCCGCCTGCTCGGTGCTGTCGACAATTCTTCACTCGCCTGCCGGTCTGACGAACGTCGGCGGGTGCCCAACGTTGGAAGGAGCGGAATGTTCCAGATCCGCATTCACGGCCGCGGCGGACAAGGTGTGGTCTCCGCAGCCGAGATGCTCTCGGTGGCCGCTTTTCTCGAGGGCCGGTTCGCGCAAGCGTTCCCCAGCTTCGGCTCCGAGCGCATGGGGGCGCCGGTCATGGCATTCTGCCGCATCGACGACAAGGAGATACGCCTGCGCGAGCCGGTGCTCGATCCGGACGCGCTGATCGTTCAGGACCCGACTCTGCTGCACCAGGTCGATCTGTTCAAAGGCCTGCGCAGGACCGGCTACATCCTCATCAACTCGACGCGCGGCTTCGACGAGCTGGGAATGCAGGAGTTCGTCCGCGGCTTCCGCCCGTCGCATCTGTGCGCGATCGCTGCAACCGAGCTCGCACTGAAGCACGTCGGGCGCGCGGTTCCCAACGTTCCCCTCCTCGCGGGCTTCGCCGCGATCACGCGCGAAGTGAAGCTCGATTCGGTGATCGCCGCGATCCGGGAGAAGTTTCCGCCGGCGGTCGCCGACAGGAATGTCGCCGCGGCGACGGAAGCCTACGCGACCTCGCAACGCAAGACGGAGTCGAGCCATGCTCAAGCAGATTGAAGGCTCGCAGGCGATGGCGGAAGCGATCTCGCGCTGCCGCCCCGAGGTGATCTGCGCCTACCCGATCACGCCTCAGACCCACATCGTCGAGGGCCTCGGCGAGAGGGTGAAGACGGGCGAGCTGCAGAACTGCGAGTTCATCAACGTCGAGTCCGAGTTCGCGGCCATGTCGGTCGCGATCGGCGCCTGCGCCGCGGGCGCGCGCACCTACACCGCGACCGCGAGCCAGGGCCTGCTGTTCATGGCCGAGGCCGTCTACAACGCGGCCGGGCTCGGTCTGCCCATCGTGATGACCATCGGCAACCGGGCGATCGGCGCGCCGATCAACATCTGGAACGACCACTCCGACAGCATGTCGATGCGCGACGCCGGATGGATCCAGCTCTATGCCGAGACCAACCAGGAAGCCCTCGACCTGCACATCCAGGCCTTCCGGCTCGCCGAGGAGCTGTCCTGCCCGGTGATGGTCTGCGTCGACGGCTTCATCCTCACCCACGCCTACGACCGCGTTGACGTCCCGGCCCAGGATCGGGTCGACGCCTACCTCCCGCCGTTTCGTCCGAGGCAGATCCTCGATCCGGCGCAGCCGGTCAGCATCGGGGCGATGGTCGGCCCGGAAGCGTTCATGGAAGTGCGCTACCTCGCGCACCACAAGCAGCTCCGCGCGCTGCGCCTGATCCCGAGGCTCTCGGAGGAATTCCGGCGCCACTTCGGCCGAGGCTCGGGCGGGCTGCTGCGAACGTATCGCACCGAGGACGCCGAGACGATCGTCGTTGCGCTCGGATCGGTCAACGGCACGATCCAGGAGGTCGTCGACGAAATGCGCACGGCCGGATCGCGGATCGGGTCGGTCTCGATATGCGCGTTCCGGCCGTTTCCGCTCGCCGCGCTTCGCCAGGCGCTGGAGCAGGCGAAGCGCGTCGTGGTCATCGAGAAGTCGCTGGCGGTCGGCCTCGGCGGGCACCTCTCCGACGGCGTTCGCAAGTCGCTTTCCGGCATCGTGCTCAACGGCTACACGGTGATCGCGGGCCTCGGCGGGCGCGCCATCACGCGCCAATCGCTGCGCCAGCTGTTCAAGGACGCCGAAGCCGACGAGCTCGACCAGGTGACCTTCCTCGATCTCAACGCCGACCTCGTCGCACACGAGCTCGAGCGGGAGGCGCAGGCCCGCGAAAGCGGCCCGACCGCGGAGGCGATCCTGCGCCGGATCGGCACCGTGGCTTCGCAGATCAACTGAGGTCCGTGCTCCCATGGAGATGCAACCGATCAAGTTCTATCAGACGGCGACGTTCACGGTCGGCAACCGGCTGCTCGGCGAGGACGAGCGCTCGGTTCAGGCGAACATGCGGCGCACGAACTCCCTTAACTCCGGCCATCGCGCGTGCCAGGGCTGCGGCGAGGCGCTCGGAGCGCGCTACGCGATCGACGCCGCGATGCGCGCCTGCGACTCGAGGCTGGCCGCGGTCAACGCCACCGGCTGTCTCGAGGTGTTCTCGACGCCGTACCCCGAGACCTCGTGGCAGATCCCGTGGATACACTCGCTGTTCGGGAACGCCGCCGCGGTCGCCGCGGGCATGGCCGCGGCGATGCGGGTGAAGGGGCGCGCCGACGTTCGGGTGATCGCTCAGGGCGGCGACGGAGGCACCACGGACATCGGGTTCGGATGCCTGTCGGGCATGTTCGAGCGCAACGACGACGTACTGTACATCTGCTACGACAACGAGGCGTACATGAACACGGGCGTGCAGCGCTCCAGCGCCACGCCGCCGGCGGCGCGCACTGCCACGACCGCAGCCGTCGGCTCCGCGCCGGGCAACGTCTTCGGCACCGGCAAGAACGTGCCGCTCATCGCCATGGCGCACGGCATTCCCTACGTCGCGACCGCGAGCGTCGCGAACCTGCGCGACCTGGAAGCGAAGGTCACCAAGGCCATGGGGATTCGCGGGGCGCGCTACATCCATATCCATGTCCCCTGCCCGCTCGGCTGGGGCTCCGCGCCGGCGGACACGATCAAGGTTGCGCGGCTGGCCGTCGAGTCCGGCCTGTTTCCGCTGTTCGAGGCGGAGCACGGCGAGGTCACCGGCAGCACCAGGATCCGGCGCAAGCTGCCCGTCGAGGAGTATCTCTCGTTGCAGAAGCGCTTCGCGCACCTGTTCGGCAAGCCGCGCGATACTGCGCGCATCGAGATGATCCAGGCGATCGCCGACCGGAACGTCGAGCGCTTCGGCCTGCTTGGCTAGAGACCGGTCATGACCAAGCCGTTTGCCATCACGCTCGACGTCGGGTCCAGCCTCGCCAACAAGACGGGGTCCTGGCGAACCCTGCGCCCGGTCTACCTCGACCGGCTGCCGCCGTGCAACCACGCCTGCCCGGCGGGCGAGAACATCCAGGGCTGGCTCTACCACGCCGAGAGCGGCGATTACGAGTCGGCCTGGCGCGCGCTCGTCGTCGACAATCCGCTGCCGGCGGTGATGGGCCGCGTCTGCTATCACCCCTGCGAGACGGCGTGCAATCGCGGCCAGCTCGACGAGGCGGTCGGCATCAATTCGGTCGAGCGCTTTCTCGGCGACGAAGCGCTCAAGCGCGGCTGGAAGTTCGATCCGCCGCCGGCGGAGTCGGGCAAGCGCGTCCTCATCGTCGGCGCCGGCCCTTCCGGGCTGTCGGCCGCGTATCATCTGCGCCGCCTCGGGCATCGCGTCAAGATCGTCGAGGCCGGCCCGCTCGCCGGCGGCATGATGCGCTTCGGCATCCCGAAGTACCGCCTGCCCCGCGGCGTCCTCGACGCGGAGCTCCGGCGCATCCTCGATCTGGGCGTCGAGCTCGAGCTCAACCGCAAGGTCGGCAGCATCCTCGATGCGATGCGCGAGAGCCGCGCCGATGCCGCGTTCCTCGCCGTCGGCGCCCATCTCGCGAAGCGGGCCTATATTCCAGCCGGCTCCGCTGCGCGCATGCTGGACGCGGTCTCGGTGCTCCGCGGCATGGAAGGCGAGGACAAGCCGATGCTGGGGCGGCGGGTCGTCGTCTACGGCGGAGGCAACACGGCGCTCGACGTCGCCCGGACCGCGAAGCGCCTGGGCGCCACCGAGTCGATCATCGTCTATCGGCGCACGCGCGAGAAGATGCCCGCGCATGACTTCGAGGTCGAGGAGGCGCTGCAGGAAGGCATCCTGATCAAGTGGCTGTCGACCATCAAGAACATGGCCGACGAGGGCACGCTGGTCGTCGAGAAGATGCAGCTCGACGAGAAGGGCTTTCCGCAGCCCACGGGCGAGTTCGAGACGCTCGAGGCCGATTCACTCGTCCTGGCGCTCGGGCAGGACGCGGACCTCTCGCTGCTGAACGACGTGCCGGGGCTGGAGATCGAGGCCGGCGTGGTGAAGGTCAGCCCCAACATGATGACGGGGCACGCCGGGATCTTCGCGGGCGGCGACATGGTGCCCTCTGAGCGCACCGTCACCGTCGCGGTCGGTCACGGCAAGAAAGCCGCGCGCTGCATCGACGCGTGGCTGCGCGGGACCGTGTACGCGCCGGCGCCCAAGCACGAGCCCGCCGCGTACGAGCAGCTCAACCCCTGGTACTACGCGGACGCGGCCAAGACCGTGCGCCCGACGCTCGCCCTCGTCCGGCGCACGTCGACCTTCGAGGAGGTCGTCAGCGGCCTCGACGAGACCAATGCCCTGTTCGAGGCGCGCCGCTGCCTGTCCTGCGGCAACTGCTTCGAGTGCGACAACTGCTACGGCGTCTGCCCCGACAACGCCGTGATCAAGCTCGGCCCCGGCAAGCGGTTCGAGTTCAACTACGACTTCTGCAAGGGCTGCGGGCTGTGCGTGTCCGAGTGCCCCTGCGGAGCGATCAAGATGGTTCCGGAGACGATCTGACCCGACGCGTCACGACGCGCGGCGCGGCGGACGTGAAGCCTCGAAGCTCATCCTGGGAGAACGCCATGTTGCAGAAGCACGATGGAGGCCCGGCATCGATTCCCGCGCATTCGCCGCCGAAAGGCCTCGCGCTGCTGCAGGACCCGGCGCGCAACAAGGGGACCGCGTTCACCGAAGCCGAGCGCGACGCGCTGGGGCTGCGCGGGCTGCTTCCCGCGCACGTGTCCTCGCAGGAGCAGCAGCTCGGGCGCGTGCTCGACAACTTCAGGCGCAAGTCGTCCGACCTGGAGAAATACGTCAACCTGCGCGCGCTCCACGATCGCAACGAGACGCTGTTCTTCCGCTTGCTGATCGAGAACCCCGACGAGACGACCCCCATCGTCTACACCCCGACGGTGGGGCTCGCGTGCCAGCGCTACACGCACATCTTCCAGCGCCCCCACGGCGTGTTCGTGAGCGCCGCCGATCGCGGGCGCGTCGAGGCAGTGCTCGCGAACTGGCCGCACCGGGACGTGGCGATCATCGTGGTGAGCGACGGCGAGCGGATCCTGGGGCTGGGCGATCTCGGGGCCAACGGCATGGGGATCCCCGTGGGCAAGCTCGCGCTGTACACGGCCTGCGCGGGCGTGCCTCCCGGTGCCTGCCTGCCGGTGCTGCTCGACGTCGGCACCAGCAATTCGGAGCTTCTGGACGACCCGTTGTACATCGGTCTGCACCGGCCGCGCCTGCGCGGCGAAGCCTACGACGAGCTCGTCGACGAGTTCGTGACCGCGGCGAACGCGCTGTTTCCCGGAGTCGTGATCCAGTTCGAGGACTTCGCGACCCACAACGCGTTCCGCCTGCTGCGCAGGTACCGCGACCGTATCCCGACCTTCAACGACGACATCCAGGGCACCGCGGCGGTCACGCTCGCCGGGCTGCTCTCCGCGCTGCGCGTCACGGGCGGCGCGCTTCGCGATCAGGTCGTCCTGTTCCAGGGCGCGGGCGAGGCCGCCACGGGCATCGCCGACCTCCTCGTCGAAGCGATGGCGGCCGCCGGCGCGGACAAGTCGGAGGCGCGAAAGCACTGCTGGCTCTTCGACTCCCGCGGCCTCGTCGTCAAGGGCCGGGCGGACCTGGCCGAGCACAAGCGCCCCTACGCCCACGACCACGCCCCCGTCGGCAGCCTGGCCGAGGCGGTGAAGGCGCTGCGCCCGACCGCGATCGTCGGCGTCGCCGCGGTCGGCGGCGCGTTCACCGAGGAGGTCGTGCAGGCGATGTCCGGGCTCAACCGCCGGCCGATCATATTCGCGCTCTCGAACCCGACCTCGAAATCGGAGTGCACCGCGGCCCAGGCGTACCAATGGTCGGAGGGCCGCGCGCTTTTCGCGTGCGGCTCGCCGTTCGATGCCGTCGCCTGGAACGGCAGGACCTTCGTGCCGCGGCAGGGGAACAATTCGTACATCTTTCCCGGCGTCGGCCTTGGAGTCATCGTCTCCCGCGCGAGCCGCGTGACCGACGAGATGTTCATGACCGCTGCGAAGGCGCTCGCCGAGCAGGTGACGGAAGCCGACCTCGAGCAGGGCAGCCTGTATCCGCCGCTCAAGAGCATCCGCGACGTCTCGGCGCACATCGCGGCGGCGGTGGCGGCGGTGGCGTACCGGAGAGGCCTCGCGCGCGAGCCGGCACCCGCGGATCTGCTCGCTCACGTCAAGTCGCGGGTGTACGAGCCGCGCTACGCCGACTACGCCGCGCGCTAAGGCATGCAGCCGCGCACCGACGCCCGGAAACGCAAGGAGAGGGCACCGACGCCATGAGGGAAACCGCGCTCGCGATGCTTCTGCACCATCCGTTCGTCGCGGAGTTCGAGCCGCGCCACGTCGAGAAGCTGGCGGGGCTCGCGCGGCAGATCCGGTTCGAGCGGGACCAGGTCGTGTTCCGCGAGGGCGACGACTGCTCGGAGTTCTATCTGATCGTCACCGGGCTGGTCGCGCTGGAGATTGTCGCGCCGGGACATACCTTCCGCGTGCAGACTCTGTTCGCGGGCGACGAGCTGGGCTGGTCGGCGCTCCTCATGGGCCGCGGCAAGAATTTCCAGGCCCGGACGCTCGAGCGTGTCGACGCGCTGGCCTTCGAGGGGACCGAGCTGCTGGCCGCGTGCCGCGAAGACACGCTGTTCGGCTTCATGCTCATGCAGCGCCTGCTGGCGGTCGTCGCCGAGCGCCTGCAAGCCACCCGCGTGCAGCTCCTGGACATGTACTCGCCGATCGCCGCGCGGGCCGGGGCCTAGCACGCCGGGCCGCCGCCGAGCGGCGAAGCCCGGCGCGTCCGACGCGCTCGTGAGCCCGATCGCGATCAGCATCCTGCTGGTGCTCGCGCTGGCCGGCTTCGCCGCGCTCGCGTGGCGCAAGCTCGCGATCGTCGTGAAGCTCGGACCCGAGGTGCGCTGGGACCGCCCCCTCGCGCGCCTGCGCTCGGTGCTCGTCAACGGCCTGCTCCAGTCCCGCATGGTCGCGCGGGAATGGCGGCCGGGCCTGATGCATGCGGTGATCTTCCTGGGCTTCATGACGCTGCTGGTGCGCAAGCTCCAGCTCCTGGCGATCGGCTACGACGAGAGCTTCGTCTATCCGGGCGTCGCGGGCGGCGTGTTCGCGAGCCTCAAGGACGGCGTCGAGCTGGCGGTGCTCTGCGCCGTCGCCTACGCGTTCTGGCGGCGCTTCGTGCTCAAGCCGCGGCGCCTCGAGCGCAATCGCGAGGCGCTGCTGATTCTGTCGCTGATCGCGGCGATCATGATCACCGATTTCGCCTTCGACGGCTTCCGCTTCGTGGTCATGGCTCGCTGGGATCCCGGCATCGCCCACGAGCGATCGTTCGCTTTCGCGGGCCGCGCGATCGCCGGCGCCTTCTCGGGCCTGCCGCCGGAGCTGCTCGCGCTGGGCTACCACGGCTCGTACTGGATCCAGATGCTCACGGTCCTGAGCTTCCTCGTGATCCTGCCGGCCGGCGAGCATTTTCACATCGTGACGGCGCTACCGACGCTCTTTTTTCGGCGCGGCGCGCCCGCCAACCGCGTGCCGAGCCTGGACCTCGAAGCGATCATGGGCGAGGGCGAGGCGACCGAGTTCAGGATAGGCGTGCGCAGCGCAGCGGACCTCAGCTGGAAGGACGGGCTGGACGCGTTCACCTGCACCGAGTGCGGACGCTGCAAGGACGCCTGCCCGACGTTCCTGACCGGCAAGCCCTTGGCGCTCAAATGGGTGTTCGACGCCCTCAAGCGGCACCTGCTCGAGCAAAGGAACGCGATCCGCGCCGGCGACGCTGAGGCCCTTCCCAAGCTCGTTGGCGAGGTGATTGCGCCGGAAACCCTCTGGGCCTGCACCACCTGCGGCTATTGCGAGGCCGCGTGCCCCATTGAGCTCGAGCACCTGCCGCGGTTCTACCGTCTGCGCCAGCACGAAGTGCTCATGGAAGGCGCGTTTCCGCGGGAGCTCAAGGCAGTGTTCGACGCCTACGAGGTGCAGAGCAACCCCTGGGGCCTTCCCGCCGAATCACGCGCAGACTGGACGGAGGGGCTGGGCGTGGTTGTCGTGCAGACCCCCGCCGACGCCGCCGCGCTGGACTACCTCTTCTACGTCGGCTCGGCCGAGTCCTTCGATCCGGGAGCGCAGAAGATCGCGGTGGCGTTCGTGAAGATCCTGCGCCACGCCGGTGTCCGCTTCGGCATCCTCGGCTCGCGGGAGACCTCGACCGGGGAATGCGTGCGCCGTGCCGGCAACGAAATGCTCTTCCAGCAGCTCGCCCGAACGCTGATCGAAACCCTAAACGGTCTGGGGATTAGGCGGATCGTGACCTGCGATCCTCACGCCTTCAACAGCTTGAGGAACGAATATCCGGAGTTCGGCGGCCGCTACGAGGTCGTCCACCACACCCAGCTGATCGCCGAGCTGATCGCGCAGCACCGCATCCGAGTCGACCGCTCGCTCGAGCGCGTGATCTACCACGAGCCGTGCTACCTCGCGAGGCACAACGGCGAGTACGAGGCTCCACGCAAGGTGATCGCGGCGCTCTGCCGCGATGCGCCGCTCGAGTTCGCGCTCCGGCGCGAGAAGGCGATGTGCTGCGGGGCCGGCGGCGCGCGGATGTGGATCGACGAGAAGATCGGGCGCCGGATCAACGTCACCCGCGTCGAGCAGGCGCTGACGGAGCGTCCCGGCGTGATCGCGACGGCCTGTCCCTACTGCGCGACGATGATGAATGACGGGCTGAAGATCCTCGAACGCGAGTCCGGCGTCGTCACGCGCGACATCGCCGAGCTGGTCGCCGCCGCGCTCCTCGACGAGACGTCGTCGTAGCCGCGCAGCCGATCGATTACCCAGCCGGGAAACACCGAGACCGCGATCGCGAGCGACAGGCAGAGCACGCTCGCGCCGCGCGCAGACGAAGCCGGCGCGCGCTCCGCGACCGGCGCGTCCTCGGCGCTCATGAACAGAAGCTGGATCACGCGAAGATAGAAGTAGATCCCCAGGTAGCTGCCCAGGAGACCGAGCACGGCGTACGCGGTGAAGCCGGCGGCGATCACGTTCTTGAAGATGAGGAACTTGGCGATGAACCCGGGGAAGGGCGGAATCCCCGCCAGGGACAGCATCGCCACGGCGATCGCGATGGCGCAGTAGGGCTGGCGGCGGAACAGCCCTCGCAGGTTGTCCAGCCGATCCTCGGGCGCATCGTCGGGCCCGCGCGGAAGCGATGCGAAGGCGAGCAGGTTCGTGAGCCCGTAGGCCAGGACGTAGAAAACGACCGCCTGCAAGCGGCTCGGCCCGTCGCCCAGGAAGGCGTAGAACAGGTAGCCCGCGTGGGCGATCGACGAGTAGGCGATCATCCGGCGGAAGCTCGGCTGGCGCATCGCCGCGAGATTGCCCCAGACGATCGAGGCGAGCGAGAGCAGGGCGATGACGTCGGACATCGGCCGCGAGAGAGTCGCGTCGCCGATCGCGCGGGCGGCGGCGAGGAGCACGCCGGCCTTGACGATCGTCGCCATGAAGGCGGTCACCGGCGGCGTCGCGCTCTCGTAGGCGTCCGGCGCCCAGGTGTGGAACGGCACGACGGCGGCCTTGACGAAGAACGCGATCACGATGAGAACCGCGCCGGTGGTGGCGATCGCGTCCGGCGACCGGAGCGCCGCGCGGAACGTCGACAGCGACATCGATGCGCTCCAGCCATAGAGGAGCGACACGCCCATAAGGAGCGTCGCCGTCGCCGCGCCGCCCAGCACCAGGTACTTGAGCGCTCCTTCCGCGCTCTCGGAGCGGCGGAACGCGACGAGGATCAGCGCATAGACGGGCAGCGACATGAGCTCCAGGCCCAGGAACAGCGTCACGAAGCTGTCGGCCGACAGCAGGAGGCACAGGCCGTAGAGCGACGACAGGAACAGCGCCGGGAACGCCCGCTCCTGCGCTTCGTTGCGCGAGATGACGAGCACGGGCAGGGCAAGCGCGAGGACGACGGCTTTGGCGAGCAGCGCCGGCGGATCCGCCGAATAGTGACCGGGGAACGCGGCGAAGGCGTAGCCGCTCGCCGCCAGGAACGCCGCGGCGGCCGCGGCGAAACCGACCGCGATGACCGCGACGAGGAGCGGGACAGTCCTGCGCGCCGTGCCGGCAGTCTCGATCGCGATCGCGACCACGATCCCGGCCAGCAGGCAGTGCTCGGGGAGCAGCGCGATCGCGCTGTCGATCCAGCTCATCGCTGACTCTCCGCAGCGTGCATTGCCGACGTGCCGGCGAGGGAGGGGCGGCCGTCGGGCTCGGGCGCGCGCCGGAGCGCGACGCGGGCGCTGCCCGAGCCGGCGACGAGCTCCTGGTACTGCCGCGCGGCGAGCTCGGTCTTGTGCAGCGGCTCCTCGGGGAAGAGCCCCAGCGCGAAGATCGCGACTACGATCGACGCGAGAATCGCCTTCTCGCGCAGGCTCAAGTCGACGAGCGGAAGCTGCGGCGCCTTCGCCGCGCCGAAGAGGAAGCGCTCCGCGAACCAGAGCATGTACCAGGCACCCAGGACGACCCCCGCTACGGCGCTCGCGCTCACGACGAGGGGATAGGCGCTGCCCAGCAGGTACTGCGGCCACGCCGAGCGGAACGCCCCCAGCAGCACCAGGAATTCGCCGGTGAAGCCGCTGGTCGTCGGCAGGCCGATCGCGGCGAGCGTGAGTAGCGCGAAGAACACCGAATAGAGCGGCAGGATCCTGGCGAGCCCGCCGTAAGCGTCAAGCTCGCGGCTGTGGCAGCGCTCGTAGATCATGCCCACCATCAGGAACAGTCCGCCGGCGACGAGGCCGTGGCTGACCATCTGCATCACGGCGCCCTGGATGCCGATCAGGTCCAGGCTCACGAGCCCGAGCATGACGTAGCCCAGGTGGCTGATCGACGAGTACGCGATGGTCTTCTTGATGTCGGTCTGCACCAGCGCCAGGCATGCGCCGTAGACGATGCTCACGACGGCCAGCGTCCCGAAGACCGGCGCGAGCATGCGGGCGGCGTCGGGAAACAGCGGGAAGGCGAGCTTCATGAATCCGTAGGTCCCCATCTTCAGCAGGACGCCGGCGAGGACCACCGAGCCCGCGGTGGGCGCTTCGACGTGCGCGTCGGGCAGCCAGGTATGCAGCGGCACCATCGGCACCTTGATCGCGAAGGACAGCCCGAAGGCGGCGAGCAGGATCGTCTGCACGTCGATCGGTAGCCGGGAGCGGTAGAGATCCTCGAAGGCGAAGGAGACGATGCCGCTCGTCGCCTGCAGCGAATAGACGAAGTAGATCACGGCCGCGAGCATCAGGATGCTGCCGAAGGCGGTGTACAGGACGAACTTGAGCGTCGCGTAGATGCGCCGCTCTCCGCCCCAGATGCCGATGATGAAGAACAGCGGGATCAGCATCGTCTCCCAGAAGAGGTAGAACAGGAACAGGTCCTGGGCGAGGAACGTGCCGAGCATCGCGAACTGCAGGGCGCAGAGCATCGCGTAGAAAAGCTTCACGTCCTTGCGGATCGCGGTGAAGGCTCCGGCAACGACCAACGGACCGAGGAACGCGGTGAGAAGCACCAGCAGGACGTTGTAGCCGTCGAGGCCGATCCGGTAGTACACGCCCCAGGCCGCGATCCACGGGAGCCGCGTCTCGAATTGCAGGCCGGCTGCCGCCGGGTCGAAGCGCGCATACAGCCACGCGGCGAGGGCCAGCTGCGCCAGCATCGCCGCCAGCGTCGCGCCACGCACGAGGTCCTCGCGGCGAGGCGGCAGCACCGCGATCGCGGCGATCGCGGCGACCGGGAGATACAGCAGGATGTTCAGCGCGGCATCAGCCATGGCGGAGCATCCACGCAACCGAGGCGATGATCCCGATCAGCAGCAGGAGCGCATAGCGATGGAGGCTGCCGCTTTGCACCCCGCTCAGCCCGCTGGCCGCCCGACGGCCCAGCGCGGCGAGGCCGTGCAGCGTCCCGTCGAGAATCGTCCGGTCGCCGAGGCGCAGGAAGACGCGATCGGAAATCCAGAGCAGCGGACGCGTCACCACGGCGTCGTAGGCCTCGTCGACGAAATACCTGGAGGCAAGCAGCCGGTGCAGGGGCGCGAGAAGCTGTCGCAGCCGCTCGGCGCGGACCCCTTCGCCGGCGTAGACGAACGCCGCGGCGCCGAGGCCCGCGACGGCGATCGCGATCGAAAGGACGAGGAGCGGGGTCTCCAGGGGCTCCAGCGAAGCCGCGACCCCGGGCAGGGGAAGCAGCGGCCCGAGGAAGTTCGGCAGCGCCACGAAACCTCCGGCCGCCGACAGCGCCGCAAGCACGACCAGCACGCCGGTCATCGAGAGCGGCGACTCGTGCACGTGGTGCTCGACCTCGGCGCTCATGCGCGAGCGTCCGAGAAAGGCCAGCCAGAGCAGGCGGAACATGTAGAACGCGGTCAGGAGCGCCGTGGCCGCTGCGACCGCGAAGAGCAGCGGCGAACCGCCCGCCGTGCTGGCGAGCGCGTACCAGAGGATTTCGTCCTTGGAGAAGAACCCTGCCAGCGGGGGAATGCCCGCGATGGCCGCCGTCGCGATGGCGAAGGTCGCGAAGGTTACCGGGATCCGGCGCGCGAGCCCGCCCATCCTGCGGATGTCCTGCTCGCCGCCGAGCGCGTGGATCACGCTGCCCGCGCCGAGGAAGAGACAGGCCTTGAAGAACGCGTGGGTGTAGAGATGGAAGACCGCGACCCCGTAGGCTCCGACGCCGGCGGCCACGAACATGAAGCCGAGCTGAGAGATCGTCGAGTACGCCAACACCTTCTTGATGTCGGTCTGCACGACCGCGACGGTCGCCGCGAAGAAGGCGGTCGCCACGCCGATCGTGGCGATCAGCGCGCTCGCCTCGGGCGCGTGCGTATAGATCCCCGACAGGCGCGAGACCATGTACACGCCCGCCGTCACCATCGTCGCGGCGTGGATCAGCGCCGACACCGGCGTGGGGCCCGCCATCGCGTCGGGCAACCACACGTGCAGGGGAATCTGCGCCGACTTGCCGGAGGCGCCGATGAACAGGAGGATGCCCACGAGGCTCGCCGGGACCGCGGGTGGGGTGGCCGCCATGAACGCCGCGTTGACGCGGTCGGCGTCCAGGGTCCCGAGCGCCTGGAAGAGAAGGAACATGCCGAGGAGGAATCCGGCATCGCCGATTCGGTTGGTGATGAACGCTTTCTTGCCGGCGCGCGCCTTCTCCGGATCCTCGAACCAGAAGCCGATCAGCAGGTAGGACGCGAGGCCCACGCCTTCCCAGCCGGCGAAGAGGACGAGCAGCGAGCGCCCGAGCACCAGCAGGAGCATGAAGAACAGGAACAGGTTCAGGTACGCGAAGTACCGCGCGTAGCTCGCGTCGTCCTTCATGTAGCCGATGGAGTAGACGTGGATGAGCGAGCCCACGCCGGTCACGATCAGGATCATCACCGCGCTCAGCGTGTCGAGGTAGAACGACACGTCGAACGAGCTGCCGCCGATGAGGGCCCAGGTGTAAGCAGGGTCGAGCAGCGGCGCGCCGCCGCCCGCTCCGAGGAGCATGAAAGCGCGGACCGAAGCGAGGAAGGCGAGGATGGGCAGCCCGCAGCCGACCGCGGAGACGAAGCGCTTGCCGAGGCGGTTGCCGAGGAGCCCGTTCAGCAGGAAGCCCAGCAGGGGCAACAGGACGATCGGTGCGAGCGGATGGCTCATCGCAGGCTAGCCTTTGAGGTCCGCGTAGGCGTCGAGGTCCAGGAGCTTCCTGCGGCGCACGAGAAGCAGCACGATCGGGATGGCGATGGCGATCTCCGCGGCCGCGACGACGAAGACGAGGAACACGAGCACCGCGCCCGCGGCCGACCCCGTGCGCTGCGCGAAGGTGACCAGGCTCAGGTTCACTCCGTTGAGCATGAGCTCCATGCACATGAGCATCACCAGCACGTTGCGGCGCACGATGACGCCGAGAAGTCCCAGCGCGAAGAGCGCGAGGGACGTCGCGAGGAGCATCTGCAGGCTAGTCACGATTGCGCCGTCCGGTCTCGAGCACGGCGACGGCCGCCACGACCGCGGCCACCAGCAGCACGGAGACGAGCTCGAAGTGCAGCCAGTATTCGCCGAGGAACGCGGCCGAAAAATGCTGCAGGGCGAAGCGCGTTGTGCCGCCCCCCGCGGCGACATCCGCCGGTAGCGAGCGCCACAGCGCGTGCACGAGGATCCCGAGGAAGGCGACTGCGGCGACGAATCCCGGGAGCAGCAGCCGCGAGAAGCGCCGGACGTAAGAGCGGTCGCGAACGTCGAGGAGCATGATGGCGTAGACCATGAATACCATGACCGCGCCGACGTAGATGAGCACCTGGAAGATCGCGATCGCGTGCACGCCGAGGAGGGCGTAGACGCCTGCGAGGGAGAGCATCGTCGCGGTGAGCGCCAGCGCGACGCGCATCGGGTGGCGCAGCACGAGCATCAGCGCGGCGCCGACAAGTGCCGTCGCGGCGAAGAGCCAGAGGAGCCAGGTCTCGATCACGGTGCGTCCCGCCTCGCGCTCGCGCCCTTCGGCGGATAGGGCTTGGCGACGTCGCTCTGCGGATTCCAGCCGAGCAGCTCGTCGAGCGAGAGCCACATGCGCGAGCGGTCGTGCGACGGCAGATCGGGGACCTCCTTGACCATGCGGATCGCGTCCTCGGGGCAGGCCTCGACGCACAGGCCGCAGAAGATGCAGCGCGAGTAGTCGATCTCGAAGCGGGCGGGATACTTCGGATGCGCAGGGTCGTCCGGGTCGAAGGCCGCCTCGATCTCGATCACCTTGGCCGGGCACACCGTCGCGCACATGTTGCAGGCGATGCACTGCGGTCGGCCGTCGGGCCGGCGCGTGAGCACGTGCTTGCCGCGGTTGTGCTGCGCGTAGTCGGATCTCGTCTCCTCGGGGTAGTAGGTCGTGAGCGCGCCCTTGCGCAGAGTGATCCACCGGCCCATGTTCCTGAGAAAGACGCCGCTGGTGATCCCCAGCCCGCGCAGGATCTCGGGCAGGTACGCCTTCTCCCACCACGACATCGTCGGGCTGTTCCAGTATTGCCGGCGCCGGTAGGGCTTCACGACGGGGTCCCCGAGCCCTGCAGCGCCCAGACTGCGATGGCCGTGATCACGAGATTGGCGAGCGCGAGCGGAAGCATGAACTTCCAGGCGAAGCGCAGCAGCTGGTCCCAGCGGAAGCGCGGCAGCGTCCAGCGGACCAGTATCTGGAAGCTCGACATGATCAGCACCTTCGCCAGGAACACGACGAGCTGGAGCGCGACGACCACGCCGTGGCCGAGCGGCAGGAAGCGGTTCCCGGGCAGCGCGAATCCCTCGTCGGTCATGAAGGGCAGGTTGTAGCCGCCGAGGAACAGCGTCGTGAACAGCGCGGCGATGATGGCGATCTCGATGAACTCGGCGAACATGAACAACCCCATCTTCATCGCGCTGTACTCGGTGAAGTAGCCTGCGATCAGCTCGGACTCCGCCTCCGGCAGGTCGAAGGGGATGCGCTTGTTCTCCGCGATCGCGGCGGTCAGGAAAAGGATCGCGGCGAAGGGCTGGAGGAAGACGCCCCAGGCGGGGAGCCAGCCGAGCAGCGTGCCCGACTGGCGCCGGGCGATCGCGTCGAGGTCGACCGTGCCGTAGATGAGCACGAGGCCGAGCACCGTGAGCCCCATGATCAGCTCGTAGGAGATCATCTGCGAGCCCGCGCGCAACGCGCCGAGAAGCGAGAACTTGTTCGACGAGGACCAGCCGGCGAGCATCGCCCCGATGATCGTGAGGCCGCCGAAGGCGAGCACGACCAGCAGCCCGGCGTCCACCCGCGCGATCTGCATCGGGTAGCTGCGCTCGCCGAACCAGCCGGCGAGCCCCGGCAGCAGCTTCGCCGGAACGAGCGTGCCGCCGAAGGGAATCACTGAGAAGACGAGCAGCACCGGCGTGAACACGATCCACGGCGCGATGGCGTAGGCGAACCGGTCGTGGGCGTCGGGACGGAAATCCTCCTTGAGCATCATCTTCAGGCCGTCGGCGAGGCCGTGGAAGAGCCCCCACCAGACAAGCTTGATCCGGGTGAACGGAATCCGGACGTAAGCGCGGTTCGCGCCGATCCGGTCAGACATCACCGCCGCCTGCTTGCGCTCCACCCACGTGAGCACGGTCCCGAAGAGCAGGAGCACCGCCACCGCGTAGCCGATGAACGCTAGGTTGACGACGAGGTCCTGTATCACGCGCGAACCTCCTCGGCCATCGCGAGCGCGGCGAACAGGGCCTCGGCATCGGCGACCGTCGCCGGCTTGTCGCAGCAGGGCTCGAAGGCGCTGACGACGCCCTCGAAATTGGTGTAGTGGCCGCGGCGCTCGGTCTGGATGCTGATCGGGATGAAGACGTCCGCCCGGGCGCTCTCCGGATGCAGGTACGCGTCGAGAACAACGGTCTTCGCGCCCTGCGGGACGCGGCCGAAGTCGAAGCCTTCGCCCCAGACGAGCACGAGATCGGTGTTCGGAGCCAGCGGCTGGCTTGGGTCGTCGGCGCGCGGGAAGAGGGCGCGGGCCGCGGCGCCGTTCGGGTTCTTGTCGGCCCGTATGAGGAGATCGTCATCCAGGCGCTCGCCAGGGACCGGGGTCCAATCCTGCTTGACCACCGCGGCGACGCGCGATCCCAGCGTGCGGCTGAACGACTCGAGCTCCTCGTTCGAGCCCCAGCTCGACACCAGCGCCACCGGGTGCCGCGCGACGGCGAGCAGTCCGCGGGCCGAGTCAACGGCCGTCTCGAGGTCGACCGGCTGGCCGTTCCTCGTCGCCTGCAGGGCGCGCGGACGCTCGAAGATCGCCGCAAGGTCGCGTCCCTTGTTGCAGATCCAGGAGCCGTTGACTTCGCGGTTCTCGAGCGGAGTCACGCGCTCGATGCGCGCGTTGAGCCGCGGATCGAGGGCATTGAGCTTCCATTCCGCCTTGCGGTGCCAGATCTGCACGTTGCAGCCGCGCGCGCAGCCCGGGCAGACCGAACGCGTGGCCTCGAGGTACCAGACGCGCGCCTTGTAGAGGAACGAGCGCGAGAGCAGCGCCCCGACCGGGCAGAGGTCGACGACGTTGTCCGAGTAGGGGTCCGCATCGAGCGGCCGATCCTCGGCGGCGCGCACCAGTGACTGGTCGCCGCGCCGGACGATGCCCAGCGCATTCGACTTCGAGATCTCGCGCGTGAACCGCACGCAGCGCGAGCACAGGATGCAGCGCTCGTTGTCGAGCACGATGCGCTCGGAGAGAGCGTGGAACTTCGTCGCGCGGACCTTGGCGTCGGCGGACAGCGACGGTTCGCCGTTGTAGCGATAGTGGTAGTCCTGGAGCTTGCACTCGCCCGCCTTGTCGCAGATCCCGCAGTCGACCGGATGGTTCAGCGTGAGGAGCTGCATGATCGACTTGCGATACTCCCGCACGACCTCCGAGTCCGTGAGCACGCGCAGCCCCTCGGACGCCGGCATGTTGCAGGCGATCTCCGCCCAGCTCCGGCCCTCGATCTGGACGGCGCAGATGCGGCAGTTGCCCGCGACCGACAGTGCGGGGTGCCAGCAGAAGTAGGGGATGTCGAAGCCGTTGGCGAGCGCGGCCTCCAGCACCGTCTGGCTGCGCTCGGCCTGGACCGGACGTCCGTCTATGAAGATCTCGGGCATTCCAGCGTTCCGTCGCACCGCGAGCGCTTGTGCTCGATGAAGTACTCGAACTCGTCGCGGAACTTGTTGAGGATCCCGCTCGTCGCGTATCCGGCCGCGTCGCCCATGCCACAGATCGTCGTGCCGTCGTTCCAAGCCGAGATCTGGTAGAGACGCTCGATGTCCTCTGGACGGCCTTCGCCAGCGACGATGCGATCGATGATGCGATGCAGCCAGCCCATGCCTTCGCGACAGGGCGTGCACTGGCCGCAGGACTCGTGATGGTAGAAGCGCAGCAGGACCTGCAGCAGCCGCACCATGCACGTGCCCTCGGCGATGACGACCATTCCGCCGGAGCCCATCGAGGAGCCCGCGGCCTGAAGCGCGGGATTGTCGAGGCCGAGGGTCTCGATCTCTGTGCCCGTCAGGATCTTCGTCGAGATTCCGCCCGGGATCACGCCCTTGAGCGCGCGGCCGCCAAGGACGCCTCCGCAGTCCTCGTAGATGAACTGGCGCCACGGATAGCCGGTTTCGATCTCGTAGACTCCCGGCCGCCGGATGTGGCCGGAAATCGAGATCAGCCGCGTTCCCGGATCCTTCTCCACGCCGATCTTCCTGAAGGCCTCGCCGCCGTTCGCGATGATCCAGGCGATGTTGGACAGGGTCTCGACGTTGTTGACCACGGTCGGGCGCTGGTAGAGGCCGCGCACGGTCAGCCTTGGCGGGCGGTTGCGCGGGTAGCCGCGCTTGCCTTCGATCGACGTGATGAGCGCGGAGGCTTCGCCGCAGACGTACGAGCCCGCCCCGCGGTGGATCACCAGGTCGCAGGCGAAATCGGAACCGAGGATCCGCTCGCCGAAATAGCCTGCGGCGTACGCCTCCTCGAGCGCCCCCGCGAGACGGTGATACGGGCGGTCGAACTCGCCGCGGATGTAGACGAAGGCATGGCGCACCTGGAGCGCGTAAGCCGCGATCAGCATCGATTCGAGCAGCAGGTGCGGCGCGTATTCGAGGATCCAGCGATCCTTGAAGGTCCCGGGCTCGCCCTCGTCGGCGTTGGCGCACAGGTAGTGCGGCTGACCGTCGTTCAGGTGCACGACCGCCCATTTGCGGCCCATGGGGAAGGCGGCGCCGCCTCGTCCCTGGATCCCGGAGGCGGTGATCTCGCGCGTGACGTCCTCGGGCCGCATGTCGCGAAGCGCCCAGGCGAGCGCACCATAGCCGCCGCGCGCGCGATAGTCGGCAAGCCCGTGTGAGCTCTCGGTGACCGGAAAATTCATCAGGACTTTCGTGCCGGTCATGACCGGCTCCGCTCTGCGAGCAATGCGTCGATCTTCTCGGGCGTCATATGCTCGCAGCAGGTCTCGTCGACCATGATCACCGGGGCGGACCCGCAGGCCGCAAGGCATTCCACGGTGGAAAGCGTGAAGCGCCCGTCTGCGGTCGTCTCGCCCGGCACGATGCCGAGGCGCCGGCCGAGGTGCTCGATAAGGCGCTCGGCGCCCAGCAGCGAGCACGACAGGTTGCGGCACGCCTGGATGTGGCAGCGGCCGACGGGCTCGCGCCGGAACTGGCCGTAGAAGCTCAGGACCTCCTCGATCTGGATGCGGGGGACCGCGAGGTAGCTCGCCAGCTCGTCGATGTCCTCGTCGGCCACGAAGCCGCGCTCCTCCTGGACGCGGCGCAGGCACGGCAGCACGAGCGAGGACTCGAAGCCGCTCGGATAGCGCGCGCGCAGCGCCTCGAATTCCGGGATCAGGGCCTTCATCGCCGCCGCTCGCTCATCGATCGCACTCGCCGCCGATCATGTTCACGGAGCCGAAGGTCGGAATGACGTCGGCAAGCTGATAGCCTTCCAGCAGGCGGTGCAGCCCGCCCATGTGGACGAAGCTCGGGCTTCGCACGTGGACCTTGTACGGGGTTCCGCCGCCCGTGCTCACCAGGTAGAAGCCGAGCTCGCCATTGGGTGCCTCGTGCGCGGCGTAGACCTCTCCGGCCGGGACGTCGGGCCCGTCCATGACCAGCTTGAAATGGTTGATCAGCGACTCGATCTCGGTATACACGAGCCGCTTGTCGGGAAACGTGCAGCGGCGATCGTCGACGTTGATCGGGCCGTCCGGCAGCAGCTCGACGAGCTGCCGGATCATGTGCACCGATTCGTCCATCTCGCGCATGCGCACGTAATAGCGGTCGTAGTTGTCGCCCTTGATGCCGACCGGGACTTCGAAGTCGAGCTCCGCGTAGGCGAGGTAGGGCGCGTCCTTGCGCAGGTCGCGCGCCGCGCCGGTGGAGCGCAGGATCGGGCCGGTGAAGCCCCAGTGGATCGCCTCGGCCGGCGAGATGACGCCGACGTCGCGGGTGCGGTCGATGAAGATGCGGTTCCGGTCCATCAGGCCGTGGATGCGGCCGACGAAGTCCTCGTAGCGGGTGAGGATCCAATCGAGCCGCTCGAGCCAACCCGGAGTCAGGTCGCGGGCGAGCCCGCCGATGCGGCCGTAGCTGTAGGTCACGCGCGCGCCGGTCAGGTCCGCGAGATGCTCGTAGACGTAGTCGCGGATCATCACGAGATACAGAAACGCCGTCATCGCGCCGAGCTCCATCAGCGAGGCCGCGACGCAGGTGAGGTGGTCGGCGATGCGCGAATACTCCGAAAGCAGCGTCCGCAGGTAGCGGCAGCGCGGCGTGATCTCGATGCCCATCAGCTTCTCGACGGCATCGCAGTACGCGAAGTCGTTGATCAGCCCGGAGCAGTAGTTGAGCCGGTCGACGTAGGGGATGAGGTTGTGCCAGGTGTGGTCTTCGCACTCCTTCTCGAACCCGCGATGGAGGTAGCCGCAGTGCACGTCGACGCGCTCGACCTTCTCGCCGTCGAGGGCGGCGATCACCTGGACCGTCCCGTGGGTGGCCGGATGGGAAGGGCCGATGCTGATCACGACCGAGCCGTCTCGCTCGCCGTGCTCGAACGCAGGGCGGATCGGGTTCGGCAGGGCGGCGCGGGCTCGAGTGTCCACCGTCAGTCGCGATACGAGACGAGCGGCTGCTCGCGGGTCTTGGGGTAGTCCTTGCGCAGGGGGTGCCCGACGAAGCCTTCGTAGAGCAGGACCGGCCGCGGATCCGGGTTGCCGCGAAAGACGATGCCGTACATGTCGCGGCACTCCCGCTCCATGAAGCGCGCCGATCCGTACAGGGAGACGAGCGAATCGACCGACGGATCCGCCTCCGGCACGCGCGTCTTCAACCGGACGCGCGCAAGGTGGACGGTCGAGTAGAAGTGATACACAACGTCGAAGCGCGGCTCGCGGGAAGGCCAGTCGACGGCGGTCACGTCGAGCAGCAGGTCGAAAGCGCACTCCAGGGCGAGCTTGCGAGCGGTCGCGAGCACCGCCGCCGGACCGACCGCGACCACCGGCATGTCGCGCGCCTGCGTCACCTCGACCCCCTCCGAGACGAGCGCCGCCGCCAGCAGGTCTCCGAGCCCACCGGCCATGCTCAGAAGCGCTCCGTGAGGATCGGATGGTGCGACCGCGCGATGCGGTCCTGCAGCTTCATGATCGCGTCGATCACGGTCTCCGGCCGCGGCGGGCAGCCCGGAACGTACACATCGACGGGGATGATCTTGTCGATGCCCGCGACGGCGGCGTAGTTCTGGTAGAAGCCGCCGCTGGTGGCGCAGGCGCCGAACGCCATCACCCATTTCGGCTCGCACATCTGCTCGTAGACCTTCTTCAGGATGGGCGCCTGCTTGTGCGTGACGGTGCCCACCACCATCAACAGATCGGATTGTCTCGGGGAGAACCGGGGGAGCGCGGCGCCGAACCGGTCGGTGTCGTAAGGCGTCGAGCTCACCGCCATGAATTCCATCGCGCAGCACGCGGTGACGAACGGATAGGGAAACAGCGAGAACTTGCGGGCCCAGCCGACGAATTCGTCTTTCTTAGTCGACAGGTAGTCGAACGCCGGATTTCTCGCGACGGCCGCCCGAAGGGGGATCACCGGTCGCTTCATCGCGCCTACTCGAGCACCGTGTCGAGCAGCCGCGCCCGATAGACGTAGAGCAGGATCAGGACCAGCAGGAAGACGAAGAGGAAGAACGTGAACAGCATGAACCCGGTGAGCGGCTGGGCTCCGAGCGCCCAGATGAAGAGGAACACCGTCTCGAGATCGAAGAGCATGAACGCGATGGCGACTGCGTAGTACTTGATCGGCACCGCCCTGGCATTACGCGTGTCGACCGGCGTCGCGCCGCACTCGAAGGGCTCGAGCTTCAGCGCCGAAGCCCGCGGCCGGGGGCCAAGGTAGCGGTTCATCACGAGCGTGATGAAGACGAACCCCAGAATGGCCAGCAGGTACAGCAGGAAGACCACGTACGGGTTCATCGGTCGATCCTTCCTGGTGGCTACAGTAAGCGCGACCCAGCGACCGTCGTTTGACCTAAATCAAGCGGAAATGCGGGAACGCCGCTCGTCGCTTCCCGCTCGAGTCAGGGGGCTTTGCATGACATAGATCAAGCCTGGCCGCCGGCCCCGCGGTTAAGTTTCCGCCTGGGCGGAGCCGGGGCGCTCCCGCCGCAGACTCGGGAGGCAGCCAGTGACCTGGTCACAAGTCTACGATCCGCTCGGGAATGCGCTTCTGTCGACGCTCGTCGCCGCGTTGCCGATCTTCGTCCTGCTCGGCAGCCTCGCGTTCTTCCACGTCAAGGCACACTGGGCCGCGATCCTCGGCCTGATCGTCGCGCTGCTGGTCGCGGTGTTCGCCTTCGGCATGCCCGCCGCGATGGCCGGCAAGACCGCCGCCTACGGCGCGCTCTTCGGTCTACTCCCGATCGGCTGGATCGTGCTCAACGTGATCTTCCTGTATCAGCTCACGAACGAAGCGGGCCTCTTCGAGGTGCTGCAGAAGAGCATCACCGGCATCACGACCGACCGCCGCCTTCAGCTCCTGCTGGTCGCGTTCTCCTTCGGCGCGTTCTTCGAGGGGGCGGCCGGCTTCGGCACGCCCGTGGCGGTGACGGCCGCGATCCTGATGGGTCTCGGCTTCGCGCCGCTCGCGTCGGCCGGCCTGTCGCTCATCGCCAACACCGCGCCGGTCGCCTTCGGCGCCCTTGGCACTCCGGTCGTCGTTCTCGCCGCGGTGACGGGTCTCGACCTCCAGTCGCTGAGCGCCATGATCGGGCGGCAACTGCCGTTCTTCTCCGTGCTCGTGCCTTTCTGGCTCATCTGGGCCTTCGTCGGATTCCGCCGCATGCTGGAGATCTGGCCGGCGATCCTCGTGGCCGGCGTGGCCTTCGCCGTCCCGCAATACCTCGTCTCGAACTACCATGGCCCGTGGCTGGTCGACGTGGTCGCAGCGATGTCGTCGATGGCCGCGCTCGCGATCTTTCTCAAGTTCTGGCGGCCGAAGCAGGTGTGGACCAGCGCCTCGCGCGAAGGCGTGACGATTTCCTACGCCCAGGCGGAGGCGATCAAGGTCCGCCACGGCTTCACCGGTGCCCAGGTCGCCAAGGCCTGGACCCCGTGGATCATCCTGAGCGTGCTGGTCTTCATCTGGGGATTGCCGCAGGTCAAGGACTGGCTCAACGCGCTGTCGGCCCCGAAGTTTCCGATCGAGGGCCTGGACAAGATGGTGATCCGCATGCCGCCGGTCGTCCCGAAGCCGACGCCCGAAGGGGCGGTGTACGTCCTTACCTGGCTCTCGGCGACCGGGACGGGCATTCTGGTCGCGGCGATCATCGCCGGCGCGGTGATGGGCCTCGGGATCCCGACACTCATGCGCACCTATGGCCGCACGCTCCACCGCGTCCGCTACTCGCTGCTCACCATCGCCGCGATGCTCGCCCTCGGCTACACGACCAAGGGAGCAGGCCTCGACTCCACCCTCGGCCTCGCCTTCGCCCATGCCGGCTGGTTCTACCCGTTCTTCGGCACCATGCTCGGCTGGCTGGGCGTCGCGCTCACCGGCTCGGACACCTCGTCCAACGTGCTCTTCGGAGGCTTGCAGAAAGTCTCCGCCGAGCAGCTCGGCCTGTCGCCCGTGCTCATGGGCGCGGCCAACAGCTCGGGCGGCGTGATGGGCAAGATGATCGATGCCCAGAGCATCGTCGTCGCATCGACGGCCACCCAGTGGTACGGGCACGAGGGAGACATCCTGCGCTACGTGTTCTTCCACAGCCTCGCTCTGGCCGCGCTGATGGGGCTGCTGGTGATGGCGCAAGCCTACGTCTGGCCTTTCAGCGCGCTGGTCGTGCACTAAAGGCGGCGCGGCAGCGCGCACGATCGTGCAGGCCACGCTTCGAGCCGCAGTTCACCCGGCGCCGCGTCCGCCTTACGACGCGCTGTGGCGCGACGCCTGCGGGTTCATCCCCGCCGAGCGCCTGATCACCGATCCGCTCCGACTGCTCACCTGGGGCGGCGACGCGAGCTTCTACCGTCTGGTGCCGGCGCTCGCCGTGGTCGTCGAAACCGAGGACGAACTCGTCACGCTCCTCGCGGCTTGCGAGCGCTGGGCGACCCCGGTCACGTTTCGCGCCGCCGGCACGAGCCTGTCCGGTCAGGCGATCACCGACTCGGTGCTGGTCCTCCTCGGCGACGGCTGGCGTGGCTGCCGCGTCAGCGCGGATGCGGCGACCGTCTCCCTGCAGCCGGGCGTGATCGGGGCCGCGGCCAATCGCCGCCTCGCTGGCTTCGGACGCAAGATCGGGCCCGATCCCGCGTCGATCGATGCGGCGATGATCGGCGGAATCGCCGCCAACAACGCGAGCGGCATGTGCTGCGGCATCGCCCAGAACAGCTACCACACGCTCGAGGGCCTGCGCGTCGTGCTGGCGGACGGAACCGTCCTCGACACCCGCCAGCCGGCGAGCCGTGCGTCGTTCCGCGAGCGAAAGGCCGACCTCGTGCGCGAGCTCGATGCGCTCGCCCGGCGCACGCGGGCTGACTCGGCGCTCGCCGCGCGCATCCGCCACAAGTTTCGGCTCAAGAACACGACCGGCTACAGCCTGAACGCGCTGGTCGATTTCGAGGACCCGATCGACATCCTCGCGCACCTCATGATCGGCTCCGAGGGCACGCTCGGGTTCATCAGCGAGATCACGTATCGCACCGTGCCGGAATACGCCGACAAAGCGACCGCGCTGATCCTGTTCGACGAGCTCGAGACGGCCTGCAGGGCGGTGAGCGCGCTCAAGAGCACACCGGTCGCCGCCGTCGAGCTCGCCGATCGCGCAGCGCTGCGCTCGGTGCAAGGCAAGCCGGGCCTGCCCGCATCGATCGGCGAACTAGGCCCGCGCGGGGCGGCGCTCCTCGTCGAGACGCGCGCGGCCTGCGCGAAGGAGCTCGCCGGCCAGGTCGAAGCGGTCGAGTCCGCGCTCGCCGGGATTCCGACCGCCTGCGGGTTTCGCTTCTCGACCGATGCCGACGAATGCGCGCGCCTGTGGAACGTGCGCAAGGGGATGTTCCCTTCCGTGGGCGCCATGCGCAGGACGGGCACCACCGTCATCATCGAGGACGTCGCGTTTCCCGTCCCGAGGCTCGCCGAGGCGACGCTCGAGCTCCAGCAGCTGCTCGCGACGCACGGCTATCCCGACGCGATCATCTTCGGTCACGCCCTCGACGGCAACCTCCACTTCGTGTTCACGCAGGACTTCAACCTGCCCTCCGAGGTCGAGCGCTACCGCGGTTTCATGGCGGCGCTGTGTCCGATGGTGGTCGAGAAGTACGATGGCTCGCTCAAGGCGGAGCACGGCACCGGCCGCAACATCGCGCCCTTCGTCGAGCTGGAATGGGGCGCGCAGGCCTACGAGCTGATGTGCCGCATCAAGGAGTTGCTCGATCCGCGGGACCTGCTCAATCCCGGCGTCGTGCTCAACGAGGATCGCGACGCCCACCTCAAGCATCTCAAGCCGCTGCCCTCCTGCGACCCGATCGTCGATCAGTGCATCGAATGCGGATTCTGCGAGCCGAAGTGCCCGTCCCGCGGCCTCACCCTCTCGCCGCGTCAGCGCATCGCCGGCTGGCGGGAGATCGCCCGCGTCGACCGCGGCGGGCAGGATGCGCCGCGGGCCGCGGCGCTCCGCGACCTCTACGACTACCACGGCATCGACACTTGCGCAGGCTGCGGGCTTTGCGCGACGGCCTGTCCGGTGGGGATCGAGACGGGCCAGCTGATCAAAGCTCTGCGCGCCCGCCGGACGACCTCCTGGGAGCGGGCTGCGGCGGCGACGGTGGCCAATCATTTCGGGGCGGTCACTTCGGCGGTGCGCGGGGGGCTCGCGACGGCGGACCTCCTGCACGGTCTGCTCGGGACGCGGGGCATGGGCCGTTCGCTCGGCCTCCTGCGGCGCGCTTCGGGAGACCGGATGCCACGGTGGTCGCCGGTCATGCCGCGCCCGGCTCGCTTCCGGCCCGAGCGGCCGCGGTCGGTCGCGGATGGGCGCGGCGTCGTCTATTTCCCGAGCTGCGCCGTGCGCACGATGGGCGCGCAGCGCGGCGACGTCGAGAACGAGCCCCTGCCGTCGGTGGTCGAGCGGCTGCTGGGCAAGGCCGGATTCGAGGCCGTCTATCCGCGCGGCCTCTCCGGGCTATGCTGCGGCCAGCCGTTCGAAAGCAAGGGCTTCTTCGCCGCCGCCGACCGGAAGTCGGCGGAGCTCGAAGCGGCGCTGCGCGACGCGCTGCAGGGAAGGAGCCGCCCGATCGTGTTCGACACGAGCCCCTGCGCGTACCGGATGCGACGCTTCCTCGCCGGCCGGCTCGCGGTGCGCGAGGGGATCGAGTTCCTGCACGACGAGGTCCTGCCGCGCGTGGCGATCGAGCCCAGGGACGACACGATCACGGTCCACCCGGTTTGCAGCGTGCGCAAGATGGGCGAGGCGGAGAAGCTCTCCGCGCTGGCGGCGCGCTGCTGCGAGCACGTCGTCACCGTCGACGACGTGCTCTGCTGCGGCTTCGCCGGCGACAAGGGATTCAACCGGCCGGAGCTCAACGATCACGCGCTGCGCCGCCTCAAGGACGCGCTGCCTTCCGCCTGCAGCGCCGGCTACTCTTCGTCGAGGACCTGCGAGATCGGCCTCTCCGAGCACGCAGCCATCGCGTATCGCTCGATCTTCCGTCTCGTCGACGCGTGCACCCGGGCGCGCGATCCCCGGGGAGCCGAGGCGCGGGCCGGCGGCTGACGCCGGCACCGCGACCACGGGATCGGCGATGAGAGTCGGCCTATTCATCCCTTGCTACGTCGACGCGTTCTTCCCCGAGGTCGGCATCGCGACCCTCGAGCTGCTCGAGCGCTTCGAGGTCGACGTCACCTACCCCCTGGACCAGACCTGCTGCGGGCAGCCCATGGCCAACAGCGGCTGCCACCGCGACGCCGCCGCGACCGAGGCGCTGTTCGTGAGGAACTTCTCCGGCTTCGACTACATCGTCGCGCCGTCGGGGAGCTGCGTGCACCACGTGCGAGAGCACCTGACGGCGATTCCGCAGAGCGCGCAGGTGAAGAAAGTGCGCGAGCGCAGCTTCGAGCTCGTCGAGTTCCTGTCCGATGTGCTCCGGGTCAAGGCGTTTCCATGGGCGGAATTCCGCCACAAGGTCGGGTTGCACAACGGCTGCGCGACGCTGCGGGCTCTGGGCCAGGCGAAGATGTCCGAGATCGACGGGCCGCGCTTCTCCAAGCCGATGGACCTCCTGTCCCAGGTCAAGGGCATACGGTTCGTGCAGCCTCAAAGGCCGGACGAATGCTGCGGTTTCGGCGGCACCTTCTCGGTGTTCGAGGAGCCCGTCTCCGCGAAGATGGGCTACGACAAGGTGTCCGACCATCTCCGGGCCGGTGCCGAGTACATCGTCTCCGGCGACATGTCCTGCCTCATGCATCAGAAGGGATGCGCGGAGCGGCTCGGCCTGCCGCTCAAGTTCATCCATATCGCCCAGGTGCTCAACGGAGCGCGGTCATGAAGCGCATCGACCACGCGGAAGCCTCGTCGAAGTTCATCCGGACGAAGGACCACCTCGATTTCCACGACCAGCGGCTGTGGGACCTGCGCAGCAAGCGCGACCGCGAGAGCGAGCATCTGCCGGAGTGGCAGGAGCTGCGCTCGCTGGCCTCGGCGATCAAGGAGCACACGCTCTCGCACCTCGCCGAGTACCTCGAGGAGTTCGAGCGCAACGCGACCGCCAATGGGGCCCGCGTCCACTGGGCGAAGGACGCAGTCGAGCACAACCAGATCGTGTTGGACCTGCTGACCGCGCACGGCGCGCGCACGCTGGTCAAGTCCAAGTCGATGCTGACCGACGAGTGCGACATGCGGCCGTTCCTCGAGAGGCGGGGCATCGTGGTGATCGAGACCGACCTGGGCGAGCGCATTCAGCAGCTCGACAACGAGCCCCCGAGCCACATCGTCGTGCCCGCCGTTCACAAGCTGCGCGGCGACGTGGCGCGCGTGTTCGGGTCGACCATCGGCACCGATCCGAAGAACAGCGACGTGCACTACTTGGCCGAAAGCCAGCGCCAGCATACGCGGCCGTATTTCCTCAGGGCCGAGGCCGGCATGACGGGGGCCAATTTCGCGGTCGCCGAGACCGGGACGATCGTGGTCTGCACCAACGAGGGCAACGCCGACCTGAGCGTGCACCTGCCAAGCCTCCACATCGCCTCGGTCGGGATCGAGAAGATCGTTCCGCGCATCGAGCATCTCGGCGTGTTCGTGCGCCTGCTCTCGCGCAGCGCGTTGGGCTCGCCGATCACGCAGATCACCTCGCACTTCCGCTCGCCGCGCCGCGGCGCGGCCATGCACATCATCCTCGTGGACAACGGGCGGTCCGAGCGTCTCGGAATGGCGGATTTCTGGTACTCGCTGAAGTGCATCCGCTGCGGAGCCTGCATGAACACCTGCCCCGTCTATCGGCGCAGCGGCGGGCTGTCCTATGGCGCGACCTACTCCGGGCCGATCGGCGTGATCATCGATCCCACGTTCGACCTGCGCAAGTACAGCTCGCTGCCCTTCGCGTCGACGCTCAACGGCAGCTGCACCAACGTCTGTCCCGTCAAGATCAACATCCACGAACAGATCTACAAGTGGCGCGAGATCATCGCCGAGCGCCATCAGCTGCCGTTCGTGAAGCAGGAGGCGATGCAGATCGCCGGCAAGCTGCTCGCCAATCCGAAGCTCTACCGCGCAGCGGTGGAGGCCGCCGGCGCCGGGATCGAGCACCTGCCGCGCTTCATGATGTACAGCCGGCTGAACCCCTGGGGGAGGCAGCGCGAGGTTCCCGGCGCGCCCGCTTCGACTTTCCGGCAGTGGTATCTCGGGAACCGGGCGAAGAAGAAGGCGAAGCGATGACGAGCCGGGCGGAAATCCTGGCGGCGATCCGCAGGAACCAGCCCGCGCCGGTCGCGCTGCCCTCCGTGCCCACATTCGAGCGCGCCGGGGACCCGCCGCTCGACGCCTTCAAGGCCGCGCTGCTGCGCATGGGCGGCAGGCTTGCCGAAGCGCCCGCGGACGGCGATCTCGAAGGACTGGTTCGCCGGCTCTTTCCCGACGCCAAGGTCGTTTGCTCGGCCGCGCCGGAGGTCCGCGGCAATCGTGCGCTCCAGGGCGTTCGGCGTCCCGCCGCGCTCGCCGACGTCGATCTCGGCGTCGTTCGCGCGGCGTTCGGCGTGGCCGAGACCGGCTCGGTCTGGTTGAGCGAGCGCGAGTTCAAGGTGAGCTCGCTCGGGTTTCTCGCGCAGCACCTGCTCGTTTTTCTCGATCCCGCGCGCATCGTTCCCAACATGCATCACGCCTATCGGGACCGCGCACGATTCGACGCCGGCTACGGCGCCTTCTTGACCGGCCCTTCGGCCACCGCCGACATCGAAGGCGTTCTGATTCACGGCGCGCAGGGCATCCGGACGCTCACCGTCGTGCCATTGCCGGCACGGTGATCGTCCCTGTCTCTTTTACGCAACAGCGCGGCGCTCCTGCGAAAGCCTTGACCTAGGTCATGCACGGGAGGCTGCCGCAGTCGGAGACTATGTTGGGGAGCCGTTGTGCCCAATGTGTGCAGTTCGTGACCGACGGCGTTCATCGCGGCGCGGTGCGAGGCAAGGGGAAGGTCATGCGAGTCGAGATCTCCGTGGCGAGGTACGGGCTCATCGCCCTGCTCGCGCTGTTCGCGGTCGCGCCCGTGTGCGCGCAGTCACCGCAGTCGCCTAAGCCCGAGGACAAGACGCCGGTGTGCGCGGGCTGTCACGAGGACAAGCACGCTTCGATCGTGATGACGGCGCACGGGGCGAAGAACGACGCCCAGGGGAGCATGTGCCAGGCCTGTCATGGTGACGCCACGGAGCACCTGAAGGATCCGATGAAGGCGAAGCCGGAGAACAAGATCAAGTATGGGACGGCGGCGGAGAAGGAGGCGGTGTGCCTGGCCTGCCACCAGACGAACCGGCAGCTGGCGTTCTGGGAGTCGGGCAAGCACGCGTTGAACGACGTGCCCTGCTCGAGCTGTCACAGCATTCACGGGACCTACCGCGGGCCGAGCATCAACTACTACCAGACGACGTTCCGGGCGAACGAGGCGGACATTTGCGGGAGCTGCCACCAGGACATTCGCTCGCAGACGCTCAAGCCCTCGCACCACCCGATACCGGAGGGCAAGATCAAGTGCTCGGACTGCCACAACCCGCACGGGGCGATCAGTCCGGTGATGCTGAAGAACGCGACGGTGAACGACCAGTGCTTGAGTTGCCACACCGACAAGCGCGGGCCGTTCGTCTTCGAGCACCCGCCGGTGGAGGAGAACTGCGTGACCTGCCACAACCCGCACGGTTCGTCGCACTACCGGCTGTTGAACGAGCACACGCCGAACCTGTGCCAGGACTGTCATGATGCGGCGCGGCATCCGGGGACGCTCTACGGGGGCGGGGCGGGGTGGCTGACGCCGGACGGGGCGCCGAACGCGGGGGTGAACACGCGCTTCATCGCCCAGGCGTGCGTGAACTGCCACAACGCGGTGCACGGCTCGAACGCGCCCGGGGCGAAGGGGCGCTTCTTCCTGCGTTAGGGGTGAGGAGAGCCAATGATGACCAAGAGAGTGCTGCGGGGGCTGCTCGCGGGGCTGTGGGTGGCGGCGCCGGCGTGGGGTCAGGACGCGGGCTGGTACGTTGAGGGCTCGGCGGCGCTGGGGCCGATTTACAACTCGACCAGCGACACCAAGGATGCCTCGAAGCTCGAGGAGTACCGGGACTTGAGCAATGGGGTGCTGTCGAACGTGTTCATTCGGGGGCGCGGGGGCAACACCTGGTTCGAGGGCTATGGGGAGAACTTCGGGCGCGACGACCAGTACCTGATGCTGCGCGGGGGGATCTACGAGCAGTTCAAGTACAAGATCTACAGCGATTCGCTGCGCCACAACTTCCTGTTCAACGGCTTGACGCCGTATGCGGGGGCGGGCTCGAACGTGCTCACGGCGAACTTCCCGCAGCCCGCCCCGGCGAGCTGGAACTCCATCGACCTGGGCTACAAGCGCACCGACAACGGCGGCTACTTCGAGTGGCAGGGGTTGGCGCCGTGGTACTTCCGGGTCGATGCCAACCAGGTGAAGTTCGACGGCACCAAGCCGGGGGCGGGGGCCAACGGGACGAGTCCGGGCAACGGCTTCGTCGACTTGGTCTTCCCGGTGCACTACGACACCAAGAACGTCACGGGCGAGGTCGGCTACAACACCGGGCAGCTCAACGCCTCGGTGAGCTATCTGTACAGCAAGTTCGAGAACGACTTCTCGACGCTGTCCTGGACCAACCCGTTCTTCGCCAACCAGGTCGACACCACTTTCCTGCCCCCGGACAACCACTACGAGCGGCTGGCCGCACAGCTGACCTATCGGGGGCTGCCGTGGAACTCGACCTTCGCCGCGCGCTACACCTGGTCGGAGGGCAAGAGCGACGCCGACTTGGCCCAGAGCGTGCTCAACAGCACCACCGCGCCGTACTACGGACCGACCGAGGTCAACACCGCGCACTTCACCGGCAAGATCCAGAACGACACCTTCACGCTGTCGCTGGCCTCCCACCCCTTGGCCACGGTCGACACCCGGGTCTACTACAACTACTACAAGCGCAACAACGATTCGACCCAGGTGGTCTATCCGGCGGGGTCGTTCGCCGACTGCGGGGGGCCGTGCACCAGCGACCACTTCGAGTTCACCAAGAACGAGTTCGGGTTCGACGCCTACTGGCGCTTTGCCAGGGGTAACCGGCTGGGGGCGGGGTGGAACTACCAGCACACCGACCAGAACCGGGAGGACTACGACAACATCCGCATCAACCGGGTGTTCGTGGAGTGGAAGAACACGGCGGTGGAGAACTTGAGCGCGCGGCTGAAGTACACCTACCTGCAGCGGCGCTCCGACTACCTGCTGGGCAACGACGGGGTGGACGCCAACGATCCGGACTTCCTCAATCGCTTTACCTCCCGCTACGACTCCTCGGACCTCGATCGCAACGAGCTCAAGCTCAATGCCGACTGGAGCCCGCTGCCGCTGCTCGACTTCGCGCTGGAGGCGAACTGGAAGGACAACAACTACAAGAACATCACCCTGGGGCGCACCGGGGACCGGCGCGACGAGGTGTACTTGAGCGGCTCGTGGGGCGACCCCGGCAAGCTGCGGCTGACCGCCTTCGGCGACTGGGAGTACATCTGGTACGACTCCAGCCACCGCAACGTCAATGCGGGCAGCTGCCCGACCACCAGCGGCGGGGTGACCGCCAGCGACTGCTTCGACCCGAGCACCCCACCCAACTCGATCGCCTACAACTGGGGGGCGCGCAACAAGGATCGCAACTACGTCATCGGGGTGGGCGCGGACTGGCCGGCGATGCCGCGGCTGCTCATCAAGGGCTCGCTGCTGTACTACCAGACCGACGGCTCGGCCGACATCTCCAGCCAGAACAACTTCGGCAACCCCCTGCCCATCCACGCCTACGACGACAGCAAGCGCACCTCGGCGAACCTGAAGGGCATCTGGAGCTACGACAAGAACTGGGACTTCACCCTCGGCTACGCCTTCGAGCGCTGGCGCTACAACGACGCCGCCTACGACGGCTACCAGTACACCCTGCCCTCCCCCGGAGTGACCAACAACACCTCCCAGAGCTACCTGAACGGCTACCTCGCCTTCACCAACTACACCAGCAACATCTTCTACCTCCTCGCCAGCTACCACTTCGATACCGCCAAGCACTAGCCGGGCCGCGCGGGCGGCTGCATGTCCTCCGCGCGGCGCGCGAACGCGTCGACAAGCGTGTCGGCGATGCCGTCGAAGACGCCGGCGGCCAGCTTGCCGAAAAGCGCGCTGTCGAACTCATAGAGCATCGCCAGCTCGATCTTGCAGGCCTCGGCCGCGAGCGGCTTGATGTGCCACTCGCCCTCGAAGCGCCGGAACGGCCCCTGCACGAGCCGCACCGCCAGCCACTCCGGCCGCCGCTTGGCGTTGCGCGTGGTGAGATCGAAGCGCAGCCCGCGATACGCGACGGTGAGACGCGCGGCCACGATGTCGTTGTCGCGTTCGAGAATGACCGCTGCTGCGCACCAGGGAAGGAACTCGGGGTAGCGCTCGGCCGCCTCGATCAGGTCGAAGGCGCTTGCCGCCGACAGCGGGATCAGCGCGGATCTGCGAATTTCCAAGGCGCGGCCTCTGCGGATCAGCGACGCATCGTAATGGATGTCGGAAGCGCTGTTAATCGGGCGACGGCCTGCCTGTCCCGGCGCGGGGAGAGCCGTCGGCTTCGCGCAGGGCGTTTACCGCCGAACGAGGCTGTAAGAGAATTCCCACCGAAGCCGCGTCGGTCATTCGGTGCCAGGGCCGGGACCCGGCCCGATCACATCCCGAAATGAAACTCACCGTCCAGCAACCCAACGCGCGCGAGATCAAGGTCAAGCTGCTCCTCGCCGGCGGCCAGTCGATCGGGCTGACCGTCGCGCCGGAGAATCCCCTGCTCGCGCAGCTTCTCGCCGCGGTCGCCAGGCTCGACGGCGAAGTGCCCGCGCCGCGGCCAGCCGTGTTCCAGATCCCCATGGAAGGCGGCCGAGCCTCGCTCGCATTCGCGGCGGTGCAACTCGTCGCGGTGATCACCGATCCGGCGGTCCTGATTCAAAGCGATGCCCAGGCCGGAGCGGCCCTCGCCGCGCCAATGCCTTCGGTCGCGGTGGCTGCGGCCGCGGCCGCGAGCGCCTCGCAGGGTCACGGCGACGTCGTGCGCCATCCGGTCGTGGAGATCGAGTCGTTCCTCAGCGGTTCGGAGATCGCGTGGCTGATGGACCTCGTGTTCTCGGCCGAAGCGAGCTTCATTCCCGCGCCGATCAGCGACCACAAGGAGAACTACCGGCAGGCGCTGGTGATCAACGCGCCGGAGCCTCTGAAGCAGCTGTTCGTGAAGAAGATCACCGCGCTCATGCCCGAGGTCATGCCGCAGCTGCGGATGGGGCGGTTCGCGGTCGGAGCGATCGACTGCCAGGTGACCGCGAGCGGCGACGGCAACTACTTCAAGGTCCACACCGACGCCGCCGCGAACGAGACTCACAAGCGGCAATACACCTACGTCTACTACTTCAATCGCCCGCCGAAAGCCTTCACAGGGGGCGAGCTGCGCATCTACGACGACGTGGTCCGCAACGGCAAGCTCGCCGCGACCGACTCCTACCAGGTCATCGAGCCGCGGCACAACACGATCGTCTTCTTCCAGGCGGCCGTCATGCACGAGGTGATGCCCGTCCAGGTGCCGTCGCGCCAGTTCCGCGACTCGCGCTTCACCGTCAACGGCTGGATCGAGCGCGAGTAGGGCGGCTTCGCGTCACGAGAGCGGCGGATGCGCGCCACGCTCATCGCGCGCAGTCGCGAGCGATGGACCGCGAGCGGATCAGATCGGCGTGCAGAAGATCACATCGTTCGGCGGCGTGCCTTGCGGCACCCACGCGCGATTGAGCATCTCGCGGCGCACCGACAGGTCGATCGTATGCCGCTGGTTCGCGTCCTGGCGGTTGTCGAAGAAGCGATAGACCGGCAGCGTCCCCGACGGGCACGCGCCCGTCACGTCCGGAGGCAGCACCCAGAACGCGGCTGGAAGCTCTAGGGTCCAGATGCCGGGATAGTGAGTGAGGATGAACTGGCACTCGCTCGGGCTCGCGGTGTAGTAGTGCGAATCGATCAACGGCGAGGCCGCGTAGAACCGGCATACGGGAACGGCGCCCGGCGGCGCGAGCGACGGGTCGGGCCAGGCATAGAACAGCTCGCCCGTCCGCTGGAAGATGCTGCCCAGGGCGGAGTCGACGAAAGCGACCTCGGCAGCGTTCGCCGACATGAAGTAGTGATCCTTGTCGCTCCGATAGTACTCGATCACCGGCACCGTGCCCGGAGGCGCGACGCTTTCGCCGGGCAGCGTGCTCTGCAGCGCGAGGCTGGTGTCGAGAAGGCCGGCTCCGCACTGCGCGCTCACGCCGCAGGCGGTGCCCGCCGCGAAGGCGCGCGCCGTCCCCGTGATGATGTCCTGGATCCGGCCCGGCGTGAGATTCGCGTTGCGCGCGATCATCAGCGAAGCGGTTCCCGAGACGTAGGGCGCGGAGAAGCTCGTACCGACGGCGAACTCGTAGTCGGGGTTGCCCGGTCCCGCCGTGCCGTCGTTGCCGGTCGACAGGATCCAGTCGGCGATCTCGCCGTCGCCCCCCGGCGCGGACAGATTGACGCGCGGGCCGAAGTTCGAATACTGGGTGATGTCGCCGCCGCGCGTCGACGCACCGACGGTGATGACCCCGCTGCAGTTCGCCGGCGCGGAATTCATCGCGTCCTCGCTGTCGTTGCCGGCCGCCGCGACGACGACCGCGCCCTGCGCGAGCGCGATGTTGATGGCGTCCTGGAACGACTGCGGGCACGGGCCGACTCCGCCGAGGCTCAGGTTGATCACGCGCGCCGGGTTCGGATTCGGCGGAACGCCGGCGACGGGCTGACCCACGGCCCACATCAGGCCGTCGAGGATGTCGTCGAAGGTCCCGCCGCACACGCCGAGCACACGCACGGGCAGGATCTTCGCGTTCCAGTCGAGTCCCGCGATGCCGACGCCGTTGTTCGTGTCGGCGGCGATGAGGCCGCTCACGAAGGTGCCGTGGAAGAAGCTCGGCTCGCCGGGAATGCCGTCGCCGCACTGGTTGTCGCGCGTGCCGTCGCCAGGGTCGCTGGGGTCGGGATCGCGGCCGTTGCCGTCGTTCGCCATGCCGGCGTCGGTGATGAAATCGTAGCCGGGCAGAATGCGCCCGACGAGATCGGGATGCGCCGTGATGCCGGTATCGATCACCGCGACGGTGACCCCCGAGCTCCCGGTCTGAAGGTCCCACGCGGCGGGTGCGTTGAGTCCGCCTACGGGATCGCTCAGCGCCCACTGCTGGCTGTAGAGCGGATCGTTGGGCACGCGCCGCGGAAAGGCGTGTCGCGCGGGATCCGCGTACTGGACCGCGCTGTCGAGCTGAAGCTGCCCGGCCATTTCCACGAGGAGGTCTTCGGGGACGCTTTCCAGGAGCGAGAGCACCCACACGTTGCCGATCTGGCGATCGACGGTGAGCGGCAAGCCGATCAGGTCGCCGAACCTCGGCAGCAGCACGTTCCAATCCGGCGTCGGATCCCCGGCCAAGCGGACCATGAGCTTGCTTCCCTGGAACGCGCTCGGCGCAAGGTCCTTCGCAGCGAGCGGCGCGGGCCCGACCGATTCTGCCCACAGCACGCTGCGATCCTCGCGCAGCCGGCGCAGCAGGGCGCCGGCATCGCTGCTCGACAGCGGCTGGTCGAGCGAGAATTCGAGGGCGCCCGTGCGCGTCGTGCCGGAAAGGCTGAGCGGCACGCCCGCCAGCGCCTGCAGCTCCGCCAGGGCGGCGGGCGGAAGCGTTCCAGCGGCCGCGGCACTGGGATGAAGCATGAGACGGATCTGGCCGACGTTCTGTGCGGCGGCCTCACCGCAGAGCGCGAGCAGAAGAACCAGCGCCAGCCCAGAGAGCGATCGTTGCAGCATGGTGACCCCCGATTGCCGGACGCTCCGCGCGTCGCCTTCCCGCAGGGCGTCGAGGCGGCCAATGCTACACAATGACAATGGAATTGTCAGCGGGAATGCGGGCCGAAAACCGCGAATCGGCTGTTTTTAGCTTTGAAAGCTACAACTAAAGCTGCCATCGGCGCCGCCTGCGAGGGGCTGCGCTAGGCTCCTGCTTGTGCAGCAAGAAGACTGTCAGCCACCGCTCTGTAAGGCGATAGCAACTTCACCATTTGAGCAAGAATCCGCGGGTTTGCCGCGATGATCTGTCCGCCGTGAAGATAACCGCCTTCGCCGGCGAAATCGCCCACCAGGCCGCCCGCCTCGACGATGAGTAGGCTTCCGGCGGCGACGTCCCAGGGATTGAGGCCCATCTCCCAGAAGCCGTCGTAGCAGCCGGCCGCCACGTAGGCGAGGTCGAGCGCGGCGGCGCCCGGGCGGCGGATCCCGGCCGCCTCGATGGTCATGGTGCGCAGCATGCGCATGTACACCTCGAGATGCTGCTCGCTTCGATACGGGAAACCGGTGCCGATCAGGCTGTCCTTCAGATGCTGGCGCTTCGATACGCGGATGCGCCGGTCGTTGAGGAAGGCGCCGCGACCACGCGTCGCCGTGAAGAGATCGTTGCGCACGGGGTCGTACACGACAGCCTGCGTGACCTTTCCCCGGTGCTGGAGCGCGATCGAAACGCAGTACTGCGGAAAGCCGTGCAGAAAGTTGGTCGTGCCGTCGAGCGGATCGATGATCCAGACGTTTTCCGCGGCGGCGTTGGCGCCTTTGCCGGTTCCTTCCTCTGCTAGAATCGCGTGGTCGGGATACGTCGCGTGCAAGGTCTCGACGATCGCGGCTTCGGCCGCCCGATCGACTTCGCTGACGAAATCCTTGGGACCCTTGGCGGTCACGGTCAGCAGATCGAGGTCGCGCGCGCCTCGATTGATGATCGCGCCGGCGCGGCGTGCGGCCTTGACCGCGGTCGTGAGCATCGGATGCATGATCGCCGAAATCCGTTAGCAGCCGGTGCGCGCGCGAAAGGCGCGCTGGTCCGGCCGGGGCAAGCCGCGCATTCTACGCGCATTCCTGGCGCTTACCTCGCGCCGGAGTCCCTGCAGCGCATTCGCGTCGTGCTCTGCGCGCCGAGTCATCCGGGCAACGTCGGCGCGTGCGCGCGCGCGATGCGGGCAATGGGGCTGCCGCGGCTGGTGCTGGTCGCGCCGCGAGCGTTTCCTCATCCCGAGGCGCAGGCGCGCGCGGCGGGCGCCACGGCGCTCCTCGAAGCGGCGACCGTCGTCGACTCGCTGGAGGAGGCGCTCGTCGGTGCGACGCTCGCCATCGGCTTCACCGCGCGGCCGCGCGAGTTCGCGGGCACAGTGCGATCGGCTCGCGAAGCCGCAGTGGAAGCCGTGCGCCATGGCCGTGACGGCGAAGCTGCGCTCGTCTTCGGCGGAGAAATGTCGGGGTTGAGCAACGAGGAGCTCGCGCGCTGCCAGCTCATCGCGACGATCCCCGGCGTTCCGGGGCAGTCGTCGCTCAATCTCGCGGCGGCGGTCCAGGTCGCGGCCTACGAGCTTTTCGTCGCCGCCGAGGGAGGCTCCGTCTGGACGGCACCGGCGTTCGAGCCGGCGACGCTCGAGGAAATCGAGGCGCTGTACGCCCATGCCGAGCGCACGCTCGTGGCGATGCGATTCCTCAATCAGCACCAGCCGAAGCGGCTCCTGCCGCGGCTGCGACGGCTGTTCGCGCGCACGCGTCTCGAGAAGGCCGAAGTCGACATCCTGCGCGGCGTCCTGGCCCGCATCGATCAGCTCGTCGCGCGCCTCGCCGCGCCGCGGGATGGCTGAGCTCGCGCCGCTGTCCGGCGCGGCCGCGCCCGCGGACGCGACGCATGCCTGCCGCAACTGCGGTGCCGGCGCCGCTCCTGGCGCGGCCTATTGCTCGCACTGCGGACAGGAGACCAGCCTCGCACTGCCGACCGTGCGCGCGATGCTGCGCGACGCCGCCGGCCGCTACGTCGCGCTCGACGGACGAATGTGGCGCACGCTCTTTCCGCTGCTCCTCCGTCCGGGCTTTCTGAGCCGCGAGTACTTTGCCGGCCGCCGCCGCCGCTACATCCGGCCGGCGCGCCTGTTCCTCGTCCTGTCGATCGCGCTTTTCGCGCTCCTCCGCCTGGGAGGCGAGCCCGTTACGGTCATGAAGGGCGAGCTCTTCGACAGCGATCGAAGCGATGTCGGCCACGAGATCGCCGACGCGGGCAAGCAGGAAGGCTTCGACATCGGCCCCGATTTGAATTTCGATCTCGGCACCGACTTAGGGTCGTGGTTCGATCCGGTGCGTCGGCGCATCCAGCAGTTCAACAAGCTCTCGCGGGCGGAGCGCGGCGAGCAGATCTTCGCCGGGATGCTGCGCTACGGGCCCTACGCCGCGTTCGTCCTGCTGCCGCTGTTCGCGCTGCTGCTCAAGCTGCTTTACGTCGGGCGCGCGCGGCGCTATCCGCTGCGCCCGCGCCGCTACGCCGCGCACCTCGTCTTCGGCGCGCACAGCCATGCCTTCGTATTTCTGGCGAGCATCCTGCTCGTGGTCGTGCCCGTTCGAGCCGTACGGGTCGCGCTCGTGCTCTGGATGTGCGCCTACCTGCTCTGGTCGATGAAGGCGGTGTACGGCGGCCGCTGGTCGGGGGTGCTGGCGCGCGGATTCGTGGTCGCCGTGGTGTACCTCGTATTTTTTGCCTTCGTGGTCGCGGGACTCGTGGTCGCCGCGGTGCTCCTGGGCTGAGTTTCCGGAGCATTTCCCTCACGGTCAAATAGTTGAGTAATTCGCTCGGTTATGAGAGAATGCCCCCATGTTCAGCCGCCTCCGTGAGGACATCGCGGTTGTCTTCGACCGCGACCCTGCTGCCCGCAGCACCTGGGAAATCCTGACCTGCTATCCCGGCCTGCATGCGCTGACCTGGCATCGCTGGCTTGCGAACCCGCTCTGGCGACACGGCCTGCGCTGGCTCGCCCGGTGGCTGTCGCACTGGAGCCGCTGGACGACCGGGATCGAGATCCATCCTGGCGCGACCATCGGCCGCAGGGTCTTCATCGACCACGGCATGGGCGTCGTCATCGGCGAGACCGCCGAGATCGGCGACGACTGCACGCTCTACCATGGTGTCACCCTTGGCGGCACGTCGTGGCGCAAGAAGGAGAAGCGCCATCCGACGCTCGGCCGCAATGTCGTCGTCGGGGCCGGCGCCAAGATCCTCGGGCCGATCCTGGTGGGCGACGACGCCAAGGTCGGGTCCAATGCGGTCGTCGTCCGCGACGTTCCTGCCGGCGCGACCGCGGTGGGCATTCCGGCGCGCATCGTGACCGGAGAGGACGGGCGGCGCCGGGAGCGGCAGGCGTCCAAGATGGGCTTTTCGGCCTATGCGATCAGCGCCGACATGAACGACCCTATCGTGCAGGCGGTGCATGCGCTGCTGGATCACGCGGGTGCCATCGACGAGCGGCTCCAGAAGGTGCTCGAGCTTCTCCAGCAGGGCGGCTTCGATTGCGGCGACGCGAAGGCGACGGCCGAGCGCTTCGACCCCGAGCGGATCAACAAGATGCTTGGGTAACTCCGCAGGCCTTTAGTTGACTAAATTCGTCGGGAATTGTAGAATACTGACAGTCGCGCGGCGTGGCCGGCGCGGCGGACAAGGGCAGAGGGTATGCGACTGACCACCAAAGGGCGTTTCGCGGTGACGGCGATGATCGACGTGGCCATGCACAACGGAGACGGGCCGGTGACCCTGGCCGGCGTTGCCGAGCGGCAGAAGATCTCGCTGTCGTATCTGGAGCAGCTCTTCGGGAAGCTGCGGCGCGCGGGGCTCGTCGACAGCGTTCGCGGCCCCGGCGGGGGCTACAACCTCGCCCGGCCGGCCCAGGCCGTCTCGGTGGCCGACATCATCACGGCGGTCGACGAGCCGATCGATGCGACGCAGTGCGGAGGCAAGGAGAACTGCCGGGATGACCGGCGCTGCATGACGCACGAACTCTGGGCGAGCCTCAATGTGCACATCTTCAGCTTCCTGAGCTCGGTGACGCTCGAGCAGCTCGTCAGGCAGCAGGACAAGAAAGATGTCACGGTGCTGCAGGACCAGCGGGCGGCGGGCAAGAAGCCCGAGCCGGCGGCGGCGCTTTCCTGACTACGGACGGCAAAGACGATGCGCAAGCCGATCTACCTCGATTATTCCGCGACGACGCCGGTCGACCCCCGCGTCGCAGCCAAGATGATTCCCTACCTGACCGAGCATTTCGGCAACCCGGCGTCGCGCTCGCACGCTTTCGGCTGGGAGACCGAGGGCGCCGTCGAGGAGGCTCGGGCGGAGGTCGCGCGCCTCGTGAATTGCGATCCGAAGGAGCTCGTCTGGACCTCGGGCGCGACCGAGGCGATCAACCTCGCGCTCAAGGGCGCCGCGCACTTCTACAAGGAGAAGGGCAAGCACCTGGTCACCGTCCGCACCGAGCACAAGGCGACGCTCGATACGATGCGCGAGCTGGAGCGCGAAGGCTTCGAGGTGACGTACCTCGACGTGCGGCCTGATGGCCTCGTTGACCCGAAGCAGCTCGAGGCGGCGCTGCGCAAGGACACGATCGTCGTGTCGGTGATGTACGTCAACAACGAGATCGGCGTCGTGCAGGACATCCCGGCGATCGGCGAGCTGTGCCGCGCGCGCGGCATCATCTTCCACGTCGACAGCGCGCAGGCGACCGGCAAGCTGCCGATCGACCTCTCGACGCTGAAGGTCGACCTCATGAGCTTCTCCGCGCACAAGACCTATGGCCCGAAGGGCATCGGCGCGCTGTTCGTGCGCCGCAAGCCGCGGGTTCGGATCGAGGCTCAGATGCACGGCGGCGGGCACGAGCGCGGCATGCGATCGGGAACGCTGCCTACGCACCAGATCGTCGGCATGGGCGAGGCGTTCCGTCTCGCGCGGCTGGAAATGGCCGGCGACAACGAGCGCATCCGCATGCTCCGCGACCGGCTCCTCAAGGGGCTCTCGGAGATCGAGGAGGTCTACGTCAACGGCGACCTGGAGCGGCGCATCCCGCACAACCTGAACGTGAGCTTCAACTTCGTCGAGGGCGAGAGCCTGATCATGGCGATCAAGGATGTCGCCGTGTCTTCCGGGTCGGCGTGCACTTCCGCTTCGCTCGAGCCCTCGTACGTTCTGCGCGCCCTCGGCCGCAGCGACGAGCTCGCGCACAGCTCGATACGGTTCACGGTCGGCCGATTCACGACCGAGGAAGAGATCGATTACACCATCGACCTGGTCAAGCGCAAGATCGCCAAGCTGCGGGAACTGTCGCCGCTGTGGGAGATGCACCAGGAGGGCATCGATCTCAACTCGGTCCAATGGGCCGCGCACTAGCGGTTATTGCGTCGACGGTGTTGACGCAATAACTATCCGAACTCGACACGGCGGCAGGCCGCCGGTCAATTCGGACCAAGGCAGAAAGGAACGGAGTAAATCATGGCATACAGCGATAAAGTTCTCGATCACTACGAAAATCCGCGCAACGTCGGCTCGTTCGCCAGGGACGACGACGGGGTGGGCACCGGCATGGTCGGCGCGCCCGCGTGCGGCGACGTGATGAAGCTGCAGATCAAGGTCGGCGCGGACGGCACGATCGAGGACGCCAAGTTCAAGACCTACGGCTGCGGCTCGGCCATCGCGTCGTCGTCGCTCGTGACCGAATGGGTAAAGGGCAAGACGCTCGATCAGGCGGTTGCGATCAAGAACACGCAGATCGCGCAGGAGCTGGCGCTGCCGCCGGTCAAGATCCACTGCTCGATCCTCGCCGAAGACGCGATCAAGGCGGCCGTGGCCGACTACCGCAAGAAGCACCCGGCCGCTCAGGCGTCGACGGCGGCGCCGGCGCAGGAGACAGCCTCCGCGCCGGCGGCCGAGTGACGAACGCGATGGCGATCACGCTGACCGAAAGCGCGGCGAAGCACGTCGCGGGCTCGCTCGCCAAGCGTGGCAAGGGCGTGGGTCTTCGCCTGGGCGTGCGCACCAGCGGCTGCTCCGGGCTCGCCTACAAGCTCGAGTACGCCGACGAGATCCGGCCCGAGGACCACCGCTTCGACACGCGCGGCATCGTGGTGCTCGTCGATCCCAAGAGCATGCCCTATCTCGACGGCACCGAGCTCGACTTCGCGAAGGAGGGGCTGAACGAGGGTTTCAAGTTCAACAACCCCAACGTCCGCGATCAGTGCGGCTGCGGCGAAAGCTTCAACGTCTGATCGACTTCTCGCAAGACTACTTCGCGCTGTTCGGCCTGCCGCGCCGCTATCGCTTCGATCCGGAGCAGCTCGACCGGTCGTACCGCGCCCTGCAGCACAAGATCCATCCCGACCGCTTCGCCACCGGAGAAGAGGCGCAGCGCCGCCTGGCGCTGCAATCCTCCGCGCGCGTGAACGAGGCGTACCGGGCCCTCAGGGACCCCGTCGGGAGGGCGCAATACCTGCTGTCGCTGCGCGGCATCGATGCGCTGTCCGAGACGAACACCGCCCTGGCGCCGGCGTTCCTGGAGCATGAGCTGGAGCGGCGAGAATCGGTTGCCGATGCGCAGGATCGGCGCGATCCGGCGCGCCTCGACGAGCTGCTGCGCGAAGTGCGCAACGATGCGCACGCGCTCGAATCGACGCTCGCCAACCGCCTCGAGCGGGAAGCCTGGGACGAGGCGCGCGACGCGGTGCGCGAGCTCAAGTTCCTCGCCAAGGTAGGCGACGATATCGAGGCGGCGCTCGCCGAGGTCGAAGGCTGATGGCGCTGTTGCAGATCTCCGAGGCCGATGCCCGCCCGGCGCCGCGCGCCGCGCGGCGTGCGGTCGGCATCGACCTCGGCACCACGAACTCGCTGGTCGCAACCGTGCGTCACGGCATCCCGGTCGTGCTGCCCGATGCCGAGGGCCGTCCGCTGCTTCCGTCGATCGTCCACTATGGCGAGCGCGAGGTCAGCGTCGGTTACCCGGCCGTGGACTCGCTCGTCGCCGACCCCCAGAACACGATCGTCTCGGTCAAGCGCCTGATGGGGCGGGGGCTGTCCGACCTCGCCGACGCGCGGCGGTTTCCCTATCGCTTCAGCGACGCTCCGGGCATGGTCCAGCTCAGTACCCGCTCGGGTCTGCGGACGCCGGTCGAGGTGTCCGCGGAGATCCTGCGCGTGCTGCGGCTGCGCGCGGAAGCGAACCTCGGCGGCATGCTCGACGGAGCGGTCGTGACCGTACCTGCATACTTCGACGACGCGCAGCGCCAGGCGACCAAGGACGCGGCGCGCCTCGCCGGGCTCAACGTGCTCAGGCTGCTGAACGAGCCGACCGCCGCGGCGATCGCCTACGGCCTCGACAACGCGGCGGAAGGGATCTACGCGGTCTACGACCTGGGCGGCGGCACGTTCGACCTGTCGATCCTCAAGCTTTCGCGCGGCGTGTTCGAGGTGCTCGCCACCGCGGGCGACACGGCCCTCGGTGGCGATGACTTCGACCATCGCATCTACTGCTGGGCCCTGGAGCGCGGACGCGTCGGCCCCGCGTCGCCTGCCGACACCCGGCTGCTGATGCTCAAGGCGCGCGAGGCGAAGGAGAACCTGACCGCGCATGCGTCGACGCCCTTCGTAGCGACGCTGTCGACTTCCGAGCGTCTCGACTTGACGCTCACGGCGACCGAGTTCGCCGCCATCACGGAGACCCTCGTCGGCAAGACGCTCGGCCCGGTGCGCAAGGCGCTGCGCGACGCCAAGCTCAGCCCGGAGGATGTCGACGGCGTGGTGATGGTCGGCGGCGCGACGCGCATGCCGCAGATCCAGAGGGCCGTGGCTGGGTTCTTCGGCGCTCCGCCGCTCAACAACCTCGATCCGGACCAGGTCGTCGCGCTGGGCGCGGCGATTCAGGCGAACGTGCTGGTCGGCAACCGCGCCGAAGGCGAGGACTGGCTCCTGCTCGACGTCATCCCGCTTTCGCTCGGCCTGGAGACCATGGGCGGCCTCACCGAGAAGATCATCCCGCGCAACTCGACGATTCCCGTGGCGCGAGCGCAGGAGTTCACCACTTTCAAGGACGGCCAGTCGGCGATGGCGATCCACGTCGTGCAGGGCGAGCGCGAGAAGGTCTCCGACTGCCGCTCGCTCGCTCGCTTCGAGCTGCACGGCATTCCGCCGATGGTCGCCGGCGCGGCGCGCATTCGCGTGCAGTTCCAGGTCGACGCCGACGGGCTGCTCTCGGTGTCGGCGCGCGAGCAGGCGACAGGCGTCGAGGCGGCGATCACGGTCAAGCCCTCCTACGGGCTCACCGACGCGGAGATCGCGCGCATGCTCGAGGAGTCGCACGCACATGCCGACGACGACATGGAGCTGCGGGCCCTCGCCGAAGCGCGCTTGGAAGCCGAGCTGCTGGCGGCGGCGACGGAGAGCGCGCTGCGCACCGATGCCGACCTCCTCGAGGCGGACGAGCGCTCCGGCATCGATGCGGCGCTCGCCCGCGTGCGTGCCCTCGCGGCGTCTGCCGACCGCAGAGCCCTCTCGGAAGGCGTCTCGGCGCTCAACCGCGCGACCGAGCCCTTCGCCGCCCGGCGCATGAACCGCAGCGTCGCGCGCGCGCTGACCGGGCGCCGGGTCGACAGCCTGGCACAGGACTGAGTTGCCGCTGCCATGCCGGAGATGGTCGTTCTGCCGCATGCCGAGCTTTGCCCGGAAGGCAAGACCTTCGAGGCCGTTCCGGGCGAGTCGATCTGCGACAACCTCCTCGACCACGACATCGCCATCGAGCATGCCTGCGAGAAGTCCTGCGCCTGCACGACCTGCCACGTGATCGTTCGCGAGGGCGTCGATTCCCTGTCGCCGTCCTCCGAGGACGAGGACGACCTGCTCGACCGCGCGTGGGGGCTGACGCCGCAGTCACGCCTGTCCTGCCAGGCAAAGGTCGGCGACGCGAGGCTCGTGATCGAGATCCCGAAGTACACGATAAACTACGCCAAGGAGGGCAAGTGAGCGCTCCCAGGAGCAGGCACGAGGAGCCGCGCCCGTGAAGTGGACGGACAGTCGCGAGATCGCGATCGCGCTGGCCGAGGCCCACCCGGGCATCGACCCGTCGCGGGTGCTCTTCACCGACCTGCGTCGCTGGGTGCTCGAGCTCGCCGGCTTCTCCGACGATCCGCAGCGCTGCGGCGAGAAGGTGCTGGAAGCCATCCAGATGGCCTGGATCGACGAGGGGGACTTCGACGATGACGCCTGAGAGCGCTTAGACGGTGATCGCGCCGGTCAGCGCGCTCTACGCGGGCCTGCTCGGTCTGCTCCTGGTGTTCCTGGCGGCGCGCGTCTCGCTGCTGCGCTCGAAGCTCAACGTCGGCATCGGGCACGGCAGCGATCCTGCGTTGGCGCGCGCCATTCGCGTGCACGGCAACGCGGTCGAATGGGTCCTGCCGATGCTGGTGCTGCTGCTCGTCGCGGAAATCGACGGCGCGGGCCGCGGCTTCCTGCACCTGTGCGGGGGTGCGTTTCTCGCCGCCCGCATCGCGCACGCCGTCGCCCTGTCGCGGACTTCGAAGGGCTCGACCGGCAGATTCTGGGGGACGGCGGGAAGCTGGCTCGTCATCGCGGCGCTCGCTCTGTGGAACATCGCGGCCTTCGTGCGCGTGTTTCCGCGTTACTGGTAGTCTCCTGCGTCAGGCGAAGAGGTTTAGGATCGCGTCCAGCCCCGAGTGATCGATCGCGTGCGTTGCCTCCGCCCGGACGACGGGCTTGGCGTGATACGCGACGCTCACGTCGGCGAGACGCAGCATCGGCAGGTCGTTGGCGCCGTCGCCGATCGCGAGCGCGAGGCCGTCGCCGCCGCGCAGTTCCTCGCGAAGCGGGGCGAAGGCCGCGGCCTTGGCAGCGCCGTCGACGATCTCGCCGCTCACGCGGCCGGTGAGCCGCCCGTCCGCCGTCTCGAGCGCTCCGGCGAGCGCATAGTCGATGCCCAGGCGCGACTTGAGGCGCTCGGTGAAGAAGCTGAAACCGCCCGAGACGAGCAACGTCCTCGCGCCGGCCTGCCTGAATCCGGCGACCATCCGTTCCGCCCCCGGCGAAAGCGCGAGGCGCTCGTCGTAGACGCGCTGCAGAGCCCCGATCGGCAGGCCCGCGAGCAGCGCCACCCGCCGCTGCAGGCTCTGCCGGAAGTCGATCTCGCCGCGCATCGCGCTCGCCGTCACTTCGGCGACTGCCGCCTTGATTCCCTGCATGTCCGCGATCTCGTCGATGCACTCGATCGTTATCAGGGTCGAGTCCATGTCGAACGCGACGAGCCGCACGCGCTCGAGGCGGCGGTCGCGCGGCACGAACGCGAAATCGAAGCCGGCTTCCAGGCAGAATCCCGCGACGGCGTCGCGGCGTTCGCTTCCGGAGAGCCGGAACGCCTGCGTCGCCGCTCGCGTCAGCGCGACGATGTCCCGCGCTCCGGCGAGCCGCGCGAGGGCCTTGAGCGCCGGCGTGTCTATGTCCTCGCCCTGGACGACCAGGTCGGCCCGTGCCGGATCGCCGACGGCGGCCATCGCTTCAGCGCTTGCGCGCGGCTCGCCCGCCCGGGGGCTGCGCGCCGTCGTCGGCGGCGAGCACGAAATCGATCTTGGTCTGCTCGAGATCGACCCGCGCGACCTTGATCCGGATGCGGTCCGCGAGGCGCCACGACGCGTGCGTCCGCTCGCCGACCAGCGCGTGGCGGATCGCGTCGAAGTGGAAATAGTCGGGCCCGAGCTCGGTCACGTGCACGAGGCCGTCGATGTTGAGCCCGTCGAGCGTCACGAACAGGCCGAAGTGCGTGACGCCGCTGATCGTCCCGTCGAAGGTCTCTCCGACGCGATCCTGCATGAAGTAGCACTTGAGCCAGCTCTCGACGTCGCGCGTCGCCTCGTCGGCCCGGCGCTCGGTGAGCGAACAGTGCACGCCGAGCTCGGCCCAGGAGGCGCCCGACGGCTGGTAGCGCGCACCCGCGAGGCAGGCCTTGATCGCACGGTGGATCAGCAGGTCGGGGTAGCGCCGGATCGGCGAGGTGAAGTGCGTGTACGCGTCGTAGCCGAGGCCGAAGTGACCGACGTTGTCGGGCGCGTACACCGCCTGCTGCAGCGAGCGCAGCAGCACGGTCTCGAGCAGATTGGCATCGGGGCGGCCGCGGATCCGGGCGAGCAGCTTCGCGTAGTCGCGCGAGGTCGGAGCACCGCCGCCGGTGAGGGCGAGCCCGGAGCCGGCCAGGAACTCCTTCAGCGCTTCGAGCTTCTCCGGCGTGGGCCCCTGGTGGACCCTGAACAGCGCCGGCTGTCCGCGGGCGATGAGATACGAGGCGGCGCAGACGTTCGCCGCGAGCATGCACTCCTCGATGACCCGATGCGCGTCGTTGCGGGCCTGCGGCACGATGCGCTCGATCTTGCCGCGGGCGTCGAACTCGAGCGCGAGCTCGACGCTGTCGAAGTCGATCGCTCCCCGGCCGGCCCGCGCGGCAGCGAGCGTCCTGTAGAGCGCGTGGAGGTTGGCGAGCTGCGGCAGCAGCGCCCGCGCTTCGCCCGCGCGAGCCGATTCGGGCTGCGACAGCCAGCCCCACACCTGCGTGTACGTGAGGCGCGCGCGCGAATGCATCACCGCCG
>Ga0335077_10000062_pt1 | contig 102705 bp, 100 predicted proteins | sample Lox_Sample_31_FD_207151 | JGI IMG/M metagenome (GOLD analysis project Ga0335077, IMG submission 207151) | Soil microbial communities from Loxahatchee National Wildlife Refuge, Florida, United States - Lox_Sample_3.1 | ecosystem: Environmental > Terrestrial > Soil > Wetlands | place: USA... | reverse complement strand
CGCATCCTGGGGCTGGAGCAGGTCCCAAGGGTTGGGCTGTTCGCCCATTAAAGCGGTACGCGAGCTGGGTTTAGAACGTCGTGAGACAGTTCGGTCCCTATCCGCTGCGCGCGCAGGAGACTTGAGATGGGCTGTCCCTAGTACGAGAGGACCGGGACGGACGAACCTCTGGTGTGCCAGTTGTTCTGCCAAGAGCACGGCTGGTTGGCTACGTTCGGAAGGGATAACCGCTGAAAGCATCTAAGCGGGAAGCTCGCATCAAGATGAGGTCTCCCTCGGGGTTAACCCGGTAAGGCCCCCAGCTAGACGACTGGGTTGATAGGCCGGAGGTGGAAGCGTGGCGACACGTGGAGCTGACCGGTACTAATAGGCCGAGCGGCTTGGCTTCTACTCTCATTGTGATATTGCGTCCACTGTGCGGTTCCCGAGGTGCGGTCGGTACCGGGCCCGGAACTGCAGCTCAGCTGTAGCCCGGGGCCGGGCCCCCACATCTCCATAGAGTTTCGGTGGCCATAGCGAAGGGGAAACACCCGGCTCCATTCCGAACCCGGAAGTTAAGCCCTTCAGCGCCGATGGTACTGCGTGGGGGACCGCGTGGGAGAGTAGGACGCCGCCGGACATCTTCTGTTGAGGCCGCTCCCGGCAGGGAGCGGCCTCAACTGTGTTGTACGGGTCTGAGATCGTGGTGGGTGCGGCGTGGCCAGGCCTTTGCACGCGGGACGCGTGGCTGGGCGGGTGATAGGCCCGGGTCTGGCGTACCGGCCGGGTGCAAGGTGTGCTGGGAACGGCTGGTAGCGAGGGTGTCGGAGGACAAGGTGGCAGGCGAACAACCCCGGGACAGCGGTGGCCAGGGCCGGCGGCCCAGTGCAGGCAGCACGACCCGGCGCGGCACCCCGTCCCGGACTGGAGCGCGGCCGCCGGGCGGGACCGGCCGCCGGGCGGCCGCCGGGTCCAGACGGGGAACAACCGGCGCCGGCCGCCCCCGCGCTACGGGGAGCCAGGGCGCGGCCGGCCGGGACGGAACGGGCCGCGGCGGTACCGGCCGCGCTGGAACCAGCGAGGGCGCTACGGGCCGGGGCACTACCGGCCGGGGCACTACCGGCCGGGGCACTACCGGCCGGGGTAGCGCCGGCCGGGGCAGGGACCGGAGCAGTGCGAGCGGGGGCACCACGGGCCGGGGCGGCGGCGCCGCCCGGGGGGGTGGACGCGGGGCCGCTCGCGGATCAGCGCGAGATGCCGGGGGCAGGACCGGAACCGGGACAGCCAGTGAGGCCGGTCGTGTCGCTGCGGCTGGCGCAGGTGCTGCGGCCGGTCGCGGGGCCGGGCGGAGTGCCCGGCCAGGCAGCCCCGGTACGACGGCGGCGAGGCCGCAGCGGACCGTACCCGGCACTGGGAGGCGGCCCGGCGCCGGCCGGGGGCCCGGCAGCGAGGCTGACCGGGACAGCAGGCCACGGAAAGCGCCGGGCAGCCGTCCCGGTGGCACCCAGCCCGCCGCGCCGCCCGGCGCACGCTGGGAGCGCCGCACCGGGGGTTCAGCCGGCCGGCCCAGCCAGCCGGGCGGCAGCCCGGGCCGGCCAGGTACCGGCACCGGCCGTGGCCCGGCCCGTTCCGGCCCGGCCCGTTCCGGGCCGGCCAGCTCGCGGCGGGGAGCATGGCCAGGGCGGCCAGCCGGGGCCGCGGGAACCGGGACCGGCCGCGCCAGGACCGGGGGTTCCCCGCAACCGGCCAGGACGGCCGGTGAGACCGGGCCGCGGCTGGACATCCCGGAGGAGATCACCGCGGACCAGCTCGATCCAGCGGCCGCCGCGGAACTGCGCACGCTGCCCGCTGACCTGGCCGCCGCGGTGGCCCGCCGCCTGGTCGCGGCCAGCCTGGCCGACGACCCGGAAAGCGGCTACCAGTATGCGCGGGAGGCCAGGCGGCTCGCGGCCCGGGTCGGCATCGTCCGGGAGACGGCCGGCATCGCCGCCTACCGGGCCGGGCAGTGGGCCGAGGCGCTCACCGAACTGCGGGCCGCGCGCCGGCTGACCGGGCGGACCAGCTATCTGCCGATGATGGCCGACTCCGAGCGGGCCCTCGGCCGGGTGGACCGCGCCCTGGCCCTGCTCGCTGAGCCGCAGCCGGGCCAGGTGGACCGGGCCACCCAGATCGAGCTGCTGATCGTCGAGTCGGGCATCCGCCGCGACCAGGGACTGCCAGCCGCAGCCGTGGTCACCCTGCAGGTGCCAGAGCTCGCCGACGGCCGGCTGCGGCCGTGGTCGGCCCGGCTGTTCTACGCCTACGCCGACGCCCTGCTCGAGGCGGGCCGGCCCGAGGAGGCCCGCGACTGGTTCGCCCGGGCCGCGGCCGCGGATCGGGACGGTGAGACCGACGCCGCGGACCGGTACGACGAACTGGACGACGTGGTCATTGATGACCTCGAGCACGAGGACACCGACGACCTGGGGGAACCCAGCGTCTGAACACTCGCCGTCCGGATGGTGCGGGCGGTGCCCGGCCGGTGATGATGATGGGCGGCAGGGGAACTTCCGCGGGCGCCGCTGGGGCCGGGCCGGGGCCCACGCCGTACCTGCCTGAGCCGACGGGCAGGTGCCGGGCCGGGACCACGTCCTGGTGGCTGGCCGACGTCTCCCGTCCCGATCCCGGGGCCGCGGCGGTGACCGCACCAGAGCTGTTGGTCTCACCTGACTTGGGCCAAGTTTCGGCCTCGAGTGACTCCGCGCGGCGCTGACCTGGGGCTGCCGGTTGCGGCGCGTGGACCGGCACTGAGGCGTGCACTACGTAGCTGGCCCGGCTCGGGTCTGAGTCCTGTGCGGCGGCGGGCCTGGCTGCGGATGCCCGCCGGGAGCTGCCACGCTACGCTCAACCTGCATCCTGCTCGAGGGGAGGTGCCGGTGATGACAGGACCGCAAGACCCGGCAGCGGCGGGCGGTGACCGGCTGCGGGCCGGCCACGCCGACCGCGAGCAGGTAATCGAGGCGCTGAAGAACGCGTTCGTGCACGGAAGGCTGACCAAGGACGAACTCGATACCCGGGCGGGCCAGGCGCTGGCCGCGCGGACCCACGCGGACCTGGCCGCCCTCACCGCCGACATCCCGGCCCCCGCACCGCCAGCGGCCCCAGCCCGCCCGGCCGCCCCGGCCCGGCGCCGGCCGCTGGCCAGGGCGGCTGCCGGGTCGGGCGGCTGCCTGGTCATCGCCTTCGCCGCCATGCAGATCCACCACCTCGCCGATCCGGGCAACACCCCCGGTGCCCTCCCCGGGTCCTTGGCGCTCCCGAGCTTCCTGCTCGCCGTGACCGCCGTATTCACGGCATTGTTCATCGTGATCTACGGGGTGGGGAATGCAGTGGGGCAACGCCGCTCCCGCAGGCAGCTGCCGCCCCGGCCCGGGGCGGGCGGCCACGCCCTTGAAGGGGAACGGCGCAGCGACACCGGCGGTGGCCCAGTTCCCCCCGGTCCCCGCACCGGCCAGAACCGCGCTGACCTGAACGCGCACAGATCACGGCAGGACCGGCCGCGCGTTCCCGTCCGGGTCGGCCGGGCCCGGGGTGGCGCCAGGCCGACGCCGGGCGTGGTCTGACCTCGGGCAAAATCGGCACCGGGACCATGTCTGCCTGAATGCGCGGAAATCGTGCTGCGCAAGCCGAATCCAGCGGGACTCGGCTGCGCGTCTAAGCTGGCCCACCTCAGGTCTGAACACTCGCCGTCCGGATCGTGCGGGCGGTGCCCGGCCGGTGCTGCTGGGCGGTATGGGAACTCCCGCGGGCGCGGCTGGTGCGCCGGCCGGGCCAGAGACCAGGCTGTGCCTGCCTGAGCCGGGGGGTGGCTGCCCGGCCGGGATCACGTCGTGGTGGAAGCGGTGGCTCGTGGTGGCCGGCGCGATACACGCGTCCTGCACCGACCTGGCGCTGCTGGCCGACCAGCGCCTGCGCGGCACGCCGCCCGCCCTGCTGGACCAGCCCTCAGCACACTGCCCCGAGGTCACGTTCTGTTCCCGGGCTGAAACCGCTGCGACCGGTCAGGCCGGGTCCTCCCGGTCCAGCCAGTGCATGATCCCTGCGACGCTGCCCTCGGTGCCGCTGACCGCCTCGAACCGGGCCGCGATGTCCGGGCCGGCGTCCGGGGCCAGGGCCGCGTACCGCTGCCGGGTCCGTTCGTGCACCATGGCCACGGCGTGATCCAGGTCCAGGCCCGCGTCCCGTGCCCGCCGGGTCTCCTCGACCCACACCTGTATCTCCTCGGCCGAACGCTGCAACGTCTCGGTCACGTCCTCCACCGGCCCGTAGTGGCTGAACAGCAGCCGCCCCGGGCGCAGGTCGGCGAACAGCCGCAGCGAGCCGAGCGCGGTGTCCAGATCGAAGTCCGGCGGCGGTGTGGCGGGCCGCACGTCGCGGGTCTCCGGGATGTAGACGCCGGCCGCATCGCCCACGTACAGGTCGCCGCTCACCGAGTCGATCAGCCCGACATGGTGCTTGGCGTGCCCGGGCGAGTAGTGGCTGTCCAGCCGCCGGCCGCCACCCAGGTCAATGTGACCACGCTGGCCGACCGCGCTGATCCGCCCGGCCGGGGTCGGGTGCATGACGCCAAACAGCCGGCCCAGTGCGTCCCCGTACACCATCCGGGCGCTGGCCATCAGCCGGGCCGGGTCGGCCAGATGCCGGGCGCCGCGCTCGTGCACCACGACCTCCGCGCCCGGGTACATGGCCGCGATGTCCCCGGTGCCGCCCGCGTGATCCAGGTGGATGTGCGTGACCACCACCGTGGCCAGGTCCGCGGGGCCGATGCCCAGCGCGGTCAGCGCGTCGCGGACCACCGGGGCCGAGGGGGCGGTGCCCGTCTCGACCAGGCACGGCCGGTCGCTGCGGATCAGGTAGCCGGCCGTGATCCCCGGGTAGCCGGCCATCCGGGTATCGATCTCGTACACATCTTGCCCAAGATCGGTAATGCCCGGGGTCGGCGGTCTGGGCTCGGCCGTGTCCATGCCACCATGGTTCCAGACAGTACCGGTGGACCGTCGCCGTGCACCCAGGGCGCGATGAGAGGCCGGCCCGTCCGGCTTGCGGCCGGATGTGGCAGCGGTTGCGCTCCGGCTCCGAGTAATATCGGAGCGCGGTCGGATCGTGCTCTTGTGCGATATGGGCGGACACCGGCCTGGGAATGATCTCGGCTGCTTGCCGCCTGCTTTCATGACCTGTCATGGCCAGGCCTCCAGCGCAGCACCGGGCCAGTCGGGACAGCGTCGCGGAGCAACCAACTGTGAGCGGATTACCTGTGAGAATGCCTGCCGCCAGATCGCAGACATGGCCAGCGGAGCCCGGCCCGCACAGCCGCTGGACCCGTCCCGGCCGGATCAATGTGGCCATCGTCGTGATCACGGTGCTCGCCATCGCACTGCGCCTGTACCAGCTGACCCGGCCCCAGTACCTGCTCGGCGTCACCGAATACGACGACGGAACCGACTTCGGCAGCGCCATCCTGCTCATCCACGGCTACCTGCCATACCGGGACTTCATCATCGTGCAGCCCCCGGGGATCACCCTGCTGATGGTCCCGGTAGCGGCGGCGACCAAGGCGCTCGGCACCGCCTGGGGAATGGCCGTGGGCCGGATCCTGACCGCGGTGGCGGGCGGCGTGGGGGCCGGCCTGACCGGTCTGCTGGTCCGCCACCGCGGGCTGCTCGCGGTCGTCCTGGCCAGCGGGATCGTGGCCGTCTACCCGGCCAGCGTGCAGTCCGCGCATACCGTGCTGCTGGAGCCGTGGCTGGTGCTGTTCTGCCTGCTCGGCGCGCTGGCCGTGTTCGACGGCGACCGGCTGGCGACGACCCGGCGGCTGGCCTGGGGCGGGCTCGCGTTCGGCTTCGCCGGGGCGGTCAAGGTGTGGGCCATCCTGCCGGTCGTGGTCATCGTGGTGCTGGCCGCCCGGCAGCCGCGGCGGGCCCTCACGTTCGCGGCCGGTGTGGCGGCCGGCTTCCTGGTCCCGGTGCTGCCGTTCGCGGCCCTGGCCCCGCGGGCGTTCTACCACAGCGTGGTGCTGGCCCAGCTGGTCCGGGTGGACGTGGTCCGGGTCGCGCTGTCCTACCGGCTGCACCAGATGACCGGGCTGACCGACTTCTCCAGCCTCGGCCCGGTCCCGCTGACCATCGTTACGGTGGCCATCATCGTGCTGATCGCCGGCTGCTGTGTGGCCGCGTCGCGGCGGTCCGGCGAGTGGCCACGGCCGCTGGAGCAGTTCGCGTACGCCACGACTGTGCTGACCATCATCGCCTTCCTCTGGCCCGCCGACTTCTACTACCACTACGCCGGCTTCCTGGCCCCGTTCCTGGCCCTGTCCATCGCGCTGCCGGTAGCCCGGCTGGTGGGCACGTTCCAGACCGCCTGCCCGCACCGGGCGGCACGCTGGCTGGCCCGGTACGGCGTGGCCGCCACGGCCGTGGTCCTGGTGATCATGGCGATGATCCAGGTCAGCTTCGAGACGTCGCTGCAGCCGCCGCTCGCGCCGACCACGCCCGGGCTGACCGGCGACGTCATCAGCCAGGCCGAGCGGGCCATCCCGCCTGGCGCGTGCGTGCTGGCCGACCAGGTGTCCTACGCCATCGCGGCGAACCGGTTCGACCCGTCGCGGCCCGGCTGCGTGCCCATGGTGGACGGGGTCGGCACCGACTACTCGCTGTCCAACGGGCGGAACGCGGCCAGCGGGGCGCAGCGGGTGCCCGCCGTGCGCGCCCTCTGGCTGTCCGCGCTGCGCGGGGCGCAGTACGTGTGGCTGTCGCCGCTGTCCTACAAGCGGATCCCGTGGACCGCGCCGGAGATCACCAGGTACTTCGACCAGCACTTCGTGCCCGCGCCGCGCGGCCCGTTCGGGCTGTACGTGCGCAAGGCCAGCCAGCCGCGCTGAGGCAGCCTGCCGCGCTGAGCGTCAATCCTCCGCGAACGAGCGGAGCACCAGGCCGGTGCGCGGCTTGGGGGCGAACGAGGTCGACTTACGGGGCAGCCGCTCGCCCGCCGCGGCCACCTCGTACACGTCCGCCGCGGACAGCGCGTTGACCAGCACCGCCGTGCCGCCGGCCTGGCTGGCCTGGGCCACCGCCCGGGCCGCGTCGTGGTGCACCACCTGCACGGTGCGCTCGTCGTCGGTGATCTGCCATAGCTCACCCAGCAGCAGTTCCTGCAGCGCGGCGCTGGGCAGCCGGCGCCAGGCCGCGGACTTCCCGGCCGGCATGGCCGCCTCGAGCCGGACCGGGTCGGGCTCGTAGAGCAGGTACAGCTGGCCCGCGCCGGCCACCAGGAACGCGGTACCGTCGCGGCCGGCCGCGGCCAGCGTGTCCAGGGCGGCGGGCAGGCCGGCCGGCCCGCCGGGCAGCGGCCGGACCGTGAACGCGGCCTTGGCCCGCTCTACCGCCTCGTCCGGGTCCAGGCCGGGGATCACCCGGTGGATGGCGCCGATGGTGGGCGGGAACGCGGTGTTGTCCACCAGCAGGGCCAGCCCGTAGTCCCACGGGCCCGGGCCATCGCCGGCCGCGTGCCGGTCAGCCTGCAGTTGCCGGTAGGCGGCGTACCGGTGGTTGCCGTCCGCGATCAGGGCCTGCCGCGGGGCCAGGTCGGCCGCGATTGCGGCGTGTGCCGCTGGGTCGGGCAGCGCCCACAGCGTGTGCTCGATGCCATCGCTGGTCCGGGCGCTGAGCACGGCCTGCCCGGCCGTGGCCTGGGCGGACAGCCGGATCGCGGCGGAACCCGGGCCGCCGTCGTAGAGCAGGAAGATCGGCTCCAGGTTGGCCTGGGTGGCCTCCATCAGCTGCCGTCGGCCGCGCACCGGGCCGGGCATCACGTCCTCGTGCGGGAGCACGATCCGCGCGGCGGGCGGGGCCAGCCGCACCGCCCCGATCAGCCCGCGCTGGATCACCCCGTCGCCGCCCGGGCTGCCGGCCGCCGGGTCCACCAGCCGCTGCTGGTACACGTACAGCGCGGGCCGGTCCTCGGCGGCCAGGATGCCCTCGGCCAGCCAGGACCCGAGCAGCCGGGCGGCCTCCTGGTACTCCGCTCCTGGGTGGCCCGGCACCGGGCGGGGGAGAATGAGCCGGACCACGTTGTGCGGGTCGGCGTCGCGCAGGTGCTGGGCGCTGTCCTGACCGATGACGTCGTACGGTGGGGAGGTGACCTCCGCGAGTCCGGTCACTCTCTGCTGGGCATAACGGACACCACGGAAGGGCGCAAGGGCGAGCCCGGCTGGGGTCGGCACCGCTGGTTCCCCGCCGGACGGAAAGGTCTGCACATATGTCAGAAGCACCGCTGGGCGGCCACGATTCCCGCCCGGAGGAAAATCCGCCGCCGTCCGGCGACAATCCGGCCCCGCATGGTGACGCGTACACGTGGTACCAGCGGGGCCTCGAACTGCTGGGCCGGGGCAGCGCGGCCGCCGCGGCCCAGCTGCTGGAGCGCGCCGCGGAAGCCGAGCCCGGGGCCCGCAGCGTGCTGGAGGCGCTCGGCCGGGCCCAGTTCGACACCCGGCGGTACGCGGCCGCCGCGGACACCTTCCGGCAGATCGTGGAGGCCAGCCCGAGCGACGACTACGCTCACTTCGGGCTCGGCCTGGCACTGGCCCGGGGCGGCGACCCGGGCGCCGCGGCCGAGCATCTGGCCCTGGCCGCGGCCATGCGCCCGGAGCTGCGGCACTACACCGACGCGCTGCAGGGCGTGCGGGCTACGCTGCGGGCCAGGTCGCAGGCGGGCGGGATGGTGCACGGGCGACCAGACGAGACGGAGGGCCTGCTGTGACCGCTGAGCCGGCTGGGGCTGATCCTCCTGACCGGCCCGGCCTAACTGGGCCGGGCCGGGAGCCCACTGGGCCGGGCCGGGAGCCCACCGGGCTGGACAGCCTGCTGCGCGGCTCCCCGGAGCCGCTGAGCCAGGTCTACGATGTGGCCCTGCTCGACCTGGACGGTGTCGTCTACGTTGGCCCCGCGGCCGTGCCCGGGGCACCAGAGGCGCTGGCCAAGGCGGCCGGGACCGGCATGCGGCTGGCCTTCGTCACCAACAACGCCTCGCGCACCCCGGCCGCCGTGGCGGCTCAGCTGGCCGGGTTCGGGGTGCCCGCCGCCGCCTCGGACGTGGTCACATCCGCGCAGGCCGCGGCGAGCCTGCTCGCCAGCCGGCTGGCGCCCGGCTCGGCCGTCCTGGTCATCGGCAGCAACGCGCTGCGCATCGCGGTGCGGGAGCGCGGGCTCCGCCCGGTCAGCACCGCGCTGGACCGGCCCGCGGCCGTGGTGCAGGGTTACGCCCCCGGGGTCGGCTACGCGGAGCTGCGTGAGGGCGGGCTGGCGGTCCGGGCCGGCGCCTGGTTCGTGGCCTCCAACGGGGACGCCACGCTGCCGACCAGCCGCGGCATCCAGCCCGGGAACGGCGCACTGACCCAGGTGATCGCGTACGCCACCGGTCACCAGCCGGTGGTGGCGGGTAAGCCGGAGCCGCCGTTGCACGCCGAGGCGGTCGCCCGGACCGGCGCGCGGCGCCCGCTGGTGGTCGGCGACCGGCTGGACACCGACATCGAGGGCGCGGTCCGGGCCGGGGCGCCCAGCCTGCTGGTGCTGACCGGGATCAGCCGCCCGGCCGACGTGGTGGCGGCCCCGCCGCAGCAGCGCCCGAGTTACCTCGCCGCCGACCTGTCCGGGCTGCCCGAGCCGCATCCGGGCGTCACCCGCCACAGGGGAGCGTTCAGCTGCGGGGGGTGGACCGCGCATGGCGGTCACGGTGGCACGGGCCTGCGCCTCGACGGCGCGGGGGAAGCGGTGGACGGGCTGCGCGCGCTGTGCGCCGCGGCCTGGTCGCTTGAGCAGGTCAGCGCTGAGATGATCCGGCCCGCGCTGGCCGCGCTCGGCCCGCCCACGCGCTGACCTGCACCACCGGCATCATCGGCCCGGAGTAGCCCGGGCATCCACCCACGGTCGCATTCAGATCGGCTGCGCGGCCGATGTGCCGCCCCCCTCCGGTCCGGAAGACTGCTGCGCAGCAGGCAGGCGGGCAGCGGGCCCGGGCCGACGAAGGGACATCTCAATGATTGAGGCACGGGGCCTCACCAAGCGGTACGGGGACAAGGTGGCGGTGGACCATCTGTCGTTCGCCGTGGAGCCGGGCCGGATCACCGGCTTCCTCGGCCCCAACGGGGCGGGCAAGACCACCACCATGCGGCTCATCCTCGGGCTCGACTACCCGACGGAAGGCCGCGTCACCGTGCACGGCCAGGAATTCCGGCGGCTGGCTCACCCGATGCGGGAAGTGGGCGCGCTGCTCGACGCCAAGGCCGTGCACGGCGGCCGGAGCGCATACAGCCACTTGCTGTGCCTGGCCCAGACCAACAACCTGCCCGCCCGCCGGGTGGGCGAGGTACTCGAACTGGTCGGGCTGAGCGAGGTGGCCAGGAAACGGTCCAACGGGTTCTCCCTGGGCATGGGGCAGCGGCTCGGCATCGCCGCCGCGCTGCTCGGCGACCCGGCCATCCTGATGTTCGACGAGCCGGTCAACGGGCTGGACCCGGAGGGCATCCTGTGGATCAGGAACCTGATGAAGGCGCTGGCGGCCGAGGGCCGCACCGTTTTCGTGTCCTCCCACCTGATGTCGGAGATGGAGAACACCGCCGACTACCTGCTGGTTATCGGCCGCGGCCGGCTGATCGCCGACTGCACGGTAGCCGAGTTCATCGCGCGCAACTCGGTGCAGGCAGTGCGGGTCCGCACCCCGCAGCGGGCGGCGCTGGCCAGCGCGCTCACGATGGCCGGGGGCACCGCCCTGGACGGTGCGGACGGCGCGCTCGTGGTGCAGGGCCTGGCCGCCGAGCAGATCGGCGACCTGGCCTACGACCAGGCGATCCGGCTGCACGAGCTGGCGCCGGCCCAGGCCTCGCTGGAAGAGGCGTTCATGGAGCTGACCGCGTCCAGCGTGGAGTTCCGGGCCGGTACCCCGGGGCTGGCGCCGGCCGGGCGGCCGGGCGGGCTGGTGGGCTCGGCAGAGCCGGTGGGCTCGGGAGAGGTGGCCTGAGATGGCTGTGACGGCACAGACCCCGGCCCCGGCCGCGGCCCTGGACGGGCCTGGCGCGCCGGCCGGCCTCGGCGGCGCGCTGCGCTCCGAGTTCACCAAGATCCGCTCGGTCCGGTCCACTTACTGGACGCTGTTCGCGATGGTCGTGGTGACCGTCGGCATCGGCGCGCTGGCCTGTGTGGCCGCGGTGTCCCACGGCGGGCACGGGCCGGGCTTCGACGCGACCCAGCACAGCCTGATCGGGCTGGTCCTCGGCCAGCTCATCATCGTGGTGCTCGGCGCGCTGACCGTGACCTCGGAGTACTCCACCGGGATGATCCGCACCTCGCTCAGCGTGCAGCCGCGCCGCGGCACCGTGCTGGCCGCCAAGGGAATCGTGTTCACCCTGGTCAGCCTCGTCACCGGGCTGGTCGCGTCGTTCGCGTCGTTCTTCATCGGGCAGGCCATCCTGTCCGGCAAGCACCTGGACGCCACGCTCGGCGAGCCGAACGTGCTGCGCGCGGTCATCGGCGGCGGCCTGTTCCTGGCCGTATGCGGGATGCTGGCCTTCGGCCTCGGCACGCTGCTGCGGCACACCGCGGCCGCCATCACCGCGTCCATCGGCCTGCTGTTCGTGCTGTTCGTGCTGGTCAACTTCCTGCCGCAGTCCTGGCAGGTGCACGTGGACAAGTGGATCCCGTTCAACGCGGGCAGCCAGATCTGGTCCACCGTCAGCCAGCCGGGCACCCACCTGTTCGCGCCCTGGACCGGGTTCGCGGTGTTCACTGGCTATGCGGTGATCGCCATCATCGCGGGGGCAATCCTGTTCATCCGGCGCGACGCGTAGCCCGGGTCACGGCTGATCGCGGGTCACGGTCTGGTGCGGGTCACGGTCTGGTGCGGGTCACGGCTGGCAGGCCGGGCACCAGAACGTGACCCGCGCCTCCGGGCCCGGGCCCTGGTCGGCCCGGCGGATCGCGGTTCCGCAGCGGCGGCAGCGGCGGCCACCCCGGCCGTACACCCAGTGCTCCGCGCCGCGCTGGGACATCCCGGTGGTGATGTGCCCGGCCCGGTTCTTGTTCGCGTCCAGCAGCCGGCGGGCCAGGCCGACCAGGGCGTCCAGGCCGGGGACGTCGCCGACCGGCCGCCAGGGCTGGATGCCGCGCAGGAACAGCAGCTCGCACTGGTACACGTTGCCGATGCCGGCCAGATTGCGCTGATCCAGCAGCGCGTCGCCGATGTGCCGCTGCGGGTCGGCCCGCAGCCGGCGCACCGCCTCGGCCGGGTCCCAGTCCGGGCCGAGCAGGTCCGGCCCGAGGTGCCCGACCACGTCGGCCTCCCGGGCGGTCGGCAGCACTTCCACGATGCCGAGCTGGTAGCCGATGGCCTGCCATGTGTCGTTGCCCAGCACCAGCCGGATCCGGTGCCCGCCGGCCGGCTGCTCGCGGGCCGGGCGCACCCGCCAGGCGCCGTCCATCTTGAGATGGGTGTGCACGGTGAGGCCGCCCTCGACCCGGGTGAGCAGGTGCTTGCCGCGGGACAGCGACTCGGTGACCTGGCGCCCGGTCAGGTCGGTGGTCGCGTACCGCGGCACCCGGAAGTCACTGCGGGTCAGCCGCCGCCCGGCCAGCGCCTCACCCAGCCGCCGCGCGGCGTGCCAGACCGTGTCTCCTTCCGGCACGCCCGCTCAGCTCCTCCCTGCGCTCACCTGCCCCAGTATCCCCGCTGCCCGGTCTTGCCCCGGCCCCCGCGTTGCGCTTCATAACGCCCGCTGCGGGCGGTGGATGAAGGATGCGTGCGGTTGGCAGCGCGGGCCCGGCAACCCGGAGGACCACGTACGGCAGCACGGTCCTGCGCGTCACCCCGGGCCAGATCGCCCGGGGACCCAGCGGCGTGACCCGGGATCTGGCCACCGCGCGGGCCGCCGGCCGGCGGCGGCCCGCCCGGCCGATCACCGCCTGGCCGGCCCGCTAGGCCAGGCTGACCAGGAGATTCAGAGCAACTTGCGGAGGCGGAGCAGATCACCGAGGCTGGCCTCGACCCTGACCCGGCCGGTGAGCCAGGCCCGGGCGAACCGCCCCGGATCGGCGGCGATAGCGATCAGGTCATCGCTCCTGGTGCGGAACCGGATGTCGGCCCGGTCCGCGTTGGCCGGCGCCTGGGTCACCGGGCTGGCCCCGTCCATGCCGAGCTGGGTGATGAACGTGATGCCGAGATCGGTGACCGTGACGCTCATCGACCGGTCGGCCAGGTGCGTGGCCCGCGCTTCCTCATCCAGGTTGGAAAGCCGCTCGGCCAGCGCCTGCAGCGCGGCACGGGATTGTTCGACTGTCGCCATCTGCCCCTCGCTTCCTGGACATGTCCATTCTGCAACTCCTGTCCGTCTGCTAACCACCGGGCGTGGCGTCACCGGTTGCTGACCCGGCTGCCCTTGACTGGGCGGTAGCGTTTCACAGGGGACGTGCCAGCCGGCGAAACCCGGCCCGCCGGCGAGAGGAGTGCTTTGTGACGCAGAATGAACCGGAGCCAGCGGAGCTGGGCACGACCGGCGACCCGCAGGTGGACCAGGCCCTGGATCCGCTGGCCGACCTGGGTGGCCTGCCGCTGCACGAGCACCCGGCGGTTTTCGAGCAGGTCCATGGCGCGCTGGCCGGGGCGCTCGGCACGCTGGACGCGGGCCCGCCCGGCCCGGGCTCGCCCGGGCCGGCCGCAGCTGGCCCGGCGGCGGCCCCGGGCAGCTGACCGGCGGGGCAGTTCACCGATGAGCACGCGGCGGCGGCTGGACGCCGAGCTGGTCCGGCGCGGGCTGGCCCGGTCCCGTGAGCATGCGGCCCAGCTGGTCAGTGCCGGCCGGGTGGCGGTGGCAGGCCAGGCCGCCGGGAAGACGGCCACGCAGGTGGCCCAGGATGAGCCGATCACGGTCCGGGAAACCCCAGGCGACCCCGGTTACGCATCCCGGGGCGGCGGCAAGCTGGCCGGTGCGCTGGCCGCCTTCCCGGCCCTGCGCGTCGCGGGCCGGCGCTGCCTGGACGCGGGCGCGTCCACCGGCGGGTTCACTGACGTGCTGCTCCGCGCGGGCGCGGCCCACGTGGTCGCGGTAGACGTGGGCTACGGCCAGCTGGCCTGGGCGCTGCGCAGCGATACGCGGGTCACGGTGCTGGACCGGGTGAACGTGCGGCAGCTGCGCCCCGAGCAGGTGGCACCGCCACCCGGCCTGGTCACCGCGGACCTGTCCTTTATCTCGCTCCACCTGGTGCTGCCCGCGCTGGCCGGCTGTGCCGCCCCGGACGCCGATTTCCTGCTCCTGGTCAAGCCGCAGTTCGAGGTGGGCAAGGGCCGGGTCGGGGCGGGCGGGGTGGTGCGTGACCCGGCGCTGCGCGCGGCGGCCGTGGCCGGCGTGGCGGCGGCCGCGGCGGAGCAGGGCCTGGGCGTGGCCGGGGTCACGGCCAGCCCGCTGCCCGGGCCGGCCGGCAACGTGGAGTACTTCCTGTGGCTGCGCCGCGGCGCCGCACCGCTGGACCGGGCCGCGCTGGACCTGGCCGTAGCGGCGGGACCGCAATGAGCGCTCAGCGCACCGTGCTGGTCATGGCGCACACCGGGCGCCCGGCCGCGGTGGGCAGCGCCCGGCTGGTGGCGGGCATGCTGCTGTCGGCCGGGATCGCGGTGCGGGTCGTGGACACCGAGGCCGGTGACCTGCGCTGCCCCGGCGCCGACGTGGTCCAGGCCACCCCCGAAGCGGCCCGGGGCACCGAGATGGTGATCGTGCTCGGTGGTGACGGCACGCTGCTCCGGGTGGCCGAGATGACCAGGCCAGCCGGGGTGCCGCTGCTCGGGGTGAACCTGGGGCACGTCGGGTTCCTGGCCGAGGCCGAGTCCGACGACCTGCCCGACGTCATCGGCCGGGTGATCAGCCGCCAGTACACCGTGGAGTGCCGGATGACGGTTGACGTGACCGTACGGCAAAATGGCACCGTCACCGCCACGACCTGGGCCCTGAACGAGGCCAGCGTGGAGAAGGTGGCCCGGGAGCGGATGATCGAGGTGGTAACGGAGATTGACGGGCGCCCGCTGTCCCGGTGGGGATGCGACGGCGTGGTGTGCGCCACTCCGACCGGCTCGACGGCGTACGCGTTCTCGGCCGGCGGCCCGGTGGTCTGGCCAGAGGTGGAGGCGCTGCTGATGGTGCCGCTCAGCGCACATGCCCTGTTCGCTGGCCCGCTGGTGATCACGCCGGACGCGGTGCTGGCGGTCGAGGTGATCAGCGGGGCCAGCATCGGCCAGGCGTTCGCGGGCGTGCTGTGGTGCGACGGCCGGCGCCGCGTCGACCTGCCGCCCGGCGCGCGGATCGAGATCCGGCGGGGCAGCCAGCCGGTGCTGCTGGCCCGGATGCGCGGCGACGGCGAGGCCGCGGCGGGCGGCGCGCCGTTCACCGACCGGCTGGTGGCCAAGTTCGGCCTCCCGGTGGCGGGCTGGCGCGGGCGGCCGCCGGGCCGGGCCAGCGGGCCAGGCGGCCGGGCCACCGGACAGGAGCCGCGCGCCCATGCTTGAGGAAGTCAGGATCACCGCGCTCGGCGTCATCGAGGATGCCGTGCTGGAGCTGTCGCCTGGGCTCACCGTGGTCACCGGGGAGACCGGGGCGGGCAAGACCATGGTGGTGACCGGCCTGGGCCTGATGTTCGGCGGCCGGGCCGACCCGGCCCGGGTCCGGCCGGGCGCGGACCGGGCCACCGTGGAAGGACGGCTCCGGGTCGACCCGCAGGGCCGGGTGGCCGCGCAGGTCGCCGAGGCCGGTGGCGAGCTGGACGACGACGGGGCCACCCTGCTGCTGAGCCGGTCGGTGTCCGCCGAGGGACGGTCACGGGCCTACGCGGGCGGCCATTCCGTCCCCGTCTCGCTGCTCACCTACCTGGCCGACGACCTGGTCGCGGTGCACGGCCAGGCCGACCAGCAGCAGCTGCTGCGGGCCGGCCGGCAGCGCGACGCGCTGGACCGGTTTGCCGGGCCGGCGCTGGCCGCCGTGGCCGCCGGCTACCTGCGTACCTACCAGCGGCATCGCGAGGTCACCGCCGGGCTGGCCGAACTGACCAGCCGGGCCCGGGACCGCACCCGGGAAGCGGACGACCTGCGCCGCGGGCTGGCCGAGATCGAGCGGCTGCAGCCGGCCGAGGGGGAGGACGCCGGGCTGCGCGCCGAAGAGGACCGGCTGGCCAACGCGGACGCCCTGCACAGCGCGGCCAGCACGGCTCACGACGCGCTGCTGGGCGATCCGGCCAGCGGCTCGTACGACCTGCCCGACGCGGTCAGCCTGCTCGGCACGTCCAGCCAGGCGCTGGACGCGGTGGCCAGCCACGACCCGGCGCTGGCCGGCCTGGCCGCCCGGCTCAACGAGGCCAGCTACCTGGTCTCCGACGTGGGGGCCGAACTGGCCTCCTACCTGCAGTCGGTAGAAGCCGACCCGGCCCGGCTGGCCGCCGTGCAGGAGCGCCGCGCCGAGCTGACCCGGCTGATCCGGGCCTACGGCCAGGACGGGCCGGCCCCGGACGGCGCGGCCGGCGACGGCGTGGCCGGGGGCGACCTGGCCGCCGTGCTGGCCTGGGCCAAGCAGGCCGCGGCCCGGCTGGCCGAGCTGGACGGGGATGACGACCGGATCACCGGGCTGGCCGCGGAAGCCGGCCGGCTGGCCGGGGAGGTGACCGGCCTGGCTGGCCAGCTCACCGCGCTGCGCACCGAGGCGGCCGAGCGCTTCGCGGCCCAGGTGACCACCGAGCTGGCCGCGCTGGCCATGCCGCACGCCAGGGTCACGGTGGCGGTCCTGCCCCAGGAAGAGTTCGGCCCGCACGGCGCGGACGAGGTGGAGCTGCGGCTGGCCGCCCATCCCGGGGCGCCCGTGCTGCCGCTGGCCAAGGGCGCGTCGGGCGGTGAGCTGTCCCGGGTGATGCTGGCCATCGAGGTCGTGTTCGCCGGTGCCGACCCGGTGCCCACGTTCGTCTTCGACGAGGTAGACGCCGGGGTGGGCGGGAAGGCGGCGGTGGAGATCGGCCGCCGGCTGGCCCGGCTGGCCCGGCTGGCCCAGGTCATCGTGGTCACCCACCTGCCCCAGGTGGCCGCGTACGCGGACACCCACCTGGTGGTGCACAAGGCCGATGACGGCAGCGTCACCCGGAGCGGGGTCACCCGGCTGGACGACGCGGGCCGGGTCACCGAGCTGTCCCGGATGCTGGCCGGGCTGGAGGACTCCGCGTTTGGCCGGGCGCACGCGGGTGAGCTGCTGTCCGCGGCGGCCGCGGAACGGGCCGCGGCCGCCTCGCCGCCGGGTGCCCGGGCGCCCTGATCCGCGGGTGGCCCCGGCCACCCGCATGGTCTGGCAGGATGGACTGCGATGATGGCCCAGTTCCTCAAACTCCCCATAATCCACCGGAGCAGGCCGGATGACCTGCCGGGGGTTACTGGGCGGGCGCGCCTGGACCGGCGGACGAAGAACCTCACCAAGCGGCTCACCATGGGCGACATCGCCATCATCGACCACACCGACCTGGACAAGGTGAGCGCCGACGCGCTGCTCCGGCTGCAGGTCGCCGCGGTGGTGAACGTCGCGCCGAGCATCAGCGGGCGGTACCCGAACCTCGGGCCGCAGGTCCTGGTCGAGGCCGGGGTGCCGCTGGTGGACAACGTCGGCCCGGAGGTGTTCCGCAAGGTCAGCGAGGGCACCCTGGTCCGGCTGCACGACGGCACGCTGTACATCGGGGACGTCCCGGTGGCCACCGGCCAGGTGCAGACCCCGGAAACCGTGGCCGGGGCGATGGCCGCCACCAAGGACGGCCTGGCCGTCCAGCTGCAGGCGTTCGTGGCCAACACCCTGGAGTACGCCAAGGGTGAGGGCGGCCTGCTCATCGACGGCATCTCCGCACCCGAGCTGGCCACCCGGATCGAGGGGCGGCATGTCCTGGTCGTGGTGCGCGGGCACAACTACCGCGAGGACCTGGCCGCGCTGCGCGCCTACATCCGCGAGTTCAAGCCGGTCATGGTCGGCGTGGACGGCGGGGCGGACGCGCTGCTCGAGGCCGGGTACCGGCCCGACATCATCGTGGGCGACATGGACTCGGTCACCGACCAGGGGCTGACCTGCGGCGCCGAGCTGGTCGTGCACGCATATCCGGACGGCCGGGCCCCGGGGCTGGCCCGCATCGAGCGGCTCGGCCTGTCCTCGGTGCTGTGCCCGGCCGGCGGCACCAGCGAGGACGTCGCGCTGCTGCTGGCCGACGAGAAGGGCGCCAGCCTCATCGTGGCCGTCGGCACGCACAACACCCTGGACGAGTTCCTGGACAAGGGCCGGTCCGGCTACGCCAGCACCTGGCTGACCCGGCTCCGGGTGGGCAGCAAGCTGGTGGACGCCAAGGGCGTCAGCCGGCTGTACCGCAACCGCATCTCCGGCTGGGCGCTGCTCGGCCTGGTAGCCGCCGCATGCTGCACCATCCTGGTCGTCATGCTGGCCTCACCGGCGGGCCAGTCGGCGGGCAGGATCTTCATCACCTACCTGGGCGCCCAGTGGGACGGTGTGCGGTACTGGCTCAGCGGGATGCTCTAGGCCGGGACTCCTCGTGATCGACTTCCGATATCATCTCGTCTCCATCATTGCCGTCTTCCTGGCGCTGGCCATCGGCATCGTGATCGGCTCCACGTCGGTGCTCAAGGGGGCCGTGCTCAGCGGGCTGCAGAAGACGTCAGCCGCGGAGAAGAGCCGGATCGACTCGCTCTACGCGCAGAACAGCCAGCTCAAGCAGCAGCTCAACGCGGCTGAGTCGTTCGCCACCGCGAGTGAGCACGTGCTGCTGGACGGCCTGCTGGCCGGGCAGCGGGTGGTCCTGGTCGAGGCGCCCGGCGCGCCCGGCTCGGTGATCAACGGGGTGCAGAACGCGCTGACCACGGCGGGCGCCACGGTGACCGGCCAGGTGCTGTTCCAGACCCAGTTCTTCAGCACCGGGGCCGCGTCGGACCTGGACACGCTGAACCGGCAGCTCACCCCGGCCGGGATGACGCTGCGCGCCGGTTCCCCGCAGGCCCAGGCGGGCCAGCTGATCGCCAGCGCGATCCTGACCCAGGACCAGGCCCTGGCCGGCAGCGCGGAAAGCGCCGACCAGGCCATCCTCAGCGGCTACGCGGCCGCAGGTTACCTAAGTGCCAGCCCGCGGCCGGCCGACCGTGCCACCCTGGCGGTCGTGATTATCCCGGCCAGCCCGGCGTCCACCAACGACGCCAATGTGGCCAGCCAGACCCTGGTCACGCTGGCCCAGCAGCTCAACCAGGCGGACAGCGGCACGGTGGTGGCGGGCCAGCTGAGCGGCTCCGGGCCGGGCAGCGCCATCGACGTGATGCGGGCCGGGGGCCGGGGCGGCCACGTGAGCACGGTGGACAACGCGGACACCGCGACCGGGCAGGTCGTGGTGGCCCAGGCCCTGTACGAGCAGCAGGCCGACGGCAGGTCGGGCAGCTACGGGGCGCTGCCCGGCGCCAGCGCGGCAGGCCCGAGCCCGGCCCCGGTCCCGTCCGCCACCCCGTCGGCCACCACGTCGGCCACCGCCAGCGCCACCGCGTCCCGGCACCCGGTGACCGGGAAATGAGCACCTCCCGGGGGAGCGCGGGCAGCACGCTGGTGGCGGCCGGACTGGCCGCCATGGCGGCCCGGGGTGGCTACCTCCTGCTCCGCCGGCGGCCGCCCGCCGGGCAGGCCACCTGGAGCCGGACCAACCACCGCGGTGAGCCGGTGACGCTGCTGGAAGGGCCTGCGGTGGCGGCCGGCGCGGCACTGGCCGCCGTGGCCAGCCCCGGCCTGCCCGGCCGGGCCCGCGCCGCGCTGCTGGCCGCCGCGGCCGGCGCGGCCGGGTTCGGCGGGTACGACGACCTGGCTGGCAGCGGTGACCGCCGCGGCTTCCGCGGGCACCTCGGCGCACTGGCCCACGGCGAGCTGACTACCGGCGCGGTCAAGCTCGGCGGCATCGGCGCCACCGGGCTGGCCGCCAGCGCGCTGCTCGGCGGCGGCCCGGTGGACGTGGCGCTGAACGCCGGCCTGGTCGCTGGCTGCGCCAATCTGGTCAACCTGTTCGACCTGCGGCCCGGCCGGGCCGGCAAGGTCACCGTGGCCGGCGGCGGGCTGCTGGCCGCGGCGGCACCGGCGGCCGCGCCGCTGGCCGCGGTGCCGGCCGGGGCCACGCTCGGCCTGCTCGGCGAGGACCTGGGGGAGCGGGCCATGCTCGGCGACGCCGGGGCCAACGCGCTCGGTGCCCTGCTCGGCACGGCCGCGGTGGCCGGCCTGCGGCGGCCGGCCAGGGCGGCTCTGCTGGCCGGGATCATCGGGCTGACCGCGGCCAGCGAGGTGGTCAGCTTCACCACCGTGATCGAGCGGACGCCGGCCCTGCGCTGGCTCGACATGCTCGGCCGCCGGCCGGCCCCGGCCGCCCCGGCGGCACCGGCCGGGCCGCGGCCCGCGGCGCCCGCCAGTACGCAGTGACCCGCCCGCAGGCCGCGGCGGCCGAGCCCGGGGCGGCGCTGCGGCCGGGCCGGGCCATCGGCCAGGCGGCCGTGCTGATCGGCGCGATCACCGTGCTGTCCAACATCGTGGGGTTCGGCCGCCAGCTGGTGTTCGCGCACACCGTGTCGGCGAACTGCCTGGGCACCGCGTATGCGACCGCCAACCAGGTGCCGAACATCGTCTACGACGTGGTCATCGGCGGCGCGCTGACCAGCGCCCTGGTCCCGGTGCTGGCCGTCCCGGCGGCGCGGCGGCTGGCCGCGGCCGGCCCCGGCCGGGATGCGGCGGCCGCCGACGCCGAGACCAGCCAGATCGCCTCGGCCCTGCTGAGCTGGACGGTGCTGCTGCTCGCCCCGGCCAGCCTGCTCATCGCCCTGGTGTCCGGCCCGCTGACCGCGCTGCTGCTGGCTGGCGCGCCGCGGTGCAAGCACCCGGCCATCTTCACCATCAGCGGGCACATGCTCGCCGTGTTCGCACCGCAGATCCTGCTCTACGGCCTGGCCGTGGTGCTGTACGGCATCCTGCAGGCGCACCGCCGGTTCGTCTCACCCGCGCTGGCCCCGGTACTGTCCAGCCTGGTGGTGATCGCCACCTATATCGTGTTCGTCCCGCTCAGTCACGGGTTCCGTAACCACCTGACCCGGATCCCTGCCGACGCGCTGCTGGTACTGTCCATCGGCACCACGGTGGGGGTGGCCGCGCTGGCCCTCACCGCGCTCGGCCCGGCGCTCCGGCTGGGCCTGCGGCTGCGCCCCACGCTGCGTTTCCCGCCCGGGGTGGCGGCGCGGATCCGCAGCCTGGCCGCGGTGGGGGTGGCCGCGCTGATCGCCCAGGACGCGTCGGTGATCGCCGTGATCGTGCTGGCCAACAGCCATCAGGCCCGGGGCGCCCTGGTGCTGTACAACTTCGGCTGGCAGATGTTCTTCGTGCCGTATGCGGTGCTGGCCGTGCCGCTGGCCACTACGGCGTACCCGGTGCTGTCCGCTGCCGAAGGGGCCAGCTTCGACCGGACGGCCGCGGCCACCACCCGCGCGGTCATGCTGGTGTCCTGGCTCGGTGCAGCGCTGCTGGCCGGCGCGGCCATCCCGGCCGCCCGGCTGTTCACCCGCCATCCGCACGACGCGCGCCTGCTCGCGCTGACGTTCGCCGCGTTCGCGCCGGGACTGGTCGGCTACGGGCTGGCCGCCTGCCTCTCCCGGGTGCTGTTCGCCGACGGCCGGGCCCGGCTGGCCGCGGTGGCGCTGGTCGCCGGCTGGCTGCTGGTTATCGTGGCCGACGTGATCGCGGTGGCGCTGGTCCCGGCGCACTGGGTGGTACCGGTGCTCGGGCTGGGCAACACGGCCGGCCTGACCGCGTGCGGCCTGGCCCTGCTGGCCGTGGTGCGCAGCAGGCGCGGGCGCACCGCGCTGCGCGGCACCGCCCGGGCCGCCCTGGCCGGGCTGGCCGGCGCGGTGGCCGGGGTGGCCGCGGGCGCGGCCGTGTCCGCCGGCCTGCCCGTGCGCGGGTTCCTGCCCAACGCCGGTGTCGCCGTGCTCGCCTGCGGCTGTGTCGCGGTCGCGTTCGGCGCCGCGGTCCTGGTCCTCGACGGCGGGGACCTGCGGGCCGTGCTGGCCCGGGCCCGGGAGCGGCTGCCCGTGGTCAGGTCGGCCCGCTGATGCGCACCATCGGCTGGCCACGGGGGGCGCGCCGCAGGCGCGTTCCCGCCGGGCCAGCGATCGCGGCGGGCTGCGGGGGGCCGCCCGCCGGGGCTGACACCGCGGACCTGTCCGGGCTGGCCGTGGGGTTCCTGGCCGGGAGCACGGCCGGCGGCACCGGGCGGCACGTGCTGATGCTGGCCCGCGGCTGCGCGGCCCGCGGCGCCACCGTGACGGTCTACGGACCGCCCAGCCTGGGTGAACCGGGCGGCCTGCGCTTCCGCACGCTTGACATCGGGGACCGGCCGCGGCCGGCCCACGATGCCCGCGCCGTCACGCGGCTGCGCCGCTGGCTGGCCCACGACGCCCCGGCCGTGCTGCACGCGCACGGCCTGCGGGCCGGTGCGCTGGCCGCGCTGGCCCTGGCCGGGCGCCCGGCCCGGCGTACCGCGCTGGTGGTCACGGCGCACAACGCCCCGCCGGCCGGCCGGGCCGCCGCCGTGGTGTACGCGGTACTGGAGCTGATCGTGGCCCGCCGCGCCGCGGCGGTGCTCCCGGTGTCCGCGGACCTGGCTGGCCGGCTGCGCCGCCGCGGCGCCCGGATCGCCGGGCCGGCCGTGATCGCCGCGCCGGCCGCCCCGGACCCCAGCCCGGAGCGCACCGCGGCGGTGCGCCGGGAGCTCGGTGCTGTCGGCCGGCCGGTGGTACTGGCGGCTGGCCGGCTGGCCGCGCAGAAAGGCTTCGGCACGCTGCTCGGCGCGGCGGCCCGGTGGCAGCGGCGCGATCCGGTCCCGCTGCTGGTCATCGCGGGCGACGGGCCGCTGGGCCCGGCGCTGCGCGCCCAGGCCCGCGCGGCCGGGACCGAGGTGCGGTTCCTCGGCCCCCGGCCGGACGTGCCGGAGCTGCTGGCCGCGGCGGACGTGGTGGTGGTGCCGAGTTCCTGGGAAGGCCAGCCGCTCATCGTCCAGGAGACGCTGCGCGCGGGCCGGCCACTGGTCGCGTCCCGGGCCGGCGGGATCGCCGACCTGACCGGCGCGGACGGCGCGGTCCTCATCCCGCCCGGCGATCCGGCGGCGCTGGCCGCCGCGGTGACCAGGCTGCTGGACGACCCGCAGCAAGCGGCCGCGCTGGCCGCCGCGGCCCGGCGGCGGGCGGCCGGGCTGCCCGGCGAAGCCACGGCGGTGGACCGGGCCGCGGCCGTGTACATGCGGCTGCGCCCGGCCGGTAACTGAGCGTCGCCTACCGGACAGTACGTATTTCCTTAGTTACATCGCGCTATTTCGGTTGAAATGCTTACTCAGCGTGTGCTCGGCTGGTGGCTGGGTGCGTAGGTCCCGTGGTGAACACGGGCCAGCCCCAATGGGGGAGCCACACGTGCGATCACCGAACTGGCCGCCGAGACAGCCTGGGCCCGGCCCCGGTGAGCCCGGCCTGCGCGCCGGGGCGGCCGCGGAACCGGCGCACCGGGCGGAGCTGGGCGGTTACGGCGGCGACCCCGGCCAGGATGCGGTGATCTTGTCGGTGCATGACATCCGGGTGGTCCAGGAAGCCATCACGCTGGCCCGGGCGGACGGCGAGCCCGGCGGCCCGGCGCCCAACGGGGCGCCGGGCGGCGGGGCACCGGGCGATGAGGCACCGGGCGGCGGGGCACCGGGCGGCGGGGCACCGGGCGATGAGGCACCGGGCGATGAGGCACCGGGCGATGAGGCGCCGCCTGGGATCGCTGGCCGCGGCGCGGAGCCGCGGCTGGGGGCCCGGGGTCCCGGCGGGCCACCCTCCCGGGCCAGCAGCGCCAGCAGCACCCCGTCCTGGGGAACGGTGCTGGCCACCACCGTCCGGCTGTGGTGGCAGCGCCGGGTGCGGTCCCGGGCGGCCGGCCCGCGGTGGCGGGTGATGAGTGTGCTGCTGCTGGCCGCCGTCCTGCTGGCCGCGGCCGCCCTGGCTGTCACCCTGACCCAGGGTCATGGGGGCAGCAGCGCGCCTGGCCCGGGCCAGCCCGGCTCCCGCGGCTCGGCCGCGCTCAGGGCCGCCGCGGCGGCCCGGACCGCGGCGGCGGGGTGGCTGGCCCGGCAGCTCGCCCCGGACGCCATCGTGGCCTGTGACCCGCAGATGTGCGCCGCCGCCCAGCAGGCCGGCATCCCGGCCGGCCGGCTCCTGGTGCTGCGGGCCCCGACGGCCGGCCCGGTGGGCAGTGACGTGCTGGTCGCCACGGCAGCCGTCCGGCAGGAGTTCGGCGCCCGGCTGGGCCGGGTCTACGCGCCCGACGTGCTGGCCAGCTTCGGCACCGGCAGCGCCCGGGTGGCCATCCGGGTGGTCGCCCCGGACGGGGCGGCGGCTTACACCGCCAGCCTGCGCTCCGACCTGGCGGCCCGGGTGTCGGCCAGCCGCCAGCTGCTGCGTAACCCGCAGCTGCACGCTACGGCCGCGGCACGCCGCATGCTGGCCGCGGGCCAGGTCGATGCCCGGCTGCTGACCGTGTTCGCCGCGCTGGCCACGCAGCATTCGGTGCGGCTTCTCGGCTTCGCCCCGGCACCGGCCGGCGCCAGCCCGGGGCTGCCGCTGCGCAGCGCCGACATCGCGCCCGCCGGGCCGGGCACCCGGGCGCAGCCGAACAGCATCCAGTCGCTGGCCAGCTTCCTGCAGGCCCAGCTGGCCCCGTACCGCCCGGCCAGCGTTACCGAGTTCCGGCTGCCCGGCGGCAGCCCGGCGCTGCACGTGGACTACGCCGCACCGAGCCCGCTCGGGCTGCTCGGGAAGAGCTGACCCGGACGGCGCACAACTAACCGCAGAGAATTCATCAGTCACTGGTCATCGGACCAGAGTGGGGAGTGCAGCATGACAGGAAACCCGCGGTGTTCCGGCTGAGCCGGCGGACCGCCCTGCTGGCGGCCGGCGTGCTGCTCAGCGTGGCTACGGTGGCCGGCCCGGCCACCGCGGCGGCGGCCGCGCCCGCCACGTCGGGGCATGGCTGGATCCGGCTGGCCCATCTGTCCCCGAACACGCCCGCCGTGGACGTCTACCTGTACAGCTACGGCATGCCGAACGCCATGATCGTGCTGCATCACGTCAGCTACGGCACGGTGTCACCGTACGAGGAAGTAGCCAGCGGGGAGTACACGGTGGCCATGCGGGCGGCTGGCGCCTCGCCAGCATCCACGCCGGTGCTGTCCAGCAACCTCATGGTGCATGCCGGGCACGCGTACACGGTGGCCGGGATGGGCCCGGAGAAGGAGCTCCGGCTGCAGGTGCTCGATGACCGGCTCAGCACGCCCCGGGGCAAGTCGCTGGTCCGGGTGATCCAGGCGTCGCTCACCCAGCACCGGGTGACGGTGCGGTCCGGCCACGCCGTGCTGGGCAGCGACCTGGCGTTTGCCAGCGTCACCCCGTACGCCGCCGACGCGCCCGGGACCTGGACGGTGCACGCCACCGGCAGCACCCAGAACTGGACCGGGCAGGTCAAGCTGGCCGCGGGCTCGATCCACACCCTGGTCGTGCTGGACTCGGCTCACGGCCTGTTGGTGACCGACCTGACCGACGCGGCGGGCAGCGGCGCGATGCCGCAGGGCGGCGCGGCCACCGGTCTGGGTGGCACCGCGCCCGGGCCGGCGTCCTCGCCGCTGCCGTGGCTGGCCGGGCTGGCCGGCGGGCTGCTGGCCGCGGCGGCCGCGGCGGCCCGGCTGCGCCGCCACCGGGCGGTGGCGCGGCACGCGCGCTGATGGCGGGGGGCGGCCCGGCCCGGCAGGGGCGCCCAGGCCCGCTGGGGCGCGGGGTGGCACGGCAGCCGGCCGTGGCGGCCGTGCTGCTGGCCGCCCTGGCCGTGGTCGCGCTGGCCGGGACCGGGCTGCTGCTGCGCCGCGGGCGGCCCGGCCACCCGGCCCGGCCGCTGCCCGCGGCCGCGGCCACGCTCGTCCCGGCCGGCCGGCCGGCCCCGCTGCCGGGGCCGGCCAGCCCGGGCCGGGTGCCGCCGCCGGTCGGGCTGCGCATCCCCGCTATCGGCGTACGGACCAGGCTGATCCGGCTGGGTATCACGGCGCAGGGCACGCTCCAGGTTCCGGCGAGCACCGCGGTGGCCGGCTGGTACACCGGCAGCCCGCGGCCCGGCGCGATCGGCTCATCGGTCATCGCCGGGCACATCGACTCCCACCTCGGCCCGGGCGTGTTCTACCGGCTGCGGCTGCTCCGCCCGGGCAACAAGATCTACGTGCGGCAGGCCGGCGGCCAGCTGGCCACGTTCCGGGTGACCGCGGTGCGCCAGTACGCCAAGGCAAGCTTTCCCACCGCGCAGGTGTACGGGCCCACCCCTGACGCGGAACTGCACCTGATCACGTGCGGTGGCACGTTCGATTACGCCACCCGGACGTACCTGAGCAACGTGGTGGTGTTCAGCGTGCAGATCCACTGACCTCCGGCCAGCCGGAAAATAGTTACCCAGCGGTATGTAATGGCCCGGCGACATCGCGCTATTCCGGTTGAAATGCCTGCCCTGGCTGTGCTCCGCTAGGCTCCCTGGGATTCGGATGTCCTCCTGGCCGTGGCGCCGTCCAGGACGCAGTGATTCTTGTCAGGTGCAGGACGTGAGGGTGACCCAGGAGGCGAGGACGCTGGCCGGGGAGCACAGCGAGGCCGGGCACGGTCCGGCCGGGCTGGACCAGCAGGATCGCGAGCCGGCCGGGCCGGCTGTGCCGCAGGAGCGGGAGAACGCTGCCCAGCCGCGCCCACCGGCCGGCCCCGCTGCGGGGCGGCGACCGGGGGCCGGGACTTCCGGGGGTGGCCCGCCGGGAAAGCGGCGCGGGGGACCGCCCCCCCGGGCGGGCACCGCGCCCCCGTCGTGGGGCGCGGTGCTGGCCACCACCGTCCGGCTGTGGTGGCAGCGCCGCGGGCCGGGCGGCCGGCGGCTCATCGCCGCCGCCGTGACCGTGACCGTGGCCGTGCTGCTGCTGGCCGGGGCCGCCATCGCCGTCGCGCTGGCCAGCGGATCCGGCTCCGGGCCAGGCGCGGCCCCGGCGCCCGGCCCCGGGGCCACCCGCGATCAGGCCCGGCAGCTGGCCGCGAGCCGGGCGGCCGCGGCCGCCCGGCTCGCGGCCGCGGCGTGGGTAGCGCAGCAGGTCGCCCCGGACGCGATCGTGGGCTGCGACCCGCAGATGTGCACCGCCCTGGAGCAGGCCGGGCTGCCCGCGAGCCGGCTGCTGTATCTCGGGGTCGGCACGGCCGGGCCACTGGGCAGCGACGTGCTGGTGTCCACCGCCGCGGTGCGGCAGAAGTACGGTGCCCGGCTGGCCAGCGTGGCCGCGCCGGACGTGCTGGCCAGCTTCGGCACCGGCCGCGCTGAGTCGGCCGTCCGGGTGGTGGCGCCGGACGGTGCTGCCGCCTACCAGGCCAGCCTGCGGGCCACCCAGTCCGCCGCGGCATCAGCCGGCCGCCGGCTGCTGCGCAGCCCGCGGCTGCACCCGTCGGCCGCGGCGCGCCAGGTGCTGGCCGCGGGCCAGGCCGACAGCCGGGTGCTGGCCGACCTGGCCGCGCTGGCCGCCGGGCACCCGCTCCGGGTCATCGACTTCCCGGCCGCCCCGGCCGGCGCGAGCACCGGGCTGCCGCTGCGCACCGCCGACATCGCCCCGGCCGGCTTCGGCACCGCCCGCCAGCCGGACAACCTGCGCGTGCTGGCCAGGGTGCTGCTGGCCGAGCCGGCCCGGTACCGCCCGGCCAGCGTGGCCAGGCTGCGGCAGCCCGGCGGCCAGGCCATGCTGCGGATCACGTTCCTGTTTCCATGATCGTGGCCGGTGCCGCCTGGCCGGGCAGCGGTGCGCCGGTGTTCAGGACCCGTAGAACGTGCGGATTCCGCCGAGCACGAGCTGGGCCCCGATGGTGGCCAGGAGCAGCCCGCCAACCCGGGCCAGCATCGCGGCCGCGGCCGGCTTGAGCCTGTCGAAGGCGGCGCCGAGGTAGGCGAAACCGGCGAACACCAGCACCGCGACGAGGGCAACCGCGACCACGGCGGCGATCAGCGTGCTGCCGTCGGCCCGGAACGACGACACCGTGATGACGGTCGTGATCGCACCCGGGCCCGCCATCAGCGGCGTGGCCACCGGCATGATGAGCCCATCGTCTTCCGGCGGCTGCTGGCTGGCCTCGCTGGCTCCCTGCACGCGGCTCGTCCCGCCGCTGTAGAGCATCTCCAGCCCCATGCCCGCCACAATCAGGCCGCCGATGATGCCGAACGCGCCCAGGTTTATCCCCATGAGGTTCAGCAGATCCCGGCCCACCAGCGCGGATACGCCGAGAATGGCGGCTACGGTGAGGGCCACGCGGGTGGCCGCCCGCCTTCGGTCGAGCCCTTGCCGCGCGATCACCGAATTGAATATGACGATTTTTACCGGGTCGATCGGATTCACGATAATGATGATCGCGATCGTGGCCTGCAAATAGATGTCGATGGTGCTGAGCGCCATGGACAGGTAGCTACCCAGCGTAATGTCTCGGTGACCATCCGGAATCAGTCCAGTGTGCGGCCGTGCCTCACCAGCCGCGCGCCCGCCACTGCGCCAGGTGCGGCCGCTCGGCGCCCAGCGTGGTGTCCTGGCCGTGGCCGGGGTAGACCCAGGTGCCGTCGGGCAGCACGCCGAACACCCGTTCCTCGAGGTCGTCCATGAGCTGGCCGAACCGCTCCGCGTCGCCCTGGGTGTTGCCCGGGCCGCCGGGGAACAGCGAGTCGCCGGTGAACAGGTGCGGCGTCTGCGCCAGCCGCCCGCCCGCGTCGTACAGCAGCGCGATGCTGCCCGGGGTGTGGCCGCGCAGGTGGATGACCGAGACGCTGGTCCTGCCGACCGGCACCACGCTGGCGTTATGCACCAGGGTGGTGACCTGGAGCGGCAGCTCGCCGGCGTCGGCCGGGTGGGCCAGCGTCTCGGCGCCGGTGGCCGCCTGCACGTCGGTCAGCGCCTGCCAGTGGTCCCAGTGCTGGTGGGTGGTGATGATGCGGCGCAGCGGGCGGTCACCGATCAGCGCCAGCAGCCGGCCCGCGTCGTTGGCCGCGTCGATGAGCACGGCCTCGCCGGTCCCGGTGTCGGTGAGCAGGTAGGCGTTGTTGTCCATCGGGCCGACGGACAGCTTGGCCACGGTCAGGCCGGGCAGTTCCCGCGTGTCCGGCGGGCCGCCGGCCGTCACGTTCCCGGTGTAGGCCACCAGAGTCTCCTTGAGGTCAGTTGCGGTGGGGATGGGTCGCGGCTACCCCCACGGCGGTGGCACCGGCACGGCGGCCGCCCCGGTGACCTGCAGCCCGGTGCCGCCAGCCCGGCCCGACAGCCAGGCCAGCAGGCGCTCCGCTGCGCCGCGCACGAGCACCTCTGGCGGGTCCTGGCCGGCCGGGCCGACCAGGAAGCTGTCCGGCCAGCCGTCCGGGGCGAGGCGGCACGCGGTCATGTCCGGGCGGCCCGCGAACGACGCGGCCACCTGGGGCAGCGCGCCGGCCACGAACTCGGCGGGCCAGTCGTCCGGCTGGTAGCCGGCCCCCAGGTCGACGTGATGGAACTCCAGCTCAGACAGCCGGGTACGGGGGATCTGCCGGGCCGGGAACGGCTCGCCGCGCCGCTCGACCTGGGCTGCCCAGGCCGCGGCGGGCAGCCCGGCGGCCGCCGCGGCGAACGCGGCCGCGCTGCGCTGCAGGTCCGCGGCCAGATCCGCGGCGCTCCGCCCGGCGCCGGCCGCGATGTCCCCGTCCCGGGCCGCCTCGCTCGGGTACATCGGCGTCTTGGTGCCGGTCCGCGCCCAGTGCAGCAGGTTGCGCAAGCCGTCCGCGTTGCGGGCCAGGTGGGTGAGCACGTGCCCCCGGGTCCAGCCGGGCAGCTGGGACGGCCCGGCCGCGGCCGCGTCGGTCAGCGCGCCGGCCGTGCCGGCCAGCCGGTCCGTCGACTCCTGGATGAGCGTCAGCTGGGCGCCGATTTCGCCGTCCACAGGGCTCCTTTGGCTAGGTTCGGGGCCATCCTCTCCCACGGGATGGCACCCTGGGAGGACCGGGGGCCGGCCGTGGCGAGGGCAGGAGTGGGCGGCAGGTGGGTGAGCACAGCAGCCGGGAAGCCTGGCGGCGGGTTCGGTGTTCTGTCAGTGGCCCCGAATAGCATGTCGTGTCCTGTGCCGGCCGGGGTCTCCCCATCATGATCCGGAGAACTGAACGCAGTGGCTGATCGTCTCGTCGTCCGCGGCGCACGCGAGCACAACCTGAAGGATGTGTCGCTGGACCTGCCGCGCGACTCCATGATCGTTTTTACCGGGCTGTCCGGATCGGGGAAGTCGAGCCTGGCCTTCGACACCATCTTCGCCGAAGGCCAGCGGCGGTACGTGGAGTCGCTGTCCGCGTACGCCCGGCAGTTCCTGGGCCAGATGGACAAGCCTGATGTCGACTTCATCGACGGGCTGTCACCGGCCGTGTCCATCGACCAGAAGGCGGCCAGCCGGAACCCGCGGTCCACCGTGGGCACGATCACCGAGGTCTACGACTACCTGCGGCTGCTGTACGCCCGGGTGGGCAAGCCGCACTGCCCGATCTGCGGGCGGCCGATCGCCCGGCAGACCCCGCAGCAGATCGTGGACCGGGTGCTGGAGCTCGACGAGGGGGCCCGGTTCCAGGTGCTGGCCCCGGTCATCCGCGGGCGCAAGGGGGAGTACACCGAGCTGCTCCGGGAACTCCAGATCAAGGGCTACTCCCGGGCCCGGGTGGACGGCACGGTGATCCGGCTGGACGCGGTGGCGGCCAACCCGGCGGGCGACGGCGGCGGGCTGCCGGCGCTGAAGAAGTACGAGAAGCACACCATCGAGGTGGTGGTAGACCGGCTGTCGGTCAAGGCGGACGCCCGGCGGCGGCTGACCGACTCGGTGGAGACGGCGCTGGCGCTGTCCGGCGGGGTGGTGCTGCTCGACTTCGTGGACCTGCCGGAAGGCGACCCGCACCGGGAGCGGATGTACTCCGAGCACCTGGCCTGCCTGTACGACGACCTGTCGTTCGAGGAGCTGGAGCCGCGGTCGTTCTCGTTCAACTCCCCGTGGGGAGCCTGCCCGGACTGCACCGGGCTGGGCACCCGGATGGAGGTGGACCCCGGCCTGGTCGTGCCGGACCCGGACCGGACGCTGGCCGAGGGCGCGATCGGGCCATGGAGCGGCGGGCACATCAGCGACTACTTCATCCGGCTGATCGACGCGCTCGGCGCGGCCATGGGGTTCAGCATCGACACGCCCTGGCACCGGCTGCCGGCCGCGGCCCGGAAGGCCCTGCTGGGCGGGTACGACAAGCAGGTGCACGTCCGGTACAAGAACCGGTACGGCCGGGAGCGGTCGTACTACACCTCGTTCGAGGGGGCGATCCCGTACATCGAGCGGCGGCACTCCGAGGCCGAGTCGGACTCCAGCCGGGAGCGGTTCGCCGGGTACATGCGTGAGGTGCCCTGCCCGTCCTGCCACGGGTCCCGGCTCAAGCCGATCGCGCTCGCCGTGACCGTGGACGGGCGGTCCATCGCCGACCTGTGCGCGCTGCCCATCGGGGAGCTGGCCAAGCTGCTGCTCGGCCTGGAGCTGTCCGGCCGGGACATGCAGATCGCCGGGCGGATCCTCAAGGAGGTCAACGCCCGGCTCGGCTTCCTGCTCGACGTGGGCCTGGACTACCTGTCCCTGGACCGGGCGTCGGCGACGCTGGCCGGCGGTGAGGCGCAGCGCATCCGGCTGGCCACCCAGATCGGGTCCGGGCTGGTCGGCGTGCTGTACGTGCTGGACGAGCCGTCCATCGGGCTGCACCAGCGGGACAACCACCGGCTGCTGGACACCCTGGTCCGGCTGCGCGACCTGGGCAACACGCTGATCGTGGTGGAGCACGACGAGGACACCATCCGGGCCGCCGACTGGGTGGTCGACATCGGCCCGGGCGCGGGGGAGCACGGCGGCCACATCGTGGTGTCCGGCCCGGTGGCCGACCTGATGGCCAGCCCAGAGTCGCTGACCGGCGCGTACCTGACCGGGCGGATGAGCATCCCGGTGCCGGCCCAGCGCCGCAAGCGGTCCAGGTCCCGGGAACTGGTGGTCAAGGGGGCCAGCGAGCACAACCTGAAGAACGTGGACGTAGCGTTCCCGCTCGGCTGCCTGATCGCGGTCACCGGGGTGTCCGGGTCCGGGAAGTCCACCCTGGTCAACGACATCCTGTACCAGGCGCTGGCCCGGGAGCTGCACGGCGCGCGGACCGTGCCGGGAAGGCACGTCCGGGTTACCGGGATGAGCCACCTGGACAAGGTGGTGCACGTGGACCAGGGCCCGATCGGCCGCACCCCGCGGTCCAACCCGGCCACCTACACCGGGGTGTTCGACCACATCAGGAAGCTGTTCGCGGCGACCACCGAAGCCAAGATCCGCGGTTACCAGCCCGGGCGGTTCTCGTTCAACGTCAAGGGCGGCCGCTGCGAGGCGTGCGCCGGGGACGGCACCATCAAGATCGAGATGCAGTTCCTCCCCGACGTGTACGTGCCCTGCGAGGTGTGCCACGGGGCCCGGTACAACACCGACACGCTGGCCGTGCACTACAAGGGCAGGACCATCGCCGAGGTGCTGGACATGCCGATCGAGGAGGCGGCCGGGTTCTTCGAGGCCATCCCGGCCATCCACCGGCACCTGAAGACCCTGGTCGACGTGGGCCTGGGCTACGTCCGGCTGGGCCAGCCGGCGCCGACCCTGTCCGGCGGCGAGGCGCAGCGGGTCAAGCTGGCCTCGGAGCTGCAGCGCCGGTCCACCGGGCGGACCATCTACGTGCTGGACGAGCCGACCACCGGGCTGCACTTCGAGGACATCCGCAAGCTGCTCGGGGTGCTGGGCCGGCTGGTAGACGGCGGGAACACGGTCATCGTGATCGAGCACAATCTCGACGTGATCAAGACCGCGGACTGGGTCATCGACCTCGGCCCGGATGGCGGGTCGCGGGGCGGCGAGGTCATCGCCACCGGGACCCCGGAGCAGGTGGCCCGGAACGACGAGAGCTACACCGGCCAGTTCCTGAAGAAGCTGCTCGACGTGTAGTGGAGATCATCACCGCCGGGGGGCCGGCGCTGGCCGAGCTGGCCGGGCCGCCGGGCCGGGACGCCGGGCCCGGCGGAGCGCCCGGGCCGGCGTTCCTGCTGGTCCTGACGCATGGCTCCGGGGGCCGGGTGGCCACCCCCGACGTGCTGGCGGTCCGCGACGCGGGGCTGCGGCTCGGCGGCCTGGTGGCCCTGGTCACCCAGCCGTACCGCGTCCAGGGTCGGCGGGCACCGGGCAACGCGGAGCGCCAGGACGCAGCCTGGGTTGAGGTCATCGGTGCGCTCCGGGCGGCCACGGCCGGCCCGGGGATCCCGCTGATCCAGGGCGGGCGGAGCAACGGGGCCCGGGTGGCCTGCCGGACCGCAGGCCCGGCCGGCGCCCGCGGGGTGATCGCGCTGGCCTTCCCGCTGCACCCGCCCGGCCGGCCGGACCGGTCCCGGGCCGCTGAGCTGGCTGGGGCGGGCACCGACGTGCTGGTGATCAACGGCCGGAACGACCCGTTCGGCATCCCGCGCCGGGCGGCCGGGCGGCGGGTGGTGGTGCTGGACGGGGAGACGCACGCGCTGTCCAGGCACCCGGACGCGGCCGGCCGGGCCGCCACGTCCTGGCTCCGCAAACTGCTCGGCTAAGCCGAAGTTCCCCCCAGTGATCCGCGTGCATGGCCGTTTACCTGGGTTTCCCGGTGGTGCGGGGCTGGGTCCTGACTACGCGATGCCGAGGCGGTGGCTGACGCCGAGCAGGTCGAGGGCCTGGCGCTGGAGCGGGGTGGGTGTGGTGACGAGCTGGAAGGTGGGCAGGGCTGGGTCGGCGGGCTGGATCTGGTTGAGGCAGATGGTGGCCAGGTCGGCGAGCAGGCTGGTGAAGCTGTGCACGGGCAGGCCGCCGCCGGTGTGCTTGGCCGCGGCTTTGGCCAGTGCCCGGGGGGAGCGGGCGGCCGGGGCGACGGGGCTGGTGCGGGCGGCCTGGGCGGCTGGCTTGTCGTCGTCGGTGAACAGCAGCGGCGCGAGCCGGTCGTGCATGTGCCAGGTGATGTAGTACGAGATCATCCGCAAGAACACGTGCGCCCGGACCCGCTCTTCGGTGCGGTGGCGGATGGGGCGGATGTCCAGGTCGGTGTTGAAGGCCCGGAACGCCCGCTCCACCTGGGCGAGGGCCTTGTAGGAGGAGACCACCTCGCGGCTTTCGAGGCCGCTGGGTTCAACGCTGGTGCGCAGCACGTAGATCCCGTCGAGGGCGGCTTCGGCGGTGATGGACTCCTCGTTGCGGTGGTAGCTGAGGTGGTCCTCGCTGATGCTGGTGGTGAAGTGCTTGGCGACCTTGCGGCGGCGCAGCACCCGGTCGGCGCGCAGCGCGATCGTGCCCTGGCCGCGCAGCGGCCGGCGTTCCCGCTGGGTAGCGGCGGCGATTTTCTCCAGGTCAGCCTCGGTGGCGGCGAGCAGTGATTCCCGCTTGCGGGCCCGCTCGGCCTCCAGGAACGGGTTCTTGCAGGCGACCAGCCGCTCGCCGGGATAGTCCGGATGGGTGATCTCGGCCAGGTCCACCTGGTCGAAGAGGGACAGCTGCAGCGCGCCGTCGCGGACCAGCGCCTTGACCTGTGGGGCGCGCAGCGCGGTGATCCAGTCCAGGCCCGCAGGGCCCACATCCTCGCGCAGCCGCGCGGCGGTCAGCATGCCCCGGTCGCCCACCAGTACCACCCGGGTAAGGCCGAACCGGTCCTTGACCTTGGCCACCTGGCTGGCGACCGTCTTCGGGTCGCCGGTGTTGCCCGCGAACACCTCGATGGCGACCGGGACGCCGCCGGTGGAGGTGAGCAGCCCGTAGACGATCTGCAGCCGGCCCCGCACCCCGTCTTTGGGGTGGCCGATGGCACCCAGCGGGCAGGTCCGGCCCTCGAACGCGGCCGAGGACACGTCGTAGAGGACCAGGGTGCCGCCGGCCAGGTGCCGCGCCGCGAGCGTGTCCTGGATCTTCTCCTGCCGGGCGGCGAGCCAGTCCATCGCGGCATACAGGTCATCCTCATCACAGCCGCCTGCGCCCAGCACCTGGCCCAGCGAGCTGGCGGCGGTCTCCTCGCGCAGCCCGCGGGCGATGGCCAGCTTGGAGTCCGGCGCGATGACCTGCGCCACTGCCATCGCGGTCACCAGGTCCCGCTGCCGCGACGGCACCGGGTCGATCAGCTCCTCCAGGCCCAGCGCCCGCGCGGTGCCCAGCACCGCGGCGACATGCCCGTGCGGCAGGCTCCGGGCGATCTCGAACGTCCCCTCCAGCGCCGCGGCCGGCGCGGGCTGGCCCTTCAGCACCCGCGTCAGCGCGTCGACCTTCGCCTCGGGCCAGGACGACAAGTTGGCCAGGGTGCGGTTCTTGACCTTGCCCGCCTCGCGGTAGCTTTCGCGCAGCAGCACCGCGGGTGGTGACCCCCGGTTCGGCACCTTAGCCACGTACATGACGACAATAATACCGGCCCATACTACGTATGAGCAGTGCAACACGCTGATAGCGTCACTAATACCGTGATCTACATGACTACGTTCTCCCCTGTCAGGGAACGCAGTTCACCTGGTCACAGCACATTCGCCGGGTTGATCAGAGGCTCGTCAGGGGGAACTTCGGGCTAAGTGAGCGGCCGCGGGACGCCGCGCTGGGCCCGCGGGCCGCGCCGTTGCCGCCACACCAGGACGCTGCCCAGGACACCCGCCACCACGATGGCCGTGGCATGCCCGACCGCGGCCACCTGGAGCGTGCTGAGCCCGGAGAAGATGCGCCCGGCGAACACCAGGATGACGGAATCGGCCGCCGCCGCCACCCGGGCCCGCCAGGACCCGTACAGCAGCGCCACGGTGGCCGCGGACACCACCACGTAGGACGGGCCCACGTCCAGGATCCGGGCACCGGCCGCGGGCAGCAGCCCGTGCTGCACCCGGTAGTCCACGATGCCCTCGCTGACCAGGGTGCCGGCCACCTGCCCGGCCACGCAGACCGCCGCGGTGCGCCAGTTGCCGAGCACCTGGTTGGCGCCGAACAGGGCCAGCGCGATCAGCGCGGGCCAGGCCAGCCAGCTGCCCCCGGTGACGAACGCCGACGCCACCAGGCAGCCGGCCGGGTCGTGCCGCAGGTTGACCACATCGGTGCTGGCCCACCACAGCACCGCATGCTGAGCCCGCCCGGGCAGGGCCTGGTACGCCAGCCCGGCCACGATGAAACCGCCCAGGTACAGCCAGGAGGCCGCATACCGGATGAGCAGGGTGCGGCCACGGCTTCCGGTCACGCGGACCACGGTACGGGCGGCGGGGCTGGCCCGCCACGCTGGGCGCAGGCAGCCGACCGCGGCGCCCGCGGCGGGGCCGGCTCTGGCGGGGGCGGCCTGCGGCGGGCAGGCGGTGGGCCTGGGCGGCCGCGAACTGGGGCCGGGCGGTGCCGGGAGCGTCCGGCACCGCCCCGGGGGACGGTGCCGTCCGGCGGCTGCTAGGCGGCGGGCTCGGCCGGAGCCGAGGCCGCCGCGGCCGGGGTGCCGACCGCCGGGACGATATGGGTGTTTGCGCTCACATCTGTGGGCCGATGGGGAGCTATGGTGTCCCCGCCAGGCAGCAGCTCACCCGTGTCCTCGAACACGACAATGCCATTGCAGAGCAGGCTCCAGCCCTGCTCGGGGTGGCTGACTACGGTCCTGGCTGCCTCACGGTCCAGCGCTCGCGCGTCTGGACACGGCGGCGTGTGCGGGCACATTCGCGTGCCTCCTGGTCAGTGTCTGGCTGTGGTGCTGATCACATGTTAGTGTGCCGGCCGAACACGGCGTGCGACATAGTCCGTTGTGACGATTTATTGAGTCACTCTTTGTTACTAGTAGCCAATAACCAGACGGGACTAGAACAGAAGTGACACGCCGGCGGCCGGGTGAGCAATCAGGCGGCCGGCGTGCGCGGCAGCCGCGGGATGCCGGTCAGCCGGTGGCTTTCCCGCAGGGTGAGCAGCCGCTCGGCCTCCATCGACCAGGCCCGCACCGGTGAGGTGGCCTTGGCCTTGCGCCGGTAGATGCGGTCCTCGTAGCCGCGCGGGCCGATGGTCACCCGCTCAGCCGCGTAGGCCGACCGCATCGCCTCGGTCAGCGCCGCGTCCAGCGCCTTGGCCAGCCGGTGCTGTTCCTCGAGCGGTGCGCTGGCCGCCTGCGCCTCCCGCAGAACCTGTTCCGCGGCCCGGGCGCGGCCGAGCAGCTCATCGAAGCCGGCGGCGAGCGCCTGGTCGGCGGCCAGCATCTGCTCGGCCTCCGGGCTGATCGGCTTGCGTCTCGCGATCACGGTTTGCTCCTGCCTCACGCCGCTGCTGCGCTACCGGCAGAAAAGACTAGCCGATCAGCCCGGCCCGGGCCGCTGCGGCCGGCCGGCCGGGGGCGGCCGCCCGCCTCGGCGGGCCCCGGCCGCGGTGGGCTCACCGGGCGAAGTAGTGCCAGCCGAGCCACCACCAGCCCAGCAGGATGACGGCCCGGCCGGCCCGGGAGCGCATCAGGTAACCGAGCCACTGGCCGGCCGTGGGGATGCGGGGGCTGCCCCGGCGGGCCACGAACTCCAGGGCCAACATGGCCGAGATCAGCGCGGCGAAGCCGATGATGGTCAGGGTGCGGGTGATCATCTGGGGGTCACCGCCGGATCAGCGCCCAGCCGGCCAGCAGCCAGGCCAGGAACGCCACGCTGCGCACCGGGTGCGGCTGGATCAGCGGGTCGATGAGCGCGGTCAGCGACGGGTGCCAGGGCCGCGAGTTGTCCCGGAACGCGGACGCCTCCCACTCCAGCAGCGCCGCGACGCAGATGGCCCAGTACGAGAACCCGGTGACGCCGATCCGGTCCGGGGCCGGGATGCGGTCTGGCGGCCGGCCGTAGCCGATCAGCCCCAGGGCGGCCCCGGGAATGAGCACGCCGGCCAGGGCCCGGCCGCTGAACGGCGGCAGGCCGGACGCCACCCAGGCGTAGCCGGCCAGCCCCAGGACGGCCAGCGTGCCGAGCACCGGCCGCCGGGAGCCGCCCGGCCAGCGCACGGTCACCGGCCACCGTGGGGTCACCGGCTGGCCCGGCTCGCGGGTTTCTTCAACCGTCATATCGGTACAAATCCTCCGCTGGGAGGATCTCACCCCACCGGTGTCCCGGCAATCGCAACGCCTGAGCTGCGCCGTCAGGCCAGGCTGTCCCGCCAGTCCGCGTGCAGCGCGGAATACGCGCCATCGCCAGCCAGCAGCACGCCGGGCGGCCCGTCCTCGATGATCTGGCCCGCGCTGAGCACCAGCACCCGGTCGGCGATCTCCACCGTGGACAGCCGGTGCGCGATGATCATCGCGGTCCGCCCGGCCAGGATGGTGCGCAGCGCCGCCTGCACCGTCCGCTCGCTGGGGATGTCCAGCAGCGAGGTGGCCTCGTCGAGGACCAGGACGGCCGGGGAGGCCAGGAAGGCACGCGCGAACGAGATGAGCTGCCGCTCCCCGGCGGACAGCCGGCCGCCGCGCTTCCCGACGTCGGCGTCGTACCCACCGGGCAGCCCGCCGATGAACCGGTCCGCGCCGATGGCCTGGGCCGCGGTCTCGATCTCGGCGCGGCTGGCGCCGGGCCGGCCGAGCGCGATGTTGTCCGCCACCGACCCGGAGAAGACGAAGTTCTCCTGGGTGACCAGGATGACCTCCCGGCGCAGGTCCCGGTCGGCCACGTCCCGCAGATCCACCCCGTCGAGCAGCACCCGCCCGGCCCCGGGATCGTAGAAGCGGGCCAGCAGCCGGGCGACGGTGGTCTTGCCCGCGCCGGTCGCGCCGACCAGGGCGACCGTCTGCCCAGCCGGGATGTCCAGGTCCAGGCCGGGCAGCACGACCGAATCACGGTAGCCGAACCGGACCCCGGCGAAGCGCACCGCGCGGCCCGCGCCACGGCGGGCGGGCAGCCGCACCGGCGCGCCCGGCTCGGGTACCGCGGGCTGCTCGTCCAGCACGCCGGAGATCTTCTCCAGCGCGGCCGCCGCGGACTGGAACGAGTTGTAGAACTGCGACAGGTCCTGCAGCGGGTCGAAGAACCGGCCCAGGTAGAGCAGGAACGTGGCCAGGACGCCGACCTTGATGTCACCGTCGATGACCCGCAGCCCGCCGTAGCACAGCACCACGCCGGTGGCCACGTTGCCGACCAGCGTGATGGCCGGCGAGTACACTGCGAGCAGCCGCGACGAGCGCAGGCTGGCCGCGGCGTAGCCGGCGTTCAGGCCGGAGAAGATCTCCTCGTTGCGGCTCTCCCGGCGGAACGCCTGCACCGCGCGGATGCCGCCGAACGTCTCCACGAAGTGCACGATGACCTGCGCGATGGTTTCCCTGGTCCGCCGGTAGGCGAGCGCCGACTCGCGGCGGAACCAGATGGTCAGCCAGGCCAGCGGGCCGAACCCGGCCAGCACCACCAGGGCCAGCGGCCAGTCCAGCAGCAGCATGCCGATACCGACCAGGACCAGGGAGAACGTGGCCGAGACGAGCGCGTCCAGGCCGTCGTTGAACAAGTCGGAGATCGAGTCGATGTCGGACACCTGCCGGGAGATCACCCGGCCCGACGTGTAGTGCTCGTGGAACGCCACCGGCAGCCGCTGGAAGTGGATGAACTGCCGCTGCCGCAGCTCGATGACCACGGTCTCGCCGATCCGGCCCATCTCGAAGATGAACGCCCGGGTAGTGACCGCCTGGATCAGCACGGCCGCCACGAAGCCGGCCACGGACAGGGCCAGCGGCCCCAGGTGGCCGCCGTGCAGCAGCGGCGGGATGCCGCTGTCGATGGCCACGCCGACCAGCCATGGGCCGGCCAGCGCGGCCAGGTTGGCGGTCACGATGAGCAGCAGCGTGCCGGCCACCCGGGCCCGCTGCGGCCGGAGCAGGCTGACCAGCAGCCGCCGGGCCCGGGTCCGGAGCAGCGCGGCCAGCCCGGCCGTCATCTGCTCGGCTTCCTCGGCGGCGATCCCGCGCCAGCCCTCGGTGCTGGTCACGACGCCTCCTGCGCGCCGGGCTCCGGTTCGCCGCGGTCCAGGTCGCCGGACCCGCTCATCAGATCGCGGTACCGGGGCTGGGTGGCCATCAGGTGGGCGTGCGTGCCGGTGGCCGCGATGACCCCGTCGCGGAGCAGCGCGACCCGGTCGGCCAGCGTGACGGTGGACGGGCGGTGCGCCACCACCAGCGCGGTGGTCTCGGCGAGCAGCCCGCTGAGCGCGCCGGTCACCTTGGCCTCGGTGTGCACGTCGAGCGCGGACAGCGGGTCGTCCAGGATCAGCACGGACGGCCGGGCCAGGATGGCCCGGGCCAGCGCCACCCGCTGCCGCTGGCCGCCGGACAGCGCCATGCCCTGCTCGCCGATCCGGGTGTCCAGCCCCCACGGCAGGTCGTGCACGAAGCCAGCCTGGGCCATGGCCAGCGCGGCCTCGATGGCCGCGTCGTCGGCATCCGGCGCGCCGTAGCTCACGTTCTCCCGCACGCTCGCGGAGAACAGGGTCGGGTCCTCGAACGCGCAGCCAACCCGGGCCCGCAGCTCAGCCAGCGGCAGCCGGCGGACGTCGGTGCCGTCCAGCAGCACCGCGCCGGACGTGGCGTCGGCCAGCCGGGGCACCAGCTGCAGCAGCGTGGTCTTGCCCGCCCCGGTGGCCCCGGCCAGCACCACCGTCTGGCCGGGCTGCACGGTCAGTGAGACGCCGCGCAGTAACGCGTGCGTCGCGCCCGGGTAGCGGAACCCGACGCGATCAAATCTGAGGGAAGCGGCTCGCCCGCGCCGGCGAGGCGGGGCCCGCCGCAGGCGGGTGCCCGCGGAGCCGGCGTTCGGCGCGGAGCGGCGAGCGGGGGGCTCCGGGGGGTCGCCCCCCCGCCCCAGCCCGGCAGGGCTGGTAATAGAAGGCCGAGTGTCCAGGATCTCGTAGATGCGCTGGGCCGCGGTGGCGGCCTCCTGCCCGCCGGCCAGGATGTAACCCATCGACTCGATCGGCCAGAGCAGCATCAGGGTCAGCGTGATGAACGCGACCAGGCCGCCCAGGGTCAGCTCGTGCCGGCTTACGGCGATGGCGCCGAGCAGCAGCAGCAAGCCGATCATCGCGTTCGGGATGAGGTCCAGGCCGGCCCAGAACGTGCTGCGCAGCCGGGCCTTGGCCAGTTCGGTGCCGAACACCTGGCCGGCCTGGCCGGCGTGCCGGGTGGCCGCCTCGCCGCCCCGGCCGAGCGCCTTGAGCACGCGGATCCCGGTGGCCGATTCCTCCACGTAAGTGGCCAGGTCGCCCTGCTGGTCCTGGGACCGCCGGGCCAGCACCCGGTACCGGCGCTGGAACCGGGTGCTGGCCCACAGCACGGGCAGGAACACCGTGCCGGTGATCAGGCCCAGCCACCAGCTGAGCCTGATCAGCAGCGCGACCACGGCGATGAACGTGACCGTGTTGGTGATCAGGAAGATGGTGCCGAAGCCGGCGAACCGGCGGATGGCGGACAGGTCGGTGGTGGCCCGGGACAGCAACTGGCCGGACTGCCACTCGTCATGGAACGCGGGCGGCAGCTGCTGCAGGTGGGCGTAGATGTCGGCCCGCATGGCCTGCTCCATCCCGGTGACCGCGCTGGCCTGCACCCAGCGGCGCAGGAAGTTGAGTGCGGCCTGCAGCACGCCCAGGCCGACGGCGGCCGCGCCGATCGGCACCAGCAGGTCCCGGCGGCCCTGGCTGATCGCCCCGTCGATCATCGACTTGGTGAGCAGCGGGATGGCGATCTCACTGAGCACCGCCACGATCGCGGCGGCCAGCATGAACACGAGCTGCCAGCGGTACGGGCGCAGGTAGCTGCGGGCCCGCCAGAGCGCGGCCAGAGGCGTCCCCGCGGCGTCGCCAGCCCTGGTCCGGGCAGGCGTGCCGGGGCCAGGCTGTGGTGGGGGCATTACCAAGACGCTAGCTGTGCGCTGCCCTCATGTCACCTGAATTTTCCCTGGCCGATGGCCGGCGCGCCGGGCCCTGGGACCGACCGCAAGCGGCCATACCGGCCGGCCGTGGCGTGAGTAACGAAGTAACGGGAGTGTCACCCCATTGCCTCGATCCGGCGGCCCGGTAGCGGCGCCCGGTCAACTCTGGCACGCTGGCTAGCCCGGGGGACTCGCGCGCCGGTGCCCAGACGCCGGCTGGGAGGGACCGTGGAGGGCACGGATGGTGCGGGCAGGCGTCCCACGCCGGGCTGGTCACCCGGCCCGGCGCTGGCCGCTTATCACGACGGCGTCACCGTAATATGCCAGATCTCCGTCCTGTTCACCGACGCGGACTGGGCGGCGCCGTCGCCATGCCCGGAATGGCGGGCCGCCGACCTGGCCGGCCACCTGCGCTGTGTAGCCGACGACTTCCATGAGTACCTGGACGACGCACCGGCCAGCCGGCTGGCCCGGCTGATGGCCACCGGCGCGCACCCGGACACGCTGGCCCGGAAGCTGGCCCGGCAGAACGCGGCCGAACTGGCTGCGCTGCCCGAGGCGTCCGGGCCCGAGAACATAGCGGCATTCGCCAGCTCCGCGCGGTGCTACGCGCAGCGCCTGCTGCCCATCTGGGACCTGCCGCATCACCAGTACCGGGACACGCTGGTCACGGTGGGCGGGATGGCCGGGGCGGCCTGCGCCGAGTGGCATCTGCACGCCTGGGACCTGGCCCGGGCCCAGGGCAGGGACTACCGGCCGGCCGACCCGGACATCCTGCTCAGCGGCTGGCTGGCCGGCCAGCCGCACCTGCCGCTGGCCGGGCCGGGGCGGCCGGTGCTGGCCGGCTGGGCGGCCGCCCGGGCGGCGGCTGGGCCCGGAACTGGCCGACCCGGGCCGCCCGGGACCGGGGACGGGGACGGGCCGGCTGGGGCCGGCGACCCATGGCATGCGATGCTGCGTTCATCCGGCCGGATCCCGCCCGGCAGCGCCCCCGCGGATCCGGGGCTGCTGCGCTGAGCGGGAAGGACCTGCCTGATGGCATTCGACGTGGCTTCCGTGCGGGCCGCCTACCCGGCGCTGGCCGATGGCTTCGCGTACCTGGACGGTGCCGCGGGCACCCAGGTCCCGGTCGCCGTGCTGGATGCGATCAGCGCCGCGTACCGGTCCGGGCTGGGCAACGCCGGCGGCCGGTTCCCGGCCAGCCTGCGCTCGGCCGAGCTGACCGCCGGCTGCCGCGCGGCGGTGGCCGACCTGACCGGCGGCGACCCGGCCGGGGTGATCCTCGGCCCGAACATGACCACGCTCACCTACCGGCTGGCCGGGACGCTGGCCCGGGACTGGGGCCCGGGCGACGAGGTGGTGGTGTCCCGGCTGGACCACGATGCCAACGTGCGGCCGTGGCTGCAGGCCGCGGAGCGGGCCGGGGCCACGGTGCGCTGGGCCGAGGTCGACACGTCGACCGGGGAACTCCCGGCCGGCCAGTACGCCGGGCTGCTCACCGAGCGGACCCGGCTGGTCGCGCTGACCGCGGCCAGTAACGTGCTGGGCTCGCGGCCCGACGTGCCCGCCATCACGGCCGCGGCCCGGGCCGCGGGCGCGCTCAGTTACGTGGACGGCGTGCACGCCACCCCGCACCAGCCGGTCGATGTCGCCGCGCTGGGCGCCGACTTCTACGCGACCAGCGCCTACAAGTGGTCCGGGCCGCACGTGGGCGCGGTGATCGCGGACCCGGCGCTGCTCGAGCCGCTGCGCCCGGACAAGCTGCGGCCCGCCCCGGACACGGTGCCGGAGCGGTTCGAGCAGGGCACCCCGCCGTTCGCCGACCTGGCCGCGGTCACCGCGGCCGTGGATCACCTGGCTCAGCTCGGCGGCCCCGGGGCCGGCTCCCGGCGGGAGCGGCTGCTCGCCTCGATGGCCGCGGTGGAAGCGTACGAGCAGGAACTGTTCGGGGCGCTCCAGGATGGGCTGGCCGCGATGAGCCACGTGACGAGTTACGGCAAGGCGGCCAGCCGCGCCCCGACGGCCTACTTCACCGTGGCCGGGCACACCCCGGACCAGGTGGCCCAGTTCCTGGCCGGGCGGCGGGTGAACGTGTGGGCCGGGCACAACTACGCCTGGGAGCTGACCGGCGCGCTCGGCCTCCGCGACCAGGGCGGCGCGGTGCGGGCCGGCCTGGTGCACTACAACGACCGGTCCGACGTGGACCGGCTGCTGGCCGCCCTGGCCGAGCTGGCCGGCTGAGCTAGCTTGCTGGGCCGGCCGGCTGGGCTAGCCGGCCGGGCCGGCCGGGCCGGCCGCGAACGTGTAGCGGAACGCCCGGGTCTCCCGGGACCGGAAGCCGGCCCGCTCGTACAGCCGGCCCGCCGCCTCCCGGGACGGCCGCGAGGTCAGGTCCACGGTCCGCGCGCCGGCCGCCTCGGCCAGGCGCAGCGCCTCCTCAGTCAGTGCCACGCCGATGCCTTGGCCGCGGGCGCCCTGGTCGACGATGACGTCCTCGATCCAGGCCCGCAGCCCAGTCGGGATGCGGAACATGACCAGGGACAGCGTGCCGACGATCTGGTCCCCGGACCTGGCCACCAGCAGCGTGGTCGCGGCCGAGCTGACGATCCCGGTCAGCGCGGCCCGGTCCAGCGGCGGCGCGCTCCGGGACAGCTGGGGCAGCAGCCGGGCGAACGCCTCGACCAGGTCATCGGTCACTTCATGTAGCACCTCGATGCGCACAGCCACGACGGTGACCTTACCGCGTCCGGCCGCCGCCCCGGCTCAGCCGGGGTCATCTGGGCCAGCTGCGCATTCTTCCGGGCGGCTGGGCAGCAAGGCGTCCGGGGACCGGCCGCCCGGACGGGCGCTACGCTGGCTGCGCCGATCGTGGTGAGCTGGCCAGCCAGTCGGCGAACGTCTGCGTGCCGCGCAGGCCGGGCCCGCTGGGCAGCATGGCCCCACTGGCCATGGCCCGCCCGGCCGCGCCCGGGACCGGCACCCGCAGCACCGGGCGCCGGCGGCCGCGGGCCCGGCCCAGCTGGCGGGCCAGGTCGGCCAGCTCAGCCGGCTCCGGCCCGGCGATCTCCGGCGCCAGCCCGGCCGGCGGGCCGGTGGCCAGCGCGGCCAGCGCGGCGGCCACCTCGCCGGCGGCCACCGGCTGGATCAGCATCCGGGGCACCAGCTGCACCGGGCCCGGCAGCCGGTCCAGCAGCTCCGGGATGAACTGGTGGAACTGGGTGGCCCGCATGATGCTGGCCGGCCCGCCGCTGGCCCGGACCAGCGATTCCTGCCGCACCTTGCCCGCGTTGTACCCGCTGGTCAGGCCCGGTCGGCCGATCCCGACGATGGACAGCAGCACATGATGCGCAACGCCGGCCCGGCGGCCTGCCGCCAGCAGGTTCCCGGTGCCCGCGGTGAAGAACGCCACCGATTTCCGGCTGCTCATCGCGGCCGTGTTGGTCACGTCGATCAGTGTTGCGGCGCCGTCCAGCGCGGCGTCCAGGCCGGCCCCGGTGATCACGTCGGCGCCTGCCGACCGGGTGATCACCACCGGCTCGTGCCCGGCCGCGCGCAGTTCGGCCACCACGTACCGGCCCACCAGGCCGGTCCCGCCAGCCACTGCTATCCGCATCTGCCTGCCTCCTCGGTCTCGACGTAACGTTCAGACGAGCTGGCCCCGCCGAACGTGACAGGACAGCGGAACGCAGCGGCCGGGTCCTTCGTGCTTGGTAGGCGAAAGGAGGATAGCCATGGCAGATGAGCACGTGGCGGCGGAGCTGGAGCACTTCCTGGCCGGCCGGGCCGACCAGTTGCTGCGCACCGCGACGCTGCTGGCTGGCAGCCGGGAGGCGGGCCAGGACCTGCTGCAGACCGCGCTGGAACGGCTGCTGCGGCACTGGGCCAGGCTGGACGGCGACCCCGAGGCCTACCTGCGCCGCACGCTGTACAACCTGGCCACCGACGGATTCCGGCGGCAGGGCCGGCTGCAGCGCAAGCTGCTGCTGCTGCGGGCCGGGGCCCAGCCGGGGTCCGACCCGGCCGCCCAGGTGGACCTGCGCGACGCGCTGGTCCGGCTGCTGATCCAGCTGCCGCCACGGCAGCGTGCGGTGCTGGTCTGCCGGTACTGGGAGCAGCTCACCGAGGCGGAAACCGCGGACCTGCTCGGCTGGCCGCCCGGCACGGTCAAATCCGCCGCCTCCCGGGGGCTGCGGCGGCTCCGTGACCTGGCCGGCCGCTGGCAGCAGGCCGAACTACACGAAACCGGATCGAGGGGATCAGGGCGATGAGCAGCGACGTGGAGGATCTGCTCCGCGAGGGCATGCAGCGGTTCACCGACGGCGTGCGGGCGCCTGCCGGGCTGGCCCAGCTGGCGGGCAGGCGGCGCCGGCGGCGCCGGATCGTCCGCGGCACGCTGGCCGGCGCGGCCGCCGTGGCCACCGCCGCGGCCGTGGCCACCGCCGCGGCCAGCACGGTGGCCCAGCCGGGCAGCAGCCTGGCCCAGGCCCGGGCCGCCGCCTACGTGGTCAGCCGGGTCAAGCACGCGCTGGCCGCCGAGCACCAGGTGTTTGCGGGCCGCACCATGAGCAGCTACAGCCAGCCGTCGGTCAGCTGGGCCTATGGCGCCCACAACCGGTACGAGGAGTTCACCGGGACGCAGTGCGGGCACGTCACCGCCAGCGGCGACTGCACCCACCAGGGCGGCTCGCAGCGCTACCTGGCCGCCGGGACGGCGCTGGTCAGCGGCAAGCTCACCGGTGCCTACGTCACCTACTACGACCACAAGTTCAGCCTGTCGGCGGTGTACGCCGGGCCGGCCAGCGCGTGCGGGAAGGGCGCGCTGCTGATGGGCGGGCCGCCCGTGCCGACCCAACACTGGTCCGCCTTCATCAGGGCCACGCTCGACTGCGGGGCGGCCCGGGTGACCGGGCACGTCCGGGTCAACGGCCAGGAAACCATCCAGATCACCGGGAAGCCAGTTACCGTCCGGCTTTCCCCGGGCTATGGAAAAACTGTGCACGAGCATTACGCCCGGGCGCTGTGGACGCTTTACGTGAATCCCTCGACCTATCTTCCGGTCCGCATGATCGGCGTGACCGAGACGTTCGGGGGGTCCGGCCGGCCCACCCGCTTCCAGTCGGTGACCAACGTGCGCTGGCTGCCGCCGACCCCGGCCAATGCGGCCCGGGCGCTGGTCACCATCCCGCCCGGCTACCACCAGGTGAGCTCGCCGGCCGGCCAGTAAACTCCCGGATACGTGACGCACGGGGCGGCCCGGGATATCCCGGGCCGCCCGTCATTGGCCAGGCAAATACTTCGCAAGGAATTGCTTTCCGGTTAAACAGCGCGGCCTGCCGTGCGTTGCCGGAACGTGGACGGTTCCGCCCCGGTGGGCGGGGAATCCTGGCCGGGCCGGCGGTCACCCTTGGCCCTGATGCTGTGCGGCCTGACCGCGCACCCATTCTGGGGCGACGAGGCGGACACCATCTCGGCGGCCAGCCGGCCGCCGCCCCAGCTGCTCCGCCTGCCCGGTCACGTCGACGCGGTGCACGGGCTGTATTACCCGATCCCGCCGTGGTACCTCACCTACCCGGAGGGATTCGCCCGGCTGCGCGACCTCAGCCTGGCCCAGGCCGGGGCCACCCTCGGGCACCTGTACGCCAGCACCGTCCCGCGGGCCGTGCTGGACCGCCGGGAGCGCGGGGTGCGCCGGAGCTGGGTGGTGCAGACCGTACCTGGGCAGCGGGCGGCCGGCTATCTGGCCCCCGGATTCCGGCTGGCCCGGGAGTGGCACCTGGCCGGGGGGCGGCCACGGTGTGGCTGTACGAAAAGCCCGGCCGGGGGATCACCCCCGGCCGGGCCGGTAAAACTGTGCCCGCTGGCCAGTCAGCTGGCGTAATCGAGCAGCGGCTGGGCGCGGCTCGGGTGGCGCAGCTTCGACAGCGACTGCTTCTCCAGCTGCCGGATCCGCTCCCGGGTCAGCCCCAGCGCGCGGCCGATCTCATCCAGCGTGTGCGGGTTGCCGTCGTACAGGCCGAACCGCATGGCCATGATGGTGGCCTCCCGCTGGGTCAGCCCGTCCAGCGCGTGCCGCAGCTGGTCGGCCATCAGCTGGCGGTCCACCAGCTCGGACGCCTCCGGGGCATCCACGTCCTCGATCAGGTCGCCGATGCTGGTCTCACCGTCCTCGCCGATGGTGGAGTCCAGGCTGATCGGCTGCCGGCTGGTGCGCAGCAGCTCCTCGATCTGGTCCGGCGTGCGGTCCAGCTCGACGGCCAGTTCCTCGGGCGTGGGCTCGCGGCCGAGCCGCTGGTGCATGTCCCGCTCGACACGGGACAGCTTGCTCAGCATCTCGAGCACGTGCACCGGCAGCCGGATGGTGCGGGCCGAGTCGGCGAAGCCCCGCTGGATGGCCTGCCGGATCCACCACATGGCGTAGGTGGAGAACTTGTAGCCCTTGGTGTAGTCGAACTTCTCCACCGCCCGGATCAGGCCGAGGTTGCCCTCCTGCACCACATCGAGCAGGGACAGCCCGCGGTCGCTGTACTTCTTGGCCACCGAGACGACCAGCCGCAGGTTGGCCTCTAGCATGTGGGCCTTGGCCCGCCTGCCGTCCTCGGCGACCTCTTCCAGGTCACGCCGGTAGTCCTCGCCCAGGTCCGGCTCGGTGGCCAGCTTGTGCTCGGCGAACAGGCCGGCCTCGATCCGCTTGGCCAGGTTGACCTCCTGCTCAGCGGTGAGCAGGCTGGTCCGGCCGATTGACTTGAGGTAGGTGTGCACCGAGTCGCCCATGGCCGACGTCTGGTCGTCCAGGTCCACTTCCGCGGCGGGCGGGGGAATCTCCGCCGGGCTGGTCTCGGTCAGTTCGGCGGCCACCGCCTCGGCTTCGGCTACTTCGGCCTCAGCCGCGTCCAGGGCCTCCAGCCCGGGCTCGTTGGTGGCTTCCGGCGATTCGGTGCGCTGCGCAGTCTTCATGTCCTCCGTGCCCGTCCGTGCTCCCTGCGGGGCAGTGCCCCCACCCGGCTCATCACCCAGCCGCACCCCGGCTTCCGCCAGCTCACGGATGATGGACCGGCCTTCGGCCGGCTTCACGCCTGCGTCCCCGAGCGCCGCGCGCAGCTCAGTCAGTGACAGGTAGCCCTGCCCGCGGCCAAGCTGGATCAGCTCGTCCACGCGCCTGGTCGCCTCGCCGGCGGCCGCAGGCTCCCGCCTGGCGGTTGCGCTCCTCGGCATCGAGGCACCTCCCTCCGTGGGCGTGCGTTACGCACGTTCGGTCAGCACAATTCCGTGTCCGGTGTGCTCTGGCGGTCCGCAGTCCTTGCTACTGTGAAGCGCGGGCACTATGTAGTAACGCTCGGCGGAGCCGATTGTTCCCGGCCCGGCGGTTCTGGCTGCGTGCGCTAGGCCACTTTCCGCCCCCGGTCCTTTCCTGATGCTTAACGCCCGGCCGGGCCGGATCAGTCCCCGGCCGCGAGCCGCCGCAGGGCTTGCAGGTCCGGCTTGCCGGACCGGAGCAGCGGGATGGCCGGCACCAGGACCAGGGCGCGGGGCGCCGCGAAATCGGGCAGCTTCCCGCGCGCCGCCGCGCGGAGCCTGGCCAGCGCGGGCGGGTCCGCCGGGTCGGCCGGGACTACCACGGCGGTGACCAGCTCGCCCCACTCAGCATCCGGCCGGCCGGTGACCGCGACGTCGCGGACTCCCGGGCAGCCAGCCAGCACGGCCACCACGTCGTCGGCGGCCACCTTCTCCCCGCCCGTGTTGATCATCCCGTCGGCCCGGCCGCGGACGGCCAGCCGCCCGGAGCCGTCCAGCCGGCCGAGGTCGGAGGTGACGAACCACGGCCCGTCCATGGCCGCCGCGGTCAGGTCGGGCCGGCCCCGGTACCCGGAGAACAGCACCGGCCCGGCCAGCTGGATCCGGCCGTCCGGGCCGGCCCGCACCGACACCCCGTCCAGAGGCCAGCCGTCGTACACGCAGCCGCCGCACGTCTCGGTCATCCCGTACGTGGTGACCACCCGGGCGCCGGCCGCCCGGGCCCGGGCCAGCAGGCCGCCGGGCACCGCGGCCCCGCCGAGCAGGATGCCGCGGAACAAGGCCAGCGCGGCCGGCCCGCCCGGCTCGTCCAGTAGGTGCCGTACCTGGGTGGGCACCAGGGACACGTACTGGCAGCCCGCCCCGGCCACCGCGGCCGCCTGGCCCAGCCGGGGCACCGTGACCGGCTCGGTGCCGGCCAGCAGCGACCGGACGAAGACCTGCAGCCCGGAGATGTGGCTGGGCGGCAGGCAGGACAGCCACCGCTCACCGGGCCGCGCGCCCAGCCGGCCCAGGCTGGCCCCGGCCGAGTGGCGCAGCGCCGCCGCGCTCAGCTCGGCGCCTTTCGGCTCGCCAGTGGACCCCGACGTGGCGATCACCACCGCCGTGCCCGGGGCCAGCGCCGGGGCGGGCCCGGGCGCCAGCCGCTCGGTGCCGTCCGGGGTCTCCAGCGTGCCCGGGCCGAGCGCGCGGAGCAGCGCGGCGACCCGGCCCGGCGGCAGCCGCGGGTCCACCGGCAGCACGGCCGGGCCAGTGCCGTCCAGCGCCGCGGCCAGCACCTCGAGCAGCCGCCCAGCCTGCGCCGCCGCGGGCAGCAGTACTGCGTGCAGGGGGCGGGAGGTCATCGACGTAAGGTTATCCGGCAGATCAGGCCGAGCACTGGGAGGGCCATCAGTGAGCCAGGATCGGGTGGCCGCCGCGCTGGGCACGCTGCGCGCGTTCGCGATCCCGATGCGCACCCGTTTCCGCGGCATCACGCTCCGCGAGGGGGCGCTGATCGAGGGGCCGGCCGGATGGGCCGAGTTCTCCCCGTTTGCCGAGTACGGGCCGCGGGAGTGTGCCCGCTGGCTGGCCTGCGCGCTGGAGGCGGCCTGGGACGGCTGGCCGGCGCCACGCCGCGGTCAGGTGCCGGTCAACGTGACCGTGCCCGCGGTCGGGCCGGACCAGGCGCACCGCATCGTGGCCGCGTCGGGCTGCCGGACGGCCAAGGTCAAGGTGGCCGAGCGGGGCCAGCCGGGCCGCGCCGACATCGCCCGGGTGGAAGCGGTCCGCGACGCGCTGGGCCCGGCGGGCCGGATCCGGGTGGACGCCAACGGCGGCTGGGACGTGGACACCGCAGCCCGGATGCTCGGCGAGCTGTCCCGGTCCGGCCTGGAGTACGCGGAGCAGCCGTGCCCGACCCTGGACGAGCTGGCCGAGCTGCGCAAGCGGGTGGATGTGCCGGTGGCCGCCGACGAGTCGATCCGCCGGGCCGAGGACCCGCTCGCGGTCCGGGCCGCGGGCGCGGCGGACATCGTGGTGCTCAAGGCGCAGCCGCTGGGCGGGGTGCGCAGCGCGCTGCGCATCGCCGCGGCCTGCGGGCTGCCGGCCGTGGTGTCCAGCGCGGTGGAGTCGTCGGTCGGCCTGGCCGCCGGGGTGGCGCTGGCCGCCGCCCTGCCCGAGCTGCCGTACGCGTGCGGGCTGGCCACCATGAGCCTGCTCACCGGGGACGTCACCAGCCAGCCACTGGCCGGGCCGGGCGGCGTGCTGCCGGTCCGCCGCCCGGCCGTCGAGGCCAGCCGGCTGGCCGAATGGGCGGCCGATCCGGCACCGTGGCGGGCCCGGCTGGCGGCGGCCGCGGACTTCCTCGACGGGCCCGCATGAACCCCTCGACCGCGTTCGCCACCGTCTTCGTGGACGAACTGGCCCGCTGCGGGCTGCGCGAGGTGGTGCTCGCCCCGGGCTCGCGCAGCGCGCCGCTGGCCATGGCGTTCCATCACCGGAGCCAGGCCGGCGACCCGCTCCGGCTGCACGTCCGGATCGATGAGCGGTCCGCGGCGTTCCTGGCCCTGGGCCTGGCCAAGGCCAGCGGGCGGCCGGCCGCGGTGCTGTGCACGTCGGGCACGGCCGCGGCCAACTTCCACCCGGCGGTGATCGAGGCGGATGAGTCCGGTGTGCCGCTGCTGCTGCTGACCGCGGACCGGCCGCCCGAGCTGCGCGGCACCGGCGCCAACCAGACCATCGACCAGGTGCGGCTCTACGGCAGCGCGGTGCGCTGGTTCGCCGACGCGGGCGTACCGGAGGCCCGCCCCGGGATGAACGCCTACTGGCGGTCGCTGGCCTGCCGGGCGTGGGCGGCGGCGTCCGGGGCGGCCGGCGGGTTCCCCGGGCCGGCCCAGGTCAACCTGCCGCTGCGCGACCCGCTGGTGCCAGACCTCCCCGACGCGGTACTGCCCGGGGACTGGCCCGAGACGCTGGCCGGGCGGCCGGGCGGCGCGCCATGGACCCGGCTGGGCCGGGACGCTGGCCCCGGCCCACCGGGCACCCTGGAGCTGCCGTGGACCGAAGCGGGCGTTGTGCTGGCCGGGGATGGGACGGCCGGGCCGGCCGCCGTGGCCGCGCTGGCCGGGCAGGCAGGCTGGCCGGTGCTGGCCGAGCCGTCGTCCGGGGCGCGGCGGGGGGCCGCCGCGCTGACCGCCTACCAGTACCTGCTCGACGACCCGGCGTTCACCACCGGGAACCTCCCGGACCTGGTCATCAGCGCCGGCCGCCCGGGGCTGTCCCGCGGTCAGCTCAGCTTCCTGCGGCAGGCCGCGGCGCACGGCGCCCGGCACGTGGTGCTGGCCCAGGGCGCGGGACGGTGGGCCGACCCGGCCCGGACGGCCACCGACGTGGCGGTCCAGGTCCGGCTGGGCTCTGTCCCACCGCCCGGCCCGCCGGGCGGCCAGCCGTCCGGGTGGCTGCGCCGCTGGCAGCGGGCGGACGCGGCGGCCCGCCGGGCGGTGGACGCCATCCTCGGCGCCGGCCCTGAACTGACCGAGCCCCGGCTGGCCCGCGACCTGGCCGCCGCGCTGCCGGACGGGGCGCTGCTGTGGGCCGCGTCCAGCCAGCCCATCCGGGACCTGGACCGGCACATGGCCCCGCGGGCCGGGCTGCGCGTGCTGGCCAGCCGCGGGGCCAGCGGCATCGACGGGCTGGTCTCCACGGCGTCCGGCGCGGCCCTGGCCCACCAGGCCGTGGGTGGCGGGCCCGCGGTGGCGCTGCTGGGTGACCTGGCCGTGCTGCACGACGCGCCCGGCCTGTTCGCCGGGCCCGGGGAGCCCCGGCCCGACCTGGTCATCGTGGTGGCCAGCAACGACGGCGGCGGGATCTTCTCCAGCCTCGAGCCGGCCGCGTTCCCGGACAGCTTCGAGCGGGTCTTCGGCACCCCGCACGGGGCCCAGCTCAGTGCGCTGGCCGAGTCGGCCGGGCTGCCCTACCTGAGCCTGCGCCAGGCCGCGGGCCTGCCGGATGCGCTGCGCGGCGGCGGGCTGCGCGTGGTCGAAGTCCCGGCCGGCCGGGCCGCGGGCGCGGCCCTGCGCAGGCAGCTGGCCGAGGCGGCCCGGACCGCGCTCAGCGACCTCAGCTGACCCAGGCCGCTGTTCCTGCCCCCCGTTCCGCCATCGGCAGGCAGATTTGCTATAAAGACCGGGGCTATGCGTAACTTATCCGCAGACCGGGCCGTACTCGCGGAAGAGTACGTGCCTGTCACGCTCAAGTCACGAAAGCGTCCCAAGCTGGTGCTGTCTCTGGACGGTGCGACCCGGGTCGTGCTGATCTAGCCAATAGCCGGTCTTCCGGCACTACAACCATGTCTGTTGGACCGGCCGGCGCTACCCGTGCCCGGCCGTCCCTGTGTGTGAAGGAGCCGTGGTAATGGGGCCAGCCCCAAATCAGCAAGCCCAACCGAGATCCAGGCTCCGCAGCAAGTTTGCCCTCGTGGTTGTCGGCGCCGCCGCGCTGGCCCTCGTCGCGGCAGGCTGCGGGGGCAGCGGTGGGTCGTCCTCCTCGAGCAGCAGCAGCGGCGCGAAGGAGAAGGGCGGCACCGCCGTCTACGCGCTGCCGCCGTCGACGACGCCGAACTACATCTTCCCGTATTCCAGTAGCGCTGACTTCAGCGTGTCGAACATCAGCTACCTGCAGGACCTGCTGTACCGGCCGCTGTACTGGTTTGGCCAGGGCAACACCCCGGACTACAACCAGTCGCTGAGCGTCGCCAACGCCCCGCAGTTCAGCGGGAACAAGGTCACGATCACGCTCAAGCACTACGTGTGGTCCAACGGCCAGCCGGTGACGGCGTCCAACGTCATGTTCTGGATCAACATGGAGACCGCGGAGCCGGCCAACTACGGTGGCTACACCGGCTTCCCGGCCTCGGTGGTCAAGAACGTCAAGGTAGTCAGCCCGACCGAGCTGACCATGACGATGGACAAGAGCTACTCGCACTACTGGTTCCTGTACAACGAGCTGTCGCAGATCTACCCGATGCCGGAGGCCTGGGACCGGACCGCGTCCGGGCCGAGCCACTGCACCACCACGGTCAGTGACTGCAAGGCCGTCTACACCTACCTGGACAGCCAGTCCAAGACGCTGAACAGCTACGCGTCCTCGCCGCTGTGGTCAGTGGTGGACGGGCCGTGGAAGCTGAGCGCGTTCAACGCGGACGGGCACATCACGTTCGTGCCGAACAAGTCCTACTCCGGCCCGGTCAAGCCGACCCTGTCGCAGTTCCAGGAAGTGCCGTTCACCACGGACTCGGCCGAGTACAGCGTGCTCCAGGCGCCGAACTCCAGCATCGACGTGGGCTACCTGCCCGAGCAGGACGCCCCGGCCAAGCCGGTCAGCTCGTTCGTCGGGACGAACCCGCTGCACGGCTACAACCTGGCCCCGCTGTACTCCTGGGGCATCAACTACTACGTGATGAACTTCCAGAGCTCGACCGGCAACGGCCCGATCATCAAGCAGCTGTACTTCCGGCAGGCGCTGGCCTACCTGATGAACCAGAAGTCGGTCATCCAGGGCCCGCTGCGCGGTTACGGCCTGTACACCGAAGGCCCGGTGCCGACGTACCCGAAGACGTCGTTCGTGTCGCCGAGCCAGTCCTCCACCAACGACCCATTCCCGTTCAGCGAGTCCAAGGCCAAGAGCCTGCTGACCAGCCACGGCTGGAAGGTGGTCGCGAACGGGACGACCACCTGCACCGACCCGAGCAAGTGCGGGCCGGGCGTCAAGAGCGGCCAGGCCATGTCGTTCACCCTGCCGTTCGCCAACGGCACCGCGTGGATCACGTCGGAGATGACGCAGCTGCAGTCGAACGCGGCCGCGGTCGGCATCAAGCTGAACCTCAAGCCGGAGCCGTTCAACCAGGTCATCGCCCTGGCCGGCGGCAACTGCGTGGTCACCAAGAGTTCCTGCAACTGGGACTTCGCCAACTGGGGCGGCGGCTGGAACTTCGCCCCGGACTACTACCCGACCGGCGAGGACCTGTTCATGTGTGGCGTGCCGGCCAACTCGGGCGGATACTGTGACAAGCAGAACGACTCGCTGATCAACACCACGCTGACCAGCAGCAACCTGCAGGACATGTACAAGTGGCAGCAGTACCTGCAGCCGCAGTTGCCGGTGCAGTACCAGCCCAACGGGGTCTACGAGCTGACGGAGATCAGGAACAACCTCCACGGCGTCACGCCGCAGCCGCCGACGCTGGGCCTCAACCCAGAGAACTGGTACTTCTCGAAGTAACCGGCGGCCGGTGACCGCACCGGGTCACCATCGCCAGGCGTGGGGGTGCCGGGTCACACCCGGCACCCCCACCGCCATACCGCCCGCGAGGGGGAGTAAGTGACAGTCTTTCTGCTCCGCAGGTTGTTCCAGTCGGTCATCGTCATCCTGCTGGTGACGGTGCTCACGTTCGCCCTGCTCCGGGCCATCCCGGGTAACCCGGCCATCGCCATCCTGGGGCCGAACTCGTTCCGCAATCCGGGCGCGATCCGCCTGTTCGATCAGCAGTACGGGTTCGATCTGCCGTGGTACAGCCAGTACTGGCTGTGGCTGCGCCACCTGCTGACCGGCAACCTCGGCTTCTCCTGGAAGCTGAACCAGAGCGTGGCCTCGCTGCTCGGCACGCACCTGCCGAAGACGATCTTCCTGGTCGGCATCTCCACCATCCTGGCCCTGCTGCTGGCCGTGCCGGTCGGGGTCATCCAGGCGGTGCGCCGGAACAAGTTCGTGGACCACTTCTTCAACGGGTTCTCGACCGTGTTCTACGCGATGCCCGCCTTCCTGCTCGGCATCCTGCTGATCCTGGTCTTCGCGATCAAGATCCCGATCTTCCCGCCCGAGGGGCCGCAGGGTGAGGGCCTGGGCGTGCTGTTCACGAACTTCAACGCGCTGATCCTGCCGATCATCTCGCTGACCCTGATCACGCTGGCCCTGTTCAGCCGGTATATGCGCTCCTCGGTGCTGGACAACCTGACCGAGGACTATGTGCGGACGGCCAAGGCCAAGGGGGCCAGCGAGCGCCGCGTGCTCATCCGGCACGTGCTGCGGAACTCGCTGATCCCGATCGCCACGCTGCTCGGGCTGAGCCTGCCTGGCATCATCGCGGGCGCGCTGATCACCGAATCGGTGTTTAACTACCCGGGCATGGGCTACCTGTTCTACCAGGCCGCGCTCAACTCGGACTATCCGATCTTGCTCGGAATCACTATCGTCGTAGCCGTGGCAACAGTAGTCGGGTCACTGCTCGCCGACGTCGCGTACGCGGTGCTCGACCCGCGCGTTAGGTACGTGAGCCAATGAGCCTCGCCAGCGTTCCGCCGGAACTTCCGGACCCAGAGAACCCGTCGGCCACAACCGGCCTGGTGACCACGTACGACACGGACGTCGTCGAGAGGGAGGAGGCGGCCGAGGCCGCCGTCGCTGGCACCCTGCCGGCCGGCAAGCCGCGCAGCACGTTCCGCCGCGGTCTCGAGGTATTCGTCGAGAACAAGCTCGCCCTGGTCGGCGTGGGCATCTTCGTGTTCATGCTGCTGTTCTGCTTCATCGGCCCGCTGGTGTACCACACTAACCAGCTGCAGGTGAACTTCGGAAACGAATTTATCTCCCCCGGCGGGGCTCACCCGCTGGGCACCGATGCCAGCGGGTTCGACGTGCTCGGCCGGCTCATGGTGGCCGGGCAGATCTCGCTGGAGGTCGGCATCGCCGCCGCCGCCCTGGCCACCATCCTGGGCGTGCTGTGGGGCGCCGTGGCCGGCTACTTCGGTGGCGTGATCGACTCGGTCATGATGCGCATCGTGGACGCGCTGCTGTCCATCCCGGTGCTGTTCCTGGCCATCGTGGTGGTGACCCTGGTCACCCCGACCAAGCCGGTCCTCATCCTGGTCATCGCGCTCACCTCGTGGCTGACCACGTCCCGGCTGGTCCGCGGCGAGGCGCTCTCGCTGCGGACCCGGGACTACGTCCAGGCCATGAAGGTGATGGGTGGCGGCAGCCGGCGCGCGGTACTGCGGCACATCGCGCCCAACGCGATCGGCACCATCATGGTGAACGCCACGTTCCAGGTGGCCGACGCCATCGCGCTGATCGTGGCGCTCAGCTACCTCGGCCTGGGCATCCGGCCCCCGCAGCAGGACTGGGGCGGCATGCTCAGCGACGGTATCCAGTACGTCAACGACGGGTACTGGTGGCTGATCTTCCCGGCCGGCCTGTGCATCGTGCTGGTCATCGCCGCACCCATCTTCATCGGCGAGGGGCTGCGGGATGCGGTCGAAGTCCGGCTGCAGCGCCGATAACCTGGTTACGTACCGTAACGACCTGGCCGGTACCCCCTCCAGTCACTGATGAGGACGAATTGGCACCACTGCTTCAGCTAGAGGACCTGCGCACCGAGATCCGGCTGCGCAGCGCGACCGTGCACGCGCTGGAGGGCGTAAGCCTGACCCTGGACGCCGGGGAGTGCCTCGGCATCGTGGGCGAGTCCGGCTGCGGCAAGACGATGACCGCACTGTCGGTCATGCAGCTGCTGCCGCCCGGCGGGCACATCACCGGCGGGAAGATCCTGCTGGACGGCCGGGAGATCTCGGCGCTGAACGACGACCAGATGCGGCACGTCCGGGGCAACGAGATCGGGATGATCTTCCAGGACCCGATGACGTCGCTCAACCCCACGATGACCATCGGGGACCAGATCTCCGAGACGGTCGTGCTGCACCGCGGCGCGGACGCCGCGACGGCCCGGGACCGGGCCATCGAGGTGCTCCGCCTGGTCGGCATGCCCCGGCCCGCCGAGCGGGTGGGCCACTACCCGCACCAGCTGTCCGGCGGCATGCGGCAGCGGGTGATGATCGCGATGGCGCTGGCCTGCGAGCCCAAGCTGCTCATCGCGGACGAGCCGACCACCGCGCTGGACGTGACCATCCAGAAGCAGATCCTCGAGCTCATCGACGACCTGCGGCAGCGGCTGGGCATGGCGGTCATCCTGGTCACCCACGACCTCGGCGTCATCGCCGGCCGGGCTGACCGGGCCGCGGTCATGTACGCGGGCCGGGTGGTCGAGACGACCAGCACGATCCGGCTGTTCGGCAACCCGCGGCACCCGTACACCGAGGCGCTGTTCGGCGCGCTGCCGGAGAAGGCGGTGGAAGGCTCGACCCGGCTGTACAACATCCCGGGCCAGCCACCGGACCTGACCGCCCCGCCCAAGGGCTGCAAGTTCGCCGCCCGGTGCCGGTACGTGCAGGACAGCTGCCGCCAGCAGGAGCCGGTGCTGGAGGGGGACACCCCGGACCACGACTACCGCTGCTTCTTCCCGGTCGGCCAGGAGACCGACGATGCCGGCGTGGCCGAACTGCAGGTGACCCAGCGGGTGAGCCTGGACGAGGTAGCCACCTCGGTGGACGGTGGCGGCTACCTCCTCCAGGCCGATCACCTGGTGAAGAGCTTCTCGGTGACGGCGGGCGCGGTGCTGCAGCGCAAGATCGGCGAGGTCAGCGCGGTCGCCGACGTCAGCTTCGGTATCCGCCCGGGGAAGACGTTCGGCATGGTGGGCGAGTCCGGCTGCGGCAAGACCACCGTCGGCCGGCTGATCGTGGGCCTGGAGAAGGCCAACGCCGGCTCGATCGTCCTGGACGGCGAGGACCTGCTCAGGCTGAACAACCGGGACCGGCGCAAGCGCAGCGCCAAGGTCCAGCTGATGTTCCAGGACTCGTACGCGTCGATGGACCCGCGGATGCGGGTGGCCACCATCCTGCGTGAGCCGCTGGCCATCCAGCACATCGGCAGCCGGCGGGATCAGCAGAAGAAGATCGCCGGCATCCTGGACCAGGTGGGCCTGCCCCAGGGGGCCATCGAGCGGTACCCGCACGAGTTCTCCGGCGGCCAGCGGCAGCGGCTCGGGCTGGCCCGGGCGCTGATCCTGAACCCCAAGCTGCTGGTCGCGGACGAGCCGGTGTCCGCGCTGGACGTGTCGATCCAGGCCCAGATCCTGAACCTGATGCGGGACCTGCAGCACGACCTCGGGCTGACCTACCTGTTCATCTCGCACGACCTGTCCGTGGTCCGCTACCTGTCGGAAATCATCGGCGTGATGTACCTGGGCAAGATGGTCGAGATGGGCCCGTCGGAAGAGGTGTACTACTTCCCGGTGCACCCCTACACCAAGGGCCTCATCGACACCGTCCCGGTGGCCGACCCGATCCGGGCCCAGAAGAAGGCGGAGCAGGGCGTAGCCGGTGAGCTGCCGTCCGCCATCGACCCGCCGTCCGGCTGCCGGTTCCGCACCCGGTGCCCGCGGGCCCAGGAGCTGTGCGCCCAGCAGGAGCCGCCGCTGCGCCCGTTCAGCACCGGCGGTCACCTGGCCGCCTGCCACTTCCCGCTCCGCGACCCGGTCGGCGACGCCCAGCCGGTCGCGAGCTGATCGGCCACTCGTGATCATGACTTTGGTGGCGCCCTGGCGCCACCAAAGTCATGATCACGATTCGTGCCGGGTGTCCTTACGCTTCCAGCGCGAAGCGCATGACGCGGAACTTGGTCACGGTCTCGGCCAGCTCGGCGGCCGGGTCGGAGTCGGCCACGATCCCGCCGCCGGCGAACAGCCGGGCCCGGGCGCCGTCCAGTTCCGCGCAGCGCAGCGCGATGCCCCATTCCCCGTTCCCGGCGCTGTCCACCCAGCCCACCGGGCCCGCGTAGCGGCCGCGGTCCATGCCCTCCAGCTCGCGGATCAGCTCCATGGCCAGCTCGGTCGGCGTGCCGCACACGGCGGCCGACGGGTGCAGGGCGGTGAGCAGGCTGAGCACCGAATGGCCCGCGCCGCTGGCCTCCCGCGCGGACAGCGTGCCGGACACCGTGGTGGCCAGGTGCTGCAGGTTGGCGAACTTGAGCAGCGCCGGGCGCTCGGCCACGGTGAGCCGGTCACACAGCGGGGCCAGCGCGTCCCGCACGCTGGCCGCCGCGTACTCGTGCTCCTCCGCCTCCTTGGCCGAGGCGAGCAGCGCGGCGCCCAGCGCCGCGTCGTGCGCGGCGTCCTGGCCACGCGGCGCCGTCCCGGCCAGCACCAGCGAGCTGACCTCCCAGCCCTGCCGCTTGATCAGCAGTTCCGGGGTCGCGCCGGCCAGCCCGGCGCAGGCGAACGTGTAGCACTCCGGGTAGCGGGCGGCCAGCCGCCCCAGCAGCAGCCGGTCGTCGATGGGCGCGGCCGCCGACGCGTACAGGTCCCGGGCCAGCACCACCTTGCGCAGGGCGCCCGCCTTGATCCGGGCTACCGCGGCCGCCACCGCGCGTTCCCATTCCGGCGCGCTGAGGCTGCCATCGTGCCAGCGGATCTCGCCTGGTGCCGTGTTGTTCCGGGGCGACGACCCGCCGCGCTGCTTCCCCGGGGGACCACCCGCGGCACCCCCGGCCCCCGGTCGCCGCTGCACGCCGAGCGGCGGCCAGCCGCCGGGTTCGCCGCCGCCCGGGCCGGAGATCGTGGTGAGCCACGCCTGGCCGCCCCGCCGGCCCAGCACCAGCCGGGGCAGCACCAGCACGGAGCCGTCCGAGGCCGGATCGAACGTGAAGCTGCCGAACGCCACTGGCCCGCAGCCGGGTGCACCCACCTCGTCGTCGATCCGGGCGCCATCGAGCGCTTCGCGCAGCCATTTGTCGGCCGCCGTGAACCGGTCCTGCCCGGCCGGCAGGGTGACCCGGGCTGCCTCGCCCCAGCCGATGAGCCCCTCGCCACCATGCATCCAGGCCAGCGCCCCTGGCCCGGGCAACTGCCCGGCCAGATCACCTGGATCGGCGATCGGGACGGTACGGACCTCGAGCCCAGCCGCCCCCGGGTCTCCCTCGCTCCTAGATCCAGATCTCACGGTTTTCAACTGTACGTTCCAATAACCGCATACCGGGCTTGGGGAGGCGCGGAGTGACCCGGCTCACTGGGTGCGAGTCAGCTGCACGGGTGGCTGGACGGTTTCCTCGGGGCGTGGCCGGGCCAGGCGGCTCGGCCACCACATGTGCCGCCCGACGTCCAGGGTCAGCGCGGTGACCAGGACGGACCGGACCACCAGGGTGTCCAGCAGCACGCCGAGGGCGACGGTGAAGCCAATCTCGGTGAGGATGACCAGGGGCAGCGTGCCGAGCGTGGCGAACGTGCCGGCCAGGATCAGGCCCGCCGAGGTGATCACGCCGCCGGTGGCGGCCAGGCCGGCCAGCATGCCGCGGTGCGTGCCGCCCTTGATGGTTTCCTCGCGCACCCGGGTCATCAGGAAGATGTTGTAGTCGATGCCCAGCGCGACCAGGAACACGAACGCGAACAACGGCATCGAGTTGTCCGCCCCGGCGAAGCCGAAGACGTACTTGAAGAACAGCGCGGAGATGCCGAGCGAGCCGAAGAAGGACAGGATCACGGTGGCGATCAGCAGCACCGGCAGCACCACCGCGCGGAGCAGCAGGGCCAGGATGATCAGCACGACGACCAGCACGAGCGGGATGATGATGTTACGGTCCCGGATCGCGTAGTGCTCCACGTCCAGGTTGATCGCGGTGGCCCCGCCCACCTTGGCGTCCGCGCCGGGTACGTCGCGCACCGCGTCGCGGACCCGGGTCACGGTGGCGTAGGCAGCCTGGCTGTCCGGCGGCATGGCCAGCGTGCCCTGCAGCAGCACCAGACCGTCCCGTACCTGGGGCGGCCCGACCGCGACGATACCCTTGGTGCCGGCCAGCGCGGCGCGCAGCGGCGCGGCCGCGGTGGCCTGGCCGATCACCTGGACCGGCTCGCCGGAGCCGGCCGGGAAGTGCGTGGCCAGCACCTTCTCGCCTGCCACCGCGCTGGGCGTGCCGCGGTAGGACTGGGCCTGGGTAAGCGTGCCGAACCGGAAGCCGATCAGGCCGAACGCGAACGCGGCCAGGATCACCGAGGTCACGATCCAGATGGCCCGCGGACGGCCCGCGATGCGCTGGCCGATCCGGGCCCACGGGCCGCGCGAGGTGGGATCGGCCGAGCCGTACCTGGGCTTCAGCGGCCAGAACACCCAGCGGCCGGTGATCACGAGCAGCGCTGGCAGCAGCGTGATCATGGCCAGCAGCCCGACCGCGATGCCGATCGCGGCCACTGGGCCCAGCCCGGAGATGTCCGCCGAGTCCGCGGCCAGCAGGCACAGCATCCCGGCGATCACGGTCAGCCCGCTGGCGATGATGGCCGGCCCAGCCCGGCGCATGGCGATGGCCATGGCTAGGTGCCGGTCCTCATGCCGGCGCAGTTCCTCCCGGTAGCGGGCCACCAGCAGCAGCGCGTAGTCGGTGGACGCGCCCAGCACCAGGACGACCAGGATACCCGCGCTCTGCCCGTTCACCACCAGCCCGGCATGCTCGATGAGCAGGTAGATGAACGCCTCGGCGGTGGTCAGTGCCACCCCGGCCGAGATGATCGGCAGCAGCCACAGGATCGGGCTGCGGTAGGTGAGCAGCAGCAGCACGATGACCACGGCCAGCGTGGCGTACAGCAGCGTCGAGTCGATGCCCTTGAAGATCTTGACCGAGTCGGCCGCGCTGGCCGCCGGGCCGGTCACGTACGCCGACAGGCCCGGGTCACCCGATCCGGCCACGCTGTGCAGCTTGTTCACGAAGTTGGTGATCGCGTTGCTGTAGCCCAGGTGGGCCTCGATGAGGATCTCCGCGGCCTTGCCGTCCCGGGCCGGGATCGGGCCGAGGACCTGGCCCGCGTGCGGGAGGGCGGCGAACGTGCGGGCGTCCCGGGCCGCCTTGGCCAGATCGGCGCGGGTCAGCCCGGACGGGCGCACGTAGATCACCACGGCCGGGTTCAGATTCTTGGCCGTGAAGTGGTCCTGCAGGTTGAGCGCCTGGGTCGACTCCGCCGAGGCGGGCAGGTACGCGGAGGCGTCGTTCTTCTCCGCGCCCATCAGCTTCCCGGCCAGCGACCCGGTCAGCGCGATCACGATCAGCCAGAAGGCCAGCACGGCCCACTTGGTCCGCCGCCCGCTGGGCAGCGCGGCGATCCGGCGGCCCCAGCTGCGGTTGTTCCCCGGTCCGGTCTGCTGTGTGCTTGCCCCCGTGGCCACGAATCCTCCCGAGCGGTGCAGCCGGCCGGCCCGGCGGGCACCCGACGTACACGATCTATCGCGTTTAGCCGCGCTGTCAAGTCATATCGCGAGTGTGACACGGCCCGCCTCGCACCCCGCTCGCCCGCCGGCAGGCCGGCGAGCGCGGCGAAGCCGGCGCGTAGCTCCAGATTGTCCCCTATCGCCGCTGGCCAGCGGCGCCGCTGCGGGACCGGCCCGCGGCCGCCGGTCTGGCTGGGCCGGCCCGCCGGGCGGGCGGGCGGCCCCGGGCGCCGCACCCCGGGCGCCTGCGGCCAGTCTGGCAGCCCGGCCGAGATGAAGGCAAACACGTTTCCGGCCCGCCGGCTCTCGTTGTGGCGTGTTCCGCGCGGCGGGCTGGACAGGGCGTGCTAACCTCCTCGTGAGCTATTGCCTATTATAACGGTAGGGTAACTAGGATGTTTCTCGCGAACGGCGGAGTCCGCCAGCGGCTGAGCCCGTCCCGGCTGGCCGCGCTGGCCCAGGCCGCCGCGGTCCGGCAAGACTGGGCCGCACTGGTCCGGTACAGCCAGGATGAGCGCTGGTACCAGCGGCTGGACCGGGGCAGCCACTACGAGGTCTGGCTGCTCAGCTGGCTGCCTGGGCAGCGCACCGGGTTTCACGATCACTGTGGCTCGGCGGGAGCGTTCCGGGTCGTGCACGGCGGGCTGCGCGAGCACACGATGGCCGGGGGGTGGCGGGCCGGGCGGCCGGCGGCCACCGACTTCCCGGCCGGGCGGGTACGGCCGTTCGGGCCGTCCCACGTGCACGAGGTGATGAACGTGTCCGAAGGCCCGGCCGTGAGCATCCATGCCTACTCCCCGCCGCTGGCCGGGATGCGGCGCTACGAGCTGACCCGCGGCGGCCTGATCCTGTCCGCCATAGACAGCGCGGGGGAGCGCTGGTGAGGGCCGGCCGGCCGGCCGGCGCGCGCACCATCGACGAACTGCTCGGCGCGGCCCGGGCCCGGCTGAACCGGCTGAGCCCGGCTCAGGCCCAGGCCGCGGTGCGGGCGGGCGCGCTGCTGGTGGACATCCGGCCCGCGGCGCAGCGCGCGGCCGAGGGGGAGGTGCCGGGAGCCGTGATCATCGAGCGCAACGTGCTGGAATGGCGGCTCGACCCGGCCTCGGACGCGCGGCTGCCCGAGGCCGGCTCGTATGGCCTGGCGGTCATCGTGATGTGCTCGCAGGGTTACACGTCCAGCCTGGCCGCGGCGGCGCTGCAGGACCTCGGGCTGGACGGCGCCACCGACCTGGCGGGCGGCTTCCAGGCCTGGGCCGCGGCCGGGCTGCCGGCCACCGGGCCGCAGCCGGCCAGCTAGCCAGCGGGCACCGGGGCCGGCCATGACATCTGTCATGGCCGGCCGGTGACGCACGGCACCGGACCGCCCGCAGGTCACCCGGCAGGATCGGGAGCATGTCCGACGCGATGCTGACCGCGGGGGCGCCGGTACGCGCCGGTACCGGGGACCGGCCAGGTGGCCCGGAGCGCCCGGATCGAGCAGACTCTTCCTATGAGCTGCATCCCGACCCAGTTGCGCGGGGCCGCCGGCCGGGCGGCCGGCCCGGCCGGCTGCGGGTGGCTATGACCCAGGCGCCGGCCCGGACCCGGGCGGACACCGGCCCCGAAAGCCCAGCGCCCGGGACCTGGGCCGAGCGGAGCCTGCCGGCCGGCCGGTGGTACCGGCTCGGCTGGGTGTTCTCCGCGGTCTGGCTGGTCTACCTGGCCCAGCCGCTGAGCAGCGTATGGGCCAACCCTGACCCGGTCCGCCGTTACCTCGGCCTGGCCACGCTGCTCGGCTTCGCGGTGGTGTTCGTCGCCATCTTCACCGCGCACCGGTTCGCGCTGCGCCAGGGCCGCCGGCTGTCCTGGGCCACCGGGGCCGCCGGGATGGCCGCCGCCGTCACCCTGACCGTGCTCGGCTACGTCACGGTCGGCCAGCCGGCCAGCAGCCTGCTCGTCTACGTCGGGGTGATGGCGGTGTTCCTGCTGCCCGCCCGGGCGGGCTGGGCCGTGGTGGCCGGCGCTATCGCCGCCTCGCTGGCCGTCCCGGCGCTGGTGCCGGGCTGGCCGCAGAACGGGTCGCTCAGCTTCGGGATCTTCGTCTCGGCCCTGGCGTGCTGGGGTGTCGGGGGGCTGATCCAGCGCAACCAGCAGCTGGCCGCGGCCCGGAACGAGATCACCAGGCTGGCGCTGGCCGATGAGCGGAACCGGTTCGCCCGCGACCTGCATGACATCCTGGGGCACTCGCTGACCGTGGTGGCGGTCAAGGCGGAGCTGGCCGGGCGGCTGGCCGGCCTGGACCCGGCGCGGGCCGAGGCGGAGATCGCGGACGTGGAGCGGATCGCCCGGCAGGCCCTGGCCGATGTGCGGTCCGCGGCGGGCGGCTACCGGGAGGTGACGCTGTGCGGGGAGCTGGCCAGCGCCCGGACCGCACTGGCCGCGGCGGGCATCGAGGCCGGCCTGCCCGAGGGGGAGATCACCGGGATCCCGCGGCTCCGCCAGGAGCTGTTCGGCTGGGCCGTCCGGGAGGGCGTGACCAACGTGGTGCGGCACAGCGGGGCCACCCGCTGCGTGATCCGGGTCACCCCCGACGAGGTGGAGATCAGCGACGACGGGGCCGGCTGTGCTGCCTCGGCCGGGCGTCCCCCCGACCGCCGGCCGGCGCTGGGCGGTGCCAGGCCGCGGCCGGGGAACGGCCTGACCGGGCTGCGCGAGCGGGCCGAGGCCGAAGGCGGCACGGTCAGCGTCGGCCGGTCCGCACTGGGTGGCTTCGCGCTCCGGGTGCGGATGCCATGATCAGGCCGTGACCACACCGATCCGGCTGCTCCTCGCGGACGACCAGGCCCTGGTGCGCGGCGCGCTGGCCGCCCTGCTGGCGCTGGAACCCGACCTGGAGGTGGTGGCCGAAGTCGGCCGGGGCGACGACGTGCTGCCCGAGGCCCGCCGCAGCCGGCCCGACGTCGCCCTGCTGGACGTGGAGATGCCCGGCCTGGACGGCATCACCGCGACCAGCCAGCTGCGCGCGGCCCTGCCGTCCTGCCGGGTACTGGTGGTGACCACGTTCGGCCGCCCCGGCTACCTGCGGCGGGCGATGGCCGCCGGGGCCAGCGGCTTCGTGGTCAAGGACACCCCGGCCCGGCAGCTCGCCGATGCGGTCCGCCGGGTGGCGTCCGGGCTGCGGGTGGTGGACCCCAGCCTGGCCGCGGAGACGCTCGCGGCCGGGGACAGCCCGCTCACCCCCCGGGAGACCGAGGTGCTGCGGACAGCCCGGGACGGTGGCACGGTAGCGGACATCGCCGCCGCCCTGCACCTGTCCGAGGGCACGGTGCGCAACCACCTGTCCGCGGCCATCGGCAAGACCGGTGCGCGCACCCGCGCCGAGGCGGTGCGCCTGGCCAGCGCGAACGGCTGGCTGCTGGGCAGCTGAACGGCACCCGCTGAGCCGGGCCGCCGGAACGGCCACGAGATCCACGGGTGAGGAGATGATGAGCGAGAACACGGCAGGCAGGCAGCGGGCCCAGCTCGGCGCGGTGCAGCAGACGCTGTTCATCCCGCTCGCCGCGCGGGCCCGGGAGACGGGGCGGAAACGGCCGGTGCTGCACGATCCCAGGGCAGCCGAGCTGATGGCCTCGATCGACTTCGACGCGGCCAGATACGGGCGCGGGACCGGCGGCCGGGTCACGGTAGTGCGCACCGCGATCTTCGACTTCTGGGTGCGCCAGTTCCTGGCCGAGCATCCGGGCGGCACCGTGGTCGAGCTGGGCACCGGCCTGAACACCCGGTTCGACCGGGTGGACAACGGCCAGGTGCACTGGATCGACCTGGACCTGCCGGACACCATCGAGCTCCGCGCCCGGTTCTTCACCGATACCAGCCGCCGCCAGATGGTGGCCGCGTCGGTGCTCAGCGGCGGGTGGCAGCCGGCCGTGACGGCCAGCCCAGGGCCGTACTTCTTCGTCAGCGAAGGCGTGCTGGTCTACCTGCCGGAACCGGACGTGACCCAGACGCTGGCCGGCATCGCGGCCCAGTTCGCCGGCGCGCGGCTCGCGCTGGACACCTACCCGCAGCGGATGTGCCAGCGTCAGCACCAGCTGGCCAGCCGCCGCGGCATCGCCCGCTGGCAGTGGCCGTGCGGCGACCCGCGCTCGCTGCAGCGGCTCGGCCTGCGGCTGGATGAGTCGGCCACGGTCACCCGGCCGCCGCGGGCCATGCGCCGCGAGCTGCCGCCGGCCTACCGGTACCTGCTGCCGCTGGCCGGCCCGGTGGGCCAGGCCTTCGCCACGCTGAGCCTGTTCACGGCCACGCCCCCGGCCAGCCCGGCTTAGCCTCACAGCAGCGTCAGCTGCTCCGCCGCGGGAGCCGGGGGCGGCGCCGCGGCGGGCCCGCGCCAGCGCCGGATAGGCGGCGGGCTGCCCCGGCCAACCCGGTACCGCTCGGCCAGCTCGCGGACCTGGCCGGCGATCCGCTCCTGGTAGTCCCGTGGCGCGTAGGCCCGTGACCCGTACAGCCCGCGGTAGCGCGGGACCAGGGCCGGGTGGTGCCGGGCCAGCCAGGCCAGGAACCAGTCCCGGGCCCCGGGGCGCAGGTGCAGCACGATTGGGCTGACGTGCGTGGCCCCGGCCCCGGCCACCTGGCGGACGGTGGCTTCGAGCTGGGCCGGGGAGTCGGACAGGAACGGCACCACCGGCCCCATGAGCACACCGCAGCGCAGCCCGTGCCCGCTCAGCGTGGCGCACACGCCGAGCCGGCGCAGCGGGCTGGGGGTGCCCGGTTCCAGGGTGCGCCACAGGTCCTCGTCGGTGCAGCCCACCGACACGCTCAGCCCCACGTCGGTGACCTCGGCCGACGCGGCCAGCAGGTCGAGGTCGCGCAGGATCAGGGTGCCTTTGGTCAGGATCGAGTACGGGTTCCTGCTGTCCAGCAGCGCCTGCAGGATGCCCGGCATCAGCCGGTACCGGCCCTCGGCCCGCTGGTAGACATCGACGTTGGTGCCCATCGCGATGTGCTCGCCGGCCCACTTGGGCGCGGCCAGCTCCTTGCGCACCAGCTCGGGCGCGTTCACCTTGACCACGATCTTCGAGTCGAAGTCGTGCCCGGCGTCCAGGTCCAGGTAGGTATGCGTGTTACGGGCGAAGCAGTTGTGGCTGACCACCCCGTTGGCGATGAAGTCGCCGGTGCCGGTGGTGATGTCGTACATCGGCAGATCCAGCCCGAGTGGCTCGATCGTGGTCACCCGCAGCCGGGCGGTGCTCCTGGCCGGTGTCCCCGCGATGGACAGCAGCCCGGTGCTGGCCGGGTCGGTGGTGAGGAAGAACCGGAGCGTTTCCGGCCCGCCACCGGTGAGCCGGAAGCGCGGCAGCGGTCCGCCACGCCCAGCGGGCGGGCGTTCCGTGGCGAACGCGAACCCAAGCTCGCGCAGGCTGCTCGCCAGCCAGCCCGCAATGGCCGGATCGGTACCGGACAGGCGCACGGTGCCCCGGCGGCAGCTGCCGCCAGCGTCGAACAGGCCGGCCAGGTAGCCCTTGTGCCACTCCAGGCGCGGCGCCTGCGGCCATTCGATCAGCCGCGAGGCGAACGCGCGGTGGGCATCAGCCAGGAACCGGTGCGCCCGGGCCAGCGCCTCATGAGCATGACGGCGGGCGCCCGCCCGCCCGTCCGGGCCGCCGCCACGGATCATGCCGCACAGATAGCCGCGCCGGTAGTCGGCGTCGTGCTTGGGCGGCTCGGCGAAGTGCCCCATCCCCACCAGCGCGCTGTGCACGGTGAGATGCGGCCGCTGGAGCGGCCCTCGCGCGGCTGCCACGTGCTGCCAGCCGCGGTCGCTGAGAAAGCGGTGATCGCCGCTGGCCACCAGCTGAGTGCCGTCCTGCAGCGTGATCCGGTACGCCGGCTTCACCGTCTGCCAGTGGGCCAGCACGCCGGTGCGCACGTAGCGGCGGCCGGCCCCCTGGCCCTGGGTGCCGTAGACCTGGTCACCGGGGCGCAGGTCAGCCAGCGGCCGGGTCCGCCCGTCGGCCATCAGGATGGGCGTCTCGCCCGCCAGGCAGTACCGGCATGCGTGGCTGCATCCGCGGTAGGGGTTGATAGTCCAGCGGAACGGGACGCGGGACGCATCCGGGACCCGGTTGATCACGCTCCTGGCGTGCACCTCGAAGAACGTCATGCCGCGGAAGCCCGGGGTGTCGAACGTGCGGGCCACCGCGCCGCGCTCGAACAGGGCCGGCGCCGCGCCCGGGCCGCCGCGCGGCGTCCCGTCCGGCTCGATCCGCATGCCATCCCAGCGCATGCTCGCCACTATAGAATTTGTGTTCGATGACAAGCAAGTGCGGGGCGGCTGAGCCGGCCGGGTGGCCGGCCGGACCGCGCCCGGCTGCGCGGGACAAATCACAGTACAGCGATGGGATATACGGCTAACGATCTTGCTGTGGGGGATAGTAAGAGAAAGTCCCGCAGCGGCCGGCGGTGGAGGTAGCCCTGATGGCGCTATCCATGGATGAGCAGCGCATCCTGGATCAGATCGAGCGCAGCCTGGCCAGCAGTGACCCGATGCTGGCCTCCCGGATGGCGTCGTTCGGGGCGCCGCGGAGCCCGCTTACCGGCCGGGTGCGGCGCATCCGGCTGCTCGCCTCGTTCAGCACGCTGCTGGTGGTCGCGGCGGTGTCCCTCGTGGTCTACGCACTGGTCCCGTTCCGCGCGGCCGGGGACCGGCCCGGGAGCAGCAAAGCCAGCAGCCCTCCCACGCACCCGGTGCTGATGGCGCCGCCGGCCGCGACCGGCCAGCGGGCCACGCCCATGGCGTCGTCCGACGTCGCGGCCAGCCCACTGCCGCACGCGGTCCGCTCGCAGTAGCCGGCCCGGTCAGTACTCGCGCCAGAACTGCAGCAGGTACTGTTCCAGCCCCTCCAGGTCCTGGCGGGCCCGCTGGAACTCGTCGCTCAGCGGGTCCACACCCCGGTCGAACAGTTCCTCATACAGCCGCTGGACCTCGCGCCGGTTCCGCGCGTACACCCGGGCCACGTAGTCGCCCACCCCGCCGGCCAGGGTCAGCCGGTCCACCGCCCGGTCCACGCTGATCTCCCCGCGCAGGTACAGGGTGGCCTTGGCCTCGTCCTCCCACGCGTCAGCGAACAGCGGCGGCGCGGCGTCCCACTCCTCGATGGTGATCCGGACCCCGACGTTCTCCTGGAGACTGCCCACCCACAGCTGATCCCGGTTCGCGCTGACCAGCGTGCCGACCGGGGCCAGCGGGCCGCCGGGCGCGTCCGGGTCCACCCTCGAATCGTGCACCCGGAACATCCGCCGGTCGGGGAACACCGGCATTTCCAGCCGGATCAGCCTATGGCTCATGTCTCCCCCTAGGCCCATTCGTAGCTGCGGATTACTAGCATGGCCCGGCCCCGCCCGGCCAGGACGGTCATTCCGCGACAAACACCCGCGCCGCTACGGTGCGCAGCTAATGGGTGACACAGGAGTGGCTGGCGGGGCGGAACGTGATCAGAGTTCCCGGGATCTGACCTCGGCCCAGAGCTGCCGGTAGCACTGCGCGGCCCGGCTGCGCGGCGCGAACGCGGGCACCGGGGCGCGCTCCAGCGACATGCGCTCGATCAGCGTTAGCGAGGGAATGGCGGTCGCCGCGACATCGTCCCGTTCCGCCGGCAGCTGGCTGGCAATATCCAGGTGCAGCCGCTTGCGCCGGTCAATCATGGAGAAGAATGCCAGCACATCGGGCCGCTTGCCGTTCAGCCCGCCGAGGAACCCGGTCAGCTGGTCCAGGGTCCGCAGCGACAGCACGGTCGGGATGAGCGGCACGAGCAGGGTGTCCGCGGCCTGCAGCACGCTCTCGGACAGCAGCGAGATGCCCGGCGGGCAGTCCAGGAAGATGACGTCGTAGTCCGCGGCCAGCGGGGCGAGCAGCCGGGCGATCCGGCGGGTCGGTTTCTTGGTCGCCCCGAGCACCAGATCGAGGTGGCGGTAGGTGAAGTCGGCGGGCAGCAGGTCGAGCTGATCGAAGTCGGTGCCCTTGATCGCGCCGTCGAAGTCCCGGCGGCCCCGGATCAGCGCCTGGCCGCCGCCCTTGACCCGGGGCCGGATCCGGAACAGGTAGCTGGCCGCCGCCTGCGGGTCCAGGTCCCAGAGCAGCACCCGCAGCCCGTCCTGGGCGGCCAGGTAACTGAGGTTGACGGCGGTAGCCGTCTTGCCCACGCCGCCCTTGATGTTGTAGGTGGCCAGGACCTTCATCGGCTGGTTCCGGCGGTCAGCACCCGGAAGCGGCGCTCGCTGGCCCGGCTGGCGAAGTCGTGGAACCGCCCGGCGAACTCGTCCCGGGCCGCCTGCTGGCGCAGCCCGAGCTGCCCGGCCAGCTCGCCCATGGCCAGCAGCGCGGTGGCGGGGGTGTCCCGGTCGGCCATCATCTGGCTGGCGAACTCGCGCAGCTCGTGCTGCTGGACCTGCCGGTCCTGGAACTCGCCCAGGCAGTCCTGCAGGCCCTTGAGGTCCCTGACCGCGCGCTGGTGCGCCGCCGGGTCGAACAGCGACGCGAAGAACTCCAGCAGGTAGCGCAGCTCCTTGCACCTCTTGCGCAGGTCGTGCAGCCGTTCGGGCGGGGAGGCGGGGCTGATCGCCCGGCCCTGGCGGAGCACCCGCTGGTGCGCGCGGCGAAGCCGGGCCGTGGCCAGGTCAACCGCCCGCGGGCCGCCCTGGGCCGGGCCGAGGCCGGCCAGCGTGCTGCGCCAGTCGCCCATCACCCGGCTGAACCGGGCCGAGCGCAGCCCACGGGCCAGCCGCCGCTGCTCCATCCCGCGCTGGACGGCCAGGTGGTCGTGGAACGGGGACAGCTCGGCCGGCTTGGCCGACACCAGGCTGTCCGCCATGTCCTGGTAACCCAGCAGGTAGACATCGAGATCACGGGTCGGGGTGGTGAGGTCGCCGAGCCACTTGAACTCCGGGCCGAACCGGCCGGCCGGCCCGGCGGGCAGCACGTCCCCGGCCAGCTTCAGCGCCGACCGGGTCCGCCGCACCGCCACCCGCAGGTCGTGCAGGAACTCCGTGTCGATGTCGCGGAGCGTGCCGGGCACGTTGACCTGGATGGTGTCCAGCAGGTTGAGCAGCACGGCCCGCAGGGCCAGCCGGGCTGGCATGTCCGGGGCGAGCTGGATGTCCAGCTTGCTGCTGTAGTCCTCGGCGCGCCGTCCCGCCGCGGCCAGGGCGGCGTCCAGCGGGCTGCGGGCCGGGCCCGCCGGGCCGGCCGCCGCGGCCAGCAGCTCGGCCACCCGCTTCGCCTGCGGCTGGTAGCCGCGCACCGCGGTGACCTGGAGCCGGGCCGGGAGCTGGGCCGCCTCCGGGTAGCTCACCGTGGTGCGGTCCACGGTGAGCCAGGCGACCGTCTTGGCGTCGGCGTTGAGCACCCGCAGGTCCCGCACCCGGCTGACCGCGCGGGCGGCCGGCAGCAGGGCCCGGATCCCGGCCACGGAGACCAGCCGGTCGCGGGCCGGCCCGGTCGGCAGATCCCCGGCCCGGGCGGGCCAGCTCAGCCCGCTGGCCTGCTGGCTGACCAGGTCGCCGTCCGGTCCGGTGAGCACCAGCTCGGCAGGCCGCCGGCCGGTGACGTACTCCAGGGTCAGCCCGGCCCGGTGCAGCCGCCAGTCGAACGTGTCCAGCCAGGTCCGGTGCACGCTGTGCGGCCGCCCGGCGCCGTGCACGGAGAACCGGGGGGACAGCGAGGCCAGCACCGCGTCTTCCCCCGGCTCACCGGCAGCCAGCAGCACAGCCTGCGAAAGCACATGCACGTTGGTACGGACCTCGGCTCGGGTCAGCGAAGTAGGGATGAGTGGACGAAAGGTTAACAGTGCGCAACCAGCAAACGATATATGCCACTGCCCACGAGTTTAACGAGTAACGGCTCGTCCGTTCGTGCCTGCTATCGGCTGATTTCCGGCCCGGCCGGTACCGGGCGGCTGGCTTTGCGGTCAGGCCCCGGGCTGGTCGCTGGCCCGGACCTGGTGATCGCCGGTGCGGGCGGCGCGCCGGGCCGGCCGCCCGGTGGCCCGGCCGGGCGCGCCGTGCTCTGGCTGGCCGGGCCGCTCGCAGGCCGGCCTGGGCTTGGCCGGGGCGTGCGGCCCCAGCCCGGGCAGGCTCAGCGGCGGCCGCTTGATGGCCGGCATGACGCTGGTCAGTGCGGCGCTGGCCTGGGCCTGGGCCTGTTTCTGCTCCTGCTGCTGGTCGACCCGGGCGGTCGCCGCCGCCATCCGGTCGTTCAGCTTCCGCAGCTGCCTGGCCTGGGCCCGGGCCTTGAGCACCCGGTCGGCCAGGCAGAGCAGGATCACCGCAACGACAACACCGACAATGAGCAGGCCAGCCATGAATGAATTCCGCCATCAGATCGGAGATTCCGGGGATGCCTCCAGCCTATGCGAGGTGCGCGGGCCGCGCTGGCTGGGCGCTCCGGTGCCGGCCAGGATCCGGTCAAGAGCCGGGAAAACATGGCCGCCCGGTTCCGGCCAGCCGGCCTTCCCGGCCCGGCTGACCGTGCCGCACACTGGGCTACAGGCGACGGAGGAGGGCCGTGCGGTGCTGTACGTCTTCGGTTTCGAGCGGACGGCGGTCGTGCTCAGCGACCTGTACTTCGTGGACCCCAACCCGATGCCGGGGCAGGAGAGCCCGGAGCACGGCGTCCGGCTGGAGGTCCGGCTGCTCCAGGCCGGCCAGCTCAAGGGCTCCATCTACTCGGCCCAGCCGATCGGGATCGGCGAGCTGATCTGGCGGGCTGACCTGCTGGAATCGGTGGACGGGCGACCCGGCAGCTTTGACCGGACGCACCATCACCCGGTAGCTGAGCCGGGCTGGGAGCCGGGCCGGCGGGTGTTCGAGCGCGAGCTGTCCGAGTTCCCGGTGGAGTGGGTCGGCGCCCGGCTGGCCGACCTGGAAGCGCTGCTGGCGCAGGCCGGGGCGGGCGGCCAGCCGGCCGACGCGCGCGACGCGCAGGCGCTGCGCAACTGCCTGCCCGAGGTGCTTAACGCCCTCACCCGGCTGCTCGACCAGGTCAGGGCGGGCGAGCTTGGCCGGCCGGGGGAAGAAGAGCCGGCTAGCAGCGCCCGGGTCGGCTGGCTGTAGCCAGCGGCCGGGTAAAAAGCGGGCTGGCTCTGGGGCGGCCGCGATTGCACACTGAGCATGTGCACGATTTCGACCTGGTAGTCATCGGTTCCGGTCCCGGCGGCCAGAAGGCGGCCATCGCGGCCGCCAAGCTGGAGCGCCGGGTGGCGATCGTCGAGCGGCCGGACATGCTCGGCGGTGTCTGCGTCAACACCGGGACGATCCCGTCCAAGACCATGCGTGAGGCGGTCCTGTACCTGACCGGGCTGGACCAGCGCGAGATGTACGGGCAGAGCTACCGGGTCAAGGACGAGATCACCATCGCCGACCTGGCCAACCGCACCCGGCACGTGGTGACCCGGGAAAACGACGTGGTGCGCAGTCAGCTCACCCGCAACCGGGTCACGGTGCTCAGCGGCACCGCGTCCTTCCTCGGCCCGCATGAGGTGCAGATCGACGACGGCGCCGGCCGGCAGCGCAAGATCACATCCGGGGCGATCATCATCGCGACCGGGACCAGGCCGGCCCGCCCGGCCAGCGTCGCGTTCGACGAGAAGACCATCATCGATTCGGATGGCATCCAGCATCTGGAACAGGTCCCGCGGACCATGGTGGTGGCTGGCGCCGGGGTGATCGGGATCGAGTACGCGTCGATGTTCGCCGCGCTGGGCTGCAAGGTTACGGTGGTCGAGCAGCGGGACCGGATGCTGGAGTTCTGCGACCTCGAGGTGGTCGAGGCGCTGAAGTTTCACCTGCGCGACCTGGCCGTCACGTTCCGGTTCGGCGAGATCGTGGACTCGGTGCACGCCCGCGGCGACGGCGCGATCGCCACGCTGCGCAGCGGGAAGCGGATCCCGGCCGACACGGTCATGTACTCGGCGGGCCGACAGGGCATGACCGACGACCTGAACCTGGCCGCCGCGGGCCTTACCGCCGACCAGCGGGGCCGGATCGCGGTCGACGAGTTCTACCGCACCGGGGTGCCGCACATCTACGCGGTCGGCGACGTCATCGGGTTCCCCGCGCTGGCCGCTACCTCGATGGAGCAGGGCCGGCTGGCCGCCCACCACGCCTGCGGCGAGCCGGTGCACACCGCCCACCTGCTGCAGCCGATCGGCATCTACAGCATCCCGGAGATCAGTTTCATCGGCCGGACCGAGGACCAGCTCACCGCGGACTGCGTGCCGTTCGAGGTCGGCGTGTCCCGGTACCGGGAGCTGGCCCGCGGGCAGATCATCGGCGACTCCTACGGGGTGCTCAAGCTGCTCGTCTCGCCGGAGGACCGCACGCTGCTCGGGGTGCACGTGTTCGGCACCGGCGCGACCGAGCTGGTGCACATCGGCCAGGCCGTGATGGGCTGCGGCGGCACCATCGACTACCTGGTCGACGCGGTGTTCAACTACCCGACGCTGGCCGAGTCGTACAAGGTGGCGGCGCTGGACGCGACCAACAAGATGCGCCTGGTGGAGCGGTTCGCAGACTGAGGCTGGCCAGTTCCCGGCCGGGTCCCCGCAGGGGCGCACATAAACTGGCCGGGTGCCTGAACTCGATGACCCCTTTGCCCAGCTGACCGGGCCACTGGCCGGGACCGTCCGGATGCGGCTGGAGGTCGTGTCCAATGACCAGCTGACGCCGCACCTGCAGCGGCTCGTGCTGACCGCCCCGGAGCTGGGCTCGCTGCGCTACCAGCCGGGCCAGGACGTCATGCTGATGGTGGCGGTGGACGGGAACCGGCCGGTGCGCCGCCGGTACACCATCCGTGACCTGGACCCCGCCCGGCACCGGCTGACCATGGACATCGTCCGGCACGGCGACGGGCCCGGGGAGACCTGGCTGCGCGCCGCCCGGCCTGGCGGCACGATCGAGGGCATCGGGCCCCGGGGCAAGATCTTCCCGGCCGCGGACGCGGACTGGCACCTGTTCGCCGCAGACGAGTCGGGGCTGGCCGCGGTGTTCGCGATGGCCGGCTCGCTGCCCGCCGGGACCCGCGTCATCGCGGCGCTGGAGATCCCGGAGCCCGCCGACGAGCAGCCGCTGGACGCCAAGGCGCAGGTTGACCTGCGCTGGCTGCCCCGGTCGGCGGGCGGCGAGGACGGGGCCATCCCGCCGGCCGGCGACCCGGAACGGCTGGCCGCCGCGCTGACCGGCATCCGGCTGCCGGACGGCCACGGGCACGCTTATGTGTTCGGTGAGGCCAAGGTGGTGCTGGCGCTGCGCGAGATGCTCGCGAACCGGGGGCTGGCCGCGGACCAGGTGTCAGCCAAAGCCTACTGGGGCCGGGGCAAGGCGAACGCGTCGCACGGCGAGCCCGCCCGGGACGGCTAGGCGCGGTCCCTAGAACGGGGTCGCGGCCAGCCAGTTCTCCAGCACCCCCGGGTCGCCGAGCACCTCGGCGCCCGCCTGTGCCGGGCTCAGGCGGCGGGTCAGCACCAGCAGCAGGCCGGACGCCGGGCCGCGCAGCGCGGCGTCGCCCCGGGCATGCTCCCGGCGGACCCCGATGCCATCCGGGCCGTGGCTGACCAGCCATTCGCCCCGGCCGGCGGGCCCGTCGCTGGCGTGCACGTGCAGGGACTGGCCGGGCCGCAGCCCGGCTGGCCGGGTGTCCTCCCGGCCCGGGTCCGGGACGGTCACGAACGTGAGCCACTCGTCGATGCCATCGGCCGCGATGTCCGGCTCGATCACCGGCCTGGCCCCGGTGGCCAGTTGCCCGTCGGCCCGGTGCACCGCGGTCTCGTGCGCCATCCGCCGGGCCCAGAAACCGGACGGGCGCATGATGCCGAACGCCCATACCGGGTCGGCGCCGGCCTGGCCGACCGCGGTGATGAACCGGCCCGCACCCGCCGTCAGCCAGCCGGGCCGCTGCGCCGGGTCGTCCGGGAACTGGCCGTCCGGCACGCTGCGGAACGGAATGAACTCGGTGGACCGGGTGCGGACGATCTCGCCCGCCCAGCGGTGCACCCGGCCGACGTGCGTAGCCAGCTGGCGCAGCGTCCAGTCCGGGCAGCTGGGCACAGGCTGGGCCAGGTCTTCGCTGCCGATCAGCCCGGCCAGCGTCGCCGTGCTGGCGGTGATCTCCGCGGCATAGCGGTCCAGGGTGAGCTGGGACACCGGGCGGGCTCAGCCGCAGCCGCAGGCGCCACCGCAGCAGCCGCCGCCCTGGCCGCCGGGGCGCGGCGTTGATCCAGCCCGGCCGCCGACCGAGACGGTGGACAGCAGCTTCACCGTGTCGCCGTGCCCCTGCGGGCACGGGCACGGCTCGGACGCCTCGCTCATCGGCCGGCTGCGCTCGAACGTGTCCCCGCAGGCCCGGCACCGGTACTCATAAGTCGGCACGGCCAAATCCTATGCTGCATATGTCCGGGGGGGCGACCCCCCGGAACCCCCCGATCGCCGCTTCGCGCCGAACGCGGTGTTGGCCCGGGGGGGCGACCCCCCAGAACCCCCCGATCGCCGCTTCGCGCCGAACGCCGGCTCGGCGGGCACACGCCTGCGGCGCGCCCCGCCTCGCCGGCGCGTGCCCGGGCACCAGCCCCGGACCCCAGCGGACCGGCGCGCACCGAGCTCCGGCGACCCTCCGCAGCCCCGGCGCGAGCCGGCGCGCGCGAGCCCGGGTACCGCGCGGACACCGGGGGTGACTCGGCGGTAAGGTCAGCGAGGCCGGTCTGTATCAAGCGGCGGGGGAGGGACCGCGATGCCTGCGATGACGGAGTACCCGCCAGGCACGCCGTGCTGGGTCGATCTGTCCACCGGCGACCCGGCGGCATCGGCCGCCTTCTACACCGGGCTGTTCGGCTGGGAGGCGCAGGTGGCACCGCCGGGCGGGGACACGGCCTACACGTTCTTCGCCCCGGCCGGCATTCCACCGGCGGGCTTCACCAGCCAGGTGGTGGCCGGCCTGATGCCCAGCCCGGGCAGCCACCGGGCGGCGTGGAACACCTACATCAGCGTGACCGATGCGGTGGCCGCGGCCACCCGGGTCACCCAGGCCGGCGGCCGGGTGGCCGCCCCGCCCGCTGAGGTGCCCGGGCAGGGCACGATGGCCATGTTCGCCGACGATCAGGGGGCGATGTTCGCGGTGTGGCAGCCCGCCGCGTTCCGCGGCGCGGGCCAGGTCAACGCGCCGGGCTGCTTCTGCTGGAGCGAGCTGGCCTGCCGGGACACCACGGCGGCCGGCGCGTTCTACGGCAGCGTGTTCGGCTGGGAACCGGACACCAGCGAGATGGGCCCGATGACCTATACCGAGTGGCGGCTGGCGGGCCGCGCGGTCGGCGGCATGGCGCACATGGACGAGGAGTGGCCGCAAGGCATCCCGCCACGCTGGGTGGTCTACTTCGCGGTCGCCGACTGCGACGCGGCCGCGGCCCGGGCCGCCGAGCTGGGCGGCCAGGTTACCGTCCCGCCGGCCGACGCACCGCCGGGCCGCCTGGCCGTGCTGACCGACCCGCAGGGCGCGGCGTTCACCATCATCCGGCTGGCCGCAGCGGCCGGCTGACCGCCGCGGGCGGCCGGCCAGGCCACGTCAGGCCACGGTGTGCTGTTCCTGGCCCGCGCCGAGCACCTCGGCCAGCGGCGGGCGCTCGAGCAGCTCGCTCACATGCTCGTCAAGCCGCAGCCCGGCGCTGGTGGCCACCGCGTGCAGGTACACGTCGGGCCGGCGGAGGGCCAGCAGGCCCGGCGCGCCGGGGGAGCAGATGCCGGGCCGCGGCAGCGGCACCCGGCTGGCCATGGCCCGCAGCACGGCGGAACTCATCCGGCTCAGGTCCCACAGCGGCTGGTGCCGGTTCTGCCGGGCACCGAGATCCACCTGGGCCATGGCGGGCAGTCCCACGTCCTGCAGCACGTCGACCATGATGCCCAGCTCCACTCCGTAGCCGGTGAGAAACGGGATGCGGAAGAATAGCTCACGGTAAGCGGCGAATTCGCCGGCCAGCGGCTGGACGAAGCCGGTCAGCTCGGGGCAGCAGAAATTGAACAGCGGCTTGGCCATGAGCTCGGTCACCCGGCCGCCACCGTCAGTCAGTGATTGGCTGGAATCGGTGAACGGCCGCCGGTAGGCAGCTTTGCTGAACACCACATCCGGCCGGGTGAGCAGCGGCCCCAGCGTGCCGTAGATGAAATGCGCACCGAAGTTGGCCGTGTCCGCGTCGGCGAACATTACGATGTCCCCCCGGGCCACCGACAGGCTGCGCCACATGGCGTCACCCTTGCCGCGGGCCGGCCCGTACCCGGGCAGCAGCTCGTTTTCCGAGTAGACCTCGGCGCCGCCGGCCCGGGCGATGTCCACGGTGCCGTCGGCAGAATCCGCGTCCACCACGATGACCTGATCGACCAGGCCGCTCTGCTCGTTCAGCCGGGCCACCGTGGCCAGGACCGGGCCGATCGTGTCGGCCACGTTGCGGGTGGGGAAGATGACCGTGGTGCTCAGCCCGCGGTCCGGCCCGGCTGCGGCCAGGCCGGCGAACTCCTGGTGGCTGAACGATCGCTGCGCGAACCATTCCCGGACACTTACGCTCATCTATGGCGCCTTTCGCTCACGGCCCGGCCAGCGGAGTGAACAGATTAGCCATGCCGCATTGATGGCACGTAACCATGTGTTGCGCCGGGGTAAAACGCGGCCGCGGTTGGCCGGCGGCCGCCCGGTTAGCCGGCCGCAGTCGCGCTCCGCGCGGCCGGCCGGCTGGTCCTGCTGGACGCGGCCGGCCTGGCCTCGGCTGATCACCCGGTCGCGGACTACTTCTCGATGACGCTCGACCAGGTCTTCGACATCAGCTACGCCCACCCGGACCGGTACCGGATCGACCCGGCCACGCTGACCGGCGAGCAGCAGGCCGTGGCCGCGGGCAACCGGGCCGCGCTGGAGGTCTATGGCGGACGGTCGATGGCCGACCCGGGCCTGGCCGCGCGGCTGGCCGGCATCGCCACGCCCACCCTGGTGGTGTGGGGCGGGGCGGACCGGATGGTGACCCCGGCCTATGGCCGGGAGCTCGCGGCCGCCATCCCGGGGGCCACGTTCCGGGTGCTGCCCGATGCCGGGCACCTGCCGCAGATCGAGGCGCCCGGGGCGCTGCTGGCCCTGCTGGCGGAGTTCATGGGGGACGCCCCGGCGGCCTAGCCGCCGGGGCCCGGGCGGATGCGCGCAGCACGACCGGCAGGCGAGCCGGCCGGGCGGGGAGTTGTTCAGCCGGCCGGCCCCGGGCTACCTGGGCGGGGCGACGTTCCCGGGCCCGGCGGGGGAGGGAAGCGGTACCTGCGCGGGCACCGGGCTGGGGCCGGGCTGGTCCTCGTAGTAGAACTGGCGGCCGCGCAGCAGCGAGACCAGCGCGCCGATCAGCGACATGCAGGCCGCCGCGGTGAACACGATGACCAGGCCGTGGTGGAACGGGCCGCCGATCAGGGTGGGGAAGAAGTGCCGCCCGGTCAGCGCGGCCACGTTGTGCGCCGGCAGCCTGCTGAGCACCCCAGACGACTTGAGCAGGTGCTGTACCGGGTTGTAGCCGAGCAGCGCGGCGAACACGGTGCTCACCGGGGGCAGGTGGCTGACCTGGGTGGCCACGGATAGCGGCACGCCCTGGGCGGTCAGCCCGCGGATCAGCGCGGGCGGCAGCGTGCTGGCCAGCCCGGCGATCATGAGTGAGAAGAAGATGCCGATGGACAGCGACATGCCGGCGTTCTGGAACGTGGACCGCATGCCGGACGCGGCGCCCCGGTGCCCGGCGGGCACGCTGCTCATGATGGCGGACGTGTTGGGCGAGGCGAACAGGCCGGAGCCCACCCCGTTGAAGAAGATGATCGTCGCGAACAGCCAGTACGGGAAGTCCAGCGGCAGCGCGATCAGGCCGATGAACGCGCAGGTGGCCACCAGCAGGCCGGCGGTGGCGAACGGGCGCGGGCCGTACTTGTCCGACAGGGTCCCGGAGATCGGCCCGGCGATCAGGAAGCCGGCCGTCAGCGGCAGCATGTAGATGCCCGCCCACAGGGGGGTGTCCACGAAGTTGTAGCCGTGCAACGGCAGCCAGATGCCGGCCAGCCAGAGCACCAGCATGAACTGCAGCCCACCGCGGGCGATCGAGCCGAGCAGGCTGGCCGCGTTGCCCGCCGCGAAGGCCCGGATCCGGAACAGCCGGAGCTGGAACATGGGCTCGGCGATGTGCGTCTCGACTACGCAGAACACGACCAGCAGCGCGGCGCCGCCGAGCAGGCCCGCGAGCACCCACGGGTTCGTCCAGCCCGTCGGGTGCCCGCCGTAGGGCTGGATGCCGTAGGTGATCGCGACCAGCAGCGCGGTGGCGCCCAGGCCGAACGTAACGTTGCCCCACCAGTCGATCCGGGCCCGCTTGGTGGTGGCGATCTCGCGCAGGCTCTTGTAGGACCAGATGGTGCCGACGATCCCGATCGGGACGTTGACCCAGAACACCAGCCGCCAGTCCACCGCGGCCAGCAGCCCGCCGAGCAGCAGCCCGACGAACTGCCCGGAGATCCCGGCGATCTGGTTCACGCCCAGCGCCATGCCGCGCTGGCCGGCCGGGAACGCGTCGGTCAGGATGGCGGCCGCGTTGGACATCAGCATGGCCCCGCCCAGGGCCTGGATCAACCGCCAGCCGATGAGCCACATCGCGCCGCTGCTGCCGTAGAACGGATCCAGCGACAGCGCGATCGAGGCCAGGGTGAACACCACGAAGCCCAGGTTGTAGATGCGCACCCGGCCGTACATGTCGCCCAGCCGGCCCAGGGTGACCACGGCCACCGCGGTGACCAGCAGGTAACCGATGATCATCCACAGCAGGTAGCTGACGTTGCCCGGGGCGAGCGGGTCCAGGTGGATGCCGCGGAAGATGGCCGGCATCGCGATGATCACGATGGACGCGTCGATGGTGGCCATCGTCATGCTGAGCGTCGTGTTCGACAGCGCGATCCACTTGTACCGCCCGCCGTCGGCTCCGGCGGGGGAGTGCCCGTTCAGCCTGGCCCCGGCGCCCTGGGCGCGGCTGCGATCAGCGAGTCTCGACACGTTGATCCATGCTACCCCGGAGCAGTTGCTTGACCGCAACTACTTACCTGGCCGGCCGGCCCCGGTCAGCCGGCCCCGCGGGCCAGCGCGATGAGCCGGCTCAGCACCGCGCCGTTGCTGACGCGCAGCCCGTCGTGCTGGTACTCGTTGGTCACCCAGGGCCGCAGCCCGCGGATGGTCCGGGCGGTGGGCAGGGAGAGCCCGGCGGGCACGTACATGTCCTCGAAATACACCGCGGCCGCGGCCGGCACCGGGCTGGCCGCCAGCCGGCCCGGGTCGTAGAGCGGCGGCCAGTCCGCGCGCGCGGCCAGTTCCTCGGCCGCGTCGCGCAGCGGGCGCAGAACCGGGTCGGTGCCGAACATCCATGGGTAGATCATCTCGCCGGTGAACAGCAGCGGGACGTCGCCGTCCACCGCGGCGGCCGGGTCGAACTCGGGGAACTCGGCCTGGACCCGGTCCGCGGCCCAGCGGGTGGCGGACCGCTGGGCGTAGCACGCCTCGTGCAGCAGCGCGTACAGCGGCGCCTGGGCGAACGACAGCTCGGCCGCGGCCCGGGCCAGGAAACTGTCCGCCAGCACATCGCCGGCGAACGCGTCCTCCAGCAGGTAGTGCAGCTTGTCGCTGCCCGTGCTCATGCCCAGCTCGCGGCCCAGGCACTGGAAGGCGGGCACGGTGAGCTGCCCGCCATCGGGCATGATCACCTGGTGGCCGGCCAGGTAGCGGGCGATGGCCCGGGCCCGGTCCGCGTCCTGCGGGTACCGCTCGTAGTGCCGCTGGTTCCGCTCGGCCACGATCGGATAGGTGGCCCGGTACACGTCGTCGGCGGTGGCGGCCAGCCCGGGCAGCCCGCCGGTGATGAACGCCTCCCGGATCCCGCCCGGGGCCGCCGACAGGTAGCTGACCGCGCAGAACCCGCCGAAGCTCTGGCCCAGCACGCTCCACGGCTCGTCCCCGGCCAGCTGGCGGCGGATCAGCTCGGCGTCCGCCGCGATCGCGTCGGCCCGGAAGTGGGCCAGGTAGCCGGCCTGGGCCTGCGGGGTGGGCAGCCGGGCCAGGGTGTGCCGGCTGGCCGGGGTGGACCGGCCGGTGCCGCGCTGGTCCAGCAGCAGGACCCGGAAGTCGTCCAGGGCCCGGTCCAGCCACGACTCCCGGCCCGCCGGGCGCAGCGCGCCGAATCCCGGGCCGCCCTGCAGGAACAGCAGCCAGGGCCGGCTGGCCGCGGCCGGCTCCGCGGCGGTCACCTCCCGGGCGAACACCTCGATCTGCTCGCCGCCCGGCCGGCCGTGGTCCAGCGGCACGGTGAACGTGTGCTCGGTGACGATGGTCCCGGCCTGCCGGTACACCGGGCCGGCGGGTGCGCGCGCGGTCATGCCGGAAACGTACGCGCTCAGTTCTCCGACGACGAGAAGATGCGCAGGAAGAACAGGAACACGTTGAGCGCATCGAGGAAGATCGACGCGGCGATGAGCGGGGCCGAGTCGAGCCCGCGGGAGCGGCGCAGCCGCTGGAAGTCGAACATGGTCAGGCCCGCGAAGACGATCAGGCCGAGCACCGCGTAGATCAGGTCGCCGTGCGGGATGTGCACGAAGATCAGCACGATGCCGAACACGATGAGCACGATCAGGGCGAAGAAGCTGATCCGGCCGACCAGGGCGAGATCCCGCCGGGTCGCGTACCCGGCCGCGCCGAAGCCGGCGATGAACAGCGCGGTGGCCCCGCCGGCCTGCCACAGCGCCTGCGGGTCGGCGGCCGCGTAGTAGCTGATCGTGGGGGCCAGGCCCAGCCCGAGCAGCACGCCCACCGCCAGCAGCAGGGCCACGGTCAGCCCCGGGGACCGGCGCACGCTGAAGTTCATGCTGATCAGGCACACGAACGCGGCGATGTAGCTGATGATGGCCCAGCCACCGGACAGGTTCCGCCCGGCGTAGGCGCCGAGCGCGAACAGGCCCGTGGTGGCGGCCACGTACCCCATGGTCTGGCCGAACAGGGTGCGGGTCCGGTCCGGGCTGGCGGCCCCGTACCCGGGGGCGGCGTAGGTCTCACTCATCCGTGCGGCTCCGTTCCTCGACCCCCCTGATCTTAGGATCGCGGGAGGCCGGCCGCTCCCCTCATCCTGGTGGGATGACGCCCGGCTGGCCGGTGCCGGGCCCACCGCTGGCCCCGGTGCCGGGCCACCCGGCCGGGGAGACCATCCGCGGGCCGGCCAGCCCGGCTGGCCAGCTTCTGGTGGCGCCGGCAATCACCCGGGCGGCGGGTGGGGCCTATGGGAAAACTCCGCTCGCGGTGTTTGCCCGTGCCGATTAAATGCGGCGCCTTAATCGGCTAGTGTGTTGCCCTTGCTGGCGGGAGATCACGGGGAGTAAAGCCGATGGCCAAATCGGAGACGGTTAGTGATCACGGGGGGTCGTCGCGGGTCCAGCGGTCATTCCTCGACGTGCAGGGTTGGCTGCTCCAACAGCGTTTCTTTACCAGCACTTTGCTTCCCGCCATGCCACGCCAGCTCCGCTGGGCACTGCGCCGCGCGTACTTCGCGCCCCTGGACCTGATGGAGCGGTTCCGGGGTGACCACGACGGCATGGTGCCGCCCTACGGCGACCGCTTTACCGGCTACATAGGCCACGACTACATCAAGAGTGGCGAGAGCCTGGCCCATGTGCTCGTCAGCTACGCGGGCCTGCAGGCGGGCAGCACACTGCTCGATATCGGCTCGGGGACCGGGCGGCTCGCCGTTCCGCTAACCAAGCTGATCATCCCGCCCGGCTCCTATGACGGCCTGGAAATCGTGGAGCGCGGCGTGCGCTGGTGCTCGACCAGGATCACGCCCGCGTATCCGCATTTCCGGTTTACCCACGCCAATATCTTCAACGCCGAATACAACCCGGGCGGGACGGCCAAGGCGGCCGAGTACGTGCTGCCCTACGGCGACGCCAGCTTCGACGTGGTATGCCTGTTCTCGGTCTTCACCCACATGCTCACCCCCGACGTCGAGCGCTACGTCAGCGAGATCAGCCGGGTGCTCCGGCCGGGCGGCCGGCTGGCGGCCACGTTCCTCATCATCAACGACGAGACCACGAAGTCGATGCGGGACGGGAACAGCATCTACAACTTCGCCTACCACGTCGGCCCGCAGTGGCTGTTCGAGGAGGACATGGCCGCCCCCGAACTGGCCGTCGGGTATGAGGAGCAGTACGTGCGGGACCTGTACGCCAGTAACGGCCTGGACGTGACCGGCTTTTACCTCGGGCCGTGGAGCGGCCAGCCGGCCTCGCCGGCCACCGCGCCGCACGGCCAGGACCTCGTCGTCGGCACCAGGCGGTAGGCCGCCGCGCATGCCGGGCCGGCACCGGGTCGTGATCGTTGGTGGTGGTTTCGGCGGCATCAATGTAACCCGCGCCCTGGCCCGCGCTGACGCCGATGTGACGATCGTGGACCGGACCAACCACCACCTTTTCCAGCCGTTGCTGTATCAGGTAGCAGCCGGGATCCTGCCCGAGGGGCTGATCGCGCCGGCCCTCCGTCATGTGATCAGGAAGCAGGCGAACGCACGGACACTGCTGGGCGATGTGCACAACCTCGACGTGAACGGCCGGGTAGTGTCTGCAGTCGCCCCGGATGGCCGTGAGCTGAGCCTGCCCTACGACACGCTGGTAGTCGCCGGCGGGGCCACGGACGCCTATTTCGGGCATGAGCAGTGGGCTGAGTTCGCGCCGGGGATGAAAACCCTGGAAGATGCCCGCCACCTGCGCAGCCACATTCTGGGTGCCTTCGAAATGGCCGAGCTGGCCACCGATCCCGAAGAGCGGGCGGCGTACCTGACCTTTGTGGTGGTAGGCGGCGGCCCGACCGGAGTTGAACTGGCCGAGCTAGCACACCAGGTACTGCCCCTGGACTACCGTTCAGTGGTCACGACCGAGGCGAAGATCCTGCTGGTCGAGGCGGTCCCGGCGGTGCTGAGCGCATTCCACCCGAAGCTACAGCGCTACACCCAGCGGCGGCTGGCGAAGATGGGTGTCGACATGCGGCTGAATGCCAGGGCGATCGCGATGGACGACGGCAGCATCACCGTGCAGGATCCGGCGGGCGAGGAGCGGATTCCTGCCCGGACGAAGATCTGGGCGGCCGGCGTGCGGGCCTCGCCGCTGGCCAGGATGCTCGCCGAGGCTACCGGCGCCGGAACAGATCGGGCGGGCCGGGTTGCGGTGTTGGCTGATTGCAGCCTGCCTGGCCATCCGGAGGTCTTCGCGGTGGGGGACATGATCTCGCTGGATGACTTGCCCGGCGTCGCACAGCCAGCCATCCAGGAGGGAAAATATGTCGGCAAGCTGATCCGGGCGCGGCTCGCGGGCAGCCCGCAAGCCAGGCCTTTCAGGTACCGCGACCGGGGCAGCATGGCCACGATCGGCCACCTGTCCGCAGTCACGGACTCATTCGGCATGAGATTCACCGGCCTGATCGGCTACACCATGTGGGGATCCATCCACGTGCTCTACCTGGTCGGCTGGGGCAACCGGCTGGGAACCGTCTTCGCCTGGGCTCGCGCGCTGACCTTCACCAAGAACCGGGCCCACCGGGTCATCACCTTCGAGCAGGCCAGATACGAACTCAGGCAACATCCCGCACCCGGCGAGAATCCGGATCGGCCCCGGGGAGGAGCGCCCGCCTGAACCCCAGGCGGTGGCTGGGCCGGGCCAGAGATCAGGGCCGGGGCCAGGCGGCGAACTGGCCGCGCAGCCGGGCCACGTCGGCTGGGCTGAGCCCGTAGCGGGCGAACACCCCGTCCGGCATCCGGTCCAGCTGGCGGCCGGCCTCGGCGAAGTCGCGGTCGCCCAGGCCCGGATCCAGCCGTTTGGCGAAGCCGATCAGCTGGCCCGGGGTGTACCGGCGCATCGCCGCCGCGGTGTCGATGTAGTCACGGGGCTCGACCCGGCTGGCCAGCGCACAGACCTTCGACCCGGCCAGGTCCTCCAGGGCGAGCACCGGCCCGACGTCCATGGTCACCGGGCGGTGGTTGCGGTCGAAATAGGCCAGCTGCAGCATGGTCTGCTGCCCGCCGGGCGCGGTGATGACCCACTCGGCGAACCCGTCACCCATCCCGTAGAAGACATCGGCCAGCCCGCCGGCCGGGTCCAGCCGGTCGGCCTGCAGGCCGGCCGCGCGCAGCGCGGTCTCCACCACGTCCGCCGCGGCGGCCACCCCGGATTCCTGGTCGCTGAACAGGTCCACGTCGTCAGTGGGCCGGTCCACGATGCCGTGCGCCATCAGCGCGTTGCCCCCGGCCAGCGCGAAGCCGTGCCGGGCGGCGGCCCGGAGGGCGACGGTGGCTACCTCACGCTGCAGTTGGTCGATCGGCATCAGGTCGCGGCCGGGACCGCGGCGTCGCGGAGCACCGGGTGCTGCTCTTCCCAGGCCTGGCGCACCTCGCTGGGCAGCTGCAGGTCCGGCCACACGGCGGCCAGCCGCTCGCCGTTCAGGTAGCCGAGGTCCTCGGGGCGCCGGGCCTCCCGCAGCACGATCTGGTACAGCCAGGCCAGCATGCCCGGCTCGTCCAGGTCGAACGTGCGGTCCGGGTACCAGAACAGCCAGAGCGGCAGCTCGACCGGGCCATGCTTGGGGCCGTGCAGGTCGGCCAGGCTGGCCGCGACCAGGACAGCACGGCGGCCCGGCTGGTTCCGCAGCCGGGCCGCGGGCAGCACCGCTCGCACGCTGGCCATACTGCCCAGCGTAGCGGGTGGCCGCGCAGCGTGCTGGGCCTCAAACGTAGTTGTCATGCACAGTCCAGACGAGTGCCTGTGGCCGTAACTTTGTTCTAATGATAACACGCCTCGCGGCCCTGGCCCGGTGTGCGGCGGCCGGGTGGCAAAGGCCACCACGTGGCCGTCTGGATCAAGACTGTAGGCCGCGCTGTCTCCCCAGGAGCGCGGGGCCAGCGCTGACAGCTCGGTCCCCCCGGCCGCCAGGGCCCGGGCGTGATACCCGGCCGCGTCATCGACCACCAGGTAGATCTCGGCCCTCGGGATGCCATGGGCACCGGCGGGGTCAGGCAACGGCGGCCCCAGCAAGGATCTGATACCGGTTTCCGGCATGAGACCCAGAACGACCTGAGCGCCGAGCGCGAACTCCGTCATCCCGGCCACGTCGAGAGCTGGCCGGCAATCCAGCACCGCCCGCCAGAAGGCCGTCGCGGCCCCCTGATCACGGACATAGAGGATGATGTGCACAGGGCCGATCACCTGACCGACGATAGCGCCGCCACCCGCTACCGCGCCGGGAGCGATCGCCCGGGCCAGGCCGGCATGCGGGGGAGCGGGGCGGCGCACGATGATGGTCACCGGGCTGGTGCCCGGTTCCGCCAGGACCCCGCAGCGGGCGTGCTGGCATGATCGGCACCGAACCCAGAGGGAGGCCAGATGACGACGGCAGGCAGCGGCAGGCCGGGATACCGCACGGGGAAGATCTGCTACATCGAGATCCCGGCTGCTGATGCCGCGGCGTCCGCCGAGTTCTACCAGCAGGCGTTCGGCTGGAAGATCCGCCGCCGTGGCGACGGTGCGGTGGCCTTTGATGACACGGTGGGGGAGGTGAGCGGCACGTTCGTGACCGGCCGGCCCCCGGCGCGGGAGCCCGGCCTGCTCGTCTACGTGATGGTGGCCCGGGCCCAGGCGGCGGTGGACGCGGTGCAGGCCGCGGGCGGGGAGATCGTCCGGCCGGTGGACCCGGGCGCGGCCGAGGTGTTCGCCTGGTTCCGCGACCCGGCCGGCAACGTCCTGGGGATCTACCAGCAGCCCGGGCTGGCCGGGACGGAGGCTGAGCATGGCTGAGCCGGTCAGCCCGGTGCCCGGGCACCTGCACACGGTCACCCCGCGCCTGGTCGTCCCGGACTCCCGGGCGGCCATCGCGTTCTACCGGACGGCGTTCGGCGCGGTGCAGCGCGGGCAGCTGTTCGCCGGGCCGGGCGGGATGGTGGTGCACGCGGAGATCCAGGTCGGCGATTCGGCCATCTACCTGACCGACCAGGGCGACAACGGCGGCGAGGCGATCGCGCCGGCCGCGGCCGGCGGCCGGGTGACCGCGATCATGGTGCTCACTGTCCCGGACGTGGACCGGCTGTGGGCGCAGGCCGTGGCGGCGGGCTGCGAGGTGATCCACCCGCTCGCGGACCAGTTCTACGGCGAGCGGGAGGGCCGGCTGCGTGATCCGTTCGGCCACGAGTGGATGCTCAGCAGCCACATCGAGGATGTCGACCCGGGCGACCCGGGCGAGCTGGACCGCCGGATGCAGGCCTGGGCGCAGCACGGCCCGGGCGCCTGACCCTAGCGGCCCCGGCTGCGGCGCACCGGGGGAATGTCGGTCCTGCGGGTGACAATGGCCGCCGTGGACAGCAGCTACTACCACCTTGTCACCGCGGCGGCTCAGGCAGCCGGGCCATGCCCGGCCGGTGCGGAGGCGGCGTGGGGCCGCCGGGTGCACCACCTGTCCGTGGACCTGTACCTGATCGCCCAGCAGGCCAGGCAGGACATCGAGCGGCTCGAGTCGGCCCGGACCTTCGTGGCCATCCTGGAAAAGGCCGAGATCGAGGAGTCAAGCGGCCGGGGGCTGGTCACGTTGCGGCTGCCGTCGGGCGCGGAGGAGCCGATCCGCACCGAGCACGCCAGCACCGACCGTGGCCGGGCCCTCATCGAGCGGGCCCGGTCCCTGGAAGGGCGCTGGGTGCTGGTCTACCGGTACAACGAGCGCAAGGCCAGCCGGCGGGATCAGTCGGTCCGGATGCTGGCCCACCTGATGGACCTCGGCGGTGACGGGGTGGTGCCGGGCACCATGGCCAAGAAGATGGTGCTGCAGGAGGCGGGGGGCGACGTGGCCCGGGCCCAGGACGCCTGGCTGGCCGCCGGCCTGCCAGAAGCGGGCCCGGTCAGCGTGGACCAGCTGGAACAGGTGCGGCTCGCGGTGCGCGGAACCAGCTGACGGTCCACAGGCACCTGGGCCGTGCTCCGCCGCATCCGGCAGGTCACCTAGATAACAGCAAGAAGCCGGACAGCAGAACTCTGGCCGCTGCGGCCCGGGGCACTGGACGGACCGAACCGGGCCGGTCCGGCTCGTACCGGTCCGGACCGGCCCGTGCCTGGCCTCCGGCCAGCAGCTGGGGGACAGCTGCTGGAAGCTGGCGCTTCTTGCTGTTATCATTCAGGCGTGACCTCGCCGCGGCCTACGCCAGCAGCGGATTCCGGCCGGCTGGCCGGCGACGCTATCAGCGACTTCATCCGTTACCTGGCTGACCGCCGGTTCGCGGTCAGCACCCGGCGGATCCGCCGGCACTATCTCGACGAGTACCTGCACCATGCGGAGCAGGGGGCCGGCAGGACCCGGCTCACGGCCGCCGAGTTGCTCGATCCCGCGCGCGCCGGCGCCTGGCTAGCCGATGCGGCCGCCGGGAAGACCCGGACCCGCAACACCCTGCGCGGCCGCCGGGCTGCCGCCCACCGCAACTCGATGCGGGTGCGGATCGACTCGTGGAACGCGTTCGCCAGATTCCTCGGCCAGCCGGACCGCCGGGACAGCCAGCCGCCTGCCCGTGGCTACCGGCTGACTCCCCCCGATACCCGGCGGCTGCTGCACGATCTGACGGTGCGCAGGCCGGTGTACGCCAACGCGGCGACATCCCTGCGCACCGCGGCCATGGCCGCGCTGGTGGCCGACACCGGCCGGTCGGTCCCGGAACTCGCCCGCCTCCCGGTCAGCGCCCTGCGGCTGGACGCCGGGCCACACGTCGAACTGGGCGATGGTTCGTGCCCGCTCGGCCGGGCCGCGGCCCAGATCCTCACCCGGTGGCTCGCGGCCCGCGCGGCCATCATCGCGGAGCTGGAGGGCAGCGACCCCGGGCACCTGTGGATCCCGACCAAGCCCGGGCGGCCCCGGGGCGGCCGCGAACCGGTCAAGCCCGGCCTCACCCCCGCGGCCGTCCGCACCCTGCACGCCGCCCACCGCACCCTGGTCAGCCAGCTGCTCGGCACCCCGCTGCGCCCGGGCGCGCTCCGGCCGGATACGCGAGCGGGTCACCTTCGAACAAACATTTGAATACCGCGGCCGGAAGCGGTAGCATCGCCGCCACCATGACACGCGGGCACGACGAGCGAGGTGGAGGCTGATCATGCCGCTCACCACGGGCGACCTCACGCCGATCCAGTCCCGGATCCGCCAGTACATCGAGGACTTCGCCCTGGACGCCGGGCACGCGCCCAGCTACCGGGAGATCGGCCGTGCGGTCGGGCTGGCCAGCCTGTCCAGCGTCTCGCTGCACGTGCACACGCTGCAGCGGAAGGGCTACCTGATCCGTGAGGCGGGGCGGCCGCGGACGGCGGTGGTGCGGGCGGGTGACCCGGTGCCGGTGCCGCGGGCCCCAGGGGCGGCTGGTGAAGCGGACGTGCATCCGGGGCATCCGGGGCATCCGGGCCTGCGGAACGCGGCCTACGTTCCGCTGGCCGGCCAGATCGGCGCGGGGGAGGGGATCCTGTCCGGCCAGGAGGTGCTGCCCACCGATTCGGCCCAGGACGCGTTCGTGCTGCCCAGGGAGCTGGTCGGGGAAGGGACGCTGTTCATGCTCAGGGTCTCCGGCCAGTCGATGATCGGCGCCGGGATCACCGATGGTGACCTCGTGGTGATCCGCCAGCAGGAGGACGCCGAGAACGGCGACATCGTGGCCGCGCTGATCGACGGCGGGCAAGTCGAGGGCACGGTCAAGACGCTCAAGCGGTCCGGCGGCCACACCTGGCTGATGCCGCAGAATCCGGCTTACACCCCGATCCTGGGCGACAGCGCCACCATCGTGGGCAAGCTCGTCGCGGTGCTGCGCCGGGTCTGACCGCAGATCAGGGGTACCGGGCGTCGAGTGTGGTCGTGACGCGGCCGGTGGTCACGTCGTACACGTGGCCGGACACGCTCACGCTGGGGGGGAGCTGCGGCGACGTGAGCAGGCGCTCGACGTCGGCCCTGACGGTGGTGTGCGGGTCAGCGACGGCGGCCGCTTGGAGCGCGGTGTCGGCCAGGCCGGTCGCCACGGCGGCCCGGTGCCGGAAGGCGGGGTCGGCCAGGAAGCCGGTTCCGCACTGCGTGTGGTGGATGATCGCCACCTCGAACAGCTTGCCGTCTTCGAGCTGGCCGCCGAACAGCTGCCCGGCGAGGAACGCGAGGTAGGCGATGTCACCAATGACGGCCGGGGTGACCCGCCCGCCCGCATTGCGGATGACCGGGGCGTCGCCGAGCTGGAGGCCGAGCACGATGGCCGGGTCGACCCGGTGGTCGAGGCAGGTGACGACGACCAGCTGGGCCGCGGGCATGCCGAGGGCAACCGGGGTGTGGCCGCGGGCGAACCGCTCGTTGCGCTCCAGCAGCGGGGTCATCCTGGTCACGGTGCTGCGTCCCGTCTCTGCGAAGGTGTGGACGCTGTCCACTATAATCAGTGCAGTGGACGGTGTCCACTTGCTATATCCTGCCGTGGTGACCGGCAGCCGGGCAGCAGGGCAGACGGGCCAGGCGGAGCGGCCGGGCCGGCCGCAGCGGCCGCGGGGCGCCGTCCGTGACGGGCTGGTCGCCGCCGGGCTGGAGCTGGCCCGGGCCGGCGGCCCGGACGCCGTGGTGCTCCGGGAGGCGACCCGGATGGTGGGCGTGGTGCCCAACGCCGCCTACCGGCACTTCGCCGGCCGGGCCGAGCTGCTCGCCGCGGTCAGCACGGCGGCCATGGGCGAGCTGGCCGACCGGATGGCGGCCGGCGTGGGCCGGGTGCGCGGCAGGCGCGGCGAGCCCGCCGCGGCCCGCCGCCGGCTGCGCGCGATCGGCACCGCCTACCTGGAGTTCGCCCGGGACGAGCCCGGGCTGTTCGCCACCGCGTTCGCCCTGCCGCAGCAGCACCCCTACGCCACGCCGGGCGATGGCACCGGGCCGGACCGGAGCCCGCTGGGCCAGCTGCGCGCCGCGCTCGACGAACTGGCCGGCGCCGGCGTGCTCGACCCGCGGCGCCGCGACGGCATCGAGTACCCGATCTGGTCCGCGGTGCACGGGCTGGCCGTGCTGACCGGGCCCGGGCCGCTGCGCGGCGCCCCGGCCGCCACCCGCCGCCACCTCGAGGAGCTCACCCTCACGTTCATCGACGGGGGACTGGCCTGAGCGCTGGGACCGGGCCTGATTCACCCGTGGTGGCGGTTCCCTTGTCCAGGGCATGGGTGGTTTCGGCAAGCCGCTTGATGGTGGCGAGCCGCCGGTCCCATTGCGCGGCTAGTTCGGCCATGGCCCGGGTGGCCTGGTCCAGGCGGCCGGCTTCGACGTGGTACAGGACCTCGCGGCCCTGCTTGCGCCGGCTGATCAGCCCGGTCCGCTCGAGCACGGCCAGGTGCTTGGACACGGCCTGCCGGGTGAACGGAACATGCCCGGCCAGCCAGCTGGCGCTTACCTCACCGTTGCTGACCAGCAGGTCGAGGACCTGGCGGCGAGACGGGTCGGCGATGGCCGACCACAGCTCGTCATCGGCCTGCACTGTCACTCCGGCTGGCGTTTCGCGGGCAGCGCGGCCAGCCGGTCCAGGTATTCGCCCCAGCCACCCTGATGCTCGCTGGCGTAACGCGCCTTCTCCGCGTCGGCCCAGTCGAGCAGTTCGTGGCCGCTTTCGGTGACCCGGAGGCGGGTCCGCTCGCCGCCCTCGGCGGTCAGCGTGAACTCGACCAGCACCGAGTTGCCGGCCACGGGTTCCTGCCCGGCGGGGAAGTTCCACCGGAACGAGAACCGGGTGGGCGGGTCAACGACCTGCACGACGACAGGACCGCCCTGATCGCCGAACTGCATGTAGCCATGAGCGCCTGGTTCGGCTACCAGATCGACCCGGTCGGCGAACCACTGACTGATCTGGGCGGGCTCGGTGATGGTGCGCCACACCACGTCCACCGGCGCGTCGATCACCACGTCCCGTTCGATGCTCAGGCCTGCCATCCGTATCAGCTCCCTGGCCGTCTGCCCTGCTGGCTGGCTGTTCCTGCCCGTATCTGCAACCGACGGTAGCACATCAGTGAGAGTACCTGCAACCGGTAATTGCAGGTTGCCTGCGGCCGGCCGCCCGGGAGTGGCCCGGCGTCATGAGCTGGTGAGGATGACGAGCTGCTGGGTCGCCCGGGTCATCGCCACGTAGCGGTCGACGGTCCCTTCGATACCGTTGCCGAACGCCGCCGGGTCGATCAGGACGACCAGATCGAACTCGAGTCCCTTCGAAAGCTCCGGGGTGAGCGACCGGACCCGGGACGTCGCCTGGAACGTGGGATCGCCGATGACGCAGCCGATCCCGTCGCCGTGCGCGGCGAGCCAGCTGCCGAGGACCGGGCCCAGATCCGAAGCAGCCCCGTGAACGACGGGGACACCGGTACTGCGGATGGAGACCGGCACGTTGGCGTCCGGGAGCACGGCCCGGATGACCGGCTCGGCTTCCGCCATGACCTCGGCCGGTGTCCGGTAGTTGATGCTCAGGGAGGCCAGCTGGATCTGGCCGAGCCCGATCCGCTCGAGCCGTTCCTGCCACGACTCGGTGAACCCGTGCCGGGCCTGGGCGCGGTCGCCGACGATGGTGAAGCTCCGGGACGGGCAGCGCAGCAGCAGCATCTGCCACTGGGCGTCGGTCAGTTCCTGGGCCTCGTCCACCACGATGTGCGCGAACGGGCCAGCGAGCAGGTCCGGGCCAGTGCCGGGCAGCGCAGACTCGTCGACCAGGGCGTCCTGGAAGTCCGCACCGCGCAGCATCGTGACCAGGCCTACGCCGTACTCGTCGTCGGCGGCCGCACTCAGGTCGTCGACGACCCTGGCCATGCGCTCGCGTTCGGCGGCGGCCAGGGCGTCATGCTGGCGCCTCCGCCGGGCCGTCTCCGGGTCGCCGAGCCGGTGCCGGGCCGCGTCCAGGAGCGGCAGGTCGGACAGCGTCCAGGCCTGGGGGTCCGCGCGCTGCAGCTTCGCCACGTCGCCGGGGCTGAGCCAGGGCGCGCACATCCGCAGGTAGGCGGGTACCGACCACAGGTCGGCGACGAGATCAGCCGGCCACAGCAGCGGCCACGCGCGGTTGACGGTCGCGCGCAGCTCCCGGTTGCGCAGCAGCGACTTGCGGAGCAGGTCCGCCGGGGCGACGCCATCGTGCTTGCCCATCAGGATGGTGACCAGCTCGGCCCAGATCTGGCCGCGCGCCTCGTTGTGCGGGGTACCGGGTTCCGCTGCCCCGAACGCCTCGGCCCAGTCGCTGGCGCTCAGCCAGATGTCGGACCAGTGCGTCTCAACCATGATCCCCTTGGTGGGTGGCTGCTCGGAGAACCGAACCGCCGCCTCGATCGCCTGCACCAGGTCCGCGGACGACTTCAGGCGGGCCACGTCCGGATCGGTCTCGGTCGTGGCCATGGCTCCCTCAGGGACGAGATCCCGCAGGGTGCACATCTGCACGCCTTCCTCGCCGAGCCGGGGGAGCACGTCGGCGACGTAGCCCAGGTAGGGCTGATGCGGGCCGATGAACAGCACGCCGCCCCGGCGGTGACCGAGCCGGGGGTCGGCGTAGAGCAGGTAGGCGGAACGGTGCAGGGCAACGACGGTTTTCCCCGTCCCCGGGCCGCCGTCGACTACCAGGGCGCCGCGGGATCCCGCGCGGATGATCGCGTCCTGGTCGGCCTCGATGGTGCCGAGCACGTCCCGCATCCGGGCCGACCGGCTGCTGCCCAGGCTGGCGATGAAGGCGGACTGGTCGTCGAGCGCGGCGTGCCCGTCAAGCCCGTCCGGGGTGAACACCTCATCCCAGTAGTCGCTGACCCGGCCGCGGGTCCAGCGGTACCTGCGGCGGCTGGCCAGGCCCATCGGGTTGGCATGGGTCGCCCCGAAGAACGGCTCCGCCACAGCGGACCGCCAGTCGACCAGCAGCTGACGGCCCGCGCTGTCCCGCAGGCCAAGCCGCCCGACGTAGACGGGCTCGGGCTGGTCTGCGCCGACCATTCTCCCCAGGCACAGGTCCAGGCCGAAGCGGCGCAGGGTGCGCAGCCGAGCGCTCAGCCGGTGGATCTGCATGTCCCGGTCCATCGCCCCCTGGCCTATGCCGCCGGGCGCGCTGAGCTCGGCATCGAGGCGCGCGGACAGGTCAGCGATCGACTGCCCGAGGCTGTCCGCGATGGCCGCGAAGTGCCGCTCGTCGCCGGCGATCAGCTCCGGGTCGGCCTTGGCGGCGAGGCGGGCGGGAAGGTCGAACGCGCTGGCAGGCGGATGTTTCACAGCAGCCCCAGTCCGCGGTCGCCCGCAGCCCGTTCGCGGGCCCGGGCGGCCTTTACCTCGGCCAGCCGTTCCGCGCCGTCCGGCGGCGCGCACATCTGCGTCTCTGGGCCGAGTTCCCGCCACCGCACTACCAGGGCCACCAGGGCCACCAGGGCCACCAGGGCCCCGGCGCCCCCGCGCGGATCACACGTCGCCACCGGCACACGCACTTCGCGACTCCCATTTCGGCAGGTTCTTGGTCTCGGCCTGCGATTATGCGGCACGAGGGGGGCCTTGCCACAAGCCCCCCGGTGCGCTATACGGTAAAAGTGGAGGGGTGAGCACCCTCCATTTCCTTAATCACCCGTTGGAACGGGCAGCCTCCCCGCGAAGCGGTGGCGCGCGACTGCGTGCTCGATGGCCAGCCGCTGACCGGGATCCGGCTGATCCGGCGCACCGCGCCGGACTGAGCGGCTGGACGGCGATTCCGGCTGGGGGAGGACAGGGCCAGCGCAGCCCTGGACCTAGGCCGCTAGCGCGGTCCTGTGCTGGCTCCGCGAGCGGTCTGAGCTGACCGGTGCATCCGCTCCCGGCCGCCCCGCAACCGAGCGAAGGCCATGAGAACATAAGAGACGTAATTTCGGCAGCCATTTATTTGTTTGACTCGTGCGGCCCGAACCAGTAATTTTTCCGGATCGTGGCAACTGGCCCGGGCAACTCGGCGCGGCCGTGAAGATCGTTCAGCGGCCGCGCCGGTGCCAACCCTGGCCATCTCCTGGCCAGGTCGCCTGGACGTCGCCTGTGCCGCCCGCTGCCCGTGGCCAGCCTGCGGGTACGGGTGGTGCATCGAGTGGTCGCCTGCGTCCCAGGCTTGGCGGAGTTCGCTCAGCCGCCGCCGGGTCCTGGTGTGGTCGGTCAGCTCGTAGTCGGGAAAGATCCCGCCGGGAATGCTGGCCGGCCGTCGTGGGGTGCAGCAGGCCACCCGGCTGATCCAGGATGGGCAGCGGATCCGGGTGCATGGCACCGACGGCGACATCGAGTTCCTCGCATGACGAACGCGTTTGCGGCTGTCGTGCAGACCGACGCGGTACACGGTGGCGCACGTCCAGACGCCTGGGGCCCGGGTGGCGTCGGTGCCATCCGGGCCCCAGGCCGGCGCTTCCGGGCGTCAGGCCCCGGGCTGGCCGCTCCGGACGGTGGCCCCGGCGCTGCGCGGCTCGAGAGCCCGGGCCGGCAGCCGGGACGCGCGCACGCCGAGGGTGACGGTGCGCACCAGGATCATGGCGATGGCCATGAAGATCAGCCCGTCGGCCAGGGCCGCGACGCTGACCTGGTGTGCGATGCCCCAGCTCACCAGCGGGGCGGTGAACCAGTGCACGGAGCCGTAGGAGAAGGCCGCGCGGGCGCCGATGATGGCGGTCCAGAAGATCGCGTACGGCAGCCCGGCCCGGGTGACCGGCTTGCCGGTCTTCGGGCTCCGGTAGACGCCCATCAGGGCGCTGGCGGCCAGCCCGCACAGCAGCCCGGCGGCCACGCCCGCGATCTCCACCGCCAGGGCCATCCCGTGGGTGGCCGGCCAGTCGACAAAGAACGGGATGATCACCGCGGCGGCGATCACGGGACGCAGCAGCCGTATCTTGCTGATCTTGCGCGCCGGGCCGAGATCGGTGGCCAGCACGGTGGCGAGCACGACGCCGTTGACGATCATGGCTTCGGTCAGTTCGGAAAGCATCTCGCACTCCTTCGGAACGGGTTTCGTTTAGCAACTCCACAGTCGCCAATTGCGCTGGTGAGCGCGTCAGCGCACGGGCTGATCCCCGGCATGAGAATGACGGGGCCCGGCCTGGTACCAGGCGGTACCAGGCCGGGCCCTGACGGGTCAGCCCGGGCTTCAGCCCGCAGGCTGACGTGCGGCCACCACGCCCCGGCCGATACTGGAGGCATGCTGCGCACGGTCAACGCGCTGTCCCGCGCCCTCGGCTTCGCATGGCTCGGCCTGCTGGCGTTCCTCATCGCTCCGCCGAGCGCGCCGCACGCCCTGCCGGTTCAGATCGCGTGTTACGCCGTGCTTGGCCTGGCCCTGCTGGCCTGGACCGGGCTGGAGGCGTCCCCCGCCAGCACGGCGCGATATCCCGCCTGGGCGCTGCCCGTGCTGCGCGGGGTGATCGCCTGCACCTCGGGGCTCGCGGCCGGCGCCGGCGGCGGTGGTTCGGCCCTGGTGGTCTTCACGTTCGTGGCGGCGATGGCCGCGGGCATTAACAGCGACCTCGCGGCAGCGGTGGCCGTGACCGCGGCGGGCATACTCGCGATTGAGGTCAGCGGGCTGGTTTTCGGCCAGAGCTATGGCACGCTGCTCGGGCTCCCGGCGATCGTGCTGGCCGGCCTGGTGCTCGGGCACAACTGGGGCGGGTACCGGGTCCAGGCGGAGCAGGCGGCGGCGCTGCTGGCCCAGCGCGAGCAACTGCAGGCCGAGCAGCGCCGGGCCGACCTCCTCGACGAGCGCGCCCGCATCGCCCGGGAGATCCATGATGTGCTCGCCCACTCGCTCGGCGCGCTCGGGATCCAGATCCAGGCGGCGCGGTCGGTGCTGCACAAGGACGCCGACCAGGCCAGCGAGCTGCTGGCCGCAGCCCAGCAGATGGCCGCCGAGGGCCTGGTGGAAACCCGCCGCGCGGTTCAGGCCCTGCGCACCGACACCCTGCCGCTCGATGAGGAACTCGCCCTGGTCACCGACACCCACGCGCAGCGGTATCACGTCCCGGTCAGCTACGACACCGGCGGCGTCCCCGCGGCCCTGCCCCCAGACGCCACCCTCGCGCTGCTGCGCATCGCCCAGGAGGCCCTGGTCAACGCGGCCAAGCATGCCACGGGGCAGCCCGTGGCGGTCCGTCTCGACTACGGCGACGCCGATGTCCGGCTCACCGTCCGCAACGACCTGCCCCCGGGCGCGGACACCCGCCGGCCGGCGGACGTGAGCACCGTCGACGGCGGCTACGGGCTGACCGGCATGCACGAACGGCTCCGGCTGCTGAACGGGACCCTCGAGGCCGGCCGCCGCGACGGCCAGTGGATCGTGACCGCCGAACTACCGCGCCGCCAGCCTGAGACCATGGCTTCATGACCACCCCGCCGGCCGGGGCGCCGCTGCGCCTGGTCATCGCCGATGATCAGGCCAGCGTGCGCCAGGGCCTCGTCCTGCTGCTCGACGCGGTACCCGATATCGAAGTGGTCGGCGCCGCCGCGGACGGGGAGCAGGCCCTCAACCTCGTGGCCGAGCAGCACCCCGACGCGATCCTGCTCGACCTGCACATGCCCGTCCTGGACGGTATCGGCGCCATCCGCCGGCTGACTGCCGAGCACCCCGAGGTGGCGATCGTCGTGCTCACCACGTACGCGGACGACAGCTCGGTCCTGGACGCGCTCCGGGCCGGCGCGCGCAGCTATCTCACCAAGGACGCCGACTACACCGAGATCGCCCGGGCGCTGCGCGCGGCGGAAGGCGGGCTGACGGTCTTCGACCCCCGAGTGCACGCGACGCTGCTCGCCGCCACGGAAGCCGCCCCGAAGCCCCAGCCCGCCCGGGGCGCGGCACCCCCCGACGGCCTGACGCAGCGCGAGGTGGAGATCCTGGGCATGATCGCCCACGGGATGACCAACCCGGAGATCGCCGCGCAGCTGTTCCTGAGCAACCACACGGTCAAGACCCACATCAGCCGGATCTTCGCCAAGACCGGGTCGCGGGACCGCGCCGCCGCCATCGGCTACGCGCACCGCCACAACATCGGCTGACCGCATAGCGGGGCAGGGCCCGGCGGCAGGGTCCCGGCAGCTGGCCTACTTAACATAATACTTATTATCGGCACTTAGCCCGGGGCGGCCAAGCAGAGGCAAGGGCTCCCTGTTGTCCTGTCTCATCGAATCTGAGGCGGTCTCACTGAAGCTGAGGCATCCGGGCGATCGTCTCACCGAAGTTGAGGCATTGGGCGTGTCGTCTCACTCAATCTGAGGCATTGATCGCTAACGTGCTGGGTGATCAGGCCGACGACGATTTTCGAGATTCCATGGACGCTGGTTTAGCTTCTTTGGTGCCGGGCCGCCACGAGCCGCTGGCTGGGTTTCAGCTCGCATTCGTGGATTCGTCCGGGTTGCGGCGCCAGGAGCCGCTGGCCGTGGCGTGGTCTTGCCGGTTCGAGTCTGGGCAGCCGGTCCGGAGTTTTCCGTCCCGTCAGGGGCAGCGCAACTTCCCGGGGCTGTGGTGGTCCGCCACGACAGGACAGCATGTGGGCTTCGAGTCGTGGCTTGAACGTGAGCACGTAATGCTGCTCGACTTCGACCCGGCGGTGGTCGCGTTTTCCTCGCAACCGTTCAGGGTGTTGTGGCATGACGGCCAGCGCCGGCGGAACCACACCCCCGACTTCTTCGCCCGGCTCGCCGATGGAAGTGGGCTGGTCGTGGACGTCCGGGCCGATGATCAGATTCCGGCTGCTGACGCGGAGGCGTTCGAGGCGACAGCCACGGCTTGCGCCCAGGTCGGGTGGGCTTACCGGCGAGTCGGCGTCCCGGATGCCGTGCTGACAGCGAACGTCCGCTGGCTGGCCGGGTACCGGCATCCACGCTGCTGCGATGACGCGGTGGCAGTGCGGTTGAGGAAGGCCTTCGCGCAGCCTGTTCCGCTGCTGGCTGGTGTTCGGTCGGTGGGCGACCCGATCGCCGTCCTGCCGGTTGCCTATCACCTCCTGTGGGCCCGGGCGCTGGATGCTGACCTGGCCATCGCCCCGCTGAGCCAGTCATCGCTGGTCAGCGTCGCGGATGGCGGGTCATGACGGCCTCCAGGCCGGCCAGGCTGGCTGTCGGCGACGAAGTGCGCATTGGGAGTGTCACGCACACGGTTGCCGGGCTGCCGGGCGGGATGGTGCACCTGGTAGATGCCACCGGAACCGAGTCCGTGGTGTCACCGGCGGAGCTATTCGGTGCCCTTGGCGCGGTTGTCCTGTCTTCGCCGCGGAAGGCTCCGCTGCCGCCCCAAGGTCTTCTGCAGAGCGTCCCAGCCAGTCTTGCGGAGCAGGCGCGGTGGTGGGAGCAGCACATCATCGAGGTCCTCACCGGAGTGTCACCCGAGGCCGAGTCCGGCAGCGTAGCCAGGCCGGGCTTCGACCCGCACTCGAGCACGCTGCGGCAGCGTGAGATGGCGAAGGTGGCGGAGCTGAAGGTTCTGGGCCATGACATCCCGATCAGCACGTTCCAGCGGATGCGGCGCAGTTACGAGCAGGAAGGGCTGTGGGGTCTGATCGATGGCCGGGCGACACGCCAGCCCTCCCCTGACGGCCGGGTCGATAAGCGGATCGCCGACGCGGTCCGCCGCGCCGTGGCCGAGCAGACCGATCAGTCGACGGGTACGGTCGGGCGGCTGCGCCGAAGGGTGGAGAAGATCCTGACAGCTGAATACGGGGCCGAGGCGCCACCCCTGCCGTCCAGGGCCACGTTCTACCGGCTCGCCGGGCGGGTTTCCCACGGCACCCATGCGTTCGGTTCGGCCCGGACCCGGCGTTCCCTGGCCAAGCAGCCGGAGGGCCCGTTCGGCACCGTCCGGGCCGCCCGGCCGGGTGAGTGGGTGCAGATCGACTCCACTCCCCTGGACGTGCGGGTGATCCTGGAGGATGGTCTGCCTGATCGGGCCGAGCTGACGTGGATGATCGACTTGGCCTCCGGAACCATCCCGGTGTTGACGGCCTGACTATCTGAGCGTCTTGGCCGGGTCTCCGGTCGTGCTCTTTGGCGATGTTGCTGCCTGGTGCTGCTTGGGCGGGCCAGGATTCTGCCGTCCTCATGGAACGTGAGGGATCCC